>Ga0182017_10000107_pt1 | contig 61653 bp, 43 predicted proteins | sample 712E3DmetaG_FD_120492 | JGI IMG/M metagenome (GOLD analysis project Ga0182017, IMG submission 120492) | Permafrost microbial communities from Stordalen Mire, Sweden - 712E3D metaG | ecosystem: Environmental > Terrestrial > Soil > Wetlands > Permafrost | place: Sweden: Stordalen | collected... | reverse complement strand
GCCACCACGTTGGTAAGGCCATCGGGAAGATCCGTCTCGCGAAGATTGTCGTCGCCCCAGGCAACAACGCTGGATGAACTGAAAACTCTCAATGCCGCGCAGGAACTGACGACATTGCCGGAGCCATTGCTTATCGTCACCGTATAGATGCCGGCGTCCCATGGACCGACGTTCATCAGCGTCAGCGTGCTGGTGGTGGCACTGGTCGCAGTCAGTTTAGAACCGTTCTTCTGCCACTGATAGCTCATAGCAGTGCCAGCAGCCGCGACACTGAACGTCACATTGCCACCCGCCATCGCCGTCTTGCTCTGCGGTTGTGTGGTAATCACCGGCAGGGAGCTACCAAGCGACGGTGTGTAGGCAACAGTTCCAGTGGTCGTACCCATTGCTGACCCGCAACTGGCAACGGTTACGGTCACAGTGTAGATCCCCGAAGCCGCCGTGGTCGCATTCGTGATCGAGGGATTCTGAGCCGTTGAGGTGAAACCGTTGGGTCCGATCCAAGTATACGTAGCGCCTGCGACCGTCGAAACACTCAACTTCAACGTGTTACCAGCGCTGATCGGTCCGTTGTTCGATGCCGTCACCGACTGGATCACGTTGACTGTCAGCATTGCATTGCTGGAAATGACGATGCCGCAGGCGTTGCTGATCACCACGTTGTAGGGGCCGGCATTACTCGCGGTGACGCTGCTGATCGTCACTGCCGCATTCGTTGCGCCTGAGACGACGCTGCCATTCTTGCGCCATTGATAGCTCGGTGCGCCCGAGGCGATGACCGAAAAGCTGGCAGTCTGACCAGCACATACAGTCTGATTCGATGGTTGCGAAGTGATCGACGGCGCGGTTATGACGGTCAGCATCGCATCGCTGGAAATGACGATGCCGCAGGCGTTGCTGATCACCACGTTGTAGGGGCCGGCATTACTCGCGGTGACGCTGCTGATCGTCAATGTAGTATTCGTAGCGCCTGAGACGGTACCGCCATTGACGAGGCTGACACCGTTCTTGCGCCATCGATAGCTCTGTGCGTCTGAGGCTGTGATCGAAAAGCCGGCGGACTGACCCTGGCACTTGGTCTGACTCGATGGTTGCGAACTGATTGACGGCGCCGTGCAAGGCGGCTGAGGCGGCTGATTGATGCCGGTGCTCGTGCGTTCGCCGATGAGGATAACCAAACTCCCCGCCAGCAGACAAAGACTCGCTTTGATCCAGTGTTTCATAGGTTCTCTCGCCTAAAATGCATTTCACATAGCTGTCAACGTTTCGCCTGTTTTACTGAAGCCGATTGGGCGCGGTGGAGTGCCGACTGGGCCGCCAGCGCCTGGCGCGGTTCAGAAGATTCGGCCAGCCGCTGCAGAATCTGCACGGCCTCAGTTCCTCCGATATCTCCCAACGCAGCCGTGGCGGCGATGCGCAGCGGAATGCTCTGCGCTGTCTGCGCGAGTTGCTCGACTATCGGCAGCGCTTGTTCAACTCCCATCCGCCCGCACACTTGTACGGCGGTGATGCGAGCCAGTTCCCCGCAACGGTCATCCGCAGCGAGCTTGAAAGCGGTATCCGCAAGACGACCTCTATCCATCGTTGGCTCAGTTTGTGCGATGTCCAACATGGCGAGAATGGCTGTTCCGGCGATGCTGGTGTCGGTTTCACCTGCGGCTTGCCACAGCGCGTCTCGGAGATTCGATTTCTCCTGGTCGCTGACCTTCTCGTACGCCGGTGCCATGTGCTGTACCGAATAATCTCGCATGACCACGTCTTGAGCGGGGTCATGATAAACTGCGACCAACATATCGGAGAGACCGGGAGGCATGGTTGCCTGTTGCACCAGTTTGTCCATCATCTCATTGCGCAACCAATGCTCGCCCTCCGTGTCCTGCCCCGACTTCGAAGTCGAAGTGCGCAGGTAACCATAAAACGCGCTGACTTCAGCGGCAGTTAGTTCGGTTCTAAGTGCGTGGACGACAGCGACACGCTCTGGAAATCCGGTATTGTGGTCTGAATTCACGGCGAGATGGATTCGTTCCATCCCAGCCGGCACGGACGCGTTCCCGGAAAAAGAGATGGTTTTCTCCGGTCGCCCCGGTATCGTTGTCGGAGCTTCAGCTTTGGCAAGCGACCGTGCAGCGTGGGCCGGTCGCCCCGACATCCTTGTTGTGGATATTGAGTCCTGAGTGTTGGTGTGGCGCACCCACCACAACGCCGCGGCGGTCGCCAGCACGACTGCGGCGCCGAGAAGACAGGCAATTTTCCGCGACGGTCTCACAATCTTAATAGTCTCCAACGCGCTCTGCGCCTTGCATAATGGTGATACGATGGCAATTGGCCGTCGTCACCCCTTCAGGCATGATGAACCGGAGTTTGTGCTGGCCGAGCGCATCGAAATCTGTCGCGGAGAGTTCCTTGTACGTAGTCCCATCGTCGAACGTGACGCCGCCCACGATGATGCGAACCTGCACGGTAACACCGGGCAACACGGGACTGAGTACCTCTATCGTCTCCACCAACCGGCTTCCGTCCGAATAGGTCTTGGCGATCTGGTTGTAGGTATCGGGTGTGGCGAACAGGCGAAGCCCGTCGGCCTTGGCTGAATCCAGGATCGGGCCACCGTCGCCGAGACGCGAAACGATGTAACGCGGTTCGTTCTGGTCGGCGATCAAACTCAGCCGCCGGCTGTTGTCGGACAACGTGGCTGGCTGCGTGGCGGACAATCGCGAGTCGGCTTCCAATACCACTTGCGTCGCCACAGAAGACAAATCCCAATCGCGTTGCCTGTCCATCCAGCAAGCTGGATTACTGGGGAAGTTGTGCCCGATCACATTGACAGTGGTGCTGCCCGTTTGAGACGAGCCGTATCGAGACGTGGCGGTGGCGGTAACGGTGTAGACGCCGTCGTTGGCAAACAAGTATGGCAGAGGCTGATTAGCCTTGGTGGTGAAGTTGGTCAGTATCTGCGCGCCCAAGGCCACGGAAATACGCACGCTAGTCTGTGGACCGGCGGTCGCACCCAACAATAAACTGTCACCGGTACGAATGCTTAGATTGGCTGCATCAAGCACGTTAACTGGCAACCATTGAAGGCTGCACTTCTCGATCCTTCCGCCATTCTGGTATGAGATTTTTACGTTCGTGTTGGTTTGGGCTGACAACGGCACATTGGCATACCAGCGCAAGCCGGCATTATGCTGGGCGGGTATGACATTGGCACGGCCAGTACCGATCCGAAGATTCATCATGGAGGGATACGGGTCGCGGCCTTCAAGGCAGACCGGAGAGGTGTAGCTGGCCAGCGACGCATTGGTGTCTCGTCCCGATTCAGCTTTGAGCGCGCTTTCCACCCAATCCTTGATGCCATTGCGGTTGGCATCCGCGCCCGCGATGCTCAGCAACTTCACCTGTCTGATGCGCAGACTACTTCCGCTGATCGCATCGTCCCAGTACACGCGCACGGTGTGTTTACCCGCCACCAGAAACGGCATCAGGCATTCGATGGTTCCATTCGTGCCATAACCGGCAGTCAACGTGCGATGGCCGAGGCTTTCGCCGTCCACTGAGAGCAGGAGATTAAAGGCGGTGTACGGGCTGCCAGGCTGGTTTTGGGTGCCTTCAAGCCGGAGCAGGAATTTGTCGGCGCTCTTAGTCGTTAGTTTGAATTCAACCGCGCCGCGCCGATCCAGCGCGTAAATGTCGGCGCCGTTCACCTGCCAGCGGCCCAAGATGATGCGGCCGCGCGCGCCGTTGACTGCAGCCACTTCGGTCACCGAAACGGCGTTGGTGCCCAGATAACCAACCTCCACACTGTCCAGCACGCCATCTCCGTTCGAATATGGATCATTAGGATCGGTTCCCGCCATGTACTCTTGAAGGTTGTTCAAACCGTCCTGATCCGGATCCTCGGCGGCGTCATTGTACGTCGGATTCAAACCATGGGCGATTTCCCATCCATCAGGTATTCCATCGCCGTCCGTGTCCGATTCAAGCGGGTTGGTGTGATGCAGGTATTCCTGCAAGTTGCTCAGCCCGTCTCCATCCGGATCAGCGTTTGGATCCACGCCCAAGTGCCCGAAATAAAGCATTTGCCAGGTATCCGGCAAACCGTTCCCATCCGTGTCGGTCATCACGGAATACAACTGGCATTGCGGCACCAGTCGTTTGTTGGTTGAAGGGCTGCTCCAGAACAAATGCACCGCCGCTTGTCCGTCATTGTTGTTGTAGAACTCAACCCGGAATAAATATCTCTGCCCGGCAGTGAGATTGATGGTTCCTGATGAAAACTCTCCGTCCGGGAGCCGCTTCCCCCAGGTGTCAATCATGAGTTGGTCATTTACCCATACCCGCACCCAACTCAAGCTCTTGCTATTCACATAGAAGGTGTACGGTTCGGTAAACTGCGCCTGGAGTTCTCCCGACCAGCAAACACCGAACGCAGCTCCAATGGCCTGACCCGTTGGCCCGCCATGGTTCCAGTCGAAATCCACCTGCGCGTCCACCTCGTTCGTCACCGGCAGCCCAGACAAATATTTCCCGGTATAATAGTTGCCCATCAGACCGTCGCCAGTTCCGACTACTGGAGATAGCACATCCGCCGGGTTCGCCGGCCCCACGCTTACGTGATCGAACAACCCCGTGGACATCGACCGTTGATCGTCGTGACTTGTCACTGCCAGCCCCACATAAACCTGCTGAGCCAGTTCTCTGAAACCTTCCCAACTCTGGAGCGTCCAGTTGATCCCGTCCGGCGAACGGTAACCGCCCACCCAGTTGTTCCAACGCACCAGCTTCACCCAATAAGGGAGCGGCAGACCTATGCTGTCACACGGCTGTTCAGTATAACGGTTCCATCCCGCCACCGGCCGATCTTGGAACGTCAAACCACGGCCGACCCCGAGCATGTCAAACATCATGGCGTTCTTCGAACGGTCATCCAACGCCTCGCGGACCATCACCCCGGCCTTGGCCAGATTATTGTTTCCCTGTATTTCCAATACACGTGCGACGATCTGGCCGTTCCCGTTCAACGGCTGATAAAGATAGTGGAATGTGTCCTCATCGTCCCAAATATCTTTGCCACCACCGGCCACGGCGAACACCCCGTTGCTATAACTGGCATCACCAACGGCCTGCCACCCAATGTTTCCATGCCACCACTCATTGGGCACTCCACAAGTCGTGGGATTGGTCGGATCGCTGTGGCGCAAATATTCCTGCAGATTACTCAACCCGTCATTGTCCGGATCGCCATTGGGATCTACTCCCAAACGGCCGAAATAGTGCGTTTCCCAGATGTCCGGCAAACCGTTCCCATCCGTGTCCGTCGGCTGCGAATACAACTGCCCCTGCGGTACCAGACACTTGGGCGTCGAAGGGCTGCTCCACCTCAGTTTCGCCACCGCATGATGGCGATATTGGTAATATTCAACGCGAATAAGATATCTCTGTCCGGCGACGAGATTCACGGTTGCTGACGCCTCTTGGGCCCAGTGCCCCACCCAATCGTCGATGATTAGTTTTTCGTTCAGCCATACCCGCGCACCGTCATCACTTTCCACGTATAAAGTGTACGGCTCTGTGAATTGCGCCTGGATTTCCCCCGACCAACAAATACTGAACTCTTCCGCTCTGGGCATGCCGATCACCACATTGCATGCATTTTCCAAATCCGTCTGGTTGTCAGGGTAGATCGGAAATCTATCATAGATATTTTGGTTCAAATCAAAATTCACCACTGGGTCCACCCGGTTCATCGCCGGCGTCCCAAACAACTGGCGGTTGGGATAATAAGCGCCTGCCAAACCATCCCCCGTCCCAACCACAGGAGATATCGCAACCGATGTATCCGCCGGCCCCACGCTCACCTGGTCGAACAACGCCGTGGACACTGACAATCCCTGATCATCGTGACTGGTCACCGCCAACCCCACATAAATCTGCGCGGGCAATTGATCGCTCGCTTCCCAACCGCATAACGTCCAATTGACCCCGTCTGAAGAACTGTACCCCGCCAGCCAATCGCCCAAACGCACCAACTTTACCCAATAAGAAGCCGCCGGCTTGGTGCTGGCAAGCGTCAGATAGCTGTCGCCGCTCGTCGCTGACCGCCATTGAAAGGCAAGACCATGGCTGGGCGTCTCCAGCATCATGGCGTTCTTGGAATTGTCATCCAGCGTTTCACGGACCATCACCCCAGCCTTGGCCCACTCGTTTGTCGCGCCTGTGATCCTCGATACTCTTGCCACGATCTGGCCATCCCCATTCAACGACTGATACATGTAATGAAACGAGTCCGCGTCGTTCCATATATCCACACCCGCACCAGTCACCGAATAAATGCCTGCTCGTTCCGTGCGCGCATCGCCCGCCCGGCGCATCCCCCGGCCAATATCTTTATGCATCCACCCTTGAGCGGAAGCGATGGCGGGAGGCTCCTGCGCCTTCACCGTCCACTTTGAAGTGATGGTGAAGCCGAGCATCAACACCAACAGCGCCACGGAAGCCAACGCGACGCGGGGAATTGTTTTCGATGTATGCATGGATTATCTCCTAGTGTTCAAACATTGAAATGAGGGCGACCAAGTAAACTGCAGTTCTGTCTAGTTGATACCTGTGTGTCGAGGCAGGACAGATGAAACCGCTTGTCGTTGAGGCGTTGGGAATTCGTGCCTGGCGGCAGAGAAGTCGATGCGTGATGGGAAGAGGAATTTGATGATAGCACATCGTGGGCAGAGGAACCATTCTCCCGATAAGACTTTAGAAGGGTAGGCTTTGGCGCACATAGACAAACGCCTTGCCCAAAAATGGACACTGGTACTCCCAGAACTGTACTCGCGTTGTTCGTCGGACTCCTCGCCTTACGCAGTTTCCCTGTACCCCTCACTCACTCACAACTGGTCTTACCCCAACTACGCGTCTTGCCTACCTCACCTAATCTAACAGGTACAAAATAATCTAACTTTCGTAAATTGCAAGAAGAGATTATTGACAGAATCAACCTGCGCTCGTACAACTGGATATCATTCAGAGTTAACAACTTACATCAACGGATTGCACGACGCCGGTTGGACAACATCTTGGCGTTCAAGGCGGTGTGAAAAAGGAGCCTTGATAGCCATCAAACCGCGTTACTGGCTGGCCCGAGATTCTTGATCAGGATTTTCGAATTGCGGCCGCTCTGTTCGTATTTCTCACGGCGCGCAGGCGGCAAGTCGTCCAAGCCGCCTTCGGAGTAACCGAGTTTGTGCTGGAAAAAGGTGAACGCCTGCGTCGAGAGCGCAAAAACCTTCTCCGCACCGGCTTCTCGCGCCACTGATTCGGCGTATACGGCAAGCTTGGTGCCAATGCCGCGCCGTTCGTGGACGGGATTGACCTGCAACGACGCCAGTTCGACCTTCTTCTGGTCAAGATGCGGGTGAACAGCAACGACACCGACGATGTTGTTGTCGATCTCGAAGACGTAATGCTCACCGATATGTTTCTCGATGCTGTTGCGGGTGCGTTTCAGCAGTTGACCGTCCTGGATGGCCAGTTTGATCAACGCCATGATGTGACGGATGTCCTTGCGCATCGCTTTGCGGATCGCCTGATACTCATTGGCGTGGATCAACGTACCGATGCCTTCGTTGGAGAACACCTCTGCCAGCAACCCTTCGTCCACCTCGCCGCTGATGATGTGAACGCGCGGCACGCCGTTCTGGCAGGCGCGCAGCGCATGGTGCGCCTTGGAGACCATGTCGGCTGGAATCTTGTCTTCCAAGGTCTTGAGCGCTGCTTCCAGTTCCTGCACCGACATCTGGGAGACGAGCTTGCCGTCTATCTCCAACCCTTGACGCGGACAGATGAACATCAATTTCACCGCGCCGAGCGCCCGCCCCACCTCAATGGCCACCGCGTCGGAGTTGAGCCGATAGGTATTGCCGTTGCTGTCGAACCCGAGCGGCGGGATGACAGGGACAATCCCCTCTTCGAGCAGAGTCCTGAGCAGGTTGATGTCCACCTGATGCACCTTCCCCGTGTGCTGGTGATCCACACCTTTGAGGATGCCCAGCGGCACCGCGTCGATGCAGTTGGTATGCGCGGCGCGAAGATTATTCAACGACAAGCCTTCCATGATCTCGTGCGTGACCTGGTTGGCCGCCATGATGGCGATCCGTAGCGTTCCCGCGTCCGTCACGCCCGTGCCATCCCAATTACTGATCTGCTCACCAAGTTTCCCGGCCAGCGCCTTGACCTGATGTCCTGCGCCGTGAACAAGCACGACACGGATATTCAGACTCCGCAACACCGCCACATCGAGCAGTATGTTGCCAAAGTTGTCATCGGCAACGATGGCGCCGTCGATGGCGATGATGAACACCCGGTCGCGAAACTGCGGGATGTAATGCAGAATCCCGCGTAGATCAGTTGGTTTCATGAGTGCCGTGTCTTATACGCCACAGCGGCCTCCCGGTTCAATAGAGGATTTTGCGCGAGATGCCAATACGGCGATACCATTAGAGATTACGGATGAACCGTCGCACCTCGTCATGCGTACCAATCAGCAACAGGTAGAGCGTATCAGGCTCATGACGGAAAACGATGCGTAAGTGAAGGCCGACACGAAACTCATAAAGACGTTGGCCAAGCTTGCGAACACCGCGATGGGCATGAGGCTTCCCGAAAGATTCAGCCAGCACAGAAATTGATGTCTCGATCTGCTCTTGAATGGGAATCGGAAGGGTATCGAGCGCGCGGTCAAAGTGCGATGTGGTCTCGATTCTCAACGGGATTTGCTTTTGAGCGTGCGATGGGCGCGACGTTGCGCCACGTAAGTCGCCGCGGACTCGAATGCACGCGTGTGGCCCGCGTCCCGCTCCTTGTCGGCCCACGCGTCCAACTTGTGGACCTCGTCAACGCCAAGTTCCAAGTCGGCTTTGCTCGTTACAGGCACAAGCTGCACGGCGGGCTTGCCCCGCTGTCGAATGATCACAGTCTCACCCCGCCGTGCGCGGCGGATAAGCTCGTCGAAGCGTTCGCGGGCATCCTTTAACGTGGTCGCAGTCATCGCCGGATAAGATGCCAGCTTTCAGGACACAAATCAATCTTCCAGAATGTCATTGGGCACATGCGCGAGATCGGGCGCGACCCAGTCGGCGCCGGCGGCGAGTACCGTTTGTTTATCAAATGTTGTGGTGAGCGCGAGGCAACGGCAGCCGGCCGATTTCGCAGCTTTGATGCCGCTCAGCGCGTCCTCGACGACGAGACAGCGCGCTGGCGTGAGGCCGAGCCGTTGGGCGGCGAGCAAAAAGATGTCTGGCGCGGGTTTCTTGCGCTGAATCTCGTCGCCCGTGACGCAGGCGTCGAACCGTTCCAGCGGCAAATCTATCTCCCGCAGGTTGCCATCGAGCTTGATGCGCTCGGCGCTGGTTGCGATGGCGAGTTTCAGGCCGCGCTGATGACACGCGTCAATGAAATCCAAAGCGCCGGGCAGCGGTTTGAGGCGCCCTCGGATCATCTTCAGATAAATCGCGTAGGTGCGGTCTTTGTCGCGGGGCATGGTCAACGTCACACCGTGCTTTTTGGCGATGCCGCAGAGAGCGTACTCTTCGCCCGTGCCGACGAATGGAGGAAAATCCTCGGGCCGCAAAGTGACGCCATGCGTTTCGGAAAACATCCGGCACACCGCTTCGGTAATGAACGCTTCCGAATCGCACACCACGCCGTCCATATCAAGAATCACGCCAGCAAATTGTTCGTGCCGTTCACACATTTGCGCGGTTCTCTATAACTCGACACTGTCGTTAAACGTGGGCACGCAGATATCGGACTTCGGGTACAACGCGCGGAGATCGGCGGCGAACATCATGGATGCCTGTTCCTCGCCGTGGACGACGAAGATGTTCTTCAACGGACCGCTGACATTCTTTGCCCAAGCGAGCAGTTCGGTGTGGTCGGCGTGGCCCGAGAAGGCGTTGATGGTTTCTACCTGTGCGCATACCTTGTGCGGTTCGCCATAGATGTTGACCAGTTTATCGCCACTGGCCAGCCGGGCACCGAGTGTGTGCTGCGCGCACCAGCCGACAATGAGGATGGTGTTGCGAGCGTCCCCGATGTTGTTCTTGAGATGATGCAGGATACGACCCGCTTCCGCCATGCCCGATGCGCTGATGATGATGCATGGTTCCTTCATGTCGTTGATCGCGATGGACTCCTGTACCGAGGCGGTAAACGTGACGTTGGTCATGTGGAACGGGTTTTCGGGATCGTTCAATTCTGCGCGGAACTTGTCATTGAAACATTCCGTGTGACGGCGGAACACTTCCGTGGCGCTGGTGGCGAGCGGACTGTCCACAAAGGTTGGCAGGGGCGGGATGCGCTTCTGCTCGATCAGTTTGTGAAATGTGTAGAGCAACTGTTGCGTGCGGCCGACCGCAAACGATGGAATGATGATCTTGCCGCGGCGCTCCAACGTGCGCTGGACAATCGCGCAGACGCGGTCGTTAACGTTGTCCATCGGCTCGTGCTCGCGGTTACCGTAGGTGCTCTCCATCATGAGGATGTCCACGCCCTGCGGATGTTCGGGGTCGCGGAGAATATCGCTGTGGCCGCGGCCGATGTCGCCGCTGAAGGCGAACCGGACCTTGCGCCCGCCTTCTTCGAGATCCAACACCACATGTGCCGAGCCGAGGATGTGTCCGGCGTCAATCCACGTGGCCGTCACGCCGTCCACAATTGGCGTAGGTTGTTGATAACGGACGGGCTGGAATTGTTTCATCGACGCCTGTGCATCGGCTTGCGTGTAGAGCGGTTCGACGAAAGGCAACCCTTTCCTCACGTTCTTTTTATTCAGGAACACCGCGTCTTGTTCCTGGATGTGCGCCGTGTCGAGCAGCATGATGTTGCATAAGTCCGCAGTGGCATCCGTGCAGAAGATTTTTCCCGGGAACCCGTCTCGACAGAGAATCGGGATGATGCCGCTATGATCAATATGCGCGTGACTGAGCAACATCGCGTTTACGCGCGTCGGATCGAATGGCAATTTGGTGTTGTACTCGATGGTCTTGGCGCGACGGCCCTGGAACATGCCGCATTCCAGTAGAACCCGGCTTCCGTTGACCTGTAGGAGATACTTCGAACCGGTGGTCGTCCGGTCCGCGCCGAGAAAAGTCAGTTTCATCCCGCGGAATCTAACGTCCAACCTCGCGCGCGGCGATGAAAAAATGCCGCGACACGCCTGTCGGGAGCCGGTGGGATTACTCTATCCCCAGCGCCTTGCGGCCTTCGGGTGTGATGCGCGAGGGCTCCCACGGCGGGTCGAACGCCAATTCCACGTTCGCCTCGCCGATACCGGGCAATTCGAGCAGTTTGCGTTGCGCCTCCGCGGCGATCCGTCTGGCCATCGGACAACCCTGCGTCGTCAACGTCATCGTCACGTCCACACGTGTGTTGCCGCCGTCGAGCGGTGTTGTTTTCACGGCGTACACCAGTCCGAGATCCACGATGTTGCATGGTATCTCGGGGTCGTAACATTCCTTCAGTTTGGCGATCACTTGTTGTTCAGTTAGGGGCATCATCCCTCCCGCTCTAGTTGTTTTCCAACTGACTCCAGACCGCTTCGGCGCATTGCTTGAACGCGCGCGCTGCCGCGCTATCGGGCGCCGCGATAATAATCGGCACGCCACTGTCGCCTGCCGCGCGAATCTCTGTGTTCAACGGCAGTTCGCCGAGGAACGGCACTTTCAACCGTTCCGCCTCGCGCTTCGCCCCGCCATGGCCAAATACATCGTCGTGTTGGCCGCAGTGCGGGCAAACATAATAACTCATGTTCTCGATGATGCCGAGGATTTTCACGTTCACTTTCTCGAACATCGTGATGCCGCGCCGGGCCACCTCCAACGCCACGTCCTGCGGCGTGGTGACAATGATGCCGCCGTCGAGCGGCAACGTCTGGGCCAGCGAAATCTGCGCGTCGCCTGTGCCCGGCGGCAGATCTACCACCAATACGTCGAGCGCGCCCCAATTGACTGCGTGACTGAACTCCTGAATGGCTTTCATGATCATCGGCCCGCGCCAGATGACCGCGCCGGCGGGATCCATCAACAGCGCCATGCTCATCAACTTCAGCCCATGTTTATCGACGGGATCGAGTTTGTCGTTGTCTGCCACGTTCGGTTGCTCGGTCGCGCCGAGCATCTTCGGCACGCTCGGCCCATAAATATCGGCATCCATCAATCCAACCTTGTGCCCGAGTTCGTTCAGCGCGCACGCGAGGTTCACGGCAACGGTCGTCTTGCCGACGCCGCCCTTCCCGCTGCCTACTGCGATGATCCGTTTTACGCCTTCAATCGGCGTCGGTTCCGGCATCCCACCTGCGGTTGTCATTGGCGTCGGCTGGGCCGGTTGCTGCGCGGTTAATTGGACATCGATGCGGCCGATGCCGGCCAGCGCCGACAGCGCCGATTCGGCATCCTTCTGGATTTGCGGCGGCACGGCGGGATCGCGCGACGTGATCTGCAGCGCGACTGTCACGTCGTTGTTTGCGCCGACCGAAATGGATTTCACAAGACCAAAACTGACGATGTCGCGGCTGAAGCCGGGGAATTTCACCCGTTGGAGCGCGGCACGAACCTGTTCCTCGGTGATGGGATGATCGATTTTGCCAGACATATTTAGGAAGTATGGTGGAGTGTGTTGGCCAGGTCTGCCGCAGCGCTTGTATCGGCGTTGACGAGTGGCGACCTCAGTTTCAATAAATCCTGCAGTGTGGTGCGGGTGAACACCTCGTTGACGCGGCTCTGCGCCTCGCCAAAAATTGCGCATAACGCGCACGACTCGCGACTCCGATGCGCCACCACGCACTTCGGCGCGGCGGTCACGCACCGCTGTAGCGCAAACGCTTTCTCGACGCAGTTCAACACCTGCAACAGGCTGATTTCATCCGGTCCCTTGGCAAGGCTGAACCCGCCGCCCGCGCCACGATGCGACTTGACGAATCCGCCTTTGGCGAGCGATTGGAAGATCTTGGCCAGAAAACTCTTTGGAATACCTTCCTGCTCGCTGATTTCGTCGATCATCACGGTGCGGCCAGCGGGCTGTCGTGCAAGGTGCAACAACCCGATGATTCCATATTCGCCTGCTCGAGTGACTTGCATATATACAAATAGGAGTAGCTAAGTCTTGTTTACCATCGCGAATATACGGGACACACCCCGAAAGTCAACGTTCCCAGCGAGTTCGGTGATAAGCGGTTGTCATCAATCTTTCTTGAGGAAAAAACGCGGAAGCTCTGCTACATTCTGGCGGAGGCAACGATGGGAACACCACTCCAGAGACTTTCCGACACGGAGATTGCGCAGAAGCTGGCGGCGCTGAAGAACTGGCGACGCGATGGCGATGCTATCGCGAAAGAATTCGTACTGGGTAGTTTTACCGAAGCGACGCAGTTCATCGCCAAACTGGCCGAACCGGCGAACGCCATAGATCATCATCCCGACGTGCAGCTTTACCGGTATAAGCGGGTGAAAATCATTCTCACGACGCACGACGCCGGTGGCATCACGCAAAACGATTTTGACTTGGCGGCAAAGATTGACGCACTCCAATCATGACCCCTCCGAATCGACCAAGAATAGTCATCACAAAACACACCAGCCGACTGGTCGTGTATGACGGCGACAAGGAAGTGATACGGATTCCCGTGGTGCTGGGAAAGAATCCCGCGGACAAACAGCGCGAGGGAGATTTGGCGACTCCGGAAGGTGAGTTCCACATCTGCTACAAGAACCCCACGAGCAAGTACCATCGTTTTCTCGGCATCAGTTATCCAAACGTCGAGGATGCCGAACGCGGATTGCGGGACGGTCTCATCGCGCGAGCCGAGTACGACCAGATTCGCGCAGCCATCGCGCAGAAACAATGTCCGCCGTGGAAGACGCCGCTTGGCGGCGAGGTCGGACTGCACGGACCGTGTCCGAATGTGACATGGACGCATGGCTGCATCGCGATGAACACCGAGCACATCGAACGATTGTACGATCTGCTGGACATCGGCGATGAAGTAACAATCCTGCCGTGAGCACGGCCTGGCTGGCGGCTTGCACGCCGGGCAATGGTTGAGTATTCTGTAGTCGCCTGTGATGCGCGAGTGGCGGAACTGGCAGACGCGCAGGACTTAGGATCCTGTGGGGAAACCCGTGGAGGTTCGACTCCTCTCTCGCGCACCAACCTTCGCGTAGCGGTCAGAATTTTCTATATTGCAGTTCGGGAAGTTCTTGGTATCCTTTCCCGTCGTTACACGGTGCGAGCGTAGCTCAGTCTGGTAGAGCGTCACGTTGCCAACGTGAATGTCGAGGGTTCGAATCCCTTCGCTCGCTCCAATTTCTTCTGCGCCAGTCGCGAAACTAGGAGATCGTGATGGAAGCAACTATTGGGTTGGTGCTGCTACTCGTCTTCGGCGTGCCCACTGCGCTTATCATCTGGCTTGGCGTCAAAGCCTCTCGCGCTGATCGCAATGTCCGCGAACTCGAATCGCGTTTTGACGCTCTTCAGGGACAGGTGTACTCGCTTTGGCGAGAATTGCGGTCTCGTGGGACAGTTTCCTCTGCCGCGCCTGCCCCAGAACAGCCGGAGCCGGCGCCCATGCCCGTCGCGCCTCCTCTCGAACAAACGGAGCCGTCGCCAGAACCGACCGAGGTGACGCCTGAACCAGTGGCTATTCCCCCGCCGATACGGTTGGCGGGACGCAGCAAAATAGCTCTGCGGGTGCCGGCCCCAACGGGGGCTATTCCGCCGCCGATACTGGAACCGGAGCTTGGAGTTGTGGCGCCGCCGGAACCGGTGCGCGAGCGGAAGATAGATTGGGAGCAGTTCATGGGTGTGAAGTTGTTCGCGTGGATCGGCGGATTCGCGCTGTTCCTTGGGCTGGTGTTCTTCCTCAAGTACGCCTTCGATAACAAGCTGATCAGTCCTGAGATGCAGGTTGCGCTCGAATATGTGCTCAGCGCCGGGATGTTGGTTGGTGGAATCTGGATGCATCGCAAGCAGTACGCGGTGACCGGACAGACGCTTTGTGCGACAGCCGTGCTGGCGTTGTACGCGGTGACGTTCGCGTCGCACTCGTACTACAAGCTTCTCGGTATCGGGCCGGGCTTTGCGGTGATGGTGTTGGTAACCATGGCTGCGTTCCTGCTGGCCGTGCAATTGGATGCGCAGGTCGTGGCCATTCTCGGGCTGCTCGGCGGGTTCCTCACGCCGGTGTTGCTTTCGACCGGCATAGATAACCCGGTAGGACTGTTCAGTTACATCGCGCTGTTGGATGCCGGGTTGATCGCCGTCATCAGATGGAAACGCTGGAACTACCTCGCGTTTCTCGCGGCCATCAGCACGGTGCTGATGCAGGTGATGTGGGTGGCGAAGTTCTTTGCAGTATCGAAGGTGTACATCGCAATGAGCGTGTTCCTCGGATTCGAGGCGCTGTTCCTTGTCGCGTTCGCGCTGACCGACCGCGAAAGCCCGTGGACCTCCGCGGCGTCCATCATAACGGCGTTTGCGCCGCTGGTGTTCACGCTGTATCTGTTCAGCTTCCGCGAACTGGCCACCCAGCCATGGATCATCTTCTCGTTCGTGCTCGCGGCTGACCTCGGCGCGCTTACCCTCGTGTTACTGCACAACCGGCTCGCCCCCGTGCATCTTGTGGCCGGCACGGCGGTGTTCCTGGTGATGGGTATTTGGACAGCCGGTTTTCTCACCAACGCGCTCCTGAGTTGGGCGCTCGCGTTCTATCTGCTCTTCGCCATTTTGCACACGGTGTTCCCGGTCGTGTTTCAGCGGTTGCGCCCGGGTGTGGCTCCAGTCTGGTGGGGACATCTTTTCCCGCCGCTTGCGTTGTTGTTGGTGATGTTCCCGGTGATGAAGTTCCCAGAGTTATCGTGGCTGGTGTGGCCGTGCGTGCTGGCTCTGGACTGTCTCGTGTTCGGACTCGCTCTCGTTACTGCGTCCGTTTTCGCGATCATCGGCGCGTTGGTGCTGACGCTGGTAGTGGCGGCCATATGGATTATGCAAGTGCCGGCGGTGGTCGGCGGAGTACCAGACCTGCTGATGGTGATTGGCGGGTTTGCGCTGGTGTTCTTTATCGTCGGCGTATACGTGGCCAAGCGATTTGCCCGCGAACCTGCTCCGAGCGAGCCGGGCGCGCCGGCTCCGTCTTTGTTGCCAACGTTGTTGGGTGACGCGCGGGCGCAGATTCCGGCGTTCTCGGCAATCCTGCCGTTTGTATTGTTGATCATGGTGGTGTTGCGGATGCCGGTGGCGGATCCTTCGCCGGTATTTGGATTGGCGATGCTGCTCGTCGTGCTGCTGTTGGGCGTGGCGCGATGGACGAGCATTGATTTGCTTGCGGGCGTGGGTTTGGCGTGCAGCGCCGCGCTGCAATATGCGTGGCACGAGCAGCGGTTCAAACCGGACTTCGCAGTCGTGCCGTTAATGTGGAATCTTGCGTTCGTCGCGGTGTTCACGGTGTTCCCATTCCTTTTCCGCAAGGAGATGCGGAACCGTATCGTGCCATGGGCGACATCGGCGCTGGCTGGGCCGGTCTACTTCATGCTGGTGTACAAAGTGGTGAAAGCGGCGTGGCCAAATCCGGTCATGGGACTGTTGCCGGCCGCGTTCGCGATCCCGCCGTTGATCGGTCTGCTCGTGCTCGTTCGCGGCCAGAGCGATCAGCGGTTATCGCAACTGGCATGGTTCGGAGGCGCGACCTTGTTTTTCGTAACGCTGATTTTCCCAATCCAATGGGAGCGGCAATGGCTGACAGTCGCGTGGGCGCTGGAAGGCGCTGCGCTGTTGTGGTTGTTCCATCGGGTGCCGCACAACGGTTTGCGACTCGTGGGCGCGGCGCTGTTATGCGTGGCGTTTGCACGGCTGGCTCTGAATCCGTCGGTGCTGGATTATCATCCGCGCTCCGCCACGGCGATTTTGAATTGGTACATGTACGCCTACGGTATCGTGACGGTGTGCTTATTTGCTGGCGCGAGATTGCTCGCGCCGCCCCGTGACCGTATCGGCGAGTTCAGCGCGCCCGCTCTGCTTGCCACGCTCGGCACGGTGCTGGCATTTCTGCTATTGAACATCGAGATCGCCGACTACTTTACGCCTGAGGGAACCAAGACGTTGACGTTCCAGTTTTCCGGCAACTTTACGCGCGACATGACGTACTCCATCGCGTGGGCATTGTTCGCGCTGGGGCTTCTGGTGGCCGGTATCGTGAAGAAGCAACGCGCGCCGCGGTACGCCAGCCTTGCGTTGCTGGGCGTGACGTTGCTGAAGTTGTTCCTGCACGACCTGAGCCATCTCAACCAGCTTACTCGGATCGGCGCGTTTGTGAGTGTGGCGGTTGTTCTGTTCGCCGCGTCGTTCCTGTACCAGAAATTCGTGGCGCCAAGTTCACAACAAACATGAGAGCAATCTTCTTCTATCTGCTTGCGGCGATGACGGTCAGCGCGGCTGAGCCATTGGAGTGGAAGCACGTTCAACAGTTCGAGGTCGCGCAGCCGGGCCTCATCAAGCTGAGCCTGCCGGCGGAGACGCTCAATGCAGCGCGGCCGGGACTGGAAGACTTGCGCATTCTCGACGCGACGGGCAGTGAGATGCCGTTTCTCATCGAGCGCCCGGCGCGTGGCGTAGCGGTTGAGCACGGTGCGAAGAAATTCGGCGTAAACCTTGCCGGACGAGCCACTGTGATTTCCATCGAGACCGGCGTGGCGCAGCCAATCGAGGCTGTCACGCTGGAGACACCCGCCAGTGGATTCATCAAGGCGATCAAAGTTGAAGGCTCGCGCGACCGTGAATCGTGGCAGACGCTCTCCGACGGTCAACCGATCTTCCGTCAGCCAAGCGGTGCCAGCCAGTTGCGCGTCGCGATTCCCGAGGGCGTGTGGCCGTTCTTGCGGGTGACGGTTGATGACCGCCGCGCGGAGGCCGTTCCTTTCACGGGAGCAAGATTACATGCGGTCACCGAGGCGCCCGCGCCCGAGGAACTGCTGCCGGTCAACATCGTTGAGCGTGTGGAGAACGACGGCCAGACCCGGCTCGCGCTCGACCTCGGGGCGGCGCACCTGACGCTGGCTTCGTTGCGACTCGAATCGGGCGAACTGTTGTTCACGCGTCCGGTGAGTCTGGCTATCCGTCAAGTTGCCGAGAACGCGATCACCGAGCGCGTGCTGGCGCGCGACACCGTTTACCGCGTGGCCGTGGAAGGTTTTCCGTCTGCGGAACGCGTGGAGGTTCCGCTCGAACTGAATGTGCCGGGGCGCGAGTTATTGGTGTTGGTGGACAACGGTGACAGCCAGCCTCTGAAGATTCCAACCGTGCGCGCAACGCGCCGGCCGGTGTATGCGGTGTTCCTCGCGCCACAAGGCGGCGCCTATCGGGTCTTGACCGGCAACCCGCGTTGCGGCGCGCCACGGTACGATGTCGCGTCGCTCGGCGGTCGGCTCAAAGATGCGGCGGTGTCGCCGATTCGTCTAACGGCGCTTGCTAATAATCCTGCTTACGCGCCGGCGGAACCGTTGCCGGAGATTCAAAATCTTGGGGCGGCATTGGACGTGGCGGGTTGGAGTCTCCGGAAACGCGTGGACATTGCGCGGGCCGGCGTACAACAAGTGGAACTGGATTTGGACGTGCTGGCACGGGCGGACCCGTCGTTCCGGGATGTTCGGCTGATGCGTGACGGCAAACAGCGGCCTTACATTTTGGAGCGAACATCGATTCAGCGGAAACTGACGCCAGATATCAGCCCGGCCAACGACCCGAAACGTCCAACTGTCAGCCGTTGGCAGATCAAGTTGTCAAAGGCGCGGTTGCCGGTGACGCGGTTAACGTGCACCACGCCCACCGCGCTGTTCCGCCGTCAGATACGGTTGTACGAACGCCCGACCGATGAACGCGGCGAACGATACGATCGTCATCTTGGACAGGCGAACTGGGTGCGCACGCCGCCCGCCGTTAGCGGGACGCTGAGCCTGACGTTCGATACATCGCCGCTGACGGACACGCTGATGTTGGAGACCGACAACGGCGATAATCCGGCCGTCGAACTGCAAAACTTCGCGGTGTTTTACCCGGTCACCCGAGTGCTGTTCAAAGCGCCTGCGGAACCGGCGACATTCTTGTACTATGGCAACTCATCGGTCGGGTCTCCACAGTACGACCTCGATCTCATCGCGCCGCAGTTGCTTGCCGAGGAGAAAACAATCGGTACGCTGGGTGCTGAAGAACAACTCAAGAAATCGCCAGTTGGCGAACTCCTCCAACTTTCCAACACAAGGAGCGTCGTCTTCTGGGTCGCGCTTGCGCTGGTTGTCGTGGTTTTGCTGGTCGTGATCGCCCGGCTCCTGCCGAAGAATCCACAAGACAGTTGACAGGAGCGATGTGCTATCCGGCTGAGACTTGCTGTGCCGTCTCTTTCACTTTGCGCAAGTCCAGCTTCCCTGTTCCGAGGTAGGGAAGGCCGGCGATTTGGAAAAATTGGTCGGGGCGCGGTTTCCATAGGTTCGGCAGGTCGCATGCTGCGAGTTTGTCGAGCACGAGCCTGAGGTTGTCGTCGGTAAGCGTGTGGAGAACAACAAGGCGTTCGCCTTTCTTTTCGTCTGGCACGCCCGTGACGGCGAAGCATTGCTCGGTCGCGCCTGCCAACTCGTGGAGTTTCTCTTCCACCTTGATATGCGGAACCATTTCGCCGCCGATCTTGCTGAACCGGGTCAGCCGGTCGGTGATTGTGAGGAAACCATCCTCGTCGAGCGCGGCAATATCGCCAGTGACGTACCAACCGTCACGGATAACTTCCGCGGTTTTTTCCGGTTTGCCGAGGTAACCTTTCATCACGTTCGGTCCGCGCACGAGGAGCAGGCCGGGCTGGCCGACTGGCACCGGCTGGAATGTGTCGGGATCGACGACGCGGACGCTGACAGCAGGGAGCGGATGGCCGATCTTGCCGCGTTTTGCGCCGACTTGACGGAATCCCGCGGCGCGGAAGTCGCGCGTGTTGACCGTTACGGCTGGCGAGCACTCGGTTAAGCCATAGGCTTCAAGCGGGCGGATGCCGAACTTGTCCTCGAACGCCTGTGCGACGCGGTCGGGAAGTTTTTCAGCGCCAGTCATGACAAATTGGAGGCTGCCGAAGTCTTCGGGTTCACAACCGCGGTTGTACATTTGCAGGAATGTCGGCGTCGCCAGCAGGAACGTTACGCGATAGTCGCGCACGAGCGCGCCGATCGTTCTCGCATCGAGTGGGCTGACGTTATAGACCACGCCGACCCCGAGCACGGCGGGTATGACGAGTGTTCCGGTAAACCCGAACGAATGGAAGAACGGCAGTATGCCGAGGATGCGGTCACGACCGCCAAACGCAAACGTCTGACCCAACTGTTCGGCATTGGAGACGATGTTGTAATGCGTCAACATCACGCCCTTTGGATCACCGGTGCTGCCACTTGAGAAAATGACGGTTGCCAATTGGTCGAGCCGATCTGGAGGGCCAAGCTCCTGCTTGGCCACGGTCGCGCTGGAGCGCGACCCTTCGTTGCCGGCGACGAGGGCGTCGTCGGCTGCGCTCGAGGCGGGCGCGCTCCCAAAACCAGAACACAACGCCCGCTCCAACAGTCCGACTGGCAGAAATTTCGCCATGAAAAACGCCGCCAGTTTTTCACTGGTTCGCGGCTTGGCGGCGAGGTCTTCGACCAGGATAATTTTACCTGGCGCCGTGACTTTCACTTTCTCCAAGAACGCCTTCGATGTGACAACGGTTTGGAGGTTGCACTGGCGCGCGCATGAGGCAAGGACCTCGTCGTTGGCAGTGTAATTGAGGTTCACGGGGACTTTGCCCATGAGCAGCGCTGCGTAATTCACGAGTGCGCCGGCGACCGATGGCGGCATCAGAATGCCGACCATTTCCTGTCGCGCCCACACGGAGCGGAGCCGTCGCGCGAGGAAAATTGTCCGCGTCAATGCTGCGCCGAACTTCAGGTTCGGCGTGCGGGCATCAGCCATGAAGAATCGTAGCGGATGATGGCGCGCCTTGCGCACAAACGTCCGATGGATCGGCGACATCAGTTTCTTGCGGTGTTTCCATGCTTCGGTGTTGAGTTCCTGCACGGCTTGGCGCACCTCGAACGGCGTCGAGGTCGGCGGCATCGGTTTGCCGAAGCTGACGGTTACCGGGTACGGGAAATAGCGCGGCACTTTCCAGAGAAACCTGCCCTTCTCGAAACTGAATATGCTACCCCAGACACCGTCGAGACAAACCGGGATGATCGGCGCGTCCACGCCCTTCATAACGCGCTCGAACCCGCGTCGGAACGGAAGTAATTGACCAATCCGCGTGATCTGGCCTTCGGCGAAGATGACGACGACCTCGCCGTTCTTGATGGCATCGCTGGCTTCACGGAGCGATTTAATCATCTCGCGTGGCCGAAGCTGCGATGAAATCGGAATTGCGCGCATGATCTTCGCGAACGGTTTCACCACGGGATGATCATAGATGTCCTTGAACATGATCGGGCGCAATGGTCGGTCGGTTGACGCCAGCAGTAGCAGCGCGTCAACGAACGAGACGTGATTGCAGACAAAGAGCGCGCCGCCTTTCTCGGGGATATTGTCACGGCCTTCAACGCGAATCCGGTAGATCGAGTGCGTAAACATCCACAGCAGCAACCGCAGCAACGAATCGGGCATCAGAACCAACGTGTACACGAACGCCAACAACGTCATCACCGCGCCGATTAGAAAAATCATTCGCGTGTCATGCGGCCAGACCCTTAGCAGATAGTACACGCCGGAGGATAGGAACGTGCCGGCGCTGGAGATGAGGTTGGCAGCAGCCAGCACACCGGCCTTCTCCTCCTTGCGCGGGCGATGCTGCATGATGGCGTTGATGGGCACGGCGTAAAAACCCGCAAAGAACCCGAGCGCGGATATGTGCCAGAGCACAGCCTGATAACCGATTGCCGACCGGGCCAGCAAAGCCGAGAACGTGGTGATGCCAATCAATCCCATCGGAACGAGACCATATTCGATCTTGCCGCCCGACAGATAACCGGCTGCCACGCTGCCGACTCCAATTCCAATAGCCAGCGCGGCTTGGAGATAGCCGATGTGCTGTTTGTCGCAGGCCAGCGTGAATCGTCCGTAAGTGAACAGATTCAGAAACAACAGCCCGGCGAGGAACCAGAAGAACGTGTTACCAATGACCGCCATCTTCAACACGCGATCGCGGCGTATGATGCGACACTGATCGCGCAGGTCGCTGAGAAAATTGATGCGGATCGGATGCGACGGGTCCGCGCCCGGTATGCGGGTAATGCCGAAACTGGTGGCAAGCCCCAATGCCGCCAGCCCCAAGAGCGTCATGCCCGCCCAAGCCGGTGTGCCTTCGAATATCACCGACAACATCGACCCGCCGACCGTGCCAAGTATGATGGCCAGAAACGTGCCGAGTTCGAGGATGCCGTTGCCCCATGAGAGCCGTTTCTCGGGGAGCAGTTCCGGCAACGAACCGTACTTGGATGGACCGAAGACAGCGCTGTGGACGCCCATGGAGAACACGCATCCCAACACCAGAACGAGATTCCGATGAGCCAGTCCGATGGCTGCGACGAGCATAATTAGAATCTCGAACACCTTGACCGCGATGGTGACGTCTCGTTTGCTGTACCGGGTGGCAAGCGATCCGCCAAACATCGAAAAGAAAATGAACGGCAAGGTCAACAGCGCCATCGTCAGGGAGGTGAGCTGGTCCTGCGCATGTTCCTTCATCCCGAGGCTGATGCCCATGAACAAGGCGAGTTGCTTGAGCGCGTTATCGCTGAACGCGCCCTGGAACTGCGTGACGATCAGACTCCAGAAACCGCGTTGGCAGGAAGATTCGGGCTGTTCCACAGATTCGGGATACTACCGGTGCCGGCATTGGCACTCAAGCGCGATCCGGTTGTAAGCTATCCGACAGTTCCTTCCGAACAAGATTCTCTTGCTCGACGAGTGCGGTTCATGGCAAAAACCGTTTGTGAAACTGCCGTCGTTTCTGGAACGCGTCGAGCCGGTGTCCGGTAAAGGAGATCGGCAATGACGGATATGTCGCGCAAATATTATGCGCTGGCCTTTTTCGTCGTGATAATCATCGCGGCGCTCTACGTTGTGGATTACATGATGCAACAACTGGCGGTGAATGTGAAAAAGCGCCATCCGCGGCCGACGCCACGACAGGTCACACCGGCACCACCATCACAAACGCCGACGAACGCATCCGCGCCGACTGTTGGACGACGGTTCCGCTGGGCGGACATCTTTGCAGCGCCTCGCCTGTCTGAGCCGAGCGAAACCGCACGGAACTGCTTGCGAGGCAGGACGACGACGATTAAGATGTGCCCATGTTTCGCCCCGAGGAACTTCTCGACCTGAAACAGTTTGCGTATCCGGAACTGTTCGCCAATTGCGAGCATGTCTGGGATGCGTTGAAGAAACTGCCCACGTTTGTAAAGAAGCACGTCAAACCTTCGCAGCATGGCAAGATTATCGGCATGCCGTTCATCGGCGACGACGTGCAAATCGGCGCGGGAACCGTCATCGAGCACGGCGCGGTCATTAAAGGGCCGGCCATCATAGGCAAAAATTGCGAGATCCGTTCCGGTGCCTACATCCGCGGCAACGTCATAGTCGGCGACGACTGCGTGCTCGGTAACGCCTGCGAATTCAAGAGCGCCGTGCTATTCAATGGCGCAACCGTGCCTCACTTCAGCTACATCGGCGATTCCATCCTTGGCCACAATGCGCACCTCGGCGCCGGCGTGATTCTATCAAACGTCAAATCCATCAAGGGCGGCGTCACGGTGAAGTATGGGCGTGAGATTGACACCGGCCTGCACAAGTTCGGCGCGATCATCGGCGATGGGGCCGACATCGGTTGCAATTGCGTCTTGAACCCCGGCTCAATCGTCGGTCGTCATGCGATTCTCTACCCGAACATCCTCTGGCGCGGCGTCTGCCCTGCCGACAGCATCGTCAAACTCCGTCAGGAACACCACGTCGTTGTCCGTCGGAAGTGAGCCGCAAGAGAAGGATGATTCAGTGCAGTTCTGCTTCTCGCATCCCCGTTTCTCATGCTACAAGACTGACCGATGGTCGGCTTAAGGAAATACTTCGAGTTCGTCCGGTTCGAGCATACGGTGTTTGCGTTGCCGTTTGCGCTTGCGAGCATGGCTGTAGCGGCGCGCGAGACGCATGGGTGGCCGGGGTGGCGGACGTTTCTGCTGGTTCTGGCGGCGATGGTGTGCGCGCGAACGGCGGCGATGGGGTTCAACCGGATCATGGACCGCAAACTTGATGCGCTGAATCCGCGGACGGCGGAAAGACATCTGCCAACCGGCCGGATTACTGTGTTTGGCGCTTGGTGGCTGGTGATTGGTGCTTCCACCGGACTGGTAGTAGTTGGCTACTTCATCAATAGAATTTGTTTTGTGTTGTCGCCGGTGGCGTTGGCGATAGTTTTGTTTTACCCGTTCACGAAGCGGTTCACGGATCTTTCGCACTTCTTTCTTGGGTTGGGACTTTCAGTGGCACCGGTAGGCGCATGGTTGGCGGTACGTGGACATCTTACTCAACTTTGTCCGCCGATGGTGTTGGCGTTGGCGGTGGTGTTCTGGCTCGTTGGGTTCGATATCATTTACGCGACGCAGGATTACGAGTCGGACAAGGCGCTTGGGTTGCATTCGTTGCCGGTGCGGTTTGGGATTGCCGGGAGTTTGCGGTTTGCGCAGTTTGCGCACACCGTGATGGCGGCGTTGCTGCTGGGATTCGGTTTGATTTCGCAGATGGGCTGGCCGTATTACGCGGGTTGGACGGCGATTGTGGCGTGTCTGGTGCATCAACACCGGCTGGCGCGCAATCAAGACCCGGTAAGCGTAAACGCGGCGTTTTTTCGGATGAACGCCGTCATCAGCGTGGTGTTGTTGGCGGCGGTCGTGGCGGATGTGGTTTTGAGGTAGGGCGGGCTGGCCCAGCCCGCCGAGTAGGGGATGATGACGGCAGCGGCGCGGTGGGCCACCGCGCCCTACCAACAACAAGCATGAACAAATTGATACAACGCTCTGAGTTGAGCGACATTCTGGCAAAGGTTGATGCGGGAAAATGCATTACCGATGCAGAGTGTTTGCGGTTGTTCCGCTCCAACGATTTGGCGGCCATCGGGTACATGGCGAACTTGGTGCGGGAACGGAAGAACGGCAATATTGCCTACTACATTCTCAACCGGCACATCAATTACTCCAACCTTTGCATCCTCGACTGTGATTTCTGCGCGTTCTATCGGCGTCGGCGCGATCCGGGCGCGTACGAGTATTCCATCACCGAGATGGTGGCGAAGGCGCAGGAGGCGTTGAAGCTCGGGATAACGGAACTGCACATCGTCGGCGGGGTGCATCCATCATTCAAGTGGGAGCACTACATCGACATGCTGCGTTCGTTGCGGGCGCTCGATCCGAACCTGCATTTGAAGGCGTTCACTGCGATTGAGATTCTGCATCTGGCCCGGATCGGCAAACAGAGCGTAGCCGACACTTTGGCGGCGTTGCGCGAAGCGGGGCTGGGATCGTTGACGGGCGGGGGTGCGGAGATTTTCGATCCAGAGGTGCGCAAAACCATCTGCCACGCAAAAGAGTCGGCAGAAGACTGGCTCGACGTGCATCGGACGTGGCACAAGATGGGTGGTCGTTCCACCTGTACGATGCTGATCGGTCACGTCGAGAAAGATCATCATCGCGTGGATCATCTGCGGCGGTTGCGCGAGTTGCAGGATGAGACGGGCGGGTTCACGGCGTTTGTGACGCTTGCGTTTCATTCCGAGAACACGAAACTGGCGGACCTTCCGGGACCGAGCGGGTATGATTTGCTGAAGACGCTCGCGATTGCACGCATCTATCTCGACAACATTGATCACGTCAAGGCGTACTGGATATTGATGGGCATGAAACTGGCGCAGGTGTCGTTAAGCTTTGGCGTAGATGATCTCGACGGCACGGTGATCGAGGAGAAAGTTTATCACATGGCAGGCGCGAAGACCCCGCAGCAGATGGCGCGGGATGAATTGATGAAGGCCATCCGCGAAACTGGCCGCGAGCCGGTGCAGCGCGACTCGCTGTACCAAATTATGAAGAGGGAAGAGGGAAGAGGGAATGGTGAAACATCCGGCCCGGAGGAGTTGTCGCTCTCTTCGCCCTTCTCTCTTCACTCTTCGCCGCTGGCCGGTGCGAGCAATAAAGGAGGCGCGGCGTGAATCCGCCTTCGCTACAAGACGAGCTACGGCGGACAAGCTGCCGGATTGGTTCTGTGCCTTACCTGAACGCGCGTCCGCTCATTTACGGCATTGAAGACCGGGTGACTCTCTGCGAATCCGCAAGGCTCGCGGACCTGATGTGCCGGCGGCAATTCGATGTCGGTCTTGTTCCTGTCGCGGAGGTTCTGTTGCACGACCAGTACGACATCGTGGACGGCATCGCCATTGCGGGACGTGGCGCCGTGAGGAGCGTATTTCTGGCGCACCGTGAGCCGATCGAGAAACTCAAGCGCGTGGCGGTCGATCCGGCGTCGCGGACATCGGCCTGGCTCGTGCGTGTGATTTTGAAATACGGGTACCACGTCGAGCCGGAGTTCTATCCGTTGACGTCCGCGCCGAAATTGAGCAACCACGAAGCGATGATGCTTTTTGGCGATGGCGCGATTTGGTATCGGCATCGTAACGGCGACGACGGGTTGCTGGACTTGGGTCAGGCGTGGGTGGAGTTGACCGGGTTACCGTTCGTGTTCGCGGCGTGGGCGATGCAACGGGGAACGAAGAGCGAAGAGCGAAGAGCGAAGGACGAAGGGCGGGCGGCGGTGTCGGAGTTGGTGAGCACGCTCAGGAAAGCGAAGGCGGATGGGTTGGCGCACATTGAGGAAATCGTGCAGGAATCTACAGAGGCGACGCCGGAATTTCGCCGGGAGTATCTGACGCGAAACGTGTGTTTCGACCTTGGCAAATCCGAGAAGGCCGGGCTGCGAAAGTTTCAGAGTTGCGTGAAGGAATTGGGACTGATCAAGGAGTGCCATGAATTGCGATTTGTCGGTTGAAACACTTCAGGACAAGGTGCTTGACGGCGTGCGCGTGGCGCCGGACGAGGCGCTGGCGTTGTATCGCGACCTGACGTTGCCAGAAATCGGCGCACTTGCCGACGCGGTGCGGCAACGGAAGCATCCGGAGCGCGCGGTGACCTACATCGTAGATCGCAACATCAATTACACAAATATCTGCGATGTCCATTGTGCCTTCTGCGCATTCATGTGCCGAGAGGACGACACCGAAGCGTATGTGCTGACGCTGGAGCAGATCGGTGAAAAAATTCAGGAGTTGGTGGATATTGGCGGGGTGCAGGTGTTGTTACAGGGCGGGCATCACCCGAAGTTGGGGATTGATTATTATCTGGATCTGCTGCAATCGGTGCGGCGGCGGTTCCCGCAGGTGAACGTGCACGGGTTTTCGCCCCCGGAGTTTTGTCATTTTGCCAAAGTGTTCGGGATGTCCGTCGAAGAGGTGTTGCGGCGGTTCAAGAAAGCCGGTCTTGGTTCGATTCCCGGCGGCGGCGCGGAGATTTTGGTGGATCGTGTGCGGCGACGGGTATCGCCGCGCAAATGCACAAGCCGGCAATGGCTGGACGTGATGGAAACGGCGCATCGGCTTGGCCTGAACTCGTCGGCAACGATGATGTTTGGGCATGTCGAGACGGTCGAGGACCGGATCGAGCATCTGAGCCGGCTGCGCGAGTTGCAGGATCAAACGCACGGGTTCACCGCGTTCATCTGTTGGACGTTTCAAGCGGAACATACGCGGTTGCGGGCGCCAACGGTCGGGGCGCACGATTATCTGCGAACGCAGGCGCTGGCGCGGATTTTTCTCGATAATTTCGACAATGTGCAGTCCAGTTGGGTGACGCAAGGGCCGCAGATCGGCCAGATCGCGCTAAAGTTCGGGGCGAACGATTTCGGGAGCGTTATGATGGAGGAAAACGTCGTGCGACAGGCGGGCGCGACGTTTCGGATTGATGAAGCGACAATGCAGCGGCTGATTCGCGAGTTGGGGTACGAGCCGCATCGCCGGAATAACTGGTATAAACTATTAAACTGAAGGAGCAGGCAAAACATGGCAAAGAAAATCAGGACCGTACTGTTATTGGGAGCGCCGGGTTGCGGCAAAGGAACACAAGGCAAAACGCTTGGAACAATGCTGGGGTTCTCACACGTGGCGAGCGGCGACTTGTTCCGCGCGCTGGACAAGAACAGCGAGCTGGGAAAGATTTTTGTCGAATACTCCAGCAAAGGTTTGCTGGTACCGGACGATTTCACGGTGCGGCTGTGGAACGATCACATGAATCGGATGGTGGCCGCCGGCAAATTCAACCCGCAAACGGACACGCTGGTGCTCGATGGCATTCCACGCAACGTGGCGCAGGCAAAGATGCTCGACCCGTACATCGAGGTGGTGAAACTGGTGGTGTTGAGCGTGGATCGCGACCGCGAGGAAGTAGTGCGACGGCTCAAGCTCCGCGCGACGAAAGAAGGCCGGCTCGATGACGCCAAGGAAGAAGTGGTGCGCCGCCGGCTCGAAGTGTACGACAAGGAAACCGCGCCCGTGTTGTCGCATTATCCCGCGAAGCTTCGTGTGACCGTGGACGCATTGCAAACGCCGATGGAAGTGGCGCACGACATCATCAGCGGGCTGCTCGGTCGCGCGCAGGAACTTCGCCCTATCAAAACCTGACGTTCCGACTCGACCGCTGCACGAAGCGCAGAGATTGCTTGTGTCACGAGGGCGCTGATGTTACAGGTTGATCGGATTTGAGCCTCGGGTGTGCAGGGCCGCGAGGTTGGACCCACGTCGAGAGGACATGAAACCGATGAAAGCGAAACGATGGATTGTTGCCGGTAGCGTGGCATTGGCCTTTGGGATGCTGGTGGATAGCGCATTTGCTTTCTCAATCAGTTCCACCACCCAGGTTTTCCAGGTGGAGGCAAACCTGTCGGGCGTGGTGCTCACCAACGGATTTCAAGCTTACAAGGACATACTGACCAGTGCCGACATTATCAACCTTGCGCGCGGCCGGGCGATGACCAGCGCCGTGCCCACCAACGAAGTGCTCGGTCTGGTTATCCAATGCGGCGATGAGACGCCAACCAGCCTCGTTGTGTTCGACACGGTCGCAAACAGCAATCTGGTCACCGTGGCGGCGATCAACCTGCAGGGCGCGGTGAATAATGCGGCGCAGTCGAGAACGCTTCGAGCACAAACGACCGACTCCGTGCTCGCAGCGTCATTCGGCGCGACAGGCAACTCCACCAATGGGTGGACATCGGGCATTCTGGCCTTTTCAATGGGCGAGAAACTGGACGTGCATGCGCCATGTATGGTGCGAACCATCGGCTCCGCCAGCGCCACAGGCGCGCTGGGGAACTCGCGGGGGACGCCTGCGGGCAGTTTGAGTGGGATACAGGCGGAAACGCCGTTTGTCATCGTGATCACGAAAGGCACGATCATCGGCGGACAGACGTGGACGATCCACCCTGACGCGGAGTGAATCAGTTATCGCCGCAAACGCGGAAGCGGAGGACAACACAATGATGGCGTGCCAAATCTCGAGGACAACCAAACACTGGTGGCTGGTAGGCGTCATGGGCGGCGTGATCGTGCTTGGCGCGCAGGCGTGGGCCGTGACGGTCTCGAACAATGTCATCAATGTTACGATGTTCATGGAAGGCGAGGTCCAAGGGTTTACAAATGGCAATGCATTCGCCGCACCTGTGAACCTGACCGAGAGAGATTTGATGAACCTGGCGCTTGGTTTGCGCCCACGCACCAGTCCACATGAACAGGTCGCCCTGGGTCTGGTGCAGTTGGCCAACACGAACACATTGCCGCTGATCGTTTTTAACTCCAGTGGTCGCAGCAACGTCGTGACAATCGGCTCAATTACGCTTGATCCCGACCACCCGACCCAACTGAAGAGCAATGCGACCGTGTTTGTCCAAGTCGATCTATTGAACGTCGGCGGCGTCACCAATCGGATCGTCAGCGGCCAATTCTTCTTTGCCGGCACCACCGGGTTCCAAACGAACGGATCCCCCAAGAAGTTGAGCTGCAAAGGCGTGGGCACACTCTCCGCCCAATTCAGCTCGACGAACACCACGGACCTCATCATCTACAAAGCGCAATTCCGCACCAGCGGCAACAAGTTGGGCATCATTACGAATGCCCCGGACTTCGACGTCTTCGAGGCGGGCCAGCGTGCGACCGTTGAACCGTAAGCGGTTGTTGTGCGGTGGGTCTCTATTTTCCCTCAGACGACCTGACAGTCACAGCGCGGAGCGGCCCTTATTCTGTTGAATAAGGCATTCTTACCAGCTAGTCTACTGCACATCAGGATCAGGAGAGGGAAATGATTCCATTCTCCACGGACAAGAAACTTAACAGCAAGGGGGAATAGTTATGCGTACAAGGAATTGGCTGATTGTGAGCGTGGTCGGATGCGCCCTGCTTCTCAGTTCGGCGCGGTCGTTCGCCGCACCGGTTACGGGACAGGTGTTCCAGGCGAGTGTGTCACTGACAGGCATGTCGGTGAGCGATTCGGGCGGCAGGACACAGATCGTCAAGCAGGTGATTTCGGCGCAAAACATCATTAACCTTGCGTTGGCCACTCCGCCGACTGCTTCCGTGCCGATCAGCACAGTGTTGGCCCTTATAGTCGCTCCCGACTCGGGCGAGGCTGCTGTCATCGTATTGAATACCAACACGATGGAGAACCTGGCCACGATCGCCGTATTTAACACAGATGGAGTGAGCGCAAAGGGCAAGGGCACAGCCGTGTTTGCCGGGCTAGTGGCGCCGGTTGCACTTGGTAACGATACAAATGGAATCAGCGGCGGATTCCTCGCCATCAGTGGAAGCACCGCGATGACCACCAACGGCGCGGTGAAGAGTTTCAAAGGAAGCGGTATCATCGGCTCAATCCAGGGAGCGGCGTTTGGCAGCGACTTTGACGCTGTCATCAACAAAGGCAAATTCAGCACAGTTCAAGAATTGCCGTTCTCGCTGCCGGTTCCAGAATCTCCGTAATACCGGAGACTGACTATCACAGCAAAAGCGCGGTGGGCGCGAGTCCGCCGCGCTTTGTCTTTCTGTTCTTCCCTTGAAATCTGCTGGAGACAGTCCTATTCTCGCGCCGGCATCGGCACAGTGCGCGGCGTCGTTTCACGGGAAGAACATTGAGAGAACAGGAGATGAAAGTCATGCGATGGAAGAATTCGTTTGTTGCCTTTACAATTGGGTGCGCACTTTTTATCGGCGCGCCACGGACATCATTGGCTGCTACCGGCGATGTGTACCAGCTCGATGTGAACTTGACTGGTTTGTGGGGAACCAATGGGCTGGCCTACAAGCAACTGATCAAGACGGATAACATTATCAGGCTCGCGTTGGGAAAAACACCCACTGCCAGCATCCCGAGCAACAATGTGTTGGCGCTGATCGTGGATGTGACGAACAATGTGGCCGCAGTCACCGTGTTTGATACCGCGGGCCAAAGTAATCTGGTCAAGGTTGCCGACTTCAGTGTGGGTGGTGTCACCGTCAAGAACAAGAGCACGACAGTTCTAGGCGGTCAGCTTGCCACTTCAGGGACCATTCACAACGGCATTGAGGGCGGGTTTCTCAGTGTGCTTGGAACCATCACCGTGACCATCAGCAGTAATTCTCCGCCAGTATTGCATTTCAAGGGGAAGGACGCGATTGGGGGGTTTCAGGGCGTTATGTTGAACTTCCCCTTCGGCGTCGTCATCACTGGGGGAAAAGTCAATACGATCCAGTCGCTCGGCACTGCGGAGCTGCCGTAACGTACTGGAACCCCTTGGGTTCATCACAGCAAAAGTGCGGCGGGCCGAAGCTCGCCGCGCTTTGTTGTTCTCTTGAAATCGTTGCGCCGCTCTGTTAGTGCTGGCAGCATTATGCGCATTGTGTTCATAGGCACGGCGGAACTGGCTTGTCCGTGCCTGGAAGCCGTCACCAGAATGCCGCAACATCAGGTCGTGGCGGTTGTCACCCAGCCCGACCGACCCAGCGGTCGTCATCTCACCCCGACGCCGCCCGCTGTGAAAACGACAGCTACGGCGCTTGGTCTTGAGATTCTACAACCAGCACGGATCCGCGACGACATCGCGTCGGTGGAATCATTGCGAGCGCTGCAGCCCGACCTGATCATAGTCGTCGCTTACGGCCAGTTGCTCCCGAAAAACATTCTGGAACTGCCTTCCCGCGGGTGCATCAATGTTCATGCCTCGCTGTTGCCGCGATGGCGCGGCGCGTCACCGATCCAGCGCGCAATCCTAGCCGGCGACCGCGAGACCGGTGTGACTACGATGTACCTGAACGAGCGGCTCGATGCCGGCGACATCATTCTGCAGCGTGCCGAGCCGATTCGGCCTGATGACACGGCTGCTACGTTGCACGACCGGTTGGCTTCGCTGGGAGCCGGGTTGTTGGTAGAGACAGTGGAATTGATCGACGCCGGCCGCGCGCCGCGTGCGCCACAGGACGAGAAACAAGTTACTCGCGCAGGTAAGTTGACGAAGGAGGATGGCCGGGTGGATTGGACGAAACCTGCCGTGGAGATCGAACGGCAGATTCGCGCGCTGAATCCGTGGCCGAGCGCGTACACCTTTTGGGGTAAGACGATGCTCAAACTGTGGAAAACTGAGGTTGTCGCGAATGCTACGGGCAAACCGGGCGAGGTGTTGCCCGGTTTTATTGTCGCGGCAGGCACCGGCGGTTTGCGGTTGCTGGAAGTTCAACCCGCCAACGGCAAACGCTTGCCGATCAATGCGTTCGCCAGCGGTCATCGCCTCGAATCCGGCATCATTCTGGACAACGCCCCCGGCGAAGCGCATAAGTAAGTGAACACTTACACGGTTGCTGTGTCAAAGATGACAGAACGGAAAGGAGCGGAACGATGAGGCTATACAAATTTGGTTTGCCTGGAGTGCTGGCGATTACGCTTTTGATGATGCCGCGAGCAGCGGTGGCTGACAATTGGTCGGTTGGAGTGTCAGTGGGGCAGGTCAGCGATTTCTACAGACCGTTGTCACGTCATGGATATTGGGTGGACGTGGGATCATATGGTCGTTGCTGGTATCCGGCCTATGTCGAACATGATTGGCGGCCGTATGCCGAGGGCTACTGGTTGTGGACTGACGGCGGTTGGTACTGGGAAAGTGAGGAACCATGGGCGTGGGCCACGTATCATTACGGCCGGTGGGTGTCGGATCCTTATTACGGCTGGGTCTGGGTGCCGGATACGGTTTGGGGACCGGCATGGGTCGGATGGCGGGAAGGCGGCAACTATATCGGCTGGGCGCCGTTGCCGCCCGGCTGCCGTGAGTTCGGGCCAGACGGCATGCTGATCATCGGGGCAAATGTCATCGCGCCGGGATGGTTTGTGTTTGTCGAGCACGGGCATTTCTGCGAGCGGATACATCGGCGTGACGTGATCTTCAACCAGACGATTATCAATCAGACCATCAACATCACCCATATCAGACGGGGCGATCATAACATCATCAACAACGGCCCCGACTTCGATGCGGTGCAAAGGCGTATCGGTCATAGACTGGAGCCAAGACAGATTGATGAGATTCGCCGGGTGGAAACAGAACGTGGCGCCGAACGACCCTCGTACGGTCACGCAAGGGTGAAGTTGCCTCCGCCAATAGCGTCCACGACCGAAGAACCGAATCTCGGCGGAAGAAAGCCGCGTGAGACAGTGGTCGCGCAGGAATACGGCAAGCCGAAGGGCAATGGGCCTATCGAAAGAGGCGCGGAAAAACTGACGAAGTCGCCCCGTGAAGAGATTCGTGTTCCGAACGCAACTCGACCTACACCGGGTCCGGCGGACATAATTGTGCCGCGTAGCGAACAAACGCAGAGGCTACAGGAGTCGCGGCAGGACCGGAACGCAGGGAGAGAGAAACTCGATCGAGGTCTAGGAAATGCGCCGCCAGTTAACTACGGGAACTTTCCAACTGGAAAGGCGTATGGCATGCCAATGAGTGCACCGCGATCCGCGCCGGAAATTGCGCAGCCGCGGGGGGGCGGTGGCCGGACGCCCGTCTCCGACGATCCCAATGGCAGGAATCCCGACAGATCCAGCGGCCGAGGCAGAGACTAAACGGGCGGTTCACAACCCGCCCTCGCCGCCGGTGGCGTATCGCGTGCCACAGCGGCGCTGATACTTTTTGTAGCCGCGAATCTCATCCGCGGCGTTTGACCGCCGCTAAGAGGTTTCGGGGCTACAATCCTGTCATTTCAAGACATGCGCCCTTCAGTGGGAAACCTCTCTTGTTGTCCTTGTTAATCCATCAAGATGTGCTACGGTGTCATTCTTAGGTGAGGTTCGCGTAGTTTACCCCGATGCTGTTGGGGTATTTTTGGGTGCGTGCCGCTCCGGATCCATGTAGAACGCATTTTAGGTGAGGAGAACCTATGAAACGATGGACGAAGGTGGGGCTTTGTCTGCTGGCGGGGAGTTTGGTTATCCTCATTGGCGTATGCACAAGCACCGGCATCAATAAGCCGCCTTGCACGCCGCCCTCAATCAGTTCGCAGCCGTCGAGCCAAACCAAGTGCCAAGGCCAGACCGCCAGCTTTTCGGTCATCGCCTCGGGCGCGCAGAGCTATCAATGGCGCAAGAGTGGCGCCATCCTCGTAAACGGCGGCACCATCTCAGGCGTCACGTCGAACACGTTGACGATCAGCGCCGTCACCACGAATGCTGCCGGCTCCTACGATGTAGTCATCACCAATACCTGCGACAGCGTTACGTCCAGCAGTGCGATGTTGACTGTCATGACCACGGGGCCGTCGATCCTTTCCCAACCAACGAACCAGACTGTGTGTGCGGGTCAAACTGCCAGCTTTTCGGTCACTGCCTCGGGCGCACCGAGCTATCAATGGCTCAAGAACGGCAGCGTCGTCTCAGGCGCAACGAATGCGACAGTGACGATCAGCAGCGTCACCGCGAGTAATACCGGCCCCTACAACGTGGTGGTCAGCAACGCCTGCGGCATCGTCGTTTCCAGCAATGCAATGCTGACAGTCAACGTGATCCCGTCGGCACCGACGGCATCGAACAATGGACCAATCAGCGCTGGTAACACGTTGAAGTTGAGTGTTTCGGCGGTCACAAGCGCTACGTATAGTTGGACCGGGCCAAACGGGTTCACCTCAACGGCTCAGAACTCCTCGATCACGAATGCGACCACGGCTGCGTCTGGAATCTACACTGTGATCGTAACCGTTGCTGGTTGCGGGTCAGCAATGGGTACGACCACTGGAACTGTTGCCTACACACCGTCGCTTGGTAGCTCCCTACCAGTGATTACCACACAACCGCAGAGCAAGATGGCGATGGCGGGTAGCAATGTGACGTTCAGTGTCACGGCTACTGGCACTGCTCCCTTGAGTTACCAGTGGCGGAAAAACAGTTCTAAATTGACCGATGGAGGCAGTGTGTCCGGTGCCCACACAAATATGCTGACGTTGACGAACGTCGGTCCGTGGGACGCCGGTATCTATACGGTGACGATAAGTAATGCCTCCGGCAATGTCGTCAGTTCGTGCGCAGCATTGAGGGTTTTCAGTTCATCCAGCATTGTTGCCTGGGGCGACGACAATCTCCGCGAGACGGATCTTCCCGATGGCCTGACCAACGTGATGGCAATTGCAGCAGGTGGGTTTTACAGTCTGGCACTCAATGGCGATGGCACGCTGGTTGGCTGGGGCGGCTTCGATAATGTCGATATTCCCGACGGCTTGACGAACGTCGTGGCGATTACTGCAGGTTGGTGGCACGATCTGGTGCTCAAAGCTGACGGCACGGTGGCGGTTTGGGGCGATAACACTTACGGCCAGACCAATGTTCCCTCGGGCCTTACGAACGTTGTGGCGATTTCTGCGGGCGCCTATCACAATCTTGCGCTCAAAGCTGACGGCACGGTTGTGGCTTGGGGCTACAACCTTTACGGCCAGACCAATGTTCCCTCAAATCTGACTAACGTGGTGGGCGTTGCAGGAGGTTCGACTCACAGTCTGGCGCTCAAGGGTGACGGCACGGTGGTGGCCTGGGGCAACAATAGTTATGGCCAGACCAATGTTCCCTCAAGTCTGACGAACGTGGTGGCGATTGCCGGAGGTTATAAGCACAGTCTGGCGCTTAAAGCTGATGGCACAGTGGTGGCATGGGGCAACTGCACTTTCGGCGAGACCAATGTTCCATCAAATCTGACTAACGTTGTAGCGATTGCAGCGGGTGTTTATCATAGTCTGGCGATCAAGAGTGACGGCACGGTGGTAGCCTGGGGCTGGAACTATCTCGGCCAGACCAATGTTCCCCTTGGGCTTGCGAACGCGGTGGCAATTGCAGGAGGTAGCACTCACAGTCTGGCGCTCGTCAACCTGCAACCGGTGATCACTTCGCAACCGACGAACCAGACTGTATGCGCAGGCCAGACGGCAAGTTTCACGGCAACAGCCAGCGGGACTCCTACACCGACCATCCAGTGGCAGGTCAGCACTGATGGTGGCATAACATTTGCCAACATCAGTGGAGCGACGATAACGACGCTGACCTTCACCGCCGGCGCCTCGGATAACGGCAACCAATACCGCGCGATTTTTAGCAACAACAGCGGCAGTGTGATTTCCAGCGTGGCGACGCTAACGGTCACGAACGCGCCGGTGACGATCCATCTTACATCGGGCACGTTGAACTACATGCTTGGTCGCCCGCCAACCCCATTAGACGGGGCCATCTCCATCACGGTCACAGGATCTGTCTCTACCAACTACTTCAATGGCAAAAAACTCATGGTTGCGTTCACCACGAGTCAGTCGAATGACTATCTTTCCGTGCGCAATTCCGGGAGCGGGTCGAATCAAATCCGTATTGCAGCCCAGTTGAATGGCGACGGGTCGCGCAACATCACCAACGGCACAGCCCATATCGGCACTTGCAAAGGTGGGACGGCACAAGTGCCTTTAGCCGTGACCTTCAATTCCAATGCAAGAACGAATCACGTTGAAGCCGTTCTAAGGAATGTCTCCTTCTATAACACATCGCCGTCGCCATCCAAGGCGACGCGGGAAGTGTCGATGGTTTTTTCCAATGAGTCCGGCGTAAGTATCAGCCAAACTGAGACCGTCACAATCAACGCAGATTGCCCTAGTGCCATTGATGCGGTCTTGGTCCTCGACAAAACCGGATCCATGTCAGCTACCGATGTCGTCGACGCTGCCAACCAAACCCGACTTCAGGTTTCGGAAGCAGCGGCCACCAATTTTCTGGGATGTCTCAAACTGCCCACTTCCGGTGATTATTTGGATCGAGTGTCGGTAATCGCGTTCCCCAGAGAAGACGGCACTTCCAGCAATACAAATGAAGCCGGCAGTGTTACAAATATGACTTACAATCCCACTTTCGGAACCAATTATCAGTCCATCGCGAATGCCATCCTGCACATCCCCGCTCCACAGGGCGCGACGATGTATGCCCCATCTCTACAAGCGGCTCATGTCAACTTCACGAATCTTTACAGTTCGGCGACTTATAATTCTAACCGACTGCAGGTGGTAATTTTCTTGACGGATGGTGGACTGCTTGCTTCGCCGATCGATAATTGTGCGAATACACAGCCTTGCTATTATGGTTTCCGGACAAATGCTGTCAACGCGGCGCGATTGCTTACCGAGAAGGGAGCGCGTGTGCTCACCATTGGATTTGCCGCTCCAGGCACGTTTACCGGCGAAGGAACGAATTTGCTCCAGGAAATGGCCTCCTCTTGGCCGGTTTCAGATGATTGTCTGATTGCGCCGAGTAATGCGACTCTCCAGGCAAAATACGCCGGAATCGCCAGCGGCGTTTGCCGAGGCGAAATGTCGGTGTCCATAACTCCGACAAATCCGATCTATTGCGCCGGTTCGTCTATGACGTTCACCACGGCCGTTTCTGGCGTCGGCCCCTTTGGGTATGTGTGGAAACAGGACAACAACATTCTGGCTGGCCAGACGAATAGCATACTGGTTCTGAGCAGCCTCTCCTTGGTAAACGCTGGCACCTACAGCATTGTGGTCACGGGAGCCTACGGCAGCGTCAGCAACAGCACTATTCTCACGGTCAACCCGTTGCCGACGGTGAGCGTCACGCCGGGTTCAGCAACGATCTGTAGCGGCGGTTCGGCAACGATCTCGGCCAGTGGTGCGGCTACGTATAGCTGGTCACCAGCAACCGGCTTGGACACGACCATTGGAGCAACGGTGCATGCGAGTCCGACCGCCACGACTACCTACACGGTTACCGGGACATCCGCCAACGGTTGCCATAACACGGCCAGCGTGACTGTCGCGGTCAATTCGTCGCCGATAGTGAGTGTTGCGCCGGGTTCGGCCACGATCTGCAACGGTGGTTCGGCAACGCTCACGGCTAGTGGTGCGGCGACGTATAGCTGGTCACCGCCAACCGGCTTGGATGCGACCAATGCAGCCACGGTACATGCCAGCCCCGCTAGCACGACCACGTACACTGTTACCGGAACATCCGCCAATGGTTGCCAGAACACGGCCAGTGTGACTGTAACGGTTAATACGTTGCCGACGGTGAGCGTCACGCCGGGTTCAGCAACGATCTGTAGCGGCGGTTCGGCAACGATCTCGGCCAGTGGCGCGGCGACGTATAGCTGGTCACCCGCAACCGGCTTGGACACGACCATTGGAGCAACGGTGCATGCGAGTCCGACCGCCACGACTACCTACACGGTTACCGGGACATCTGCCAACGGTTGCCAGAATACGGCAAGCGTGACTGTCACAGTCAACCCACCACCAACTTGCTTAATCACGGGTGCGTCTTTGGTCTACACGCTCTCCATTAGCAACAGTTATTCAGCGACTGCCGGGATGGCCTCTTACAACTGGACAATCAACGGAAACGGCACGATCAGCGGTGCCAGCAGCGCACAAACCGTAACCGTTAACGCTGGCGTTTCCAACACGTTCACGCTTGCTGTCTCGATTACCGACAGCAACGCTTGCAGCAACAGTTGCGCAACGGTCGTGAGCATCAATCAACCTCCAAACGTCAATATCTCCAGTCCGACCAATAATCAGGTCTTCTTCGCGCCGGCGCTGGTGACGCTCACAGCCACGGCTTCTGATAGCGACGGAACCATCAGTCAAGTCGAGTTCTTTCACGGCACGAACAACCTCGGGACGGGCACGGTGATCAACGCGTCGTATAGCTTGTCTTTGAGCAACGTGGCCTCGGGCCTCTACGAGTTTTCGGCGAGAGCGACTGATAATCTTGGAGCAATAGGCGCTTCGGCTCCCGTCTCAATCATTGTCGGCCGTGCCTCCAGCCGCACCTTTACCCTTGATGCAGACTTCGATGGCGGCTCCCTGATCAACCTCAATCACACCGCGCCCACGAACGACCAGCTCCAGCTCAACCAGCGAATTACTCCGTTCCCATTTGTCAACATCGGCTGCTCGTCACGTGGAACCATTGCCAAGATTGATGTCAATACAGGAGAAATCATCGGCGAATATTGGTCTGCGCCTGCGAATATGAACCGCAGTCCCTCCCGAATGACGGCGGATAAGTTCGGTAATATCTGGGTCGGTAACCGCCTCGAGGGAAACAACAACACAGGCTCTGTGACCCGAATCGGGCTTGTGATTGGAGGGACACGCGTCAGAAAGAATCCGGACGGCAGCCTCACGGCGGACACCAGAGGAGAATATCTTAAACCTCCGTTCTATTACAATACCTGCGTTGACAAGGATGGGGATGGGTTGATTCGAACCTCGCGGGGCCGGGGTGATATTCTACCGTGGAACGACGCCGACAGCATTGATAAGCTCGGAGCTCACACCAACGCATCGGGATACTTCAGTGGCGCAGCGAGTGCCGAAGACGAGGCCATCACCACGTACGTGCGAGCAGGAGGTTCCAATACCCGTACCGTGGCCGTTGATACAAACAATGACATCTGGGTCGGAGGCTATGCCGCACCTCATCTGTTTGAAAAGATCAGCGGTGTCGATGGTTTGACCATCCCGGGAACGCAGGTATACGTTGGTTGTGGTGGTTATGGCGGGTTGGTTGATGCAAACGGAATCCTGTGGTCCGCACTCCACACTGGTGACATACTGCGAATGGATACACGGCCCCCGTTCCCAAGCACGTGTCTCACGAATATCCTTCGCGACACCTCCAATTACGGTCTCGGCATCGATCCGTTTACGGGCCAGATTTGGTCTACGCATTACGATAACAACGAGATTGTCCGCATCGCTACCAATGGACTCTCTTACGACATCTTTCACGTAACAAACGACGGGCTGAATGGTCCCAAGGGTATCGTTGTGGATCATGCGGGAAATGTTTGGGTTGCGAACAATGGGGGGAATGGGGGAACCACCGTCACACATTACCTGACCAATGGCACATTTGTGGGCGTAGTGGGTTTGCCCTGTGCCCTAGGGCCAACGGGCATTGCAGTCGATTCGAATGGAAAGGTTTGGGTCGCAAACATAAACAGCGACAATACCATGCGCATCGATCCAAATCTCGGCCCCGTCGTTAACGGATGCCACGTCGGGAAGCTGGACATGACGGTCTATCTCGGGAGCGGTGCTGGCCCGTATAACTACAGTGACATGACCGGGTCCCTTGTTCTCGGTTTGACGGATCATTCTGGCATGTGGACAGTGATTCACGATGGCGAGCTTGAGGCCACCGAATGGAGCAACATTTCTTGGAATAACAGCACGCCGACTGGGACTAGCATGCGCGTTGAAGCTCGTGCTGCCGACAGCATTGTCGGCCTGACGGTAGAACCATTCGCAGCCGTTGACAAAGGCGCTTCCCTTTCCAACCTTGTCGGGCGCTACATCGAAATGCGCACGACCCTCACTACAGAACTCGGCAATACCAATTCGCCAGTCCTCTACGATCTGACCGTTACTTGGACCAACCTCCTCCTGACGGCGGTCACCAATCACCCGCTGGTCAGGGCTGATAATCATCCGCCCGTGGCGACCAATGATACCGTTTCCGTGCAACGCAACAGCATAGGCAATGAATTGGATGTGCTGGCGAACGACACCGACCCCGATGGTGATCCCCTGACTATCACGGAGATAACGCCGCCGGCCTACGGGATCGTGGAGATTTCTCCCGTGATCACCAACGGCCAGCGCATCATCTACACGCCCGATCCGCACTTCTTCGGCAATGACCAAATGACCTACACCGTGATCGATGGCTATGGCGGTCTGGCCCGGGCTACAGTCAAAATCTCCGTCGAACGCACCTCACTGACCAATGCCACCACGGCGGTCCCTGACAGTTTTACAGTGGATGAAGGCAGCGCAAATAACCGTCTCGATGTGTTGGCCAACGATATCGAGCCGCATGACGGACCGCTTGTGATTACGAGCAACACCCCGCCCATCTATGGAACCGTATCGATACAAAGGTCGTGCTCAGATCCTGACTATTTCTACTACAACCTCACCAATCGTGATTTTTACGGCACAGACGGCTTTGACTATACGATTGCCAACACCAATGGAGCCACCAGCACCGCCCATGTCACCATTTATGTCCGCGACCTCCATGATAGTGACCCGCCTATCGCCGTCGCAGATAACTTCTTCGTCGCCAAGAACAGCACAAATAACATGCTGAATGTGACGCAGAATGACTACGATCCGGAAGGAGACCCGTTCAGTATCATCGCGATAGGTGAAGATGGGTACGCTTCTATACTTGGCACGCCTTATCTTGGCGCGGCTTCCATTGTTGCCGGCGGCCAGCAAATTAGCTATACCCCGCGACCCAATTTTGGCGGCGCGGATTATTTGTACTACCGATTGGCAGCAACCAACGGCCTTGTAAGCGACTGGACGCCGGTCTCCATTACTGTCACCAACGTGGGCGCGCCGCAGCCACCCATCGCCGTCACAGATATACTTTTGGTTTCACAAGATAATACGAGCTACTGCGACAACCTGTTGGCGAACGACATCGATCCTCAAACGGGATTCTATCGGGATAATCTGGGTGGGAATTATCAGTGCACGAACCTTTTTCTCGTAGGCCTGACGCAGCCGGCTCACGGCACGGTTGCGAACGACAGCGATTGCGACTTTGTAGGTGGCATTGATTACACGCCGTCTTCAGGCTTCTGCGGTTCGGACACTTTCACTTACACGGTCCGGAATGGCGCAGGCCTCACAGCCACCGGATCAGTCATTGTCCTGGTCTACAACTCACTTGAGTACCCGTATTTAAATTTTTCGGTGCGGCAGAACAGCACAAACAACATTCTACCCATTGTATTGGATAATTCCACCGGCTTCGTTGCCTATTCACGGCTACTTCATGGAACGCTCATCCGCTCTGGCGCCAACCTTCTCTATACGCCTCCAGCCAACTTCGTAGGGCACGAGGAATCTGCAGACTCTTTAACGTATGAGGAATGGACAAGAGCAACTTCTGTGTATGTGGTGGCTACCAATAGCCCGTGTGGCGTAACGGTGACTTGTTTTGACATTAACGTACGGTCAAGTATACCTCCGATCGCCCGCGATGATGTCGCGTCCGCCACTCGGAATTCCCCGGTCACCATTAATGTACTCGTCAACGATACGAGTCCATATTACGAACCCCTCCAAATCCTCTCCGTGGCTCAGGTCACCAACGGCGCGACGGTGACTATAGCGGCAGGCGCAACTAATCTAACCTATCAGTCGGCCACCGATTTTGTCGGCTTGGACGCTTTCACCTATACGATCAGGGCGAGTGGTGATCCCGTCGGCGTCACCGCGACAGCCACGGTCAGAGTGTATGTGACCGCCACCGGCAACACACCGCCTTCCGTGACAAGCGATTCCTTCACTGTCGCCCTGAACTCTGTCAATAACCGGTTGGACGTGCTGAATAACGATTACGATCCCTACGGAGACGCGATGTGTATCGTCGAGTATACCCAGCCATCTCGTGGCACATTGACGGTTTATCCCACCTACGTTCTTTACACGCCGCAACCGGGCAATTATGATTTTCAGGACGCGTTCACCTATCGGGTCACCGATGCGCATCACGGCCTGAGCGGCGTTGCTACAGTCACGATCAGTGTGTCCTCCGCGCCCAGTCAGCCGCCTGCAGCCATCATCACCAGTCCAGTTGTCACTTACGACCCCAACTCGGGTCAGGTGATCTATCCCCGTGTTATTGATGGCACACTCAACGTTACCGGAACCGCTACGAACTGCGGTGCCGGCAGTCTCAGCTACGATCTCATCGTTTACACGCCTGAAGGGAATCAGGTAATCCGCACCAATCAGCAGAGGCAGGTGACTAACGGACTCTTGGGCACGCTGGATCTTAGCCAACTGCCCAACGGCATTTACGATATCCAGTTGCTGGCGCGTAGCGGGTCCAAGATGGCCTCCGCGCAGTCCCGTTTCGTTCTGGACAGCCAACTCAAGATAGGCCAGTTCAGCTTCAGCCAGCAGGACGTCGTCATACCAGTCAGTGGAGTGCCGCTCTCCGTTATCCGAACCTACAATTCTCTCTCCGCTTCCAGCTCTCCGCTTTCTTCCGATTTCGGTCCCGGCTGGTCCTACGCCATCAATGATATGCAAGTCCAGTTCGACGAGGATCGGGAACTCAACGATTCTCTGGACGATACCGGCATGTTCAGCATGCGCGTCGGCGGTGGACGCGACGTGATTCTGACACTGCCAGATGGACGGCGCACCACGTTCGAGTACAGTTTGCAACCGGCTCATTTAGGTTTCAAAAGCTATTATCAGGCCGTATGGACGCCGCCCCCGGGCGTGCATGCATCGCTGCGAACCATTGATCCTGATGACAGTGCCGTTGACGTGTACGGGTTTCCCCATTGGCGGAAGAACCCGGAAATCCCGATGGACAGCTACGATTTCTCCGGCTTCATACTGACCACTGCCGACGGCACCCAGTACCGCATCGATCGCCAGGACCTCGGTCCACACATACCGGACTTTGGCGAGGATCAGACCATTTCCGGCATCGGCGTCAACGCTTACGGCCCAGCCTACCTGTCCCAGATCAAAGACCGCGGTGGCAACTACATCCAGATTGGCTCTGGCCAAATTGACTACTACAACCCCTCCAACGTTTTAACGAAGAGCGTGTTGTTCCAACGCGATCCCCAACACCAAAACCGCATCATCGCCATCTACGACCCGAACAGTAGCGCGGGCGCCCCGCCCGTGCCGTGCGTCGTCTATTCCTATGACACCGCCGGCAACCTCAGCAAAGTCTACAAGTTAGTTTCTGCAACCGGTGGCACAGGCGTCCCTGCCTGTGATCTCTGTCCATCTGCTGCCAAATATGAGACCACCCAGTACATCTACGGCAACCCCAACTTCCCGCATTACATCACATCCATCAAAGACCCGCGCGGCCTGACGCCGCTACGCAACCTCTACGACGACCAAGGCCGCCTCTACGGCGTCATCGACGCCTTCGGCAAGACCAATACGTTCGTCCATGACCTGGCGAACAAAACCGAAACCGTGTTTGATCGCTTGGGCAATCCGACCGTACACGGGTACGACACCCGCGGCAACATCACTCAGGAAATCCAGTACCTCAATGGACGACAATTGATCACCAGCCGCACCTTCGATGCGAACAACAACGAGACCTCGGTCACCGATCCTCTCGGCCATACTACATCCTACACGTACGACGGCAACGGCAACCGCACTTCAGTAACCGACGCGTTGAGTAACACAGTAAGCTCCTCCTATAATGGCACAGGTCAGTTGCTTACAAAGGTTGACCCCCTGAATCATATAACAAGCTTCGAATACGATTCGGGTGGCCACCGCACCAAGGTCGTTGACGCGCTCGGGCACAGCACGACTTTCGGCCATGATATCTATGGTCGCCCTACTGCTGTTACGAATGCCTTGAACCAGCTCCGCGCGGTGGCCGGCTCGGACAGCATAGGCAATCTGCAATACGTGGGTGAGGTTGGAGGCGTCCGAATGGATTTCGGGCACGACGCTAACAACAATACAACCAACACCAGCTTCATGTGGGTCAATCCCGATGATCCCAACCAAACGCGAACACTTCCAACCGCCACGGAGTTCGACGCAGCCAACCGGATTACCCGGGTGACCGACCCGGATGGTTTGGCGCGAACGACAATCTATGATGAAGGTGGCCGAGTCGCCCAAAACATAGACCGTATGGGGCTTACGAATTCGTTCTTGTATGACGCCATGGGGAACACGGTTCAAACCACCTACCCGGATGGCGCGATTACGAGAGTCGTCTATGACGCCATGTATCGAGTGCTGTTCACAGTGGATCGGCATTTGCCCGGGTTTGCGGCCAATGGCAACCATACCGTGTATGATTCCTTGGGGCGGGTCACCCGGACAGAGCGCATTTCGAATGTCCAGATTGATATTGTTTATGATGGCGCCGTGCCGGGCAGTGTTTTGATCTCGACTGGCGCCGTGTTGTCAGCTTCGTCCACGGTTTATGATGATGCCGGCCGTGTGCTGGCCACCACGAACGCTCTCGGATACGCCATGCAATATGAATATGACGCCGTCGGACGGCAAACGGCGGTGATTGATGCGCTCACGAATCGCACGGTTAATGTGTACGACGCCGCCGGCCGCCTCCAATGTTCCACAAACGCACTAAACAAGGTCACTCGCTACGAATACGACGCAAAAGGCCGGCAGATCAAAACAATCTTCCCCGACCCCGCCGGTGGCGGGGCAGGCACCACGTTCACCAGCAACACGTACAACGAGATCGGACAACTCTTGGCGGTCACGGATCAGGCCGGGCTCAGGACCGATTTTGAGTGCGACAACCTCGGTCGTGTGAAAGCCGTTATCAAACCACCGGTCTACGATCCCGAAGGCGGCACGAACGCGAGCCCGCGTTACGAATACGAGTACGACCAATTCGGGAATATCCGGGTCGTTCGTGATCCGAAGCGACACGAGACGAAGTCCACCTATGACGCCTTTGGCCAGCTTCTCAGCCGGGCACTGCCGACCTGCCCCGAATGCCCAGTCGGGGTGGGACAGACCGAAACCAACGTCTATAACTCGCTCGGCCAACTCTGGAAGAAGTACGACTTCAAAGGTCAGGAGACGGAGTTGGTGTATGATTCACTGGGCCGCGTGGTGACGAATTTCCTATATGCCACGGGTTCGAGCACGCCCAACCAGACCAACATTTGGGAATACGCGCCGGGCGGTCAATACCTCCGAATCACCCGGCCGGAAGGCATAACAACGTTGCGGTACAACATTGACGGCGCAGTCACGAATATCCTGTCACCGGAAGGTTGGATCGGTTACGAATACGATCCTGCCATGGGCTACATGACACGCGCTTACACGGTCAACTCGGATATCCGTTACGGCTATGACCCGTTGGGCCGGCTCAAGACCGTCACGGTGCTCAAGCGCAATGGGCAGACGATCAACGAGACGACCACGTACACCTACACCGCCCTCGGCAGCCGGGAATCGGTGGCATTACCGAACGGTGGGACAACGACGTACGCCTACGACAGCCTGAATCGGTTGACCAATCTGACGCAACGTGCCACCGGCAACCTGTTGCTCGCAAGATACGATTACCAGTTGGACGCGACAGGCCACCGCACTAATGCTGTCGAGATCATTCTCCAACCAGATGACACCAGCTACATCACCAACAATATCGGTTGGATGTACGACGGCATGTCCCGGTTGGTGAAAGAAGTCAGGAGCCAGAATTCAGGAGCCAGTAGCGAGGATGATTACAGCTACGACTTGGTCGGCAACCGCAAGAGCCTGAGTAGGACAGGCGTCCCGCCTGTCAATTACGTTTACAACAACAACGACCAACTGACCTCGGAAACTACCGGCACTTCCACGACCACGTATTTGTACGACTCCAACGGCTCTCTGACGAACCGCAGTTCATCCGTGCAATCCGTGGATTATTCGTACAATCTCGAAGGCCGGCTGTCGGGCGTGACGTCGGGTGGCACTACCACCAGCTATGTGTACAACGAGCAGGGGATCCGTGTTCGCTCGACGACCGGCGGCACCGCGAAGTATTTCCTGATTGACCCGAACAACCACACCGGCTACGCGCAAGTGCTAGAAGAAACCACGGGCAGCACGTTGACCATGTCCTACGTCATCGGCGGCGACGTACTGGCGCAGGCCAGCGGCAATAGTGCTTCGTACCTGCTGTATGATGGACATGGGTCAACCCGTCAGTTGCTCAGCGGAGCCTCCCACGTCTCCGAGCAATACAACTACGACGGGTACGGCCAGACCATCGGTACTCAGTTCACATCACAGAACCCGCCCCTCACTTCTCTGCTGTACGCCGGCGAGCAATGGGATGTGAACGCTCAGCAGTACTATCTGCGTGCCCGGTACTACGATCCGAGCAATGGGCGTATCGGCGCAATGGATCAGATGGATGGGACGGCGCGTGATCCGCAGAGTCTGCACAAATATGCTTACTGCCAGAACAACCCGGTCAACATGCGTGATCCGAGCGGAAATCAGGAATCGCTTGTAGAGCTTTCGTTCGTCACGACCATAGCAACTATAATTGAGCAGGCCATCGATGTCCATATGATTTGGACGGCGGGTAAAATGCTAACTGAATATGCAGCCGCAAGTGAATCACTTGACCAAATAGAACGTCAGCCTGCCTCGCCGGATGTGGATACCGCCACGATCATTGTTCATGGTCTTAACGGGCTTTATAACGGACAACCAAATGGGTGGTCAAAGCTAAATGGATTCCAAGGAAACTTGGGGCCAGAGCCAAAGTTACCTGTTGGGGGTGCCTCGTTGAACCACGACTTTTACGAATTCGACTGGGGCGGAATGAGCTTTTTGGACATCGGCCTTATTCCGGTCCAGATCGTACATACGATGGCACTTGTGCATCTTCAAAAGGCAGAGGAACTGGTTTCGATGAAAGGTTATGCCAATATCGACATTATCAGTCATAGTTGGGGCACACTGCTATCGTATGATTTGCAGAACAGCAGTGGTATTGAGACACATGACTGGGTGACAATGGGATCTCCCTTGAAAAAGACCACGGAGAAACCAATCTGGAACACTGGGAAGTGGATAAACTGCTATTCGCTGAACGACCCAGTCACGCACTTTGAAATTTTCCCTCCATACATGAGCGGCCCTGCAATGTTGCTGAATGTGATACAAGGTTGGAGTAGAGTGGGAATTCCGGGAGATGGATTGACAGCAACAGATTCGAATGTGACTGCGGGCAGAAATCACAATCACCCCATGGACCTGGCTGACATAGCTGAGCACGGTGCTTATTGGACTCGGACAGAAGTTTTAACTGATCTACGCAATGACCTCCAATGAAATTATGAAACTCTTGATATTGTTGGCAGCCCTTCTAGTAGGCACCGTTTTGCTTTCAGTTGGCTGTAAAGAACAAGCTGATCAGGCTGCACAAGGATGGTCATCATCAATCAAAGTGACCGAAAGCAAAGACAGCTTGGTTGGCGGCGTAGCTCTGTATAAATGGCATAGCACGATAATCGCATTGCAAGGGCTTAATGACAGGTCGGCTAGATGTTTTTTGATGAATCCAGACGCCGGTTCCTGGACTGAAGTGCAACTAACTGGCGTTCCGCTCGGGTATTTTTGGGCCGAGCCTGAAATAGATCAGGCCAGCGACAGGGCGCTTTTTGTACAAGGCTACATGGAAAATGACCACTTGGTGATGAACGCGTTGGTCGGTAGGATGTCAGGGAGGATTGCCGTGCAAGATGTTGTGGAGAGGAAATGGCTGACAGACAAGAAATCTCTTTTGGGAGAAACTGACCCGAATGTGCATTTGAATGGATCGGGAGAACGTGCTTGGCCGCAGTTAGGGTTTGGTATCATAAATGGCCCAGATCTGTATATTCCTTATTGTTTGGAGGGACGTGCATACCGTGGTAACAGTACAGAAGATGGCCCCTTCAGCAGTGGAGTTTTTCACTCAGCCGATTCTGGAATGACATGGAAGTTGGAGCGGGTATCTGATACCAACGCCTCATTGCCATCGATGAGCAAAACCAAGGACTTTTACTATTATTTCGCGGTGGGCTTCCCTCCGAAGCCGGGTGAAGGATGGGAGTTGTGGTTTGCCCGCAAATCTATGGATGGAAACTCATGGGATGCGCCAAAAGTAGTAACAAAGACCTTCGCTCGTTCAGCATTGGTTTGGAAGTATGTTGCCGTGGCGGAGGATGCTACCGTTCATCTGTGCTGGTTGGATCAGCGGCATGAGAAAAGGAGATTTAACATGGTATATCCAAATCGGGAGAACTACGAGGTGGCTTACTGTCAGCGAAAAGATTCCGACGCGAACTGGAGTGAGGATGTGATCTTGTCGAAAGGGTTGCTTTACTCCTACTCGCCCAGCATGTCGGTTGAGGGAGATAAAATTGCGGTGGCATGGGCTGGAGTTAAAACCTCTGCGGACTGGCATGCTCCCTACAGTCCGAATGACATTTATTACGTTACAAGCAGTGATAAAGGTAAGACTTGGACAAAGCCTCTGCGCGTCACGGACAATATTAGAGAGGGCATCACTGCTGGCGATCCGCAGGTTATGCTGCTGAACGGAACTATCCACCTATTCTACATTCAGGGGAAATTGAACTTGAGGCAAGAGTCACCCGGCTTAACCAAACTCAACCAACCCTCATGGCCAGTTTATTATCAGCAGAGGCCGTTTCCGGATTAAGCAACCACGGTTGGCTTGAATGTATGTGGGCCTGTGGTCGTTGGCTTTATTCCGATCAAGAGCGTGCATGAATTTGCATTTGTCAATCTGCACACCGCGCAGTTGCTGATCTGGATGAAGGGCTACAACGACATGAATATCATCAGCCACAGTTGGGGCACGACTCTGGCGTATGATTTAATGAACTCTGGTGGGATCGAGATGCACAATTGGGTCACGATGGGTTCGCCGTTGAAACCCACTACGGACAAACCCGTCTGGAACACAGGGAAGTGGATCAACTGTTATTCTTTGAAAGACCCGGTTGTCCGTTTTGAAATGTACCCACCATTCTCCAATATGCCATTATGGGGTCCCGGATTGACAGAAGACCCGAATATCCCTGCGGACTTCCAAAAGTCTTACGACATGGGTGAGAGTTGTTTTAAGGAGCACGGCGCTTATTGGACATGGCAACCTCTCATTAACTATTTACGCAAGGAGCTTCAATGAAACACATGTGCCTCTTGGTAGGTTTCCTAATCTGTTCAATTATATTCTTGGTTGGCTGCAGCAGGCAGGCTGAACTTGCCCAAGGTTGGACGCAACCAGTTAAAGTTGCAGAGAGCAGTGAAAGCCTAAATGATCCGCTTCTTCTGCGTAAACGGCATGACACAATACTTGCATTGCAGTGGCGAAGTGACATGGAAGCAAGATATTTTGTACGTCGCAACGCGAACAACAGTAGTTCATGGAACGAAGTGCCGCTTACAGGTGTTGCCCGTGGTTATTGGTGGGCCTATCCCGCAATAGACCAATCCAGTGATAGAGTGTTCTTTGACCAAGGTTACATGGAAGCTGATGAACTCAAGATGAGTTTCCTTGTTGGCCACATGACCGGGGGCGTGGCGGTTCAAGATGTGATGGAGAGGAAACTCGTAGCGGACAAGAAAACACTCTTTGGAGAAACCTCTCCCGGTGTGAGATTGAATGAACCGGGAACACGCGATTACCCGGAGTTAGGGGTTGGGATTATCGGCAACTCGGATCTCAACATCCCTTATTGTTTAGCTGCTGTTACAGTGACGTCACATTCGGAGGACGGGCCTTTTCATAACGGAGTCTTTCATTCCTCTGACTCCGGAACGACTTGGCGGATCGAACGAATATCTGATTTTGCGGCGTGGTTACCATCGATTTGTAAGACTAAAGCATATTACTATTTCTTCGCGGTAAAGAATTACCAGCGCGACTTATGGTTCTCTCGTAAATCTGCCGAGAATGGTTCGTGGACCGCGCCCGAGGTGGTAACGAAGACCTTCTGTAATTCAGCACTGTATTGGAGATACGTCGCCACCGCAGAAAACGACACGGTTCATGTATGCTGGTTGGATCGGCGGCATGAGAAGACAAGACGTAATCAGGTCTATCCAAACCGTGAGAACTACGAAGTTGCTTACTGCCACCGCAAAGACTCCGATGCCGGTTGGAGTAAGGACATCATCTTATCTGAGGGTCTGCTGTATACCTATTCTCCTACCATGTCTGTTGAAGGAGACAAAGTCGTGGTAGCTTGGGCTGGGGTTCAAACAGCTCCAGACTGGCACAAGGAGCATGCTCCAAATGATGTTTACTATGTCACCAGCAACGACAGTGGGAAGACATGGACAAAGCCGTTGAAAGTGACTGACGGTGTTAAAGACGGCATTACTTCAGGCGCACCGCAGGTTATGTTACTTAACGGCGTTATCTATTTATCATACATTCAAGGCAAGATCAGTTATAAAGAAGAATCTCATGGCTTGGTCAAACTCAACCAACCTCCATGGCCGATTTATTATCAGCAAAGGCCGTTTCCGGATTGAGGGCACGATGGAGTCAGTGGGGTCACATCCCTTCATTCTACAATTGGCTTGCCGGAATGCGCTTTGGCTGATGGCTGTTCACGCGGATGGCACGACCTTTAAGAATCGAAGTTGCAGGCTGTTGGTATCACGTGACGGCGCGGGAGAATTTACCTCGAACCGCTTCGAGGTGAGCTCCGTTAGGTGTTTCGCGACGACCAGGATCGGCAGGGGTTTCTCGACGCTCTGGTGGAGGCGGCGCAACAGTTTGGCGTGCGGCAAGCAATCAAACGGCTGGAGGCTGTCGCTCGAACCAGCGCTCCGCTCAACAAAAGACTGGAACAGCTTCGTAAATTGTCACGAGTCAAGCGTTGACCCCTTAGATCACCTTAGACGGCTCACCGATGAAGGATGAAACTTGCCAGACCAGACCGTTTAGCCGATACTATAGCGTATGAGCATTGCTACTGAAAAAGTCGCCGAGGTGCTGGCATTGCCAGAGCAGGACCGGGCCTACTTGGCTCGCCAACTCATTACCAGCCTTGACCCGCAGCACGATGCTGACGCCGAAACAAAGTGGCAGGAAGTGATTGACCGCCGTTCCCGCGAGATCGATGGGGGCAAAGTCAGTTGCCGCCCTGTGGACGAAACCGTTCAAGGCATCCGTGCCAAGCTCCATGCGCGTCGTCAGTCATCCTGAAGCCGACCAGGAACTGGAAAGAGCGCGCGTGAACCACCGCATAGTTAGGGTCACCCATTAAAGGTTCCGATCAAGATTTACCACGTTTCACGTGGCAAAACATTCCCAAATGGGGATCATCATCAGGGCGAGCCTGCAACCAACTTGACCACTGGGACAGGTGCGCTCTAGTATGGCGGCGATGTAGCTGTTTTGATTTGCGCTCCCGTAGCTCAGATGGATAGAGCGTCGGTTTCCTAAACCGCAGGTCGCCCGTTCGAATCGGGCCGGGAGCGCCATTTTCTTGCATGGCTGTCAGGGTCTGTGCGCTTCAGTCGCGGACGGGTCGGTTTTGCTACGGCTTGTGCTTGTTTTCCGTCAGCTGTCGGATGAGCCACTCTTGATCCAATGGGCTGAGATCGAAATGGATTGATGCCTCGTCAATCGCCTTGAACCTGTCCACGGGTGGAGATTCCCGGAGCCGTTTGTTCACCCAATCCAACGCGCGCGCAAGTGTTTCACGGTTCGCACTCATTGCTATGCCTATCCCCCTCCCGCGGCCCGCTGCAACCGGTCGCGCACCGCCAACGCCAATCCTTTTGCGGGCGGCAATGGACATAGAATGACATCCACGCCCTGTGAGTCAAGCGTCCGCAGCGCGCCGAACAGCTTTTGCGCCAGCGAATCCCAGTCTCCCCACACACCGAAGCACGTGACAAACTCTGCGTGCGCTCCGATCGCCTCGCTCATTTCTTCGCTGACGATCGCGCCAACTTTCCTGCCCTGCTGGCGAAGCGCGTCGGCTCGTCCCGCCATTTGACGAGCCATGTCAGCCGGGTCGCCCTCGAACAGTTCCACCGTAGCGCGTGGCGCGTAATGCTTTGCCGTCATGCCGGGGCCACGGAGTCCTTTGGTCCCGACATTCTGTGTCTGGGTAATGCATTTCGCCATCGTTACCGGGCCGAGCACGGCTTCGAGTTCCTCGCGGCTAACGCCACCGGGACGCAGAATCGCCGGCGGCGATTGTGTGAGATCGAGCACGGTGGATTCCACGCCGAGGGGAGTCGGCCCGGCATCGAGAATCAAATCCACGCGGTCCCCGAGGTCATCAACAACGTGTTGGGCGCAGGTCGGGCTTGGCCGGCCGAACCGGTTCGCGCTCGGGGCAGCGATTGGCAATTGCGCTTCGGCAAGCAGCGCAGCCGCCACGGGATGACGCGGCTGGCGTAGCGCAACGGTGTCACGGCGGGCAGTCACTTCGTCGGGTACGTGCCCGGCCTTGTGAACGACGAGCGTCAGCGGCCCGGGCCAGAACTTCTTCGCCAGTTCGTTGAATACCGGCGGCGGGCGGACGACCAGCGTTTGCGCCATGGCGATGTCCGTCACGTGAACGATGAACGGGTCCCATTCAGGGCGTTCTTTCGCGGCAAAAATCTTCCGCACAGCAACGGCATCGAGCGCATGCGCGCCAAGCCCGTACACAGTTTCGGTGGGGAACGCGACCAAGCCGCCGTGTTGCAGCACTTTCGCGGCGCGTCTGATGACGCCCGGCTCTGGTATATTCGGGTTGACGTGGATTACGTTGTCGGAAGTGCGCGACATCTATTTCGCAGACTAGCCGACACGCGTCCGCGGGTCAACTCGGCAAGGGCAACCCCGATCCGCGCGTATGCCGGTGATTCGAGATGTTCATCTTTCGTTGACGGCAATCCGTCGCCAGTATATTTTGGCCGTGAGCCGTCGTGGCGGAACTGGCAGACGCGCTGGACTCAAAATCCAGTGCCCGCAAGGGCGTGTGGGTTCGATTCCCTCCGACGGCACCATCCATTTGTTTGATTTCCTTCCTGCTGGGAATAGCGCTTGACCCGATGTCACCATCAGTGTTACGATGTCCAAGAAAGGTAACACTATGAAAGACCACGTCACCCGTTTCAGCGTATCACTGCCGTCGCCGCTGGCGCGCGAGTTGGACCGCATGGCTCGCGAGAAAGGCTACAACAACCGGTCGCAGGCCGTTGCCGACATGATCCGCGCGCAGCTCATCGAACACCATCAACAACTTGGCGATCGTGAAATTGCCGGCAGTATCACGCTGGTTTACGACCATCACCGGCATCATTTGCAGGATTTGCTCACCGATTTGCAGCATGAACACCGCAAAGTAATCATCTCCGCGCTGCACTGCCATCTCGACCACGACAATTGCCTCGAAGTGCTTGCCGTCCGCGGCAGGGCGACGGCGATCAAGAAGTTTGCTGATGAATTGATCGCGGCCAAAGGCGTCAAACACGGCAAACTGACGATCACCAGCACCGGAAAGGACCTGCCTGACTGATGCACATCCCTGACGGATTTTTGGATGCGAAAACGGCCGTGGCATCTGCGGTGTTGTCGGCGGTAGGTGTAGGAATGGCCCTACGGCAGGCGCGCAAGACTCTGCCAGCGCGGCGCGTGCCGATGCTCGGGTTGGCGGCGGCGTTCGTGTTCGCCGCGCAGATGCTGAATTTTCCGGTTGCAGGCGGCACGTCGGGACATTTGATCGGCGCTACGCTGGTTGCGGTGTTGCTCGGGCCGGGCGCAGCAGTTATCGCACTTACCGCGGTGCTGGTCGTGCAATGTTTTCTGTTCAACGACGGCGGTCTTACGGCGCTTGGTGCTAACATTTTCAACATGGCCATCGTTGCCACGCTGGTCGGCTACGGCGTTTACCGGCTAGTGCGGCGGTTTGTGCCGGGCCAACGCGGACTGATTCTGGCGGCAGCGTTTGCAGGCTGGTGCAGCACGGTGGTGGCGGCGATCAGTTGCGCCGGGCAACTTGCCGTATCGGGTACGGTGCCATGGTCGGTCTCGTTTCCCGCAATGGCAGGCGTCCATATGCTTATCGGCATCGGCGAAGGGCTTATCACCGCGTTGGTAATCCTGGCCATTGTCCGGTTGCGAGCGGATTTACTGGATGATGAAGCGGTTGCCGTCGCTGCTATGCCCGTGACGGCGTTCGTCGGGTTCGGTCTGGTCGCGGCGCTTGGGCTGGCACTGTTCGTGTCGCCGTTTGCGTGCAAGTGGCCTGATGGCTTGGAGAAGGTCGCTGCGACACTGGGTTTTGAACACCACGCCATTGAGAAACCGTTGTTGGCGGCGCCGATTCCCGATTATGCATTGCCGGGGATAGGTTCAGCTGTCGTGGCGACGGCATTGACAGGCGTAATTGGGACTGTGGTAGTGTTTGGGCTATCGTTGTTGTTGGCGCGGGTATTAATCCCCCACCCCACTTTGGAAAGTCGCTGATGCACCACGATTTCCTTGATCGTTACAGTCGACTCGACAGTCCGATTCACCGGCTGCCCACCGCGCTGAAACTTGCGCTCGCACTGATATTCGTCTTCGTCACGGTGGCGTTGCCGTTGTCGGTCCGCGACTGGTTTATCGGACTGACGATAACGCTTATCGGCGTGGTGGCGCTCAGCCGCATACCATGGTTGTTCCTGCTCAAACGTCTCTTGTTTCTCGAACCGTTTGTACTTGGCATGGCCGTACTGACGCTGTTTCAGCCGAACGGCGTCCGCGTGTTCGCCACAATCTTCGTGAGAAGCACGTTGTGTCTGCTGACGATGGTGCTGCTGTCGAACACCACGCCGTTTTCGGCCATCCTGAAGGTGTTGCGGCGCGTTCGCGTACCCGCGCTGTTTATCACCACATTGGCGTTGATGTACCGGTACTTGTTCGTGCTGGTGGACGAAGCGGAGCGAATGCATCGTGCCCGGGCCAGCCGGACGTTTACCCGGGAAACTTCCCGTGTTCACCTCTGGCACGCGTTGGGCACTGTCATCGGCCAACTTTTCGTGCGCTCGACCGAACGCGCCGAACGCATCTACGCCGCAATGTGCGCGAGAGGATGGAGGTAGCGATGGAATTGCGGATCGTGGATTGCGAATCGTTGATCACCGGTCACGGACTTGGAAAGAATTGAAGAATGAAAGATGAGACTAAGACACCGGCACTGCAGGTGAGCAATTTACAGTTCCGTTACCCGGACGGGGCGGAGGCGTTGTGCGGCGTGAACCTGACCATTGCGGTGGGTGAATGCGTCGGCTTGATCGGCCCGAACGGCGCCGGTAAATCCACTCTCCTGCTCCACCTTAACGGCATCCTGCCGGAGCGTCTCGAATCTGCTTCTCCGGTATCGGTGTTCGGACAATCGATCACGGCGGCGACTTTGCCAATGGTCCGGCGCGATGTCGGGCTGTTGTTCCAAGACCCGGACGACCAGCTTTTTTGTCCCACCGTTTTCGAGGATGTGGCTTTCGGTCCGCAACAGTTCGGTCTCGCAAATGAGCGAGTGGCTGCGGTTGTTCGCGAAGCGTTGGCGCAGGTCGGGCTGACAGGTTTCGAGAACCGGTCACCACATCATCTCAGCCGGGGCGAGAAACGGCGGGTGTGTCTGGCGGGCGTGCTGGCGTGTCAACCGCGCGTGCTGGTGCTCGATGAACCATCGAGCGATCTCGATCCGCGCGGCAAACGTGAATTGAAAGCGCTGCTTCATGGAATCCACGCCACGAAGATCATCGCGACGCACGATTTGGAGTTGGTGGTGGAATTGTGTCCGCGGGCCATCGTGCTCGACCACGGCAAAATCGTTGCCGACGGTCCGACCATTGAACTGCTCAACGACGAGCCGCTGATGCTGGCGCACGGCTTGGAGCGTCCCCACATCCTGCGCCACCGGCATCCGCACTGAGGTTGCAGCCCCGGTAGGGCGGGCTGGCCAGCCCGCTGCGGAAAAGCGATGGGAACGGCGGCGGCGCGGTGGGCCACCGCGCCCTACCTTCGCACGTCATGGTGGTGCCGATCTGCGACCGACGGCCTCTGAACGTTTAAGTTGAAGATGCCCGGTTTTTCGGCGATAGTGGGGTGAAATGATAAGCACGAATCATGTGGCGACCGCATCCAAGTCGCAACGGGTGAACCTGCGCCGGCCCGACGTGATGGTTGAGGTGCGACGAGAGGTGGAACAGCATTACCGCAGCCAGATTGTCGAGAAACTGCGGCAACGCGGCAACGTGTTGGAAGCGGGCGGGCTTAAGATCCATCTGGCGAAGGAGTTCGGGTTCTGCTACGGCGTGGAGCGCGCGATTGACCTCGCCTATGCCGCCCGCAAAGTGTTTGCCAATCAGCCGATTTACATCCTGGGCGAGATCATCCATAACCCAGAGGTCAACGAACAAATCCTGGCCATGGAGATCAAGTTCCTTACCGGCCCGAACAAGAGCGCCGACATCGAGGACTTGAAGCAGAACGACGTGGTGATCATTCCTGCGTTCGGCGCGCAGATGAGTACCATGGAGAAGCTCCGGGCGAAGGGTTGCCAGTTGGTTGACACGACGTGCGGCGACGTGATGAGCGTTTGGAAACGGGTCACGCAGAACGCAAAAGAGAGTTACACGTCCATCATCCACGGCAAGTCCAAGCACGAGGAGACATTGGCGACCAGTTCGCGCGCGACGGCCAACCCGAACGGTCATTATCTCGTGGTGCTCAACCTGGCGGAAACCGATTATGTGTGCGATTACATTCGTCACGGTGGCAACAAGGAGGAGTTGCTGGCGCGGTTCAAAGGCGCGCACTCACCGGGGTTCGATCCCGACCAGCATCTGGTGTCCATCGGTGTCGCCAACCAGACCACGATGTTGCGCAGCGAGACCGAGGAGATCCAGCGCAAGCTGCGACAGGCGATGGTTGACCGGTATGGCGTTGAGAACATGGACGAGCATTTCCGGATGTTCGACACGATTTGCGGCGCGACACAGGAGCGGCAGAACGCGCTGATTCAGTTGCTCAAGGAACCGCTCGATCTAATGATCGTAGTCGGCGGCTACAACTCTAGTAATACCTCGCATCTGGCTGAGATGAGCGAGGAGCGGATGCCAACCTATTTCATCCGCAACGCCAGCAAGATACTTTCCGACAAGCAGATTCTCCACTTCAGCCTTCACAAACAACAGGAAGTGCTGACCGAAAACTGGTTGCCCAACGGGCGCGTCTATCTCGGGATCACGGCAGGCGCTTCTTGCCCCAACAACTTGATCGACGACGCGGTGCGTTGTTTGTTTCAGTTGCGCGGTGTTGACGTCGATCAGTTGATCGCCGCCACGGAAGCGGCGACGTCAAATTCGTGAGCGGCACCGGATCGTCTGCGCAGAATGATTTCAACAAGGAGAGCATGGAACGCACAGCACTAAGATTTCGCACGGCTGCGCAGGCGGACATTTTCCTGCCCAAGGAGTTCAGCGGACTGCGCGAGTTGGCGTACAACCTCTGGTGGACATGGAGCCCGCGGGCGCGCAAATTGTTTAGCAACGTCGACCACACGTTTTGGAGCATCTACCGCACACCCGTCGAACTGCTTATCAACATGGATGCGCGCCACTGGGAGCCATTGTTGGAGAACGGGCCGCTTCTGACGGATTACAAGTCCGTTATGCGCGATTTTCGCGATTACATGCAGTCGGTCAAGGACTCGTGGTTCGCCCGCAACTTTCCCGATTATCAGGGCGGGCCATTCGCCTATTTCTCAACCGAATTCGGTTTTCACGAATCGGTTCACGGATACAGCGGCGGTCTCGGCGTATTATCGGGCGACCACTGCAAATCGGCCAGCGATCTCGGCCTGCCGTTTATCGGTGTTGGACTGCTGTATAAGAACGGCTACTTCGAACAGGAAATCGAGCCGGATGGCCGCCAGCAGCATTTCTATCCCGCGTATGATTTTTCACGGTTGCCGATTCTGATGTTGCTCGGCGACGACGGTAGACAGTTGACGGTCTCGGTGGATTTCCCGGACCGCACCGTTTACGCGCAGGTCTGGCTGGCGCAGGTTGGTCGCGTCCCGGTATTGTTGTTGGACACCGACACCCCGAAGAACGATCCCGCCGATCGACCGATAACGGGTCAACTTTATGTCACCGGCCGCGAGATGCGGATCTGCCAGGAGATCATCCTCGGTCGCGGAGGCGTGCGGGCGTTGCAGGCGCTGGGAATCGAACCATCCTGCTGGCACATGAACGAGGGACATTGCGCGTTCCTGACACTGGAACGCGCCCGCAGCTACATGCAACGCGGAATGAGTTTTGCCGAAGCCACAAAGGAAGTGGCCAGGAATTCCGTGTTCACCACGCACACACCAGTCCCCGCAGGCAACGAGGCGTTCGACGTCGAACTGGTCCGGAAATACTTCAAGCACTACTGCGAGGAGTTGAACGTTGATCTGGATCAACTTGTCGGGCTGGGTCTTTCCTATCCCGGCAGCGGCAGTCAACCGTTTAGCATGACCGTACTGGCGATCCAGATGTCGAGTTACTGCAACGGAGTAAGCCAGCTTCACGCGAAGGTCAGCAACGACATGTGGCGTCATATCTACAAAGATCTGCCGGCCACCGATATGCCCATCGCCGACGTCACCAACGGGGTCCATACACAGACCTGGCTCGGCATCCACGTCAGCGACCTGTTCGACAAATATCTGACCCCCGCGTGGCGCGACAACTTACTGGACGAACTTTTCTGGAAACGCGGTGTGGTGAAGATCCCCGACAACGAACTCTGGGAAGTCCACAATCTCCAGAAGAAGGTGCTCATCCAGTTTGCGCGCAACAAGATACGCGCCCAACTTGCGCGCCATGGTTCTTCACCCGACGAACTGCGCGCCGTGAATGGATTGCTTAATCCCGACACGTTGACCATCGGGTTTGCGCGGCGGTTCGCCACTTACAAGCGAGCCGACCTGTTGTTCCACGATTTCGACCGTCTGCGCGCCATCCTGAAGAACGCCGAGCGACCAGTGCAAATTCTTTTTGCAGGCAAGGCGCATCCTGCCGACAAGCCCGGCCAGGAACTTGTCCGCCGCATTTGGGAGGTTTCGCGCAACAGCGATCTGCGCGGCCATGTTGTATTCCTTGAGAACTATAACATGCGCGTGGCCCGCATGTTGGTGGAAGGCGCGGACATCTGGCTCAACACGCCGCGCCGGCCACTCGAAGCGAGTGGCACCAGCGGCATGAAAGCGTCAGTTAATGGCGGCATCAATTGTTCCATCGCCGACGGCTGGTGGTGTGAAGGCGCCAACCACGCCAACGGCTGGACCATCGGTAATGACCAACAATCCGAGAACCCAGAGCTACAGGATTATCAGGACAGCCAGTCGCTCTATGACTTGCTCGAGAACAAGATTGCGCCGCTGTACTACCAGCGGGACGCCAACGGGTTGCCAATCGAATGGATCAAGGTGATGAAGAACTCGCTGGCGACCATCGTGCCGCGGTTTTCCGCGGCGCGCATGGTGCGCGAATATGTCGAACAGGCATATCTACCAGCCGCCAAACGCGCGGGGGCCGTTACCACCACGTCCGAGGAGAGTTGGTAAGCCGGGGTTGTTACCTGCACAGGAGAGGCATTGCTGCCCCGACCGGTTTGTCCGATCTTCACCACAGGGGGTCACGATATCCCTGTCCTTTCCCAGCACGCGCAAATCGCTGCTTGACGGGGACCGGTTCAAGCGGTAAAAGAGGCGTAATCCAAAGAAGTTCCGTGCGCAGCGGAGGACAAACTGACACGAGACTGCGGGGATAAACGATTTCGATGTTTGGCAAACTGCTCAACTACTTTTCGACGGATATCGGCATCGATTTAGGAACCGCGAACACGGTGGTTTATGTGCGTGGTCGCGGTATCGTCTTGCGCGAACCCAGCGTGGTAGCCATCGTCACCGGCACAAGTCAGGTCAGGGCCGTGGGCGAAGAGGCGAAACGGATGTTGGGTCGCACCCCCGGTAATATTACCGCCATCCGGCCCATGAAAGACGGCGTCATCGCCGATTTCGATATCACCGAGGCGATGCTGCGTTATTTTATCAAGAAAGTGCACAATCGCCGGTATGGCGTCAAACCGCGCGTCATTGTCGCGGTGCCAAGCGGCATTACCGAGGTGGAACGGCGCGCCGTGAAAGAAAGCGCCTATCACGCCGGGGCGCGGGATGTGCGTTTGATTGAGGAGCCGATGGCGGCAGCTATTGGCGTTGGACTGCCCGTGGAAGAACCTGCGGGCAATATGATTGTGGATATTGGCGGCGGCACGACGGAAGTGGCCCTGATCAGTCTTGCGGGCATCGTGTTCAGCCGCAGCGTGCGGGTAGCAGGCG
>Ga0182017_10000106_pt1 | contig 61769 bp, 56 predicted proteins | sample 712E3DmetaG_FD_120492 | JGI IMG/M metagenome (GOLD analysis project Ga0182017, IMG submission 120492) | Permafrost microbial communities from Stordalen Mire, Sweden - 712E3D metaG | ecosystem: Environmental > Terrestrial > Soil > Wetlands > Permafrost | place: Sweden: Stordalen | collected... | reverse complement strand
TGAGTCGCATGCATTTCTGGCAAAGCAATTTTCCAAGCGTACAATCGAACGGGAATACTGGGCGATTGTGTGGGGAGAATTTGAACAAAAGAAAGGGGAGATCGATGCAAACCTTGGACGGAGCAAAAAGGACCGGAAAAAAATTGCAGTCACAAAAGAGGGAAAACATGCAGTGACGGAATATAAAGTGATTGCAAGTCTCGATTTCCTGTCACTTGTTCGGCTGCATCTCAAAACAGGACGTACCCATCAGATCCGAGTTCACCTTGCGCATATTGGTCATCCGGTATTCGGGGATCCTACGTACGGCGGTCGAAGCAGCGCATGGGGAGGATTGGATGGTTCTCAAACGCAGCGAGCGGCAAATCTGCTTAAAAAAATTCCACGGCAGGCGCTTCACGCTAAGACAATCGGATTCATCCATCCGGGAACGAAGGAATTTGTGCGATTCGATTCTGAATTACCCGAAGACATGAAAGAAATTTTGTCGAGTTTCAATTTTTCCGGAGCAAAATAAAAAAGAGAGCGGCAAACTCAGGCCCCTCCACCACGAGGACTCCAAAGCATCCGCTCTCTTCTATGTGAGGCGAAGACCACTCTACTCCACCTCGTTCTGACCTTGTTTTTCAATGGAAAGACCGGATTTTCCATTTTAGGACACGTCAGAACTTAGACATCATATTGTGGAAATGGTTTAATTAAAAAATAATTTTCTTGAGAAAATTTCGTTTCTTAACAGGAGGAAAAATGCTCGACTGCTTCGAAGGTAAGTTTGTCGAATATTGTTGAATAATGTGGTATTTTGCAGAAAATAGAAAACGAAGCTGCTTTTTAATGCAAGTGGAAACGGTAAACAAAAACATCAAGAACCAAGAATAAACCGCGAACTTTCCTAATCTCTTCTGCCTGTTTTTTCTTTGAATCTATGCAGTGCTGGTCCGCTGTTGCGATCACGTTCATACCGTTTTATAAGCTGCTGACGCATTTCCTTTTGCTGTCCCTTGACTGGTCTTACGTTCAACCTGTCCTTATAAGCAGTATTTGTTTGAATATGCAAAGAACGTACGTGAGACGATCCATGATCGGGTCCGATTCCGGAAGCTGGTGTCAGCATTCCGGGATCAGTTTGAAAATCTCCCGAAAGCGGGCGTTCGCCTCTGCGAAAATTCGGTGATACAGCCGACTGACGAAGTTCGGACGGCGATGGACGATAGACTTCAATTCTTGATTCCTGAAGCCGCGCATAATGTTCCCCCGGAGCCTGCCGTTCGCTTATCATTCGTTGTTCAAAGCGGATGTTGCCATGTTGCGAAATTTCATCGGGCGCAAAACCGTGATTGACGATGCGGCCGTGTTCAATTCCAAAGTTTGCCGCTGTGTGAGTACTGCCGAAAACACGGTGAACATCGCTTCTGTTCATGAAATCAGCGTGCTGAAAATTGCGGGTAAATCTTTCATATCGAACAAATGACCAATAATGTTCGGGTGCCCTCCAATGTCTGGAATAATGCAGTCCCGATGAAAAATCGAAAATTGCATACGGCGTAAGAGGTGCCCATCCTATGCAATCATCGTTCGAACGCCATTCGACCCAGGATGGAGCCCAGACATCGTCCGGCATCCAAACCCATCCATAAAAATCATCGTAGTACCATCGACCGTAATGGTAAACAATCCACCCGAAATGTTCGTCGGAAAACCAGTACCAGCCTTCATCTGTCCATTCCCAGCGTCCCAGCGAATACGGCCGCCATTCACGTGGAATATTAAATGGACGCCAAATATGCGTGCCGCCGTTGACCTCAATCCATTCACCATACGGAGAAAGACTGGAATAAAAGAAACCGAAACGAGCATTTGTTGGAGGTTCTGCCGCAAGCGGTCTATTCAGGAAACCGGAGATTGTCAGGCCGCCAAAGAGAATGGCCGACAAGATCATTATTCTTTTCATACTGCACCTTTATCGCCGAAAATAAAACCACAATTCGTATGCCAACGGAAAAAATAGATTTTTGTCGCAATTTCAGGGGATTTAGCATACTCCGGTGTACAGAAAAGTGGTCGAATTGATGCGTGAAGGGGGACAGGAGGCAGACTTCTAAAAATAAATTCAGTACCGTATCCGGGTAAATGATTGGGATCTAAACCTATACATCCTTCCGCTGCAGCCGGTTTTTCCGGCGATTTTTATTCTCAAGCAATTAGTCATTGGATCTGAATTGCATGCCGCAGGTTTTTCGAAATTGGAAATTGATTTTGCATGGAAACGCGTGTTTCCTCCAATTGGCTTGCTTAAAACTGAAAATATCGCTTTATTGACCCGTTCATTTGTTGCATTTACGGCCGGGTCTTGAGGACTGCTGCAGCGGTGCGGTTTTAATCCTTTGGATTTGTCGATAGACGAGATAAAGATTTTTGTGGTTTGGAGTAGTCTTCGCTTTTTTTTACAAGCCCTTAAGTCGATAAGGGCATAATATCTAAAAGGACTTGCACAATGGATCTGTCGGTACTCTATCTGTCGATATTTGCTTTTTGCCTGCTGCTATCGTGGTATCTTCATAAAACAATGTTTATGGAGAGCGGCATGGGAGGCCAATTTTCCGCCTATATGAATTCCGGCGGCAAATTTATTTTCTATCTTATCGTATTACTTGTTCTTTCCTACATAGTATTTTCAACAAATAGACTGATACTGGAAATATTTCTCAGAAGGTCTCTTCTATCCGTTATTGAACCTTCTGTTCTTATTATTGTCGGCTCGGTGCTCTTCCAGTTTGGTTTTACAAAAATGTCCGAATTGCAGCTCATCCGGAATACTCCGCGTTCCAAAATCCGATCCGTAGCTATGGGAATAGTGGAAATAAGCGGCAGGATTGCTTCGGAACACGTTTTGACCTCGCCGTATTCCAAATCGCCATGCGTCTATTATCGAAGCGAATTGCAGATTTATCGCAGCTATCGAAGTTCCGACGATGAAACAGGTTATCAATGGGAGGTACTGTCAACTGAAAGCTTCAAAATTCCTTTCTGGATCAAGGACAAAACGGGTCAAATGATGGTCGACCCGGAAGGCGCCGAATTTAAAATTTCAGACAGAGCCTTTGGTTTTTTGAAGCCGGATGGTACACCGCAGGAGGATATTGTGGAAAATTTTTCTCCCCAAGCCGGCGATCAGCAGTATGTCGAAAAATATTTATCGCCCAATGATGTAATATTTGTCTTTGGAACAGCCGGTTTGAAAACCGAAGGCGCAAAATCGCACGTCGTTATCCAGCGGGGGAACGCCGATTCGACATTTATTATTTCGGACGACCGGCAAAAGGATGTGGTCAGCGATACAAAATGGGAAATGATCGCGGGGCTCTCGTACGGGGTCATTCTGTTTATTACGGGATTTTTTGAAATACTTCACTTATCAAACTTATTATAAGGAAAGGTATTATGGAACTCTTCATGTTTGTATTCGTTCTCCTCATCATCGTTGTTATTGTAGGCTATTTCGTTTCCATCTATAACGGCCTTGTATCGCTTAAAAACAATATCGTCAAGGCTTGGAGCAACATCGATGTATTGTTAAAGGAACGGCACGATGAATTGATAAAATTATTGGAATCCGCAAAAGGGTATATGAATTTTGAAAAAGAAGTAATGATACAGGTTGCGCAGGCGCGGTCCGCTTACGCTCAGGCGCGAACGGTGGCGGAAAAAGCGCAGGCAGATAATACGATGACCTCAACGCTGAAGTCGCTGTTTGCCGTTTCCGAAAATTATCCCGAATTGAAAGCCAACGAGATGTTCTCTCAGTTCCAAAGCAGAATTACCGATATAGAGAATCAAATTGCCGACAGGCGGGAATTGTATAATGATTGGGTAAATACATTCAACACACGCATAGAACAGATACCGTATAACATGATTGCAGGCTGGTTGAATTACATGCCAAGAGAATTATTCAAATCGGCTGAAATCGATAGGCAGGATGTGCAGGTTAAATTCTGAGGTCTGGTGCATATTGAAGTATTCTATGTAAGGGCATGGAACAATGTACCCCGACGGGAATTTCCATCAGTTCAAGATGAAGGATGAGGCGGCTGTTTCAGGATGAAGGTATAAAGAGGTAAAGATTAAAGGAGTAATGGGGTAGGAAGAAAAATGGGGGAGAGTATATTTGCAGAAAGTTTAAATTAATGCTTCATTGAACCATTCAATTATTGCAGTTACGAACGGGTCTCAGGGGATTGCTGGTGCATTACAATTTTTTAAAGCCTCTGGATTCGTTGACCGGCGAAGAAAGAGGTTTCATTTTTTTTGCTCTACAGCCTTTTCCTGTTTAATATAATCGTAAAGGCATAATGACAATAACCATCGTCTCTTCAGTGATGCGTCAAGATTTGATGCGATCGGATGTTGTTGCGTCGGATCGTGCATTTAATTATAGATTAAGATGATACTCATTCCTTATAAATTAGAAACGACTTTTACCCGCGTACCGTATGCAAATGCCGCTCTCATTGCAGTCACTTCTATTTTATATTTCCTTCCAGAAGAAATATTTCCATCGGCGGATAAGCAATCTCTCGTCCTTCATAACTGGGAAGTTTCAAGTTTACTCGGTAATATGTTTTTGCACGGCAGTTTTTTCCATTTGCTGGGGAACATGTTGTTCCTTTGGATTTTTGGAAATGCAGTCTGTGCATCGGTCGGAGATGCCGCGTATGTAGTTCTCTATCTGTGCCTCGGTGTTATTGCAGGAGTCGTCCATCTTGTTGTCGATGGGCGTCCGGCGATTGGAGCGAGCGGCGCGATTAACGGTATTGTCGGAATGGCGTTGGTTTTTTTCCCTCGGAATAAAATACACAGCTGGTATTTTCTTGCAATTCCTTTCATATGGTTGTTTAAAGCAGGAACATTCGCAACGAAGGCATATTGGCTGGTGCTGTATTGGCTCATATTCGATATTCTCGGCAGCATGGGCTCACCGGACGGTATTGCGCATTGGATGCATATCGGCGGGTTTGCAGGCGGCATGATCATTGCTGTTTGTGCGTTGAAATTTAATTTAATAGTATCGAATCATCTTAACCTCTTCGACATGTTTGCAGGAAGAACGGAAGAGGAGGAGCTGGCTCGCTCGCTGGCTTTAGAGCAGCAGGTTGGTTTCGCAGCGCCTGCAGGATACGGTGTGCCGCTGATTGAAGGAACCGGAGAACCGATTGCTGTCTCAGCATTTTCTCCTCCTTTGCCGGTTCCGGCAGTCCCGGAGTTTCAATTGAAACAATGTGTCGGGAGCGGGACACTTATTACATTATATATTGTCAACAACGGCGCTTCAATAAACTCTTTGAATTTGAAAGTTCCACGGGGAGTAACGGCGCAGATAAGTCCGTCAAAGTATTTTCGCCGGGGAGAATCAGGTTGGATTCGTTTCAGCACAACCGACACTCCCATCGATAGTATCGAATTCATCATCGCATATCAGGATTCTGCAAAAACACCGCATAAAATGCGTTTTCATTGTATACCGAGTGCATCAACTCTGGAGATCGTATCGGCAGTTTAGCTTTTTAAGACTACCGATGGTGCGATTCGCATAAATTCGGTTCAAGGACTCTATAGAAAAATGAATCAAATTGAACAGCGGGCTTGATTGAAGCTAGATTTATTGTTTAATTAAAACTTCAATTGTAGCAGTTACGACCGGGTCTTGGGGAATGTTGTAGGGGTAAGATTTTAAACCTCCGGATTCGTTGATCAGCAAAGAAGGGGGTTTCCTGTTTTTGTAGATTAAAGCCCCTCACTTTAAACACCTTATTTTTTAGGAGACGAATTATGAGCAAAAGAATATATGCATTGATTATCCTTGGTATTCTTTTTCAATCTTGCGCCTCGGTAAAGCCGCCGGAAGTAAAAATAATTCCAGAAGCTATTCCTCAAGTAAGCGAGTCGCTTGCAAGTCCGGAAAGATCGCTTAAGCGAAAAGTTGCTATTGCGAGATTCTCGAACGAAACAAAATATGGTCAAGGTTTTTTTTATGATCAAAATGACGATCGGCTTGGCAAGCAAGCTATGGATATATTCTCAGCCAAGCTTACTGCATCAGAAAAGTTTATTATGTTGGAACGTGTCGATTTGGCGCATCTCACAAAGGAGAAACAATTGGACACTCTCGCAGATTTAAATATACCGGCCGATTATTTAATTTTGGGATCTGTTTCGGAATTTGGTCGAAAAACGACGAGTGACGTTGGTATTTTCAGCAGATCAAAAAAACAAACTGCCTACGCTAAAGTTAATGTTCGTCTTGTAGACGTCAAAACAAGCCAGATAATATATTCCGAAGAAGGCGAAGGAGAAGCATTCTCAGAAGCTGGAACCGTTTTAGGGGTTGGAAATACTGCTGACTATGACGCTACATTAAACGATAAAGTTATTTCCGCAGCCATATCTAAGTTGGTGGACAATATCTCAGAAAGATTATTGGATAAACCTTGGAAATCATACATTCTTTCTTTTCAAGACGGAAATTATATCATATCCGGCGGAGCCATGCAGGGTATAAAAGAAGGCGATACATTCACAGTTTATAAAAAAGGCCAGAAAGTCAATAATCCTCAAACGGGAATACCAATTGAGCTTCCGGGAAAAGAAGTGGGTAAAATTCAGGTCCAGACATTAGTAAAAGGAGATGTCAATTCGGAACTTTCAATATGTTTAAAAACATCCGGTGAACTTCCGACATCCAATTTTATAGATTATTATGTTCAAGAAAAATAAATGGAGGTTTCTATGCGATACTCGTTGTTCATTCTTTTATTCTCATCACTTTTCGTCTCATGCGGCGGTTATAACGAAGGAATTGTGCAGAAAGAAGAGAAGGGTTTTTTAAAGTTCGTTGGAAATATAAATGCAATAACTGTCTCGATAGATGAAGGTAAAGAATTTCTGCTTGATCCGGCAATTGAAGTTTATCAAGTGAAGCCTGGAAATCATGCAATACGGATGTATAGAGATAACCAGCTTGTGCTCAATAGAGTCGTAATTGTTGATAACCAAACAACAATGGAGATCCAAATACCATGAATATAAAAAATCTCTTCTATCTCTTTTCCTTGGTTTTTTTAATTGGCTGCGCCCCTCAGCCTCTTTTCTATTGGGGAGACTATTCTTCATCGTTGTATGACTATAAAAAAAGTCCTGATGAAAAAACTCTTGCAGCTCATGAAAAATCACTTTTAGATATTATCGTTACTTCTCCAAAGAAACATTTACATGTTCCCCCGGGAATCTATGCTGAATACGGATACTTGCTTATCAACGATGGTAAAGAAAATGAAGGATTGGAATATTTTGACAAGGAAATAGTCCTTTATCCGGAATCTAAAGTATTCGTTCAACGCTTAAAAGATGAATTAGCGAGGGGGAAAAAATGAAAACACTATATTGGATTGTTCTTGCTTCTGTTTTAACGTTATGGGGATGTGCTCCGCAAATCACAAAACATGAATTTGCCCCAAAAATGTACGATCAACATCCTGTTTCAATTCTCATTTTACCGCCGCAGAATAAGTCTACCGCCGCAGATGCAAAGGAATATTATTCAACGACAATAGCAGAGCCATTAACCAATTGCGGTTATTATGTGTATCCGACAGAAGTTGTTAATGATGTTTTAAAGCAAGAGGGTCTATTCGATACGGAAACAATGCTGAATGTCCCTCCGCAAAAATTTAAGGAGTTTTTCGGCGCTGATGCGGTAATGTATGTTACCATTCTCGAATGGAACACGCAATACCTCATTCTCTCAGGTAGTGTAACTGTAAAAATAGCATCTGAACTTAAATCGACGACAACCGGTGATGTGTTATGGTTCTATGATGATGTAGTAAGCGTGAATACGTCGGGAGACAGCGGTGGTGCAGGCGGATTAGCCGGCCTGCTGGCAAAAGCAGTTACAACTGCTATCAAAACAGCGGCGACCCAATATGTTCCAGTGGCACGTGATGTAAACACAAAAATATTGATAGCGCTTCCCTATGGCAAATATCATCCCAAATTTAATCAAGACGCTCAAACGATGATAGAAAAAAAGAAGAAAGCAGAAAAAAATAAATAAGCTTTAGATGATTTAAAAAACGAGCCTGTAGAAATAAACTTAACGTGCGTAACGCTCTTTAGATAACCGCATTCTTCGGCCTCCGGCTTATAAATTGCTGTACATGATAGAGTTATTACTTGTTTCAGTTACGACCGCCTCTTGGGGACTGTTATAATGCGCCCCTGCGCGGAAATGATTCTTCATAGGGACGTTCAATTTTTACCTGCCGTCTATTTGGCTGGGAACGTCCCTCCAAGAAAAACCGGGCATTCATAAACATTCTATCGCATCTCCTTTTGAACAACGAACATCTTTTTTTATATTAATGCATGCAGCATACGGAAACGATTTTAGTCCTCGATTTTGGTTCTCAATACACTCAGCTTATCGGGCGGCGGGTGCGCGAGCTGGGCGTGTATTCGGAAATTCATCCCTTTAGTTTTTCATTAGACAATATTCGAGCAATGAAACCGGCGGGCATTATTCTTTCCGGCGGACCATCCAGCGTTTATGAAGATGATGCTCCGAAGCCGGATTTTGCTCTCTTCGATCTCGGCATACCAATCCTTGGCATTTGCTACGGTCTGCAATTAATCTCGGAAAAATTTGGCGGCAAGGTTGATGCCGCGGCTCTCAGGGAATACGGCAAAGCGGATTTGCAGATCGATAATCACGACGATCTTTTCGGCGGTTTAAAATCTTCTACCACGGTGTGGATGAGTCACGGCGACTCGCTGAGCAAAATGCCGGAAGACTTTGAATGCATTGCGCATTCGGATAATGCTCCCATTTGTGCTGTCCGTAATAAATCAAAGAATATCTTCGGCATTCAATTCCATCCGGAAGTCGTCCATACGCCGGACGGGAAAAAAATCCTTTCAAATTTTCTCTTCAATGTGTGCAAGGCAAAAGGAAATTGGACTCCCGCTTCGTTCGTCGAGCAGTCCATTAAAGAAATCCGCGAGAAGGTCGGGACTGCGCACGTGCTCTGTGCACTCAGCGGAGGAGTGGATTCATCCGTTCTTGCCGTGCTGCTCCATAAGGCGATCGGCGATCAATTGCATTGCGTGCATATCAACAACGGCTTGATGCGCAAAAATGAAAGCGAGCAGGTGGTAGCAACATTCCGCGATCATTTTCGTATGCCTCTTACGTACGTGGATGCGACGGATGCATTTTTAACAGAACTTGCCGGTGTATACGATCCGGAAAAAAAACGAAAAATCATCGGACGTGTGTTCATCGAAGTATTTGAAAAAGAAGCGAAGGCACTCCGCGGCAATGTGGCATTTCTTGCTCAGGGCACGCTGTATCCGGATGTGATAGAATCCGTTTCCTTCAAAGGGCCGTCGGTAACGATTAAAAGTCATCATAATGTGGGCGGCTTACCGGAAAAAATGAATTTTAAATTGATAGAGCCATTCCGTGAATTATTTAAAGACGAAGTGCGGGAGATCGGTAAAATACTCGGTGTTCCGGATGACTTTATCGGACGGCATCCGTTCCCGGGACCGGGACTTGCAGTGCGCGTTCTGAGCGATATCACGAAAGAAAAACTCGATTTGCTGCGGGAAGCCGATGCTGTCTTCATCGACGAATTGAAGAAGACAAATTTATACGATAAAATTTGGCAGGCATTCGTTGTCTTGCTGCCGGTGCGTTCCGTCGGCGTAATGGGTGACGGAAGAACATATCAAAATGCGGTTGCGCTGCGTGCAGTGACAAGCGTGGACGGCATGACCGCGGATTGGGCGCGCATTCCTATGGACGTGCTTGCGCAAATATCCAGCCGCATCACTAACGAATTGCGAGGCATTAACCGCGTTGTATACGACATCAGTTCCAAACCTCCCGCAACGATCGAATGGGAGTGATGTAGCAACGAAACTAACCACATCCGCGGACTGCCAGTATGATTGAACTTCGCAACGTTACAAAAAAATTCGGCACTTTTGCGGCAGTTGATAATCTTTCCCTAAGCATTCCCACAGGTGAATTTTTTGGATTCCTCGGCCCGAACGGCGCAGGGAAGACCACGACCATTAAAATGATCGTCGGATTGTTTACACCGACATCCGGAACCGTTACAGTAAATGGTTTTGATACGGTCCGGCAGCCTATCGAAGCAAAGCAAACACTCTCCTACGTTCCAGATCAGCCGTTTCTCTACGATAAATTGACCGGAAGGGAATTCCTCTATTTTGTCGGCGGGTTGTACAGCATCGATAAAAGCACACTGCAAAGCCGAATTCCACCCTTGCTGGAGCATTTTGAAATCGGTGCATGGATAGACCGCCGCACGGAAGAATATTCGCAGGGAATGCGGCAGCGCATCACGATTGCCGCTGCGCTTTTGCATAAGTCGAAAACAATCATCATCGATGAACCGATGGTGGGTCTGGATCCGCGCAGCGCAAAGATTGTGCGGGAAACACTGCATGTTGAAGCAAGCCGCGGCACCGACATTCTTATGTCCACACATAGCCTTGCCATCGCGGAAGAATTGTGCGATCGTATCGGTATAATTCATAACGGGAAATTGGTATTCTGCGATTCGCGGGAAAAACTGCAGGCGGATAAAAATAGATTGGACGGAACATTTGAATCGCTTTTCCTCGATGTCACTAATACATAAAATTGGTTCTTTGTTCTTTGCGTGTAGTTCAAGAATTTGAATCATGCTAACGCGTGATAACATTATTAGGCCTCCGGCTGTAGTTCGTAGTTAAGAGCCGACTAAGAACCAAGAACCAATTACGAAATTGTATACACTGAATGTATCTTCTCTTTCATATATTTCTTTATAAATTCAAAGCGTCGTTAAAATCCGTTTTCGATGTCCGATCTGTCTCGGTTGTCCGCAGCGTCGGGTCGTTTCTATTTTATTGCGGTTTTGTTTGGGGAGTGTACGTATCGACGCGGAATATTACGATATATGTATTGCATCAGACGCAGATCGGCCTCTACCTTTACCACCGGTTTCTGGAGATGATTCTTTTCATTTTCTTTATCGCCGTGAATTTGGGAAATATAATAGTCTCTTACTCAACGCTCTACAAATCTCCTGAAGTGGCATATCTTATGACGAAACCGCTGCCGTCTGTTTCACTCTTTGTTATAAAATTCTTCGATAATTTTTTTTACAGCTCTACAACGCTACTTTTTATCAGCTTTGCGGCGCTTTTAGGATACGGTTCATGTTTTGAATATCCCTGGTACCTCTCTGTTGCGATAATGGTTTTTGTTCTGATGCCGTACATGTTTCTTGCCGCCTGTCTTGCCGCGATTATTCTCTTAGGAATTATGAGGGTTGCAGGGACAATCGGTTTTCGAAAAATCATGGGCTTGCTGTGTCTGATCTATTTCGGTTTTCTCGTGCTCTTCTTCAGTTTTTCCAATCCGGTCCTGCTGATCGAACAGGCAAGCCGGTTCTACCCGAATGTCGATCGGTATTTTGCTCAGCTTCCGATTGGAGCCTATCAATATCTGCCGAATCATTGGGTTGCGGAATTTTTCTTTTCAATGACGCGGAAGGATTACACTGCGGCCTTGTGCTCAGAGACGCTGCTGCTGGCGGTTACTGCCGCTCTCTTTGCACTTACTCTCATGGCAGCGAAGCGATTGTATTTTAAAACATGGCTGATATCCCTTCAAATACAATCGAACCGCATGTCAGAGAAGGATGGCGGAAGGATTCGTCTCTTCGATTTTAGGAAAGAAAGTTTTCTTTCGCCGAAGATCGAATCTTTGGTAAAAAAAGATTTCTTTTTATTCTTCCGGGAACCGAGCCAATGGATCCATTTACTTGTTCTGCTGACCATAGCCGGCACCTTTATCCTCAGCCTGACGAATATGAACCTGAATATTCGTATCGAGTCGATGCAGTTTTTTACGTATTTAATCCTTTTTGCATTCAGCGGTTTTATGATTGCATCGCTTGCGCTGAGGTTTATGTATCCCATGTGCGAACTGGAAGGTAAACAATTCTGGTCGATACGCAGCGCACCGGTTATTCTTGAGCAGTGGTTTGCCTTGAAATTTATATTAGGTTTTTTGCTTGTTCTGACGCTTACGGAACTTATTACCTGGGCTATGAATATTCCGTTTCTTCGCTATAACCCGCGGGGAGAATTGCTAAGCTGGTTCGGAATATACGCGGGATTTTGGCTTGCAACTGCAATGTCTGCATTGAATTTGGGCTTTGGAGCTTTTTTTGCAGAGTATACGGAAAAAAATCCGATCCGGGCTGCATCTTCGCAGGGAGCGACGTTGACATTCTTGTCAAGTTTGCTTTATTTATTCGTGTTCCTGGCGATTGTTCTTCTCCCGTTATCAAATTATTTTCAATCGTTATTCCATTTTACTAAATTTGCGCGGGAAAGCATCATCGTTCCCGGAACGGCAGTAGCGGTTCTATCCATGCTTGCCGGCGTATGGGGCTGGCATGTCGGATTGCGATCGTTGAAAAGAGACTTTTTAAATTAAGACGATTAAAACAAGCCGGCAAGTGAATTGTGCCGGCGATCTGTTTGGAAAGGGAAAAAGTGAAAGCACTCGTTCCGTATATTCTTCTCTGCTTCTTCTTATCGGTTCCTTACTGCAGCGTATTTGCGCAGGCGGACAGCATTCTCTTCCGCCCGGAGGCGGAAAAACAGTTTGTCGAGGCCATGCATGCATACCAGTCCGGGACCTTCGATACTGCGGCTCAATTATTTCAAAAAAATTTGCGGGAATATCCCAGGAGCCATCGATCGACTGCGGCATACGCAATGGGAGCAAAATCTTTCTTTGCGTTGCATCAATACAGGGAATCGATAAAACTCCTGAAAGACCTTCTTGATCTCTATCCGAACTCGACATACTGTTCCGATGCGCACTATACGCTCGGCTTAAATTATTACCAGTTAAACCGCTTTGATGAGGCGTCTGAAGAATGGCTTGGCATTCGGGACGATACAGCCAACGATATGCGGCTGCTGACCCATGCAGGAAAAATGCTCGATCAAGCTGCCCGGAATAATCTTTCTATCGATGAATTGCAGGGACTTCTTGCCTCTGCGAAAACAGATCTTACGCGTGCTCTGCTCTCCGTCCGCATAGCGGAAAAATTGAACCGAAGCGGAGATGTTGCAGCTGCACAAAAAATATTGACTCCTGTTGCGCTCTTGTCTCCGCAAATCCAATATGTAGGCGAAGCCCTCTTTTTACTCGAGCAAATGCAAAAACGGGGAGCCGTAGATATCGGTGTTGTTTTGCCGTTAATGATGAAATCCGACCGTCCGGCATCGCACGAGATGGGGTCGGAATTTTTAGAAGGCATCCAATATGCACTAGAAGAATACAATGAAACGGCATTGGTCAAGGTGCATCTTGACGTACGCGATACCGAACGCGATCCCACCACGGCAGCACGACAGGTGTCAGATCTCTGCTCGAATGAAAAAATCAGCGCAATCATTGGACCTATTCTCAGCCCGGAAGCTCTGGCTTGTGTCGGGATAGCGAATGAAAGGGGAGTTCCGATCGTTACGCCGACCGCAAACGCGAATGGTATGACACTGCTTGGACCGAATATCTTTCAAGCAACTCCGGATTATGAAACACAGGGCAAAGTTGCGGCTCTCTATGCATGCCGGGAATTAAAAGCAAAAACGTTTGCAGTGCTCGCAGCTTCCGATCCAATCGGCAGACAGCTTGCAGAAGCATTTATCCAGGAAGTCCATGACCTTGATGGAGATATGGTCCAGGTTGTGTGGTATGAGCCGGGAGCAACCGATATTAGAAGCGAAATAGAAAAAATTCGCCATGCGGCGATGGAACAAACGGAAATTCCGTACATCGATTTCGGGGGAAAATTACACCAGGCAGATTTAAATAAAATTATTGCAGCAGGTGTCGATCAGCACAGGATAGATTCTCTCAATGAGCAAGGTTTGACTGCAACCGTTCTATCGCTCTTCGGCAGCAACGGCAAACAAATCGCAGATTCGCTGAAGCTCCCGACAAGGGTAGATCCGGCAAAATACGACAGCCTGCAATATCCGGTGTCGTCGCTTGATGCCATTTTTGTTCCGATTGCAGGGTCGGAAGAAATTCCTGTCGTGAGCTCGCAGCTAAAATATTATAACATTCAATCTCAAATCTTGGGTACGGGAGACTGGAATGATTTGAACGAACTCGACCAACAGCGCCAGTATACGGACGGCGTGATATTCTTTGTTGATTCTTATACGGACGCCGCAAGCGAGAATTATCGCGTATTCCAGTCGAAATATCAGATAGCGATGAAAGGGAGAGTTCCGAGTGCGAACGTGCTTATCGGATACGATGTTATGAAAATGATGCTGGAAACCGTAGGACATGGAGCTACTCAACGGCGGGAATTTGCAGCGGCATTTGCAAGAGCATCGTATGACGGGTGGCATTCGAAAATAATATTCTCTCGAAACAGGGTGAATTCCGCCATGACCGTGATGCAATATAAACAAAGAGAAATCCGGAAAATCGGAACGATCAATCTGCCGAATTAAAAAGAATGCAGAATACAGGAGACAGAATACAGAATACAGAATTAAAGAATGAAGAATGAAGAATGAAGAATGAAGGAGACAGAATAATAAAGAAGATAGAATAATAAAGAAGATAGAAGGGTCTTCAATTTGCAATTTTCAATCTGAAATCTGCAATCTGAAATCTGAAATCTTAAGGGGGGGTGTGGGCATGAAGAAGGTTTCTGAGCCGTCGTTTTATCATACGACGATTAAAGAATGGCCGATCGAGGATCGGCCGAGAGAAAAACTCATTTCACGGGGCGCATCCGTTCTAACCGAGACGGAGCTACTGGCAATTCTTATCCGCACAGGTGTCCGCGGATCGACAGCCATCGATTTAGCAAAAAAATTACTCTCCGAAGAAAGGTCGCTCAGAGATCTGGCCGATTTATCGGCTGCCCAGTTTTTTACCCTCGGTATCGGAAAAGGCAAAGCAGCCGCGCTGCTCGCTGCATTCGAATTAGGCCGCAGGATGTCTGGGCAGACTTCGACAGACCGCATCCGTATAGAATCTCCGCAGGATGTTCTTCAAATTATGATACGCCATCTTCACGCGTTGACGCATGAAGAATTTTGGGTGCTTCACCTGAATGCAGGGAACAAGCTGATATCGAAAAAATGCGTAACTGTCGGAATACTCAATTCTTCACTGGTTCATCCGCGGGAATGTTTTGCGGAAGCGCTTGTTCAGCATTCGGCTGCGGTTATTTTTGTCCATAATCATCCGAGCGGGAATCCCGAGCCAAGTCAGGAAGATATCGCGATTACGCGCCAGCTAGTTCAATCGGGGGAAATTCTCGGCATTAAGGTTCACGACCATATTATAATTGCCGGCGATAGCGCTCTTACAAGTTTTGCCGAGAGGAACCTTTTGTGATTATTCCTGCAGACTGACCGGTATGCCTTTTTCTGCATAGATTTTTTAGTGCTAAAAGGATATTCCGATATTTTCAGGATGACCGGAGGAGGCGCGCAGCGTCAACGTAAAGGGTTAAACTGACATTGGCTTGAATACGGCTGTAATTCAAAATACAGTAATTGCCGCTGTTTTTATTAAAAAGTGTTCAGATATTTCCACTTGACTTTTTATTCATTAATGGTTATTATCTGATCAGTTTGTTGAACGAGAAGTACTCTATGCTGAGGAGAAATAATATGAAAAAAAGCGTTGGCCTTATTCTTATCGGCTGCGGATTATTGGCCGGAAGTCTTACGGGCTGCAGTAATAAACCTTCTGATGAAGAGATGAAACAACTCAACGATTTAAAAGCGGAAGTCACATCTCTGGAAAAATCAATATCCGATGCGGAAGTTCAAAAAGCCGCACTGCTGCGTTCTATTGCAGAGAAAGATGCACAGTTAACTCAATGTGCGCAGGATAAAGATGCTTTGCAGGCTCGATTAAAGAGCATGCATTGAGTATAGGATTAAGGAGAAGAGAACAATGAACATGATTAAAAAAATTATTATAGCTGCTCTTGTGCTGACTATTGCAACCTCTGTCCTTTCTGCTCAACAACAGGAATTGACAAAAGAACAATGGCAGCAACAAGTAACGGAATTGACTGCAAAACGCAACGATCTGAAGAACACATATAACGGACTTCAGAAAGAAGTTGCCGATCTAAAGAATAAGGATGCAGAAAAAAGCGCTGCTTTGAAACAATGTCAGGATGACTTTGCAGCTTTACAAGGCCAACAGGAAGCGCCTTTTAAAGCGCTTTCCGGCAATATCGATGCGAAACTGAACGAATTATCCCGCCTTTCAAATCAGGATCTCTATGCCCGGCGCGCGGAACTTGACAGTATACAAACATGGATCAATGCGGAGAGACAAAATCCGTTAAGTTCCATCAAGAGTAACGAGGAAAAGCTGAATGAGTTGCAGGCGCGTCTTGATGCACTGAAAAAATCTTTGGAACAAGTTATTGCTTCGGGTCAGGCTGTCCAGACGTATAAGGTCGGGACATGGGCAAAGGACCGCGATTGCTTATGGAATATTGCGAAAAAACCCAAAATCTATGATAACGCTTTCTTATGGCCGAAAATCTGGGAAGGCAACAGAGACCAGATAAAGAACCCGGATATTATTCACAAGGGTCAGATATTGAAGATTCCGCAAAAGGCGGACTTAACAAAGACAGAAAAAACAGCTCTCAGGCGGTATTGGGCAAAGAAAAATTCTGCCGCAACAGCGCCGGCTGCAAAACCGTAAGGAAAAACCTACAACGTTTACGGTCGTAAATTTTGAAAAGAAAACCCTCACGATGGAGAATTCATCGGAGGGTTTTTTTTTAAGGAGGTAAGATACTCTTGATTGAAAAAAAAATTCCCCTGGCAGGCATCGATTCCGTCCAACTTCTCGGATTTAATGACGCCCATCTCCAGTTGATTGAAGACCGGTTCAGTGCGACGATTTCTGCACGAGGCGAAGTCTTGACGATTCGCGGAACGAACTCAGAAGTTGTTCAACTGGAAAAAATATTTAGTGAATTGATGTACATCCTCAATAAGAACGGAAATCTAAGCACGGCAGATATTGAAACAGTCATCGATTTGGTCGCGGTCAACGGAACTTCCGGAGAGATGCTTCCCGAGAATATAACGGACGATGCCGATATTGCTCTTCTTTATTCAAAAGCCGGAATCGTAAAGGCCCGTACTCCGGGACAAAAACAATATGTTCAGCAAATTCGGAAAAACGATATTGTTTTTGGAATAGGTCCGGCCGGAACCGGAAAAACATATCTTGCGGTTGCAATGGCCGTTGCTGCGCTGAAGAATAGAGATGTGACAAGAATCATTCTTACACGACCCGCAGTCGAAGCAGGGGAGAGTCTCGGTTTTCTACCGGGAGATTTTCGAGAAAAAATAGATCCATACCTTCGGCCTTTGTATGACGCATTGGAAGATATGTTGACTGCGGAAAAGCTGCGGAATTATATCGAGAAAAAAATTGTTGAAATTGTTCCGCTTGCATATATGCGGGGCCGCACGCTGCATAACTCCTTCGTTATTCTCGATGAGGCACAGAATGCAACGGCCATGCAGATGAAAATGTTCCTGACACGCCTTGGTGCAAGTTCCCGCGCCATTATTACCGGCGATGTCACACAGATCGATTTGCCGTCAAAAACAACATCCGGATTGGTTCAGATACGAGAAGTTCTCAAATCGGTTCAGGGTGTTGCGTTTGTCTACTTCGATAAAAATGACGTGCTTCGTCATCGGCTGGTAAAGGACATTATCGAAGCATACGATAAATATCATTCAGCTAATGAGTCGGGTGTCAAGCCCAACCGGTGAATACTTTACAGTCCAATTTCCTTCGAGAGGTTCCAGATTTCATCCATCGTTTCCAGCGGCACCGATCCGATTGTTTTTCCCTGACGCTGTAATTCTGCTTCGACATGGTGAAATCGTTTGATGAATTTTTCTGTAGCGCCGCGCAGGGCTAGCTCTGCATTGAGATCGATGAATCGCGCATAGTTGACAAGTGAAAAAAGAATGTCCCCGAATTCATCCTCGATATCTTGTTGAATTTCTTGTTCTTGAGCCTTCAGGAGCTCTTGAATCTCTTCGGTCACTTTTTCCCAGACTTGGCGGCGTGTTTTCCAATCGAATCCGACCTTCGATGCTTTTTCCTGAATACACTGCGCACGAAGCAATGCCGGCATATCGACAGGAACACCTTCCAGAACGGAGGACCTTCCTTCGTTTAACTTGAGCTGTTCCCATTTTTGAGTCACAGCCTCGGATGTTCTCGCTTCTCCGGATCCGAAAACATGAGGATGTCTCCGAACCATCTTTTCCGAAATCGACTGGACAACATCCTCGAATCGAAAGGACTGTGTTTCCTCCGCCATGATAGAATGGAGGATGATATGAAGCAAAATATCACCGAGTTCCTTCTTCATCTCCTCAAAATTGTTCTGATCTATGGATTCGATGAATTCATATGTTTCTTCCAAAAGGCTGTGGCGAATTGAAGAATGCGTTTGTTCACGATCCCATGGACATTCCTTCCGCAATCGCCGTACAATACCGATAAAATCGTCAAAAGTATATGTTTTCTTCTCTTCCATCATTCATTGTATATCTAAATTTAAGCTTACCGAAAAACAAAACGAGAATCAATCATTGTTTTTGTTGAACTTAATACGTACTTTCTAAATAAGAATATGAGGTATTGGGGCTGTAGCTCAGTTGGGAGAGCGCTTCGTTCGCAACGAAGAGGTCGTCAGTTCGATCCTGATCAGCTCCACGGCAGAAGTGAGAGCGTCCCGTTGCAAGCGGGAAGGTCGTCAGTTCCCTGCCCGACTGCTGACGCAGTCAGGCAGGCGGGGATACTGATCAGCTCCAAAAAAAAAATAGAAATTGCAGATTGTAAATTGAAAATTGGAGATATGCGGGTCTTGATTATATTAAATTTGCAAAAAGCTGCAATTTCTCGGCAAAGCCGACGGAACGCGTTGAAATTTCATCAAAAACTGTATGTAACTAATGGTAAAAAGTAAATTTTCAGGAAAGCTTTAATGTAATATCGGGGTCAAGTCCTGCGCAACAGAATAATGCTTAACCCCGCCAGATCCGGAAGGAAGCAACGGTCGGCAGAAGTTTTGTGTGACGCAGGGGAGCTTGACCTCTTTTTATTCTTTTAATCTGTGGTCTTTTAATTGTAAAAGCCTTCTCCATAGGCTTATTCGCTTAAGGCGGCCTGTTATGTTGAGGCAGATGCGCTGGCGAAATGTGCCCGGATTGCAGATGCCGGCTATGCTGCGCCGACTGTTGACGTAGTTATGCAGGACTGTGCTGGCATAAATGCAGATACAACATGGAGATAACTCATGATTCAATTTATTATCATACATATCATCACAGTTTCTGCTCTTATACTTACGGAGAAACTTTCCGGACCGTATGTGCAGGATTTTAGTCGATGTGGAAAAACACAAAAACGAGTATGTGTCCGTCAAGGGATATCTTGTTCGTACGGAACATTTCCACTTCGTCGAGAAAATCTGTGTGTGATAAACATCATTCAATTGATGAGATGGAAAAGAAACCGCTATGAAAAAAGATATTATCATCAACTCGACAGCGAATGAACATCGCATTGCTATTCTTGAAGACGGAAAATTAGCAGAACTTTTCGTAGATGTACCGGGAAAAGACAGGAATGTCGGCGATATTTATCTCGGGAGAGTCGCCAAAGTAATGCCCGGCATCCGGGCCGCATTTATCGATATCGGACATGAACAAGATGCATTTCTTCATTTCTCGGACATCGGAGCCATCGAAGAACTGAATTCGCTCTTTGAGGAAGATGACGAGGATGAAGACTCTAAAAAAGATTCCGTGCAGCCGCCTGCGGCGCCGGCTGATGCCCAACATCCCTTAGACACCCCCGCCGTTCAAACGGATACGTCTGTTGAAGAGAAACGCCAGTATCACCGTTATCCTCCTCGAAACCAGAACGAAGTGAATCTTCAAAAAGGGCAGGATATCCTTGTCCAGATTACAAAAGAACCGGTCGGGAAAAAGGGAGTTCGTGTTCGATCTGCCATATCTCTGCCGGGCAGGCTTCTCGTGCTCATTCCGTTCGACGGCAAGGTCGGTGTTTCAAAAAAAGTTTCCAATTTTAAAGAAAAACGCCGGCTGCGAAAAGCTGTTCGGGACATGCTTCCGAAGGGCTTCGGAGCTATCATCCGGACCGTTGCCGAAGGCAAATCCGAAGAAATGCTCAAACAGGATTTGGATGAATTAATCAAAACATGGAACGGTATTGAGAAGGCAGTGAAGATCGAGAAACCGCCGACGCTGATCTACAAGGATCTCAATACAACATCAAGCGTTATTCGTGATTTATTTCAGGATGAAGTGGAACATGTGATTGTCGACGGAAAGAAAATGTTCAAAGAGATACGCGCCTATGTGCAGTGGGTCTCTCCTGATATGCTCGATCGTGTCGAATACTTTAAAGGCAAAGAACCCATTTTCGATAAGTACGGCGTTGAAAAAGATATTCAATCGCTGTTCAGCAAAAAATTATGGCTGAAAAGCGGGGGATACTTATTTATTGAAAAAACGGAAGCAATGACAGTCGTCGATGTCAACAGCGGGCGCTATGCGGCAAAAAAAGAACAGGAACAAAATTCTTTACGGACGGACCTGGAAGCTGCGCGAGAAATCTGCCGGCAGACGCGTCTCCGGGATATCGGCGGTTTGATTATTATTGACTTTATAGATTTGGAAGAAGATAGGAATCGGAAAAAAGTTTACGACGAGGTGAAGAAGGAATTGCGCCGGGATCGTGCGAAGGTCACGATTCTTCCGTTAACGGAGTTCGGCTTGATGCAAATTACGCGTCAACGTATTCGTCAAAGCGTTCAAATGAGTTTCAGCGAACCGTGCCCGACATGCGGCGGAGCAGGAGTAGTGCAATCGAAGGGAACGACGATCAATCTGATCGAACGCTGGATCCGGCGGTTTAAAACAGAAAAACATGAACTGCGCCTGGAACTGCGGGTTCATCCGGCCATCGCGGAATTCCTGTCACAGGGAACGATAAGCCGGCTAACAAAAATTCAGATCAAATTTTTTGTCAAGGTAAAACTGCAGTCGGATCCGTCTCTGCCGGCCGATGAATTCCATTTTTATTCTCTGCGTCAGCAAAAAGATATTACGGATATGTACAAATAATATATCGGAGATTTTACGTGAAATTTTTTATCGATACGGCCAATATAGACGAAATTAAGGAAGCAGCCAGCCTCGGAGTTCTTGACGGTGTAACGACAAATCCGAGCCTTGTTGCAAAGGAGGGAAAAGAGTTCCGCACGCTCTTGAAGGAAATTTGTTCGCTTGTCGATGGACCGATCAGCGCCGAAGTCATTGCAACGGACTATGAAGGTATGATGAAAGAGGCTCACAGTCTTGCAAAAATTCATAAAAATATTGTCGTGAAAATTCCGCTTATCAAAGAAGGACTGAAAGCGGTGAAGACGCTTTCCGATGAAAAAATTAAAACAAATGTGACGCTTTGCTTCTCGGCGCCGCAAGCTCTCCTGGCCGCAAAAGCCGGAGCGACGTTTATAAGTCCGTTTATCGGTCGTCTTGATGATATCGGTCAGGAAGGCATGCAGTTGATCGAACAAATCGTTACAATCTACCACAATTATCATTTCCGGACACAGGTTCTTGTGGCGAGCGTCCGTCACCCGCTTCATGTCATTGAAGCCGCCTTGCTTGGAGCCGATGTTTGTACGATGCCCTTTAAGGTGATCGACCAGCTGATCAAACATCCACTGACCGATATCGGCATCGAAAGATTCCTTGCCGATTGGAAAAAAATGCAGGGTAAATAATTTTGAAGCGGACACCTTTTTTTGACATGCACACGGCGCTCGATGCGAAAATGACGGATTTCGCTGGTTATGACATGCCGGTTCAATATGCGGGGATTATCGAAGAACATCTGGCCGTTCGGAATTCTGTCGGCATCTTCGACGTCTCCCATATGGGAGAATTTATCGTTGAAGGAACGTCGGCGGCGGCATTCCTCCAGCACGTCACTATCAATGATGTGACAAAACTTTTTCCCGGGCGTATTCATTATACGGCTCTCTGTTATGAAGACGGCGGAATCGTCGATGATCTTCTGGTCTACAAAATCACAGAAGAAAAATATATGCTCGTAGTGAATGCCGGAAATATTGCAAAGGATTGGGAATGGCTCAGCGGCCATCTCCCGGACGGGGTAAAGCTTACGAACCGGAGCGATGAAATCGCACTGCTTGCAGTCCAGGGACCTCATTCGCTTCCCATGCTCCAGAAGCTTACACCGATCGACCTTTCTTTGATTCCATACTATCATTTCTGTAAGGGAACGATCGCAGGCATTCCGATGATTATCTCGCGGACAGGATACACCGGGGAACTTGGTTTTGAATTGTACTTGGAATCGTCTCATGATGCCGCCCAAAGCGTATGGGATTCGCTCTTTGAGGCAGGAAAAGAGTATAACGTCCAGCCGATCGGACTTGGTGCGCGAGATACGCTGAGGCTTGAAATGGGATTTTGTTTATACGGCAGCGACATCGATGCAACAACAAATCCGCTTGAAGCAGGATTGGGATGGATTACGAAATTGAATAAAAAGGAATTTCTGGGAAAAAATGCGTTGTTGAAAGTTAAAAAAGAGGGTGTCAAGCGCCGGTTGATCGGCTGTACACTGCCCGGCAAAACGATTGCACGTCACGGATATTCTTTTTCATGTCATGGTGTGACGGTAGGGATTGTGACGAGCGGAACGTTTTCTCCTTCTTTGCAAAAAGGGATTGCCATGGGGTATGTCGATTCGGTGATTTTGCCGGGTGAGGAACACCTGGCTGTATCGATTCGGGGAAAAGATATTCCGGTGACGACGGCAACGATCCCCTTTCTCAAAAAATAAGGAACAGAGGGAGTGACTATATGAAAATAGATGTCAGCTTTTCGGCAAATCATTTTGATGAATTACAGCTCCGTGATAAAAATATTGTCGTTATCGATGTTTTGCGAGCGAGTACGACTACTATTGCTGCACTGGCGCAGGGCGCTCGAGAGATTATTCCGGTGGCGAATATTGAGTCTGCCGTAAAAATATCCGGAAGCCTTTTCGGTGAAGTAACGCTTCGCGGAGGAGAGCGGAGCGGAAAAATGATCGAAGGATTTAATCTCGGAAATTCACCGCTTGAATATACGGAAGCGACAGTAAAGGGAAAGTCTATTATTTATTGCACGACAAACGGATCGGTAGCGATGTCAAAAAGCCGCTATGCCCGGAATTTGCTCATCGCTGGGTTTGTCAATATGTCTGCGGTCGTACAAAGCCTCAAGGAACTCAATAACGATTTTCTCATTCTTTGCGCCGGACACTCCGGTACGAGCGGTAATTTTAGTCTTGAAGATGCTGTATGTGCTGGAATGATCGTAACGCGTCTGCAAAAGCCGGAATTGCTTTCACTGGAATTAACCGATGGCGCTCGAGCCGCCCAGGCATTATATAAATCTTTCGGCCGGTCAATTCTGAAAATGATGAAAACTACTGATCATGGCAAGTATCTTGTCGAAATTGGATATGCCGGCGATTTGGAAATTTGTTCTGGAATAGATACTATGCCGGTGCTTCCGCAGTTATCCGGAACAGTGATAAAACTGAAAAAGTAAAGAGAACAATTCCGTTCGACGCGGAATGTATTGAAGGTTTCGGGAATTTATTATGGCCGAGCAGTCTGTACGAATGGACAAATCAGAGGGCACACCGCACAGAAGGCAAATTAGCGCGTTTATAGCGCTTCTCCTGTCTTTTCTTTTGTTTTTAAGTCTGATTTCCTATTCGTCATCGGATCAGGCGAGCGGTGAAATTTCGTTCTCAGACCTTTGGAAAGTGTTTTCGAACGACGAAACCATTCATATTAAAGCTGCTCATACGCAAAACTGGCTCGGGCTGCTCGGCGCTATCATATCGAATTGGCTGATAAATTCGACGATCGGATATGCGGTGCTCATACTTCCCGTCCTCTGTTTCATCTGGTCTCTCTACCTGTTTAACCGGAATAACCTTCATAAAAAAATCACATTTACGAATTATGCAATTATTCTCGCAATTCTTTTTGCGTCGCTTGCGGGTTCGTTTCGGAAACTCGACGATGGTTTGCCCATGGAGTGGAGCGGTATTGTCGGTCATTTCCTGGCTGAAGTCATGTCGACAACGATCGGTCTGTTCGGCACAATCGTCGTTCTGCTCGGAACAATTTTTATTGTTATAACACTGCTCATCGATCTCGATTATCGGGTTACTCTGGACCGGCTCAATGAATATTCCGCTCTGCTTCGCCGCTGGTGGATTGATTATTCCGCGCGGATGAGAGAACGACGAGGCGCGAGAGAACAGGAAGTTGAAAAGACGGCAGTACAGGAACATGCGATAAAAATACGGCGTCTGGAAAAAGAGATACCGGCAGAAGAACATGTGCCGCTTCCTGTACTGAAAAAAGAAAAAAAGAAAAATGAACCATTTGGTGAAGAAAAGCCAAAGAGTCCGGTACCGCGGGAAGAGAAACATACACTCGGGGAATCCGAGCTTGCGATGGAAATCAACGAACCGATAGCGGAAGACGAAGTAAATTTTGATGAACGTGAAACCTCTCAGGATAACCAGCTCGATGAAGAAATAGATTATGTTTTCCCGTCTGTAGAATTACTCGACAGTCATCGCGGCGGGGAAGAGGTCAATGAAGAAGAACTGAAACTGAACGCTGAGCTGCTGCGGGCAAAACTTGCAGATTTTTCCGTCGAAATTGAAAATATTTCCGTGACGCCTGGTCCCGTGGTTACACTCTACGAATTGATTCCGGCGGCCGGAGTAAAAATAAGCAGGATTGAAAATTTACAGGACGACATTGCTCTTGCTTTAAAAGCAAAAGGAATTCGAATCATAGCCCCGATGCCCGGTAAAGGAACCGTAGGAGTGGAAATCCCGAATCATAACCCTTCACTCGTTACTATCCGGAGCGTTATCAACTCCTCTAAATTCAGGGATGCAAAAGCAGCTTTGCCGCTTGCCCTGGGCAAAACGATTTCAGGCGATGTCTATGTTGACGATCTTGCAAAAATGCCGCACCTGCTCATAGCCGGAGCGACGGGATCGGGAAAAAGTGTCGGCATCAATACGATCATTACCAGCATTCTCTACCGATTGCATCCGAGCGATGTAAAATTTGTCATTATCGATCCCAAAAAAATAGAACTCACTCTGTATAGAAAATTGCGCAAACATTATCTTGCGGTTTCGCCGGATATCGATGAAGAAATCGCTACAGAACCGAATAATGCCGTTCTCTTGCTGAAGAGTGTGGAACGTGAAATGGAAGGACGGTATGACAGGCTTGCGTCAGCCGGCGTCCGCAATATCGCTGATTACAATGAAAGGCTGCAGGCGGGTCGTTTGCACGATACAGAAGAAGTAAAGCATAAGAAGATGCCTTATCTGATCGTTATCGTCGATGAATTGGCCGATCTGATGATTACTGCAGCGCGTGAAGTGGAAGAGCCGATTGCACGGCTTGCGCAGCTGGCGCGTGCCGTAGGGATTCACCTTGTCCTGGCGACTCAGCGTCCATCTGTCGATGTCATTACCGGCGTCATTAAAGCGAATTTTCCCGCCCGGCTGGCGTATCAAGTCTCTTCAAAAATCGATTCGAGAACAATTCTGGATATGAACGGAGCGGATCAATTACTCGGAAACGGCGATATGCTCTATCTTCCGAGCGGTTCACCGAAACCTCACCGGATACAGAATGCGTTTATTTCCACCGATGAAGTGGAGCGGATTACGAATCATATAGGAAAACAAAAGGGATATTCAAATCCTTTTAAACTTCCATCGGCATTGGAAAAGAAGAAGGGAAATGGCAGCCTTGTCAACGGCGATCGCGACGAATTGTTTGAGGAAGCGGCGCGCGTCATTGTGCGCCATCAGCAAGGTTCGGTTTCGCTTTTGCAGAGGCGTTTGAAGGTGGGATATTCAAGGGCTGCCCGTCTTGTTGATGAATTGGAAGCTGCCGGTATTGTAGGCTCGTTTGACGGCAGCAAAGCGCGTGAAGTTCTGATAGAATCGGAAGCCCAGCTTGAAGCTGTGCTCAAGAGCCTGAGTTAATGTACTTTTTTTTGTCGTTGAAGAACTTTAAAAAGAAGAAGCCGCTTACTTTTTAGCGATGGATTGACAGCATGAAAATATTTTTATATCTCCTCACCATACTCTGCTGCCTGAGCTCAGTATCATTGACCCAGGATGCGGATATGACTTCAAAACAGGTTGCCGATCATATCCAGCGAAGATACGAAATGATCGATGATGCAGTGGCTCAATTTGAGCAGCAGGTAAAATTCGGTTTTTCCAACATTGAACAAACGTTTGTCGGCACGCTCACCATGAAGAAACCGAACCATTACCGTATAGAATCGGAGCATCAGACCATCGTTACCGATGGAACAACCGTCTGGGCATATTCGGAAACCAATCATCAGGTCATCATCGATAAATACAAAGAGAATCAGAATTCAATTTCCCCTGAAAACTTCATGCTCAATTTGCCGGCGAATTTTTACAGCGCTCGTATCGGCGAGGAAACGTTCAAATCGCTCAAATGCATTGTTTTAAAGTTAACTCCAAAAGACGATCGTTCGTTTATCAAATCTGTAAAAATCTGGGCCGACACGCAAAACTGGATGGTACATAAGATATTCATTATCGATGTTAATGAAACCGAAACAACATATATTGTAAAAGATATAAAGTTGAATACGAATATTCGAGAGAAAGTCTTTTCCTTTACAGCTCCTGCCGGCACTGATGTCGTCGACTTACGCTAACGGCGCGTAGGGTGATTTTATGATAAAAAAGAATCTTTTCCGTTTCGCATTGAGCTTTTCTCTCGCGGCATTCTTCCTGTACTTTGCTATCCGGGGAGTCAAATTATCCGATCTGGTTCTTTCGCTCAAGAGCGCAAATTATTGGTGGCTTGTGCTCCTTATTCCGATCGCTCTTTTAAGCCACTGGATTCGTGCGCTGCGATGGAAATACCTTATGGCGCCGATTAAAAAAGATTGCTCGATCTCGCACCTCTTTGGCGCTGTGATGATAGGCTATGCAGTCAACAACGTTCTGCCTCGAGTGGGGGAGCTTGTGCGTCCATATGTACTCGGCCGACAAGAACATGTCTCGAAAAGCGCTACCCTGGCAACCGTGGTCGTCGAGCGTATTCTTGATCTTATGAGCTTTTATTTTATTGCCTGTGTAACTCTTTTCCTCTACCCGCATGCTCTCGATCCGTTTTTTATGGATGCGACCGCCGTACGTCCTTTCTTTTTCGCAGGTTCGTTTGCCGGACTGGGATTATTTCTTTTCCTCTTCTTCAAAGCGGATACATTCTTCCGATATTGCGCTCTCATTAAAAACGTTCTTCCGAAAAAGTATTCGGCAAAGATAGATCCTGTACTGGATTCGTTTTATCAAGGACTCGGCGTCATCAAAATGAAAGATAAATTCGCCGTCATTATTCTTTTAAGTTTTGCGATGCAGGCGCTGTACGCGCTCGGTATGTACGAGCCGTTCTTTGCTTTTTCCTCGCTGGCAAAGCCGGAATTGAATTTCGGCGCTTCCGTCGTTTTGCTTGTGATTTCCTCGATAGCGTGGATATTACCAGCCCCCGGTGCAATGGGGACATATCATTCGTTTCTTACGATTGCTATGGTTAAGTTGTATGGAGTGGATAAAACGACGGCGCTCAGTTATTCTATCGTTACGCATGAACTCGGTTATATTGTCATCATGGTGTTCGGCGCATATTATTATTTTAAAGATCATATAAATGCTGCTGAATTCGGGATAGGAGAAAAAGACGTTTCGAATCCGGCGGGAAAAGAATAAGGATTTATGCTGCATCGATTTTTTCGGTTACGGAATATTTTCATGTGGCTTTGCATGACAACCCCGCTTGCAGCGCAGGAAACGCCGGCAGATTCCTTGCCGGTAACACATGTGCGAATAGAAGCGGGCTTGGGCATAAGCGGCATGCTGATGCCGTCCGTTTGGAATTATATCAACACATTCGCTGATCTTCCCAGCGGACAGAATGCGGGCGGTTTTATCTCAACTTCCGAATTTTTTTTTAATACCGATGTGCACATCGATTCATCATGGTCGGTCGGACTGGAATACAGCTACGGGCTCTGGTCGCACTCATGGACGGGCAGTGCGTGGGATTTTGAGGAGCAGATCCAAATGCCGGCGGTGTGCCTTCATTATGTTATATGCTCTGATCGATCGTTCCTCAGGCTGGGAGGCAGCATCGGCTATTATATCAGCGATCTCAGCAAAGATCTGGAAGGACAAGCGACCATCTATCGCGCTCACGGGTTAGGACTCAAAACCGATGCTGCTGCGGATATGGCATTGAACGATCATGTCTTTTGTTCGCTGACAGTCGATATCCGCGGCTGTCTCGGAAGCTCTTTTACAAACAACGGCACCGAACTGTCTTTCTATGGCACAACTCCTAAAATAAATTTTTTAAGCGCCGGGATTAAATTCGGAATTAATTATCAGCTGTAAACGGTGAATGGAAAACTGTACATAAATATAATAGTTATGAATATGATGAAATCAAAAATATTTAAAAGAACGGCTTTGTCGACTTTTCTGCTCTCTGTTATAGCCGTATCGTCAATTATTAATTTTCAATGTGAAACTAAAAAAAGGATTATTGTGAACGCAATCATTGAGACTTCCAAGGGGACAATCGAGGTGGAATTATATCCGTCCGAAGCTCCAAAAACGGTGGCAAATTTTGCAGGACTCGCCGATGAAGGGTATTTTAACGGAATTATTTTCCATCGCATTTCAAAAGGTTTCGTTATCCAGGGGGGAGATTCAACCGGAACCGGCCGGGGAGGAAAAAGTATTTACGGAAAAGAATTTGCCGATGAGCTCGATCAAAAGACACAGTCGTATAAGGATGGATATCTCAGAGGTACGCTGGCAATGGCAAACAGGGGACCCAATACAAATACAAGTCAATTTTTTATCATGCTGAAAGATGCACCATGGATGCCTAAGAATTATTCGATCTTCGGAAAAGTGGTAAAGGGTATGGATGTAGTGGATGCGATAGCCGATGTTGAGATCATCCCTGAAATGGGACCGACCGACGGCAGGCCGAAAGTCGACGTTGTTATAAAAAGTATTACGATAAAAAAATAATTGCATGGCATGGGCAAAAGGAAAAAAGGAGAAATATCCCTCCTACGCGGACTTTTCACTGCAGACCAAAGGAAAGGCATACGGTCCGGTCTATCTTTTTATCGGAACGGAAGATTTTCTCATCGACGAATGCATTCGTTCAATTATCGGCGATCTTCTGACTCCGGACGCCAAATCGTTTAATCTCGATATGCTGGACGGCGAAAAAGTCAATACGAAAGACGCACTGTCCCATGCTGCGGCATATCCGGTGATGAGTGAACGGCGTGTCGTTGTTGTGAAAGACTTCGACGCAATGGCCGGAAGTGAAGGCGCACGCTCGGCTTTGTCCGATTACATTCAAAAACCCCTTGAAACGACATGCCTCATTTTGGCTGCAGAAAAGCCTGATTTTCGGACGAAGCCGTTCAACGAATTGAAAAAAAAAGGAGTTGTTTTTGAATTTGCTCCGTTTTATGATGATCGTATCCCGGGATGGATAGAATCGCGCTGCGGTTCATTCGGAAAGTCCATCGACACTGAAGCCTGCCGCTTGCTTCATTCTTATGTTGGAAATTCGCTGAGAGTTCTCAGTAACGAGCTTGAAAAATTATCGATCTACATTGCCGAAAGGAAAAGGATTACTGCAGATGATATCGTTCATGTCGTCGGAGTAACCAGAGGGAATTCGATTTTCGATCTGCAGAATGCTCTTGGCCATGGAGATTTGCAGAAAGCGCTTACGATCGTTCAAAGGATGATGGAAAGCGGTGAATCGCCGCAGGGTATGATTGTTATGCTCACACGATATTTTACGGTGCTATGGAAAATTAGGGAACTCAGAATGCAGGGTTCTTCGGATAATACGATCGCAGGAGAAATAAAAATATCTCCATATTTTTTAAAGGATTACATTGAGGCATCGCAAAATTATTCACCGGGACGTCTTGAAACAATATTTATTGCACTTTTGCAGGCAGACATTGATCTCAAGTCGTCATCACTCGATCCTCTTGAGTGCATGACTTTGATGATTTATACGTGTGTGCGTCCGGAAGAACGGAGAGAACGGAGTTTTGCTTAGCTATCCTTCGTCAGCTCTCCGAGTATTATGCCGGATATTTTCAGCAGATATCGGAATGGCGGATTTTTAGACGCGTCTTTCTGATTATACGGCTCTGCGCCGGTCATGTGGAAGGCTTCCGCAAGTTGTGAAAGCTTTCGGCTGAATTTTCCCGGAAGTTCGTGCATATTTCCATCGGTCTCATCATTTTATTCCTTCCTAAAATATTTATACATGCATTTCCTTTGTTTGTACTTGGCTTAATTTTTATCCTGATCAATGCATCTGCTCTCCGGATGCAATGGCATGCAGGGATGCATGGGACGGATAGGCATTCGTTCGAAAATGTGCTGTATCCGGTCTCATTCGTTCTTCTCGTTCTTTTTTTTCCGGGACGGGCATTCGGAAATTCCTGCGATCGCGATGTTGGTGATGGCTCTCGGAGTCGGGGCTGCTGCGATTGCCGGCCAAGCGGTGTATTCCTCCCATTTTTACAGCCTTTCATCGAATAGAAAATCGCTGAAGGATCTGCTGTAATGTTCATTGTTTCATTTGCATGTGTTCTCGAAGGACTGAATTTTTATGCTCAGGATAGACTTTCATTGCTCTTTTCTCTGCAGATGTCATTTGTTATTGCCTTAAATGCAGCCGCATGGGAATGACTCTCTTCGGGAGGATGGGATAATTGCACGGTGCCTCTTTTTTCCGGACTGTTTTGACTGGTTTCATGACTCTCGCTGCCGGTATCGCTCCGATGTAAATATTTATGGGAATAGTATTTACGGTCTGTATCGGTGCGGTTTTCTGGAAAGCAAAAATTCTTTCTGTCAGCGGGGCCGTTGCAACTGCTCTGGTTCTGTAACGGATTATTCTCGATGCTTTTCTTGCTTCCATACCACTATTCTCGTATCTTTATAAAATTCTGAATTCTTAATCGATTTAATGAAAGCACATAGAGTTTGATGTATTATAAGTATTTGGTATTTATTTCATGTATAGCTTTAAGTTGTACGTCTAAGCAAGTCGTTGTCAATGAAACATCGGGAGGAATGAAGCCGCTTTCAGCCACAAAGTCCTCGCTTTTGAAAGGAGACACTTCTCTTCAGAAAGCTTCTCTCCCTCTGCCGCATCAGCTTCATCACAAACATGATTCTTCCCTTGTTTCTAATGCAGCGTTAAATGAAAATTCTTCGGCACTTTCCGCTGATTCCGTTTATGCTGATTCGACTTCCGGCGATAAGGAATTTATAGACCAGCGGCTTGAACAAGCGCGTATCCAATATCTTGCAGCGCTTCGGGCGCAGGAAGTGGAGGATACATCGAACTCGGAAATTGATTTTGAAAATTCTATTCAAATTCTCAATGAATTGAGCGATTTTCCGGATATAGACACAAATCAGGAATTTATAGACCTCAGTAATAGCATCGTTGAAGATTACGAAAAATATATAGCAGCTATCGATACGCTCTCGCCCTACGCGTCCCTTTATGCATTACGTGAAAAGTTGAATCAAGTCGTCGATGAAACCGATACATCGAAAATTGTTGTTCCTACGCCTGAAATTCATGGAACACAGGTTCCCCTTCCTTCCAACGAATATGTAGAGCGTGCTGAAAAATTCTTTATGGAACGCGGAAGGCACTATATGGATCGCTGGCTTTTCCTTTCCGGAAGGTATGTGCCGATGATGAAAAGGATATTCCGTGAAGAGGGGACTCCGGAGGAGCTCGTCTATCTCTCTATGACGGAGAGCGGGCTCCGGACCGATGCACGTTCATGGGCGCGTGCGGTGGGGTTGTGGCAATTTATGAAGGGAACCGGTTCTCTTTATGGATTGCGTTCAAATTGGTGGTATGACGAGCGCAGAGATTTTGAAAAATCGACCCGTGCAGCGGCAAGACATCTTAAGGAATTGTACTCGGAATTGAACGATTGGAATCTTGTTCTGGCATCCTACAATGCAGGTGCAGGAAGAGTTTTCCGGGCAATGCGCAGAAGCGGCAGCAGCGATTTCTGGGAGATGAGACGTTACTTACCGCGGCAAACGCGGAACTACATTCCGCAGTATATAGCTGTGGCACGTATGGCTTTGAATCCGAAAAGTTACGGCTTTATCGATACGCTCAAAGCGGATTCGATGGCGTATGATGTTGTGGAGGTCAACGATTGTATTGATCTTCGAGCGCTTGCAAAATGCGCCGGAACGACTCTAGATACTATTCAGGATCTCAATCCTGAATTACTGCGATGGTGCACTCCTCCGGGTGTGAGCGGATACAGGTTTCGTATCCCTGCCGGAAGAAAGGATATATTCCATGCACAGTACACATCCATTCCGAAAGAAGAAAAAAAGGACTGGGTCATTCATACGGTCAAACGAAAAGAAACCCTTTCGTCGATTGCCCGGCAATATTCGATGAGTGCATCGCTGATCAAAGAAGTGAACAATATTTCTTCAAATAGGAGACTCAAGATAGGAACCGCATTAGCAATTCCTATCCCGAAAGATATAGCGGATGAAAAAATGCCGTTCGATTATACCCCGCAGGTAAGAGGATTGAATTTATCAGCTGCAAAAGTCATTGAACGAACGAAACAATCAGGCAGCCATCACAAGGCAGTATCGAGCAGGGATGAACTGGAACAGCCGAAAGGGCGCGAACGAGTCGTTTATCATGTCAAGCATGGCGATACAATGGGGCATATCGCGGAGTGGTACGGGGTTCGAGCGAGCGATATAAGAAACTGGAACGATATTTCATATGGAAGTTATATCCGTCCGGGTCAGGCTTTGGAGTTATGGATTCCGAATTCCAAGATTCCGGCAATGAAAAAAATCGATAAATTGGCTTTCAGCGAAAAACAAAAAATTGTACGATCGGAGTCTGAGGAAGGAAACTCTCCAATCGCCGGCTCAGGACATGTAAAAGCGGCATCTCCAGACTGGATTCAGCACAAAGTAAAGTCGGGAGAATCCCTGGATAAAATTGCCCGCATCTATGAGGTTTCAATTGCGGATCTTAAGCGGTGGAATAATTTAAGAACTTCTAGGATCAAAGCCGGCCAAACTATTGAAATTTACGACAAACCGGAGGAGAAAGGAAAAGTTATAGCATCGAGCTCGAAGCTGGTTCCAGCGAATAATTCGGTCGTCGTTAAGACTTCAAGCAAGGGGCTTTTTGCGCCGATGCATAAGGTAAAAAAGGGAGAAACAATTTCTTTTATTGCGCAGCATTACGGTGTTGACATTAATAAGCTGAAAAAAGCAAATGGTTTACGGAGTAATAAGATAAAAGCCGGACAGATGCTTAAAATTCCCGGAAAATCAGATTCATAAATCGACTGATTTTTACCTCGCGCGCATCCGGTAGAGGTCATTAAAAAACCGTCACTTGAAAGAAGAACGGTTTTTTCCCCGGGTTCTAGAATTATCAGCGAAAGACAGCGAGAGGATTCTCGAGAAGATTTTTCAGGTACAGCAGAAACCGTGCCGCAACTGCGCCGTCTATAATGCGGTGATCGGAAGAGAGCGTTAGCTTCATGATGTGTCCAATAACAATGGATCCATTCTTAACAACAGGCTTTTCGAGAATAGCGCCGACCGCCAGAATAGATCCCTCCGGCGGATTGACGATAGCGGCAAAGTCTTCTACACCGAACATACCGAGATTGCTGATGGTAAACGTAGCCCCTTGATATTCTTCCGGTTTTAGTTTACGGATGCGTGCGCGTTCAGCAAGATCACGAAGCTCCTCATTCAGTTGTCCGACAGTTTTTCTTTCACAATTTCTCAGGACAGGAGTAACCAGACCTTCATCGAGCGCTACGGCGACGGCAATGTGCGTTTCGGCGAATTGCCGCACAGCAGAACCCGTATACGATGCGTTGATACCGGGGTTTTTAAGAAGTGCAAGAGATGATGCTTTCACCAGAATATCGGTGAAACTGATTTTTGTGCCGGTGGTTTCGATATACTGACTGCGCAGGGAAATTGCAGACTCCATATCGGTTTCTACGGTAACATAAAAATGAGGCACCTGCTGTTTGCTTTCCTGCATCCGTTTGGCAATTGTCTTCCGGATAAGTGAGAGTTCCACATCTTTGTACTCGCCGGAAGGCGGCAGTCCGGCATGTGCGTTCGATTGAAAGGATGAAAATACCCGGGCGCCTTCGAGATCTCGTTTTATGATCCTTCCTTCGGGACCGCTGCCTGTGAGCTTATGTAAATCGATATTTTTTTCGCCGGCAATTTTGCGGGCGAGCGGCGAAACTTTGATGCGCGCATCGGGTGAGGCTGCTGTATTCCGAGGTGCAGATGCAGGTGTTTCCATCCGGGCTTCTGCAGTGTCAGTTTGATGCTGTGCAGGAACAGCCGTTTCGGGTACGAGAAGGGAAGCGATGTCTTCGTCTGCTTCACCGATGATTGCAATACATTCGCCGATGGGAGTCTTACCGCCTTCGGGTATAAGAATTTTTCTCAGAATACCGGAGTCGTAAGATTCAAGCTCCATATCCGCTTTATCGGATTCAATCTCAACAAGAATTTCCCCCTGTTTGACCGGATCTCCTTCTTTTTTCAACCACTTAAGAATGATTCCTTCGGTCATCGTATCGCTGAGTTTCGGCATAAGTATTTTTGCAGCCATCCTGATTTCCTTACCCTTTATACATTGCTTTTTTAACAGCACGAATAACTTTTTGAATATTTGGCAAAGATGCAACTTCAAGATTGTGCGCGTAAGGAAGAGGGACATCTTCCTGTGTTACACGTTCAATAGGCGCATCCAGAGCGTCAAAACAATCGTGCTGAACCTGGTGTGATATTTGAGCGCCTACACCGGCAAAAGGCCAGCCTTCCTCGACAATGACCAGACGGTTCGTTTTCCGTACGGAATTGTAAATCAATTCCCAATCCATCGGCCGAATTGTTCGGGGATCGATCACTTCTACGCTGATTCCTTCTTCCTGTAAACGGTGAACAGCTTTGAGAGTAATGTGCTGCAATATTTTGGACCATGAAACGATAGTCACATCGGTCCCTTCCTGCACAACTTGACCGACTCCGAAGGGGATTGTATATTCTCCCTCCGGTATTTCTCCTTTCTCGCCGTACATAACTTCACTCTCGATAAAAATAACGGGGTTATTGTCGCGAATAGCTGTTTTGAGCAGACCCTTTGCATCTTTCGGTGTGGAAGGCATAACAACTTTCAATCCGGGGATGTGTGCAAAAAGAGATTCCAGAGCCTGCGAATGCGTAGCTCCGAGATTATGTGCTGCACCTCCCGGTGCGCGGAAAACGATCGGGACATGAAAATTTCCGCCGGACATTGAAAGCATTTTCGCGGCATGATTAATCAACTGGTCATACGCTACGAGAGAAAAATTCCATGTCATGAATTCTACAATAGGCCGGAGTCCGACCATAGCTGCTCCGATACCGATACCTGCAAATCCGGATTCTGCAATGGGTGTATCGATTACACGGGCAGGGCCGTACTTTGCGAGCAAACCCTGACTTACTTTATAGGCGCCGTTATATTGTGCAACTTCTTCTCCCATGAGAAAGACGCGGTCATCGCGCGACATCTCTTCATCCATCGCCTGATTAAGCGCCTCACGCATACTTGCCACCGGCATTAACTCTTCTCCTTCAATAGAATAACATCACTCAAAAAACACGTCTGTATACAATTCCTCCAAAGGAGGAATGGGACTGTTTTCCGCAAACTCTACGCTTGCTTCAATATCTTTTTTAATTCTCTTTTCCGCGGTTTCAAAATACTCCTCGGTGACGAGCCTCTCTTTTTTTAAGACTTCTGCAAAAACAGTCAGTGGATCGAGTTTCTTCTGCTCTTCAACTTCCTCTTTCGTGCGGTAATGTCCGCTCACGGGGTCGGACATGGAATGTCCGCGGTACCTGTAGGTCTGAATTTCGAGCAGACTCGGTTCATACGTTTTGCGTGCATGATCCACAGCAGCTTTTACCGTCCGGTACACCGTCAGTACATTGTTTCCTTCGCAGGCTTCGCTTCTCATCCCGTACGCAGCTGCCTTTTTAAGCAGAGTTTCAACTGCAGATGCGCGCTCGATCCCAGTTCCCATTCCGTATTTATTATTTTCTATTATAAAAATAACGGGAAGCTTCCAGAGGGCCGCAAGATTCAGAGATTCGTGAAAATTCCCGATGTTGGTAGCACCGTCGCCCATAAAGCATAGACAAACATTTTTTTCTCCTCGATATTTGATCGCAAAGGCAGCGCCTGCACCGAGCGAAATATGACCGCCGACAATTGCATGGCCGCCGAGGAAATTTTTACTCTTATCGAAAATATGCATCGATCCGCCTTTTCCCTTGGTGGTTCCTGTAGACTTCCCGAGGAGTTCTGCAAAAATATTCTTAGGATCGATTCCTTTTGAGAGAGCAAGTCCGTGATCGCGGTATGCAGTAATTACGTAATCGTTTGCTTCGATTGCGCCGATAGATCCGGCTGCAATTGCTTCCTGTCCGTTATAAAGGTGACAAAAACCGCCGATTTTTCCCATACCATAAAGTTGAGCACACTTTTCCTCAAAGCGGCGAATGAGCAGCATTTCATCATACCATCGAAGGAGAGTATCTGCCGGTATACCCAGAAGAGTGTCCTGAATTTTCTGCGACATTGAGGCCTCTTTTTCGGTTGATTTCATTGACTTTGTTCCTTCATAAATAAACAGATCTTTCTTTTACAACATAAGAAATTTTAAATTGGTTGCAAAAAGTGAAAAACATTCAAAGAAATCTTCTCTTTTTCGTTGAAAACTTGAAGCAGAGATGAAGTTATGGTACATTATATCGGTTTTTTTCGGTGACTTTTTAATCGAATTTACGCTGCAGTTTAGCGTGTTCTCAATTTTCAAAATATTCCCGCGACAGCTTGTCCCGTGAATATTAATAGATATTATAGGGACGTCGTAAATGTATCCGATATTTACAAATATACATATAAATATACTAAAGAGAATAATATAGCGGGAATATTGAAGAAAGAGCGGGGAAAACGTGCAACCGAAACGGATTTAATTGTCATCAGGCTTATTGTAAAGCAGAGACGCGTGTCGATGTGATTCTCAAGAGCAATGAATCCAAACAGCACCGGTTCAAATAAATAAAGTTTTATTTTGTCGATGGATAATAGAAGGTTTTCGCGGCACTGTGCCTCATGGAATAGGACATCATTTTTTAGAAGGGGCACTCGCTATTCAGCGGATCGGTTATAATTTGAAATGGAAATCTGAATTTACTTAAAATTCGACGCTCGAACTGAATGACGTTTCACACATATAGGATAAAGGAAAAAACAGATATGATATACCTGACCAGGAGAGAAAAACAGCAGAATGTTGACAGCAAACTTTATCTTCTCTTTATGGGTTTGAAAATATTTTGAAATCTACAACGGTTATAAAAACTTCCGATGTTGAGAATTTTGAATTAAAACTTCGCCAGGCAGCAGATACTCTTCATTCCGGAGGATTGGTGGCGTTTCCTACGGAAACCGTGTATGGGTTGGGCGCAGATGCCTTCAATGAGGATGCAGTTCGCCGTGTGTATAGAGTAAAAGGACGTCCGGCAGACAATCCGTTGATTGTCCATATTGCTTCTCTTCATCGTGCAGAATTATTTGCAGAAGAAATTCCCTTCAAAGGAAGAAAATTGGCGGAAATATTTTGGCCAGGTCCGTTGACGCTCGTGATGGCCGGGAAAAGCAATATTCCTTCGATTGTGACGGCAGGACTGAGCACGGTTGCGCTTCGTGTTCCGAAGAATACAGCGACGCTGCGTCTTCTCGAACTTTTTGGCGGAGGTATCGTAGGTCCAAGCGCCAATTTATCGGGCAAACCGAGTCCAACGGAAGCGGAGCATGTGTTAAGCGACCTGGATGGATCTATAGACGTTCTTATAGACGACGGCAGGACAACGATAGGAATTGAATCGACCGTTCTTGATGTAACATTCGATCCTCCGCTTATATTGCGTCAAGGAGGTCTCTCTCGAGAGGCCATAGAAAAGGTTATAGGGCATACAGAATTGCCGGGACACGGATCCGTACTGGGGCGTTCGCCCGGAACGTGTCATCGGCATTACGCACCGAAAGCACAATTGATTCTTGTGAGGGAATCTGATTCGGAAAACTTTCAGCGTCTCTATGAAGACTTCCGTCGTCAAAAAAAGAATGTAGCGGCGATTACGCATTCCATTCGAGTATCCGGAACATCGCATTCGACGCGTTATATGGAAAACAGTGCGGAAGAATATGCGCGCAACATTTTTCGACTGCTGCGTGAATGCGATATATTAGGAGTCGATGTCATTTTGGTGGAAGAAATAGAAGAGCGCGGCATAGGTGCTGCAGTCATGGACCGGCTGAGGCGCGCCGCAGAATGTTAAACAGAGAGGATCGTATGGCAAAAAAAAATCAGAACTCAAAAGTGGCCATTATTATGGGAAGCGCATCGGATGCTGAAGTAATGGAGCCGGCGCGGCAGATACTGACCGATTTCGGCGTGACCTGCGAGGTCAAAATACTTTCTGCGCACCGAACGCCTGATCAGACGATTTCCTATGCAAAAATGGCGAAGAAAAACGGAATCAAAGTTTTCATCGCAGGAGCGGGAGGGGCAGCACACCTGCCCGGCATCATCGCCGCACAAACTACGATTCCGGTTATCGGTGTACCTGTCAGATCGAAAGCGCTCAACGGACTCGATTCTTTGCTTTCAATTGTACAGATGCCGTCGGGAATTCCGGTTGCCACAGTTGCAATCGATGGGGCGGCAAATGCCGGATTGTTAGCAATACAAATTCTTGCATTGGAAAAACCGGCGCTTTCTCTTAAACTCGAGCAGTATCGAACAAAGCTGAAAAAAAAAGTTTTACAATCGAATATTCGTGAAAAAAATAGATAATTTGTTTTTCAGCAGATTATCCGGTATCTTGTGATGGCGTGTACGTAACGAACTCCGTTTTGTCCGCCTTCCTCAAATCAACAACAAGAGACTTACAAAATGAAATTAGACCTCTGGATACGAAAACTACTCCCGAAAGATGAAAAATTTTATCAATTACTCGAAGAATCCACAACAAATTTACTAAAAGCGGGTGTAGCTCTCCGGATGCTGCCAAAATGCAGGACTCAAAATGACCGCGAAAATACGGCGTCTATTATTAAAGACATTGAACACGCCGGCGACTCCATCACACATCGAATATTTAACGAATTAAATTCCACCTTCGTCACGCCCATTGATAGGGAAGATATTCACTTGCTCGCATCAGCTCTTGACGATGTCCTCGACCATATCGACGGCGTGGCGGCAAGATTCAATCTCTATAAAGTGCCTGCTGTCCCCGATATTATGGTGGATCTCATTGAAGTGCTGAATAAATCAATCATAGAACTCACCGACGGCGTACATCATTTGAGAAATTTGAATGATGTGAAAAGCCTAGGCGAAATCATAAAGAAGGTTAATGACTACGAAAACCAGGCCGATATGATTTTTGACAGAGCTATTGCGGATTTATTTGAGAAGGAAAAAGATCCGATAACCATTATTAAATTGAAAGAAATTTTTGTCGGACTTGAAACCGCTACCGATAAATGTGAAGACGCGGCAAATGTCCTCGAGGGACTGTTAATAAAGCACAACTAATTCCTCAGGGAAAAAAATGCTCGCATTGATAATATTTATAATCCTCGTTGCCTTAGTGTTTGATTTTCTCAATGGATTTCATGATGCTGCAAATTCCATAGCAACAATTGTTTCCACGAGAGTGCTTACTCCGCGGAGAGCAGTCCTCTGGGCTGCATTTTTTAATTTTCTCGCCGCATTTCTTTTTACAGGGCATAAGGTGGCAAAAACAATCGGCAAAGGGCTGGTCACGGCTAACTTAATTACAGAGTACGTCATTCTTGCTGCTCTTATAGGCGCCATCATTTGGAATCTTGTCACATGGTATTACGGCATTCCGTCAAGCTCCTCGCACGCATTGATGGGCGGTCTGGGCGGAGCCGCAATTGCACGCGCAGGTTTCGGAGCTATTCTCTGGAGCGGGTGGCTGTATACGACACTGTTTATCGTAATTGCCCCTTTGCTGGGCATGCTGATGGGTTTTATACTTATGACATGCATGATGTGGATTTTTCATAACCGCCCGTCGTCGAGAATCAACGGCATGTTCAGGAAAATGCAGCTTGTTTCGGCGGCATTCTACAGCCTTGGACACGGATTGAACGATGCACAGAAAACGATGGGAATTATAACGGTGCTTCTCCTGAATGCAGGGATTGTAAAAGCCAGCAGCGGGAATGATTTTCCGATTGAATGGTGGGTTATCATATTATGCTATACATCGATAGGATTGGGAACCATGTTCGGCGGCTGGCGAATAGTAAAAACGATGGGACAAAAGGTTACCAAGCTCAAGCCCGCCGGCGGATTTTGCGCTGAAACAGCCGGAGCTTTAACGCTTTTGATTACGGCTTTCAGCGGTATAGCCGTAAGCACTACGCACACCATTACCGGAGCAATTATGGGCGTCGGTGCAACGAAACGCGTCTCCGCCGTCAAGTGGGGACTTGCAGGAAGAATCGTTATCGCATGGGTTGTAACCATTCCCGCCACAGCGCTCGTTTCGGCCGGTGTCTATTGGGTCGTGAATCTGATCGCGCACTCATAATCCATTCTCTAAAGAATTAATGATACGGGGATATTTCTTCGGAATATCATACACAATCGGACTGTATTCTATAATATTTTATTGACCTTCTGCTGTCGCTATTTTTATGAAAGCGATTATGGGTAGATAAGCAGTTTATCCTGATGGAGATGCTCGAGGAATCCATCTCAAAGCCATCCGATTTCTTTATACCATGCATATGTGCTTTGGAGAGCATCGAAAATGGGAGTCTGCGTCTTGAAATGAATGTGGTCGTAAATTTTCTGAGGGCTGCATACCCAATGCTTCTGCAAAAGGTCGCGTGCTTTTTCAATATTGAGAAGAGCCGGTTTATTTAAAAGAAGTGAAACGAATTGAGCGATTCCCGCGATGCTGTAGAAAAGAGGGGATGGAATAAAAAGGGGGAAAACTTTTTTTCCTCTGGCGGACGCCATACAATTGATAATTTCCGAAAATTGAAAAACAGCCTGGTCGGCTACAAAGTAAGTCTCGCCTGACGTACGATCAGAAAGAGCTGCTTCATAAATTGCGACGGCAAGATCCGGTCCATAGACAAGGCTCAATGTTTTCTGAGACGATCCGAGAACAGCCCGGATGCCTAATTCGACGAATTGATATATTTCCAAAACATCTTTATCGCGCGGACCGAAAACAGCGGAAGGTCTCAAAATAACGATAGGAAGTTTATCCATGACCTGATGGCATCGATGTTCAGCTTCAAGCTTGGATTTTGCATAATGTGTGATGGGATGACAGGGGTCGGATTCCGTCAAAGGCCTGCCGGTCGGACTGGGTCCGATTACTGTTTGACTGCTTACATAGCAAAATTTTTGAATTCTGCCGTTGCGCACAGCCGCATCAAGAAGATTTTGGGTGGATTGTACATTTCCAGTATAATATTCAGCGGAGCTCTTTGCTTTCGTAATGCCCGCTACATGAATAACCGTATCGACATCATGAAGGAGATCGTCTAAGACATCGGGTTCGGAAAGATCGCCTCTTTTCACTTCTATATCCTTGTTTTCGATCCATCCAAGCGATGTATGATGACGGCGAACAAGGCAGCGGACGGAAACTCCCTTTGTGAGGAAAAAATCTGCCGTATGGCTTCCAATGAAGCCTGTTGCGCCTGTAATTACTACTTTTTTCATAAAACCCCAATATTATCGATAATTGACTTTCTTTGCTTATTAAAGTATATTTAAAATTGTTCTCACATGCAAAAATCTCTTAGGAGGAGGGAGTTTGCAATCCATTTTAGCCAAGGAGTGATCATTGGATTTATTTGAAAAATGCAGAATGTTTACGCGTGCAGATGAAACACGCGAAAAAGGATATTATCCCTACTTCCATGCAATAGAAGAAAGCGAGGGACCGGTAGTTATGATCGAAGGCAGAAAGGTCATAATGGCTGGTTCGAATAATTATCTTGGCCTTACAGCGCATCCAAAAGTAAAAGAAGCCTCTATAAATGCTATAAAGAAATATGGTACCGGCTGCTCGGGTTCGCGCTATCTAACCGGAACATTAGATATCCATGTTGAACTTGAGAAGCGGCTGGCGAAATTTATGGGAAAGGAAGATTGTCTGCTCTTTAGTACAGGTTTCCAGACTGCCCAGGGCATTATACCGGTCCTCGTTCAAAAAGGCGAATACATCGTTTCAGACAAAGATAATCACGCAAGTATAGTAGCCGGGATTTTAGTCGCAGGCGGAATGCTGTCGTATTCCAGCGATACACAATCGCTGGTAAGGTATAAGCATAACGATATGAAGCATCTTGAATTTGTCATTTCGCAATTGCCGCTTGAAGAGGGCAAATTGATCGTGAGCGACGGTGTTTTCAGTACTTCCGGGGAAATAGTCAATCTGCCGGAATTAATTAGAATTGCACGGAAATATAATGCACGTGTTATGATTGACGATGCCCATGCTGTGGGAGTAATCGGCGTAGGGGGGCGGGGTACGGCAAGCCATTATAATTTGGTAAAAGAATGCGATCTTACCATGGGCACCTTCAGTAAAACGTTTGCTTCTTTGGGCGGATTTGTCGTCGGCGATCATAAAGTCATAGATTACTTAAAGCACAGCGCACCGGCGCTTATATTTAGTGCAAGTCCGACACCGGCATCGGTTGCCGCTGCTTTAGCTGCTCTGGATATACTCGAACAAGAACCGGAAAGAATTGAAAAACTAATGAATAATGCCCGGATGATGCGCAAGGGACTCAAGGAAATGGGCTATCATGTCAACGACTACGATTCTGCAGTTGTTTCGGCTATCATCGGAGATACCGAGAAGACTTTGATCATGTGGAAAGCTTTATTCGATGAGGGTGTTTTTGTAAATGCATTTATCCGGCCGGGTGTTCCCCCTGGAATGGAAATGCTTCGAACAAGCTATATGGCTACACATGAAAAAGAGCATCTTGAAAAGATATTGGATGCTTTTAAAAAAGTGGGGAAAAGCGTGGGTGCCATTTGAACTGCCTCTCAATATTGCATTTCAAACGAGAAATTTATGAGCGATATTAAAATACGCGTTGTATCTAATAACCAGGATGTGAGAACGTTTATCAGGTTCCTCTGGCGGATCTACGACGGCAATCCGGCATGGGTTCCGCCACTGCTCATGGATAGACGGAAATTGATGGACAAGAAAAAAAATCCTTTTTATAAACATGCGGATGTAGAGTTTTATCTTGCTGAACGCGATGGTACGGTTGTCGGAAGGATAGCTGCCATTATTAATCATAATCATGATAAAGAGCATAATGAAAGAATGGGATTTTGGGGCTTTTTTGAGTGCATCGATGATCAGGATGTTGCAAATGCTCTTTTTGATACGGCAAAGAAATACGTAAAGGAACACGGTGCTCAAAACTTTCGCGGTCCGGTTAACCCTTCGGTGAATGACGAAATCGGCTTGTTAATTGAAGGCTTCGATGTCAGTCCTACTCTCATGATGACGTATAATCCGCCGTACTATATCAAACTTGTAGAGAAATACGGATTTGTTAAGATTAAAGATCTCTATGCATATCTTCTTGACCAGAACGAAGTGTACTCGGACCGATTTATTCGTGCTCATAAACTAGTTCAAGAGCGGCATCATATCGTGTTGCGCAACATAGACATGAAGCATTTTGACGAAGAGTTACAGAGGGTGAAATATATTTACAATTCAGCCTGGTCGAAAAACTGGGGTGCGATTCCTTTCACGGATGAAGAGATGGATGCTCTTGCGGCCGATTTGAAATCAATCCTGGAGCCGGAACTTATTCTTTTTGCTGAAAAGGATGGAAAACCGATCGGGTTTGCATTATCGCTTCCGGACATTAACATGGCGCTGAAATTCAATAAAAAAGGATATTTTCTGCCTGGAATCTATCACTTGCTGACGAAAAAGAAGTTGATTAATACGGTACGTGTTATCGTTCTGGGTGTCGTTCCGGAGCATCTCAATACAGGCGCTGGAGGCGCGTTATTTTTTGAAACTGCAATCCGTGCAAAAAAATTGGGCTATCGCTATGGAGAAGCAAGCTGGATTCTTGAAGATAACGAAAAGATGGTGAAATCTGCAGAGGCAATGAAGGGAAAAATAACCAAACGATATCGGTTGTATCAGATGCCTTTATAGAAAAAAAGAAAGAGACTCTATGCCGGTAGAAAAAGTTGAAAAAATATGGATGAATGGCGAATTTGTCGATTGGGACAAAGCAAATATACATGTCCTTTCACATGTGATACATTACGGATCGAGCTGGTTCGAGGGTATCCGCTGTTATAATACAAAAAAGGGATCGGCGCTATTCCGCCTGAACGCACATGTTCGCCGATTATTTGATTCCGCAAAGATCTACAGAACAATCGTTCCTTACACGCAGAAGCAGATCAACGAGGCTATCATAGCGACAATCAAAGCGAATCGTTTAAAAGCTTGTTATGTGCGGCCTATCGTTTATCGAGGTTACGGTGAAGTAGGCGTGAATCCGCTGCACTGTCCGATAGATGTTGCAATTGCCGTATGGTCGTGGGGTGCATATCTGGGAGCGGATGCCATCGAAAAAGGAATCGACGTTTGCACGTCGTCATGGCGTCGTTCTGCGCCGGGCACACTGCCTACGTTTGCAAAAGCAGGCGGTAATTACCTGAATTCCCAGCTCATCAAAATGGAAGCGCTTGCCAACGGTTATACGGAAGGTATTGCCCTGGATCATACGGGAAATGTCAGCGAAGGCAGCGGCGAGAATATCTTTGTCGTCCGGGATAACATTCTCTTTACGACTTCGTTTGCTGCAGCCATCCTCCCGGGAGTGACGCGTGCAACGATCATTGCTCTTGCCGAAAAAATGAAAATGAAAATCGTGGAAACTCAAATTCCGCGGGAAATGCTCTACATCGCCGACGAGGTTTTCTTTACGGGAACTGCTGCAGAGATAACACCGGTCCGGTCCATCGATAAAATCGTTGTCGGTGAAGGGAAGGCAGGCCCGGTGACAAAATCTCTGCAAAAAGAATTTTTCAAGATTGTAGGTGAAGGCAAGGATCCTTTCCGCTGGTTGACCTACATTGACAAGTAATCGTTCCGAGGAACGTCATGAGAGAAGAAAAAGCGTTTTCAGCAAGCGCCATCTGGAAGAATCTTTTTTCTGTCGATAAAGTCAAAAAGGGATCGACGGAAGAACTCTTGAGTAAAGTCCCCGCATTTATCGATCTTACTCCAAAGGAATTGAAGGAAGTTGCTGCAATTGTTCACAGACGGGAATATCGCATCAATGAACCGGTCTTCTCGCAAGGGGATCCCGGGCTGGGAATGTATATTATTCAGAGCGGGGATGTAGCGATAACGATTCCCGGCAGGGACGGGAAAGAACGAGAACTGGTCGTTTTGAATGACGGCGATTTCTTCGGAGAACTCGCTTTGCTCGATGAATCACCTCGTTCCGCCAGTGCAAAGTGCAAAACAGGATGTCTGCTTATCGGTTTTTTCCGTCCGGATCTTTTTGAACTCATCGAGAAAAAAGCTTCCCTGGGAATCAAAATTGTTCTCAAACTTTCCGAAATTGTTGCACAGCGTCTTCGCGAGACAGATAAAGAATTGTCCAAAATGAAGAATCAAATGGAACTCGTTCTGGAACGAGGGGTGAACAATGAAAACACATCGGATGAACCCTCGAAACAAAGAGGGAAGGAAAGTACAAACAAATAAACCATCGCCTGCAGGTGGTTCTGATATTGCACTTAAAAAAATCTTAGTGCCGATAGATTTTTCAGGTCATTCTAAAAACGCTCTTCTCTATGCCGTTCCATTTGCCGAACGCTTTCATACTTCTCTGGATTTACTATATGTAGTCGAGCCGGCAATTTATCCTGCGGATTTCAGTTTCGGACAGATTGGATTCCCGAATATCGAAGAAGAACTGAAAAAAAGAGGCGAGATAGAATTGAAGCGCTTGATGGAAAATGTCGTCCATAAAAACATTACTGGCCGTTACGCTTTACGAACCGGCAAACCTTTCTATGAAATCATTCAATATGCCGAAGAAGAGCAGATAGATCTCATTATTATTGCCACGCACGGCCACAGCGGTATGGAGCAGGTGCTTTTCGGCAGCACGGCTGAAAAAGTGGTTCGAAAAGCCCCGTGTCCGGTTCTGGTCGTACGTGAAGGTACACGCGAGTTTATCAAAAAACCAGGAGTGCGGAAATAACGGCCGCCGGCTACTTGTCCCTTTGAAGTACAAACTCTGAAAAATTCTCAAGAGATTGTTTAGCCGGAGAATCCGGGAATTGATGCAGGGCGGCTTTTGCTTTTATAATATGCTCGTTGGCTTTTTGTACGGTATATTCGATTCCTCCCTGTGTTTTCACAAAATCGAGCAGCCACGCAACATCACCATGCTTGACTCCTTTTCCAATCATGTGGAGAGCTCGTTTTGATGAATTCCGGTCGCACGTTCTTAGAGCATAAATCATCGGAAGGGTTATTTTTTTTTCTTTGATATCTGCGGCAATCGGTTTTCCCAAAATTGTTCGCCGTCCAAGATAATCGAGCAAATCGTCCCGGATCTGGAAAGCAATCCCTATCTGTGTTCCGTACTCTTGAAGTGCCGCATTAATGGCGGAATCGCTGCTCGCGCTTACGGAACCGATTTCCGCGCATGCAGAAAAAAGAGAAGCTGTTTTGTCTTCGATAATGCGGAAATATGTCTCTTCGTCGATGTTAAGCTGTCTGCTTTTTTGGATCTGCAGCAATTCACCTTCCGTCATGCGTTTAACGGCCTCCGATGTAATATGAAGGAATTGATAATCGCCTTGCTGAAGGGAAAGCAGAAGTCCCTTTGAAAGAAGATAATCTCCCATAAGAACAGCGATTTTATTTTTCCAGACTCCATTGAGAGATGCAACGCCCCGGCGTGTATCGGAATCATCTACCACATCGTCATGAACCAGTGTTGCCGTATGAAGCATCTCAATAAGTGCAGCTGCACGGTAAGTGCGATCGTTGATTGTTCCGCTGATTTGTGCGCTCAGGAAAACAAGAAGGGGCCGAACACGTTTTCCTTTGTTCCACACCAAATAACGGGCGATGAGGTCGACAAGAGGAATCGAAGAGCGCAAAGATTTTCGAATAATTTTGTCAAACATCTCAAGTTCGCGCAGAACCGGCTTTTGCAGGGATTCAAGTGTTATGATGCTTGAAGAGAAAATGCTCATGTGCGGTCGTCTGATTTCCCGGTTTGTTTTGGCTGTGAATATTTCGAAACAAAAATACTTACTTCATACAGAAAAACCATCGGCAAAGCAAGCAATGTTTGTGTAAGCATATCGGGTGTCGGCGTAACGACAGCAGCAATAATGAGAATTAAAAGAACAGCGTGGCGCCGGTATTTTCGCATAAAGGATGGATTTAAAATACCCATTTTTGAAAGGAAATAGCTGACCATGGGCAGCTCGAATACAAGTCCGGCACCGAGGAGAAGCGCAAGCATAAAACTGACATATTGATCGAGCGCAGGATGTAAATCGATATTTTCCGTTCCGAATACGGAGAAGAATTTTAATGCAGCCGGAAGAAGGACATAATAACCAAACGCAACGCCGGAAAAAAAGCAGAGCGATGTGAAGCCGACGATTTTGGAAATATAATATTTCTCTTTGGGGAGCAGTCCCGGCGTGACGAATTTCCAGAGGCACCATAATGTAAACGGCATACTGAGAATAATGCCGCACATGAGTACGGCTTCCATATAAAGCATCAATATTCCGTAAGGGGAAAGGACTTGAGCTTTGAGTCCCACTGCGCGCATAGGAGAAAGAAGAATACGTTGAACGATGAAATCCGCATAAAAAATGCAGACACATGTTGCCACAAGGATGCCAATCACGGCTTTTATGATCTGCCATCGGAGTTCTTCAAGATGCTCGAAAAAACTCATTTCCTGCGTTCCTCGACCGCCGGGCTGATGCTTCTTGAAAAGAACGCGGGTAACCGCCTTAAAAAAGTTCATAGAATCGTATTAATGCAATTCTGGATATAATGGAAAACGTGAGCACAGATCATGAACAAGTTTGTTTACGCGGGAAATTGTCGAAGCTTCTTTCCGATGAACGAGCGTATCATCGATAAGTTCGGCAATTGTTTCCATTTCCTGCTCTTTCATGCCGCGCGTCGTCACTGCCGGAGTGCCGATACGTATTCCGCTCGTAATGAGCGGAGATTTATCGTCGAATGGGACAGCATTTTTATTGACCGTTATACCGGCACTGTCAAGAACCTCCTGAGCTTCTTTTCCCGTAATGGCTTTGGAACGAAGGTCGATCAGCATCAAATGATTATCTGTACCATTTGAAACGATTGAATAACCGCGCTCGCGAAGAGCAGAAGCGAGGGTCTTTGCGTTTTTTATAACTTGTTCGGCATAGAGTAGAAACGACGGTTGGAGATTCTCGCCGAAGCCGACAGCTTTGGCGGCGATGACATGCATCAAAGGGCCGCCTTGAATGCCCGGAATAACCGTGGAATCGATTAACTCGGACATCATTTTAATTCTGCCCGATTTCGGCGCAACCTGTCCGAAAGGATTTTCATAGTCTTTTCCCATCAGTATGAGACCGCCGCGTGGTCCGCGAAGCGTCTTGTGCGTTGTCGATGTGACTACATGGCATGAGGGAAGAGGATCGTTGTGAAGTTTCGCAGCTATGAGTCCCGCAGGGTGTGCGATATCGGCAAAGAGAAATGCTCCTACGGAATCGGCGATCATACGGAATTTTTTGTAATCAATATTCCGGGAATATGCGCTTGCTCCCACGGTAATCATCTTCGGTTTTTCCTGAAGCGCCATCTTCTGAACGTCGTCATAATCAATCAATCCGGTTTCACGCGATACGCCATAGGCCGCAAAGCGATAGAGTTGTCCGGAAAAATTTACAGGCGACCCGTGAGTCAAGTGACCGCCGTGTGCTAAATTCATGCCAAGCACCGTATCGCCCGGTTTTAAAAAGGAAAAGTAGACCGCCATATTTGCCTGAGAACCGGAATGCGGCTGGACGTTCGCATATTCCGCGCCGAAAAGCTGTTTTGCACGATCTCGCGCGATGTTCTCCGCTTGATCAACGAACTCGCATCCGCCATAGTAACGTTTCCCCGGGTAGCCTTCCGCATATTTATTGGTTAAGACGCTTCCAAGGGCTTCAAGCACGCCGGGACTGACAAAATTTTCCGAAGCTATAAGCTCTAATGTGGTTCTCTGCCGATTTATTTCATGTTGAAGAACTTTAAATATTTCCGGATCGCTTTGATGAAGGCTCATAAGGTTCTCTTTAAAAATAATTCTCAAATGCTAAATGAATCAAGTTTATTCAGTCGACGGCAATGGCGTTCGCCGCCGTCAAACGGAGTCTCTAAAAATATTCGTATGATCTCAAGCGCCTTTTCCCATGGAATCAAACGTTCACCGATACAGAGAATGTTCGCGTCATTATGCTGCCGTGCAAGCTGTGCGGCGGCTGCGGATTCACATGCCGCAGCGCGAATTCCCCGGAATCTGTTTGCTGCAATGGACATCCCTATACCTGTTCCGCAAATGAGAATACCCAGGTCGGCTTTTCGGGAAAGAAGTGCCCCGGCTACGCGTAAGGCATAATCCGGATAATCGGTCGATTTTTCGGAATCCGTCCCGACATCCATACAACTATATTGCTGTGTAATCGCAAAATATCGTTTCGCATTTTCTTTATAGAGAAAACCTGCATGGTCGCTGCCGATTGCGATGTTCATTCTACTGATCCGGATCCTCGTATTTAAAAAACCATAATTCCGTTACGGAGAGGGCAATATTCATCCGTACAATTGTATCCTTTTGAAGGGAAGAATTGGTTGTCCCGCGAGTTGCCAGCTGAAACCCGACATCCATTTTTCCCGTATAGCTGAGCGGAATGCCGATACCGCCTGTAATACCGATTTCATTGATTCCCGTTCCATTCAAGTAGTAATACGTCGAATAATAATATCCTCCGAAGCGGTATGCTGTGCGCCCCCAAGAAGCGGAGGTCGTCTGTCTGGGTAAAAACTCAAATCCAAGCGCGGCACGGAAGGCATTCCGAATATTCGGATCGATGGCGCCCAAAGATTTCGAATCCTTCCAGTTCTGATAAATAAAATCCGCTTCGATATGATATTGGTCGCTGGGAATGTAGGAAAGTCCGATTCCAATGGAAAGAGGAATTGTCGAGTATCCGGAATGCGAAGTAGAAGTATCTATGTATGGATAGTACAACGTGCTGTCCGTCGTTAAAGAAACGGGGGCAGAAACTACGATGCCGGCCGTAAGAGGTTCAAGAACCCGAATGCCGAGTGAATTGCCGATGTGTTCCCAGATGGCTCCGAAAGAAGCGCCGATTCCATTGTAATAGGAAGATGCTTCGTAGTTTGTATTGAGCAGCGTCGAATCGGAATAATTTGCTACTACAAATTGATCGGAACTTCCGTAATAATTTTGAATCTTCACCCCCAGATGGAGTTGATCGGAAACGGAATAGGATACTCCCAATCCCAAAGTCATGATTCCGCCCGAACCATAATAGCTGTTGAGTGAAGTGGTGTTGTTCCCGACATCATCGGTCTTCTTGACGGCGTACTCTACTCTGCTGTACGGAGTAGCTTCCAGGGAAAGAACGATGCCGTCATCGACAGAAATCGGAATCGCGACGACAAAACTCTGAAAATAAAAGCTGTTGAAAGTCCCCGAGCTTGTTGAATCCTTCGACGCATAGTGCTCCATTTCAAACGATCCTGTCAGCAGGGGATTGACGATCTTTGCCAGACCGGCGGGATTGAATTGATTGATAAAATCACTCCCGATCGAGGAAATACCCGTACCTCCCATTGCGTAGGAACGGCTTCCGCCGTAAAGAAGAATGTCGCCCATTCCGTATCGTGAATAGGTCGACCCGCCGGCAAAAACGAAAGAAGGGGAAAGAAGAAAGAAAAGAAAACCAAAAATTTTTATATATCGCATGTCAAAGGCTCTTTAATTTACTTGGTTGAGTGCGTCACGATGATTCGCGGGCGTAATTCATTAGGAATGGCAATAGTGTCCGAACCATACATGACATGCAGATCAAATGATGAAGATTCGTTGTAGCCGATAATTTCAAGCCTGCATAGTTTTGAGTATCTTTCGACCCAGCCTTGAACTTGCGTCCTGGTATCAAATCTATAAACAAGACGGGGAGCCGTAGTGCCGGTGGAATCCATAACATTGACGCTTGTGCTGCTTGTCATTCCGATCGAACCGTCATCGTTGATTTGCATCGATAGAAGAGAGTCCGATATATATCCGCTAAGACTGGTCAGTTTTTTATTCTGCGCCAATTCGAGAATCGAGGAGTTGATAACGCAGGGACTCGGCAGTTTAGAGACATCGAAGGTCAAGACTCCGCGGTACGGGATACCTGACAGTACATACAGCATTTTCTTATCCTTATTAAGCGATGTGCTGTCAATATATGCAAGATAACGGGATGTGCTCGTCGTATCCTCGAATGTCAGGGTTCTGGTTAAATCCCATGTTGAAAGAGAATCGACATAGGGATGGTATGTCACGGTCAATTTCGGGACGAATGAAGAATCGTATCCATTGAAGCTGCAAAATCCCTTTATAAGTCCGGCGTTGGTCGGTATAAGGAGCATTCCATAGTTTACCGTATCGGCGAGGGATGAGAACCATCTCCGAACGACAGCTGTATCTATCGAAAAATTGATATAATCCGCATCGTCGATGTGAGAGCGTGAAAAAATCTTTCCGATTGGGGTCGGATCATAATAGAACGACGGATTAGCTTGAAGCGAATCGTATGTTAAGGAATCTCCGCCAAATGGAGACAACAATCTGTAAGGGACGAAAGAAAGCTCGGCAAGGGAATCGCCTTGATGGCTCATTACTTTCAGCCGAACACTGGCAGAGAGGATTTGTCCGCCGAGAACGGTGTCGGCAAATAATGGAAATTGCAGCAAACCCCACGAGGTAATCGAACCGTAATTTCCAACAAAGAACCGATCAATGCCGGAATTATTGCTGGGAAAATATTGAGTATAATGACCAGTAGCATAGAGCGTATCGACTTTAAGAACCTGCGCGTCTTTTGGGGGAATAAGCTTTGCTCCGACCGGATTGGCTTCTTCGACGCATCCGAATGATATAATAATGAGAAAAGAAAGAAAAATAACTGTCGTGTCTGTTTGGAAAAAATGGAAAAGGTGCTTCACGTTAATGTCCGGTTACTATGAATAAAAAAGATTGTCTATGCATCGAAAAGAGATGCCGCGGTCAAAAGCCATTGAAATTTCCGAAAACAGGCAGCCTGTCTTCACTATCAAGCGATGAGTCTATTGTCTTAAAAGATCCTTGTATAAATTAAGGTATTTACGCGCAGAATTTTCCCAGGAAAAATCACGCAGCATGCCGTTCCTCATTATTTTTTTCCACTCATCGGGCTGCTGCTGAAGAAGCTTCAAGGCGCGTTGAATGGTTTTCAGGAGTTCTTTCGTGTCGTATTTCTCGAACTTGAAACCGTTCCCTTTTCCATTACCGGCGTAATCTTCGACGGTATCGTCCAATCCGCCGGTTGCATGAACGATGGGAACTGTTCCGTATCGCATGCTGTACATTTGATTGAGACCGCACGGCTCGTATTTTGAGGGCATGACAAAGATATCGCATCCTGCTTCGATCATGTGCGCAAGTTCGTCATTGTACCCCAGGATCAGACTAAAACGATTTGGAAATTTTTTTTGAATTTGTTCGAACTTTTTTTCCAGTTCCTTGTCGCCGGATGCCAGCATGACAAAATTTACGTCAAGTTTTAAAATATCTTCCATAACTGCGGCGAGCAGATCAAAGCCTTTGAGACTCACCATTCTGCTGATGGAACCGAGAAGAGGAAGGTTTTTGGAAGCATCAAGCCCAAGTTTCGATACAAGAGCGTTTTTATTATCCGATTTTGCTTCAATCGATTTGCTGTCGAATTTACGATACAGATAGTTGTCGGCAGAGGGATCCCATGTATGATGGTCGATGCCGTTTAAGATGCCGTGAAGGTTCTTTTGTCTGATGCTCAGCAAACCGCTTAATCCTGCTCCAATTTCGTCCGAAAGGCATATTTCTGAGGCATATTTTTCGCTGACTGTCGTTATAATATCGGAAAAGTAGATGCCTGTTTTGAGAAAATTGAAATTCCCATAAGCTTCGACGCCCTCGGGGCCGAAAAGTTCCTTTGGCAGGTTGCTCTTGGAAAAGGATTCTCGAGGAAAAGCTCCCTGGTATGCCATATTATGGATCGTAAAGACGGTCTTAATAGGCTTTAATAAAGGTTCGTTTTTAAAGATTGTTTTCAGGTAAGCCGGAATAAGTCCGGTTTGCCAATCGTTGCAGTGTATAATATCCGGCTGCCAACCGAGATGCTTGAGCGTCTCAAGTACGCCCCTGGCAAAAAAAATAAACCGTTCGTCGTTGTCCTTATAATCTTTTTTTGTCGTAGGGCTTTGATAAATGCCGTCACGCCCGAAATATTCTTCATTATCGAGAAAATAGACTTGAACTTTTTCTTTGAGATCGCTGATAAACGAGGACTTGACGTTCCCCACAACGCTCGTGTTCCCGATAGGAATTGGTATCTCTTTCAAACGGATGATATCATGAAGCTTAAACTTTCGTTCTCCGATAAAGCGATAGCGCGGCATCATAATGCGAATCTCATGTCCGAGATCTTTGATGGCCTTGGGAAGAGCACTCGAAACATCCGCTAACCCGCCTGTTTTCGCAAACGGTTCCACTTCGCTTGATACAAAAAGAATATTCAGAGGTCTAGTCATGATTGTTTTCTCTAGTAGATATCAGATTAATACTTAAGGTACCAAAAAATGATCGGATCTGCAAAGTAAATCTTCCGATTCCAGCAATAAAAGAGAGGAGAATACAATGCTTGACATTGTTCAATGCGATGCGTACTTTATATTAATAAAAATATTTATGGAGTGCATATCGAAAATTTGAAAACGGTTCGTTCCTGAGTTTTTCTTCAGGCTTTTTTTAGGAACTGGCCTTATCAGCTTCGATATGTTGTATGACGTACATGCAAGTATGCCGGATGATAGGGAAGGGTTCCATTCATCTGGCTTTTTTATTATATGAGACTCTACATAGCCGGCATACTTATTTCTTTGCTCGTGTCTTTTGCGACTGCGCAATCCAATACTGATGTCACGCTTCTTCAGAAAGACGGCAATTCCATCACGCTGGGATTTACGCCGCATGTTGTTAAGTTTGCAAAGAAAGGCTTCGATCTAAAGCCGTATACAATGTTTTCTTTCTCAAACGCACTCGTTGAAATTGACTCGAATTCCGGAGATCTTCGATTTATTCGCCAGGTGCCGCTTGTCCTGCCGTCTCAACAATGTACTGCAACGATTGTCAAAGCCGATTCGCGGATTGAATCCATTAAAAATTTTCCCAAGGCCCAGCCGCTGCTGTTTAGAACCAGGAAAATAGCTCGTGCCGGCATTGCGGACAACCGCCTTATCGAAATCAGGGATATTGTCAAACGAGGAAATTACTTCGTCGCAACACTTGTGTACCGTCCCGTTGAAAAGATGGATGAGATGCGGGTAAGGATTTATTCAAATATCGTTATCCGGCTGACATTCGGATCTTCCATTCCTTCCTCGATGCAATGTCTTGCGCTTTTAAACTCTAAAAGTGCAACGGAATTTTTACATTCAGCTCAGCTTCAAAATACAAGAAAAAAGTCAAAGAATACCATCCAGATTAACGCTGCGGCGGGGATGAACTCTTCTTCCTCTGTATCACCGATCTCTCATGGTACTTGGTACCGACTGGGAGTGACGAAAACTGGAATGTACAAGCTTGACTACAGTTTTTTTAAGAACAACGGCATCTCGAACAGTTTCTGGACGACGATGCAGAATATCCATCTCTACGGAAATGGCGGCGCTCCGGCGCCTGAAAGTCTTGCAGAAAGTTATCCTGCGGACATCCAGGAAATAAAAAGGCTGATCGTAGATAAAAATAATAACGGCGTCTTCGACGACGGTGATTATATCGTCTTTTACGGCAAAGCGGCAAGCGGGTGGAATTATAACAGCACATCGAAAACGTTCAGTCATTACAAAAATCCGTATGCAGACGTCAATTACTATTTTATGACATCCAGCGGGAACGGAGGCGGCGATATGTCTGTTCTTCCCTCCGCTGTGTCAGATACCGGTGCTGCGATTTTGGCAGTAAGCTTTACGGGAAAAGTTTTTGTACAAGAGGACAAACAAAATCTCATTACATCCGGACGAGAATGGGTCGGGCAGCAATTCAATTCGAACATAACCTCCGTGACCTACACAAATCCATTGCCCGGATTGCTCCCCGGTTCGGACGTCCTCTACAATTTTGTTTTTTACGCGCGCTCCTTGACGGTTGATCATTTACATATTGCTGAAAACAATACAACGCTGATTAGTTCCCAGCCTCTTGTAGCGATGTCGAGTTACGAACTCGCCAGCAATGAAGTTGATTTTGCGCAGAAAACGAGCTTTCAACAACCATTGTCCGGGGCTGTTTTAAACGGGTCAAGTGTTTTAACCATTTCGTACAAGCCATCGAATCAGAGCGCACTCGCATGGCTGGATTGGCTGGAGATTCTTTATCCAAGCAGTTATATGGCGACAAACGATTTCCTGCTCTGCACTTCTCCTGATATGACCGCACTCATTAAGTATTCCGTTTCCAATCTATCTGCGGGCGATGATTTTGTCTTTGATGTGACGAATCATGCCAACGTTCAGCGTGTGACTAACTTTAGTTACACGAACGGTGTCTGCGAATTTTTTCTGCCGGACACTGCCGGAAAAATTCATGAGTTCGCAATTACGGGAAGCAGCGGTTTGATGTCCGTCCAAGGCGTGACAAGCGTCAGCACAACGCAAAATCTTCACAATCAGGATACAACATACGATCTGATCATCATTGCACCCAGTGATTTTTTCTCTGCTGCATATCAATTGCAGTTACACCGCGCACAGCCTCCCGATTCCATAAAATCGATCGTTGTCGACGTTCAGGATATTTATAAGGAATTTTCCGGTGGTCTGCAGGATCCGACGGGTATTCGAAATTTTTTATACTATGCATATAATAATTGGAACGCGAAGTACGTGCTCTTGTTGGGAGATGGACATTACGACTATCGGAATATTACAACCTCTGCACAGAACTGGATTATTCCGTATGAGACCGAAGAATCAATCGATCAAATAAATTCATATGTCAGTGACGACTATTATGTGCGTCTTTTCTATAAAGACCCCCGCACAACGATGGCTATTGGAAGAATTCCGGCACGAAACGCAGATGATGCAGCAACGGCGGTGAATAAAATAATAACATACGAAACTCAATCCCCCCAGGATGTCTGGAGAAACCGCATTACGTATGTTGGCGACGATCAGTATGCAACGCGAGTCATCGGAGATACCGCTACGTGGCTTGAAACGAACTCTCCGAGCTGGGATTTTTGTAAGAGTACGGAAACTCTGGATCAAGCCTTTACACCGAATACGTTTGAAAAGAGAAAAATACTTCTGCCGGAATATCCCGATGTTATAGGCGCTACAGGACGCCATAAGCCCGAAGCAATGGCGGCGATCATCGATGCCGTCAATACGGGAACGCTCGTTTTAAATTACATCGGTCATGCAAACGATCAGGTTTGGTCGCACACGGAAGTCTTTACAGTGGACGGCAGTATTCCGAATTTGACAAATGCAAATAAACTGGCTTTCTTTATTGTTGCCGGATGTTCGTGGGGAATGTTCGATAATCCTTCTTCAATAAGCGGAAGTGAAATGTTGATCACCATGGCTCAAGGCGGAGCAATTCTGGAAGTCTCCGCTTCCCGTCCGGTATATGAGGATAACAACATTGCTCTCACTGATTATCTCTTCTATAATATGTTTATAAAAGATTCAAATGGAAATCCGCCCAGAATCGGAGATGCGATGGTTGTCGTCAAACAAGCAAATACGGATGTGAACAGTCAAAAATATAATTTATTCGGGGATCCTACATTGCGTTTGGCTATGCCGCATATGACGGTGAACATCGACAAAATTAACGGAAAGAACGCGGATTCGTCGTTAAAAGTTCAAGCATTGGGATTGGTTCAGGCACAGGGGAGTATTGCGAACCAAAACGCGCAAAAAGATACAACGTTCACGGGGACTGGTTATTTTACGATCTTCGACGCATACAAGTATCTTAAGTTCAACGGATTTCCAGCAGATGATTCTTTTAAAGTGCTCGGCTCTTCATTATATAATGGAACTATCTCCGTTTCGAACGGGTCGTATATTGCCGAATGTCCGATACCAAAGGATGTCTCCTACGGCCGAAATACGCGCATTTCTTTATATGCGTTCGAAAATAATAAAGATGCATCTGGTTTCAATGAAATGCTTACCATCAGCGGCATCGATACGTCTGCAGGTGCCGATACGACCGGACCGCATATCGATATCTATCTCAATGATCTTTCTTTTCAGTCCGGGGATGTCGTCGCTCCGAACGCTTCGCTTATCGTTAAATTGTCCGATTCCAGCGGCATTAATACATCGACGTCGGGTGTCGGCCATCAAATGACGGCATATTTAAAAAATCCTACGGAAACGATCGATTTGAGCAATTATTACAGGGGAGAAAATTATACATACAAAAAAGGAACCGTTACATATCCGCTGGCGGGTCTGGCTGAAGGCAGCCATACACTTCAGGTCAAAGCCTGGGATATTTACAACAATCCATCGGAAGAACAGATCTCCTTTATGGTCAGGTCCGGGAACGAGACAACGATGTCGAATATCTTTAATTATCCGAATCCGTTTTCGTCATCTACTATCTTTACATTTCAAAGGAACTCGGTCGATCCTATCGATGTGGAAATTAAAATTTATACGATTGCGGGCCGGTGCATTCGAGTCATCCACAATGCTTCACTCACAAGCCGTTTTGTAAAGATATTTTGGGATGGAACCGATGCGGAAGGAGCAAAGATCGCCAACGGAATATATCTGTACAGGATTGTTGCCCGTTCGCTCTCATCGAACAACTCTAACGAATATATAGGAAAAATCGCCCGGGTTCATTGATGTTTTACTATTGACTTCACTCTAAAAATGTGGTTTTGGCAAAAAATGTTTTGATTTTCGCTCAAAAACAAGTTAAAAATATGATTTTCAATTTTTTTTTTATTTATTTTTATTTAAAATTAAACTATTCTTAAAGACACCGTGTCAATGTTGGAGGATCGAGTTCATGCGTAAATTATTTTTTTTATTTTTCGGAACGATGCTTTGTGCCCAAGTTCTTCAATCGCAGGTGCAAACGACGGCCGTGCCGTTTTTGGAGATTGCACCGGACTCACGCGCCAGTGGAATGGGAGAAGGAGGAGTTGCCATAGCCGATAATGCCTGGGCTACATTCTGGAATCCGGCCGGGTATGCTTTTCAACAAGGTTCGGAAATTGCCATGTCGCACGCTGATTGGCTGCCATCATTGGGTCTTTCCGATTTATGGATCGCGCATCTCGCTTATAAGCAGCCTGTCGAAGAACTCGATGGAGTTGTTTCCGCCATGGTTACCTATTTGAACCTGGGCGATTTTGCACAAACATATGAAGGTGGTCCTGATGTTATCTCGATATTCAAAGGATACGAAATGGCTTTTGCGGTCGGTTACGCCACAAAACTCAATCCTGATCTCGGTATCGGCGTAAATACACGCATCATTTACAGCAGACTCTCTCCCTTCGGAGCAGATAGGGAAAAGGGAAGCGGAACGGCAACGGGGGTCAGTTTCGATATCGGCTTCCTCTATAAGCCGGAAAGTGTCGTGATTCCATTTGCCGATGTCGACCTCGGGAACAATCTCCGTTTAGGAATCAACATATCTAATATCGGACCAAATGTTTTTTATATCGATAGAGCACAAGCAGATCCACTGCCTATGAACCTTCGTCTTGGCTTTGCGTATGACCTTGCGCAGAGCGAATACAATTCATTAACATGGATTACAGATGTAAATCGACTGATGGTTAAAAGAGACACATCCGGAAAGGCAGATGAATTCTACAAGGCTTTCTATACTACCTGGACAGGAACTCCAGGTCAGTCCACAAGCTTTAATCAGCAAATTCGTGAATTTACAATGAGCACCGGTCTGGAATATTGGTATGGAAGTCCGAAGCTTCTTGCACTGCGTGTCGGATATTTTTATGAAGATCCCAGTGCCGGCAATAGAAAATTCATGACATTCGGCGCCGGTATCCGGTATGATGTATATGGATTCGATTTCAGCTATATCAGTGCAGCGTCAAATGAAGATCCTTTGGGTGAAACAATGCGTCTCTCATTATCGATAGGATGGTAAAAATATTTCACGTTTGCATCGTCAATTCTATCAACTATTCGGAATTTCTATGAAATTCAGGCGGATTTTTTTCTCTGTTCTTCTTTGCGCGTTTGCAGCGTCTGCGCTTGGCGCACATCCGGGCCGCCTTCAAAAAATACCCATCCTCCGGCATAAAGTCTTCAGCAATACGTCGATGAAGGTGGCAGCCCGGGATACGCTTCGCATTTTGGCGGTCATGGTAGAATTTCCGAAAAGCACGAACAGCCAGACCTCGGGAGACGGTAGTTTTTTGCAAAGCGATATCGGCGCAATAGATCCGGCGCCGCATGATTCGGCCTACTTCTCGAATAAAATTCTCTTCTTAAAAAATTATTTTAAAAAAGTATCCAATGGAAAATTAAACGTAGCAGGCGATGTTATAGGTCCGGTGCATCTAACGCTGCCCATGTCGTCTTATTCTCCTCCGACTGTCGGATCGGATTATTCAAAATTGGCGGGATTGGTCTTTAACAGCTGGCAAAAGGCAGATTCCGTATTTCCATCCGTCGACTTCAGCAGCTACGATCTTTTCGTCGTATTCCATGCAGGCACAGGCCGGGATATCGATTTAGTAAGCCTTCTCGGCGAAGATCCGACACCGTATGATCTTCCTTCTCTCTATTTCGATTCGACGGCTCTCGCATCCGCAATGCCTGCAGAGGCTTCTCAAGGTATTCCTGTCCGCAATGGAACGTTTCATATAACGAATTCTATTGTTCTCCCGGAAACAGAGTCGCGTATCATACCGGGCATCACGGGAGCGGACACCCTTCAATATAGTATCAATGGATTATTCGCAGCGTGTGTCGGAAATTTTTTGGGACTGCCGGATTTATATAATACACAGAGCGGAGCATCCGGTATAGGCGACTTCGGGTTGATGGATGGAGCGGCATTTTTTGCATTTAACGGTCTTTTCCCGCCGGAACCCTGTGCATGGGAAAAAATATATTTGGGATGGACTGCACCGGTTACGGTTACAAAAAATACGGTCATCTCGCTTCCTGCCGTCAGCCTGCATTCATCCGCTCAGGATACGATATACAAAGTCCCCATTAGTCCTACGGAATATTTTCTGCTTGAGAATAGAAATAGAAATCCGTTGGGAACCGGTCTTAAAATTACATTTCTTAAAAAAAGCTTGACGTCCAATTCAAAGGATGGAACACTCGATTCCTTGACGATTCCAAAGGATACGACGGCATTCAACTATTCCATCGATAGTTTAATTGCCGGCACCGTTATCGGCGTATCAAATTATGATTGGGCAATCATCGGCTATATGGACCCGATCAACGACATGAGCCGACAATACGACGGGGGAGGCATTCTAATTTGGCATATCGATGAGTCTGTCATTGCGAGCAATCTTGCTTCCAATACCGTCAATATCGATTCGGCTCATCGGGGGATAGATCTGGAGGAAGCCGGCGGTCCTCAGGATATCGGTCTGTCCTTGGGTTCCGGAGCCGAGGATGGTTCGGCGCAGGATTGTTGGTACCTGCAAAACCCGTCTCCCATCTATACGAAAAC
>Ga0182017_10000105_pt1 | contig 61789 bp, 54 predicted proteins | sample 712E3DmetaG_FD_120492 | JGI IMG/M metagenome (GOLD analysis project Ga0182017, IMG submission 120492) | Permafrost microbial communities from Stordalen Mire, Sweden - 712E3D metaG | ecosystem: Environmental > Terrestrial > Soil > Wetlands > Permafrost | place: Sweden: Stordalen | collected... | reverse complement strand
GAACCGCGCCCTCGAGGTCGAGGAACTCACCATCGAACGCCAGTGCGACAACGTCTTCCTGGAACAGGCCGCCGAGGCGGTCAAGAACACCGACGCCGTGCTGTCGCTCGGCTGCGGCGCGGGGGTGCAGGCCCTGGCGGAACGTTTCAATGGCAAACCGGTTTATGCCGGACTCGACACCGCGTTCATCGGCATTCTGGAGGAACGGGGCGTGTGGGCGGAAAAATGCGCCGCCTGCGGCCAATGCGTGCTGCATCTCTACGGCGGCATTTGTCCCATCACCCGGTGCGCCAAGAAAATGATGAACGGCCCGTGCAGTGGCTCCCGCGAAGACCGATGCGAAGTCAACGCCGACCGTCCCTGCGCCTGGCAATTGATTTTCAAACGCCTCAAAGAAATCGGCCAATTGGACCGGCTAAAAGAAATCAAGCCCCCCAAGAACTGGCGTCCAAGTCAGTCAGGTGGGTGCCGCATGATTGTCCGGGCCGATCACAGAGTGTGATTAAGGGAAAGGCACGAATCCTATCCGGGGAGCCAATTCTCCAAACCGTCAGACGATGCTTGCGAAACTGTTCAATTTGCTTTCCGACAATTTCACAAGAAGGACTCTGCAGTTCGCGCTGATCCCGCTGATGTTTGTATCTTATTTCGGGGCGCTTGGACTTTCCGTCCTGTTGTTTCCGGGAGCTTACGATTGGTATAACGCGTCCATCTCAACGTTGCTTTATCCTCGAAACAATCCTGAGTTCCATTTCATCGCGTCCATCGGTATCGCTGTCGCCGGATTGCTGACGCTTCCTTTCGCCGGTTACATCAACCGACGATTGCGCATTGTTTCTCCAGTAGCTGCGAACGGCGGAACCATCGCATTTGTGGGAGGCGTCATTTGCCTCATCCTTGCCGGTCTGATTGTGTCACACCCTTTGTATGGAAGATCGAGTGTTCCAAGGCTTCATTCAATACTTGCGCGTACCGCTGCGCTTGGTATCGGGGTGGGGATGATGATGTTTGATGCGTGTGCAGTGAGAGGATATTTCAATCAAGTGATGGGAAAGAAACTTTACCGGCGCAGCCTCCTCGTCTTGTGGAGTCTTGCGACATTGCCCGGGATTCTGGCCATCGTGTTGAAGCTGGTAATGCAGACACGCTTTTGGCACCTGGGATTCTGGGAGTGGACCGGGTCGGCAGCAGCATTTCTGTTTTTGGTCTGTTCGGCCTGGCTCTTGCCGGAGCAAGTTCGTGAATAGCTGATGGGCGGGGTTTCGCACAGGGACGCCGAGCCGATCTTTCAAAAAAGATGTAAAACATGCTTGACATATGACAAGGATGCTTTACATTACCATATATGAATACACCAATGAACAAACCGAACCTTCCCGAAGAACTTTTTTTCGGGAAGTCTTATTCCTTTCAGGCCAACCTGAAAGTGAATGGCTGGGCGTTTGTGGCCATGCTCGTATCGTTCGTGGGGGACGTGTTACTTCACCGTTATCAAGATTGGCCCGTTGCGTTGCGGTCCATTATTGTATTGGCTCCACTCCTGCCGGCTCTGCTTTGGGTGCGGAGTGTAGCGCGATGGATACGCGGCATGGACGAATTGTATCGCCGCGTAAGCCTGGAAGCGTGTCTCTTTGCAGCCGTATCGACCCTCTTTATCGTAACAGCCTGGCATGTCTTGGATGCGGCGGGGGTTTTTCAGGCGGCCTGTTTCCAGGCGCCAAGAGTGCATTTTGCTTCGCACTTCCGCAGTTGCTCGTTCCCGATCACGCTTGTGATGGGCTTCTACTTTCTTGGCCACGTTATCTTCAACCGCCGCTACCAATGAAAAATCATCTTCGAGAATTGCGCGCGGCCAGGGAATGGTCGCAGTCTGATTTGGCCGGGAAACTCGGTGTCTCGCGGCAAACGGTGAACGCTATTGAGACTGAACGGTATGATCCGAGCTTGCCGCTGGCCTTCAAGGTGGCGCGGCTGTTCAAGAAGCCCATTGAGGATATCTTCGAATCCGCGGACTGAACCCCATCTCATTCATCATTCGATCTACTGATGAGTTCGTAATACGGGGAATACTGGGTTATAGCCGCCTTCAACTTCGCCACAAGGGGAGGGGCGCGATGTCTCTGTCTTTTCCCGCGGCCAGGGATTTCTTCCTTGTCTATTTTGGAAAAGATTGCCACAAACAAAGCATGATCCGCGGAGCTGTGCCGCACGCTAGTTACAAAGAGAAATGGAAACCCTTGATATGAAATCCAAACTCAATTCGATCATCACCAACTGGAGCCGGCGCTTCATCGTTTGCTCTCTTCTGCTCGGCGCGTCGCTGATAAGCCATGCCTGCGCGGAGGATGTCGCCATCACCGGCAAGGACATCATTCCTGACTGCCCGGATTGGGTACATCACGCCGTGGTGTACCAGATTTATCCGCAGACGTTTTACGATTCGAATGGTGACGGCATCGGCGATCTGCCGGGTATCATCAAGAAACTGGACTACGTCAAGAGTCTCGGTGTTGATGCGATTTGGATAAATCCCTTTTTCGATTCGCCGTTCAACGACGCCGGTTACGACATCCGCAATTATTACAAAATCGCGCCGCGCTACGGCACCAACGACGATGCGCGCCGGCTGTTCGCGGAGGCGCACAAACGCGGCCTGAAGGTCCTGTTCGACTACGTTGTCACCTATACCTCGATTGACAACCCGTGGTTTGTCGCCTCGTGCGAACAGAAGCCAAGTCCGTATTCGAACTGGTACATCTGGACGGACAACGTCTGGAAAAACGAGCCGGGCAACCAATGGGTCCACGGTTACGGCCATCGTAATGGCAATTTTTACAGCAATTTCTATTGGTCCTCGCCGGCGTTGAATTGGGGTTACGGCAATCCTGACCCGGAGAAAAAATGGCAGTTGCCGACCAATCATCCCGACGTGCTCGCGATGCGGGTGGAAATGAAGAAGGTCCTGCGTTTTTGGATGGACATGGGCGCCGACGGCTTCCGAGCCGACATGGCGGGAGATCTCGTCAAGGGCGGCGATCCGCGGCACGAGACCCTGGGATTCTGGCGCGAAGCGCGGCGGATACTGCGCGATAACTACCCGCAGGCCTTCATGGTTTCGGAATGGTCAGGCCCGCGAGACGCGCTGGACGGAGCGTTTCACGCCGACTTTTATCATTGGGTTCCGGGCTTCGATGACATTTATCAGAAAGAAAGCTGGCGCATCGGGAATGGAATGTCGGAGGGCCACAGCTTCTTTGATCGTGAAGGGAAGGGGAACATCAAACATTTCCTGGACGGTTACCTATCGGCCTGGCAGGACACGCGGTCCAAAGGTTACATTTGTCTGCCACTTGGCAACCATGACAATGCCCGGCTGGGCAATCAGCGCGCCACCGATGATTTGGAGATGATCGTTGCGTGGGGCATGACGATGCCCGGCGTGCCCTTCCTTTACTACGGCAATGAGATCGGCATGCGCCAGTTGGAGAACCAGCCACAGATCGAGGGTTGCTACAAACCGCGCGCCGGCGCCCGCAGCCCGATGCAGTGGGCCGGCGGAAAAAACCTCGGGTTCTCGACTGCCGACCCTTCCAAGCTTTACCTGCCCGTGGACTCGGCTGCCGACGCACCGAACGTGGCCGCCGAGGAGAAAGATTCCAACTCGCTGCTCAATCGTGTTCGGAAACTCATAAAGCTCAAGCACACCGAGCCGGCGCTAGCGGGTTATGCGGAATTCGTTCCGCTTTACGCGAAGGAAAACACCTATCCATTCGTCTATGCGCGGGCTGGTGGCGGAGAAACCTTGCTGGTGATCGTCAATCCGTCGGCCAATACCGCTTCAGCCGAGTTCGCTTTCCCTGTCGCCTATCGCGAACTGAAACTGCTGGCTGGAAAGGAAGTTACCGCGACAAAGTCCGGCCAGACGCTAAAGATCGAAGTCCCCGGACAGACCTACGCTATCTATCAGACAATGAACTAGCGCAGAGTGCGATCGGATTATTTGGCTGGCGTCACGACATTAATCTGAGTTTCGCCCCGGATGTCCCGCGACGAACTGCCGACCATGACATCAAATGCACCCGTTTCCACCACAAAGCCGTGGGTCTTCACATCGTAGAACGCCAGTTGATCGCCGGTTAACGTCAAACTGACGGTCTTCTTCTCTCCCGGTTTCAGGCTGACCCGCTCAAACCCGCGCAATTGTTTGGGCGGTTGTGGCACGCTGCTGTTAACCGGATGAACGTATAACTGCACTACTTCATCGCCGGCGCGTTTACCGGTGTTCTTTACTTCAACGCTCACGGTAGTTTGGCCTGTTGGGGGTATCGTTTCCGTAGACACTTTCACCTTGCCGTACTTGAACTCCGTGTAACTCAGTCCGTGACCAAAGCAGAACTGCGGCTCGATCTTTTTCTCATCGTAACCCCGGTAACCGACAAAGATGCCTTCGGTGTAAGGAGTTTTGTTGCCTTTGCACAAATCGTAGTATGGGAAACACGGATTATCCTCCCACCGCTTCTCGAAGGTCGCGGGAAGTTTTCCGGACGGGTTCACGTCACCAAACAAAATGTCAGCCACAGCGCGCCCGCTTTCCTGGCCGGAATACCATGCCTGCAATACTGTCGGCACTTTGTTCAGCCAACCTGCCCAGGCTACGGCTCCGCCTGAATTGATCACGACGATGGTATGCGGGTTGACCGCAGCAACAGCGCGGATGAGTTCCACCTGGCCGGCCGGCAATTCGAACGGACGGTCATGTCCTTCGCCCTCGATCAATCCCTCGTGGCGATCGAGCTCAAGGTCTGTAGGGCGTTGATCGAACCCGACACAGACCACTGCGGCATCAGCCTGTTTGGCGAGCTGAACCGCTTTTACCGCGTTTGTGCTGAATGACACTTTGATCGATCCGCCGGCAACCTGTCTGGCGCCCTCCAAGATGCTGGTCGCATGAAAGACCGTGGTAAACGCGCTGCCGCCACCGCAATAAACCGCTGGATCCGCGTTCGGTCCGACTACCGCGATGGACCTGATCTTGTTGCGATTCAGCGGCAGTGTCTGTTTTTCGTTCTTCAACAGGACAATGGATTCGCGGGCGCCCTTCAAAGCTGTCTGCGCGTTTTCCGGATTGTTCAGCGGAATGTCCTTCCGGAGTTGCGGACGATCAAAGAAGCCGGCAGCAATCACAGTGCACAATATCCGGCGCACTTTGGCATCAATAACGGACTCCTTTACCACGCCATCCCTGACGGCGGGCAACAGGCTCATCTGATTCATGAATTTGCCTTCGGGCATTTCAAGATCGAGTCCGGCATTTGCGCAAGCGATGCCGTCGTAAGTTGACCACCAATCGGACATGACGATGCCGTTGAATCCCCAGTTGGTTTTGAGCGTCTGGTTGATCAGGAAATCATTTTGGGAGCAATGCACGCCATTAAGCAGGTTATAGGCAGTCATGACGCAGCCCACTTTGCCCTGTTGAACCGCCGCTTTGAACGCTGGCAGGTAAATCTCCTGCAACGTGCGCTCATCCACTTCCGAACTGATGTTGTGCCGGTCCCATTCCTGATTGTTGCATGCGAAATGTTTGACCGTGGCCAACACTTCCTGCGATTGAATGCCCTGAATGAGCGGCGCTACCATTTGCCCGGCCAGAAACGGGTCTTCGCCCATGTACTCGAAATTGCGTCCGCAGAGCGGCGAACGATAAATGTTCACCGCAGGGGCCAATAAAATGTTTACGTCACGAGCGCGGCAATCACGGCCCATTGCCACTCCGATTTGCCGGGCCATGTCCCGGTCCCAAGTCGCCGCCAATGCTATGCCGCCGGGATAACAGGTCGTCGGCCCGTCATTACGGCTGCCCATCGGTCCATCCGACATCTTGATAGCGGGCGTCTCCAGCCGCTCGATCGCCCGGATATAAAAACTGTCCACGCCACCGATATAATCAATCTTCTCCTCCAGGGTCATTCTTGAGAGCAAATCATCGGCGCGCTTTTCCGCAGGCTGGGCAGGATCGAGGTAAAGCAGTTGACTGTGGTCGGGCTCCGTCATGGCATTGGTCTCCGTAACAGCATTGGTTGTCGTGATGATGTTTGTTTCTATGGTCTGGGCAGCGCGGAACAGCGCTACTGCGGCGCAGACCATGACGGTTGAGGCAACCTGTGCACCAAGTTTTATTGATTTCATGTTCTGGTGAATCCCGTAGAAGTTTATGAATCTTCTGCGCTTTACCTCTGGTCTTAGAACAGAATGTTATCCTTTGCGTTTGCGCGCAGATTGCCTCACTGCGGAATTGAATGCGACAAGCTTTTCCCAGTCAATTGAACCGTCGTGCCGGCAAAAGTCCGCCATGAAGTCACGTGTGAATCTGTTCACCGCTTGGTCCCATTCGGCGCGAAACTTCGGACGATTCCGTTCCGGTACGTCTCTCATAAGGCGAATGAGTTTCAGATAAAAGTCGGGGTCGCCTGTGATTTCCTGCCAAAACGCCTGACCGGAGCGACGGCGGAAGCGTGAGTTATCGGTGGGTTCGCTGCATTGTTGACCGTAGGCTTGGCCGACAAGCGGATCAAATTGCTTGTTTAGTTTGTACAAGCGTTTGCGAAGGGCATCGAAATTCGTGCTCTGGCGTTTATGTTGGTCCGCATTGCCCCAATTCGGCCCTGATTTCACAGCGACTGCCAAATATCGGTCGGGCTTTTCAAGAGCGAAGTCCACGCCTTCGGACGGGGCAACATGACCGCTTGCGGCGAGTTTGGCAATCGGTTCAAAGAAGATGTTTCCAAACATTGTCTCATCGGATGATGTGACGAAAGCAGCCATGATTCGCTCAACGATCTCCGATGCCTTTTCGATGCCCAACGCCCGGTACAGGTACGGATTCTTTTTCTGCAGAACCTTTTTCAAGCTGAGATTCTGCAAGCCGGTGAGACGGCTGGCGTAGAACTTCTTTAAACAAGTCTCAATTTCTTTTTCAAGCCGCTTTGGACTGAGTGCCATTGTCGCCTTTCTGAGATAAGTCCCATAGGGTTTCGCCGATTTCTTCCGTGATCGCTTTCCGCGCCAGTGCGCAGTAGTCGGCCCGAATCTCGATGCCCAGATAGTTGCGGCCGAGTTTGGCAGCAGCAAGCGCCGTTGTGCCCGAACCGAGAAATGGATCAAGAACAAGGTCGCCCGGCTTGGTGAACAACCGGATAAACCAAGTTGGCAACGCTTCGGGGAATGCCGCACTGTGGGAGCGATTTGAACATTCGGTAGCCAAGTGAAGCACATTAGTTGGGTACGCCAGTTCACGGCCAACCCATTTGGAAATGTTCTTGCCAAATCCGCTTCCGACTTTCGACTCGTCACGCCTCTTGTCGGTCTGGCTTAAGTTGCGGAGACGCGCATGTCGCCAGTTACCCATCGGAACGCGCACGGCGTCTTGGTACATGGCGAAGTGCCGATTTTTCGTGAAGTGCAGGCAAGGCTCCCATGCATCACGAAACCGGTTTGGCCATTTCCCTGGGTAGCAGTTCCGCTTATGCCAGATGTATTCCTCGGTCCAAAGCCAGCCTTGCCGGCGCATCCCGAGGATTGACTCGATTACATACGTGTGGCGCTCGCCGTTGATGGTCTTCTCTTTGATGTTCAGTACGAATGATCCGGTAGGCTTAAGCACACGCAAAAGCTCGGCGGTCATCGGGAGTAGCCACTCAGCATAACGGTCGGGGTGAATTCCTCCATACGTGCTCTTTCGAGAATCTGCGTAGGGGGGCGATGTGAAAATAAGATCGATACAATCGGAAGGGAGCTTTTTCAACTCGGCATTGGAGTCGCCACAAATAATGTAATTGACCGGCGACTTGCGAATGCAAGGTGCCGCAAGTGTATCCCCTTCGTGGACGCGAGACGGTTTTCGCCTCTTGGTCGTATACTTGGTCTTAGCGCGCGCCATAGGCTAAGTAAATCACACTCCCATTTCCAAAACAAGCGACTCATAGCCGGGGTCAACTCCGTACTCACAACAAAAAACATCGGGGCGGTCTTTCTGACTGCCCCGACGTAGTTATGGAATGAGATCTATTTGCCCTTGGTCGATGCTCTCCATTCCTCGATCAGGCTGGCCGCGCTTTCGCGTTCGCCCAAGCCGAACGCGATCGCCACTGCCACGGCACCGAGCAGCAGGCCAAACGCCAGATTAACGATCTCGTTGGCAATGTCCATCTGCCGCAGCGCCATCGCGCCTGCCAGCACGAGTATGACGACGCGGGCGACCGTGGCGAGCAGGCTTGCGTTAGGTCGGCCGCTTTCCTGCACGGATTTGGCCACGAGATTAGCAAGGAACATACCAACACCGAGGACGACCAAGCCCATCAAGATATGGCCGCCGAACACCAGTAGCTTGGCCAGCAGATCCGCCAACGTATCGAACTTTAGCATACGAGCGGCTTCGATACTGGCGAGGAGCATGATGGTTACCAGCGCCAACATGCCGACGATCGCCGCCGGAGTTTTTGCGCCTTGCGTTGGTTTCTTGGTGATTCCGAGGTTAATGAGCACGTTATTGAAGCCCATGCCAGCGAGGACGTTGGTTACCAGCGTCGCCACGATGCGCGCCACGACGTAGGAGATCACCACCACCAGCGCCGTGCCAAACAGCAACGGCAGCGCGTCCATTATCTTGCCCAACATCGCGCTGGCCGGCTGCGTCACCGCATTCAGTTTCAGCGCGTCAAGCCCGGCGATTATCACGGGGATGAGAATGAGAACGTACAGCACCAGACCAATCAGTCCCGAGAGTTTCAACTCACCAAGTGTGTCCGACAGGCCCAGTCGGTCGCTTATCCGGTCCGCCCCGGCCGCCACCAGAAGGTTGCTGACGACTTGTCTGACGAGGCGGGCGAGAAACCAGCCAACCAGGATGATTAAGACGGCGGCAAGGATATTCGGTATGAACTCAAACACCTTGTTGAGCAGCACTTTGTAGCGGCGGTCTATGACCGCCGACATGCGTGATTTCGGCGCTCGCAGAGCGCCGCTACAGCTATACCACTACTCGACTTCGAATCTGCCGCGCTGGAATCTCTAACCGACCAGCAGATGGTATTGCTGGAAGCGCGCCAGACTTTTGTCCAACGTTTCCGCGACGAGTTTCTTCACGTCATCAACAGCCAGACTCGATTTATCCTTGTTCCGCACCACCAAGCCGCCGTTGGCTACGAGTCCTTCAATAATTTCAAGAAGTTGGTTGCGGTCATGATGACCATCCAGATTCTCCAAGGCGCGCCTCTCAAACTCGTTGATTGCAATACTGCGATGACAAAGGTTGGTCACCGGTTTTCCACGTTGTGCCTGCAAACGCATCAGCGGGCCGGCAATGGGCCGTTCACTGAGCGCCGGCGAGTTTGGCAACTCGCAAACGCCAAGTTCGATGAAGCCCCGGGCATACAAACTCTGTAAGCTGATCGCCAAAGTCTGCGCGTCGCGGATGGCGGCGGTTTTGTTGGGTTTACCCTTTGAATCTAGCCGCGCCCTCGCCACAGCCCTCAGTTTATCGAACGTGATTCCATGCGGCCAGATCTCCGACAGATGCACTATTGCGGCTTTGGTAATTGGATGATGGATTGACACGTTGCGACCGCCGGGAAAACCGAGCTTCAGCGGTTCTTTCGCAGAAACGTCCGCCTTCACGACGACCGGTTTTGCCGGTAACGCGACAAACAGCGGCGTCATATACTCGGACTTGAGCGATCGGTCCAACGTGGTTTTCTTGTGGCACAGCAGGGTTTGGCGGAAGGTGGCGTTGCGCACGAAATCCATGTACTGCTCGCGGTGAATCAGGTGGGGACTGATCTGCTGCAAGGTGGCCATCACGTTGGCGGGCAGATCGTGGGCGGCCAGCGCCATCGCGCCGAAACCCGACTCTCCCAAGTATTGAAGCCCGGCGGTTTCCGCCCGTTCAACAAATTGATGGAAGTACAGCGGGTTGTTATTCTGTGCGAGATGGTCGTGGTAGATGTACGAGTCGTGCTTGTCCTGCAGGTATTTCACTTCATTTTTCAGATAAGTGCCGTACGGGTTCTTTTCGCCCGGCACGGAGTCGGCCAGGAATTTCAACAATGCGCGCGCCTGGCGGACGCGGACCTCCGGCCGCGCGAACTGCCGCGTGTGATAACACATCATGTCTCGGATCATCCCACGCATATGCCAACCGGGCAGCGTATTGTAACTGATATACGCCACGCCATTCGGCGCCAGGTTTCTTGCGCTGACCTCTAGGATTTTGTCGGCCACCGGCTGCGGCACCCACGAAAACACGCCGTGCGTGATGATGTAATCAAACTCGCCAAAGTCCGGCCCGATATCCATGATGTTTGCCTTCTGGAATTTGGCGTTCTGCAAACCAAGAATTGTCGCCGTCTCTTTCGCTTCCCCGATCTGGCGCGCGGACAAATCAATTCCCACAAAAGCGCTTTCGGGAAGCTCCAATGCCATCGGGATGAGGTTGTCGCCCGATGCGCAGCCGATTTCCAGCACACGGCACCGGTCCACAGGCGGCGGTTTCATGCCGAACAATGTGGCAATGGTCGCCAGTTGATAAGGATGCGTTTGCGGAAATGGACCACCATGATACGGAATCTCGTCGTAACTGGACGACTCTTCTCCGGTCATCGGCATATCAGACATGATGCATGACTCCTTTGCGGGTCAGGGGCGCCGAACTGCACAATAGATCCACGAGTTTGTTGGCTGCCTGTTCGACAGGCACGGAAAGACCTGTACCGGCGGTGAAATCTTTGGCTTCGATTCCGTACACGATGAGTTGTGGTGGGATATCCCCGAGCGCGCGGGCCAGTTCTATCGCTTCGGGGATGCCCAGCGCGTGTGTTGAGTACCGGAAAGTGTTCGCTGGTAATGGGGATTCATGGGCATCGAAACGGTGAATCATGCCGGGAGCGGTGCCGGCATGGGCGGCATCAATCAGGATAACTGTCTCGGCGGTTTGCCAGGCTTCCATCAAGAAACCGGGATCGCCGGTGGTTTGCAGGATCGGAACATCTGCCGTCAACCGTTGACGCAGGCGTTGGGCGACAATCACGCCGACGGCATCGTCGCCGCGGTCTGGGTTGCCGATGCCGATAATGAGCATGGGCGATTTCACGTCTGCTCGATATGCAGTTTCAGGTAGTGGGTAGAACATGAGATACAGGGATCGTAGTTACGAATCGCCTGTTCACATTGCCACTGCAACTTATTGGCCGGCAGGCTGAGATTGGCGGATATGAACTGGCGCAGGTCAGCTTCGATTGACCCCTGGTTCTGCGACGTGGGCGGGACAATCCTTGCGTCGAGGATCAGTCCCTGATCGTCGATGCGATAACGGTGATACAGGATGCCGCGCGGCGCTTCTGTGCAACCAAAACCCGTGGCGGCCTGTGACTGGAATTGCACAGCTGGTTGGTCGGGCATTTCGTATTCGCCTATGATCCGCAGCGCTTCGTCGCAGGCGTGAACCATTTCCACGCAGCGCGCGATGACGCTCTTGAACGGGTTCCGGCACGGCGGCTTGAATCCCGCCGCGCGGGCAGTTTTTTGCGCGAGCGGCGAGAGTTTGTCGAAGTTAAGGTTTACCCGTGCCAGCGGGCCGACGAAGTACGAGCCGCGATCTTCAATCTGCGAGTGAAGCGCCGTGGAATGCGCGACGTGTTGCTCGGTAAAATGTTTGTCGTAATCGCGCACCGGAATATCGAGTCCGCGGTTGGAGACCAGCCGGCCTTCGTTGAATGGGTATTCGTCCGGATGACGCAGTGCGACGAACTCGTAATCAGGCTCGAAATCTGGGAAGGGCAGGGCGGCTGTCCATGGCACGGATTCCACGGCGATGTCGCGGGCCGCTTCGAGAGGTCCGGTCAGCGCCGACAGTTCGCGCTTGGCCGGCACGCGATAGAAACCGCCCACGCGCACATTGATCGGGTGAATCTCGCGACCACCCAGCAGCGCCACAATGCTGTTGCCGGCCTTTTTCAATTGCAGGGCGCGGCGGACGATGTCGGGGTGGTCGCGCGCGACCTGGATGGCGTCCTCGTAGCCTAGAAAATCCGGCACGTGCAGCAGGAACACGTGCAACGCGTGGCTTTCGATCCATTCGCCGCAATAGATCAGGCGGCGCAACGCGCGCAACTGGCCGTCCACCTTGACGCCGAATGCGTCTTCCATGGCATGGCAGGCGCTCATCTGGTAGGCGACCGGGCAGATACCGCATATCCGGGCGGTGATGTCCGGCGCCTCGCTGTATTTGCGGCCGCGCATGAACGCCTCGAAAAACCGGGGCGGCTCGAAAATCCTGAACTTGATGTCGGCGACTTTGCCGTCCTTGATCTTCACGTGCAACGCGCCTTCGCCCTCGACTCGCGCGAGCCAGTCCACTTTGATCGTCCTATTTTTCATGCGCTTCGCTTTCCTTCCGAAACGCCTCGGCGCCGGCATTGAACCCGCGGAATTTCCGCACCAGTTCCTGCTCGTTCATGCCGTGCCCCGACCACCACCGGCTCAAGGAATGCGTGTTGGGAGTTTCCTTGGGCCCGAAGCATCCATAACAACCGCGATTATACGCTGGGCAGATTGCGCCGCTGTAGTCTCCACCGATGCCGCAACCCATCTGTGTGACCGGCCCCAGGCACGGCGTGCCTTCGGCCACCATCACGCACACAATCCCGCGCCGTTTGCATTCGGCGCAGACGCTGTGACGGGGCGTGTTCGGTTTGCGGTTGTGGAGAAGAGCGTTAACGACCTCCAGCAACTGATATTTGTTCACCGGACAACCCTGAAGTTCGAAATCCACAAACACGTGATCGAGAATCGGCGTCGATTTGTTCAGCGTATCGATGTACTTCGGTTGCGCGTACACGATCTTGGTGAACTCGCGGACATCCTTGAAATTGCGGAGCGCCTGAATTCCACCCGCGGTTGCGCACGCGCCGATTGCCACCAACCGTTTCGAGGCCCGGCGGATGTGGTGAATCCGTTCGGCATCATGCGCGGTGGTGACCGAACCTTCGACCAGCGACAGGTCATACGGTCCTTTGACGGTGGCCCGCGACGCTTCGAGGAAGTAGGCGATGTCAACCACGCCGGCCAGCGTCAGCAATTCGTCTTCGCAATCCAGCAGGCTCAACTGGCAACCGTCGCACGAGGCGAACTTCCAAACGGCGAGTTTCAGTTTCTTCTTCCGGGCCATGTCAAATCTCCCGTTTGCTGAAAATGTCGCGGATCCGGTCGAACCGGAACACCGGGCCGTCCTTGCAGATGAACGTCGGTCCGAACAGACAATGCCCGCACAATCCGAGGCCGCATTTCATGTTGCGTTCCATCGACACGTATATCCGGTCATCGGTCAGGCCGCGCTTTTCCAGTTCCATCACGACGTAGCGCATCATGACTTCCGGTCCGCAGACCATGGCCACCGCATTGCCCGGATCGAACGGCGCGCGCGGGATAAGGTTTGTGACCAGACCTACGCTGTCGCGCCATGCGCCCGTGGCCCGGTCGACAGTGAGATGGACATTGAACCCGGACTTGCCGCGCCATTGTTCCAGTTCCTTTGCGAACAGGACGTCCTTTGGCGTGCGCGCGCCGTAGAGCAACGTCACGCGCCGGAACTGTTTCCGTTGCGACATCAGCGCATACATCACCGGGCGCAACGGCGCCAACCCGATGCCGCCCGGCACCACCACCACGTCCCGTCCACGGGCCTGCTCGATGGGCCACGGTTTGCCGAACGGACCGCGAATGCCGATGAGGTCGCCCCGTTTCAATTGGCGCATTGCCCGGGTCACAGTCCCGACTTCCCGCGTGGTATGCACGATTGTCCCCGGCGCGGCGGGGTCGCCGCTGATTGAGATCGGCACTTCGCCAACGCCGAACACGTACAACATGTTGAACTGGCCCGGCGCGAACTTGAAACCGTCCAAGCCATCAGCCGGTTCAAGTTCAAGCGTGAACGTGTCGTGCGTTTCCTGTCGCACCCGTTGAATCCGATACGGCCGCGGCCGCATCGGCTCCGGTGACGCGGCAGTGGCAATTGATTTACTTTCTGACGCCATACAAATCCAGCGTTTGCAACCGGGCCGCATGCAACCGTTGCACCATGACAGCGGCGCACAGTTTCATCAATTCGTAGCCCAGATCGTGGTCCTTTTCGCATTTATTCCGCAGGCATTTGCCATCGAACGCCAGAGCGCGCGTTGGTTGCAGCGCTCGCGCATCAAAATGCCAGCGATACGGCGGAAACAGCCATGACCAGCCCAGCACGTCGCCTTCGCCGACCGTTTCCCAAATGGCGGGCCCGCGTCCCGGCACGTGCACCTCGATCGTTACCTGGCCGGTCCGGATCAGGTAAAACTCGTCGGCCGGTTCGCCTTCGTGGAACAACATCTTGCCTTCGTCGAACCGCACGTTCTTGGCGCAACCGACGACCAGTTTGAGATGCGGCTCAGACAAATCCTTGAAAAACGGATGCTCGCGGATGATTGGTTCAAGTGTGTGAATCATTGTGCCCCTTTCTTGGCCGGTTCGCTTTCACGAATGGCGCGGACTTCTTCGGTAATGTCGATGGCAACAGGACACCACGTGATGCAACGCCCGCACCCAACGCAGCCTGACGTGCCAAACTGATCGATCCATGTGGCCAGCTTATGCGTCATCCACTGCCGATACCGCGCCATAGCCGATGCTCGTATGCTGCCGCCAACGATGTAAGAGAAATCCATTACGAAACACGAGTCCCATTTCCGCCAGCGTTCGGCAGAATCGCCGGTAAGGTCCGTCACATCTTCGACGGTCGTGCAAAAACAGGTCGGACAAACCATTGTACAGTTCGTGCAGTTCAAACAACGCGCCGCGACATTGTCCCAGCGTGGATGTTCGTAGTTGCGATACAAAAGCTCTTTGATATCGGTCGTATCCATGCGCCGGCCCATATGCGCGGCCGTTTCGGTGACAACCTGTTTGGCCGCCGCCGACTGCTCGGAGCTGGCTTCATTGCAGGGCACGCTGCCGAGGATCTCCGCTCCGCGGGCTGTGCCGATTTCCACGACGAAATAATGCGCGCCATTCTCCAGAACTTCCGTCAGCGCAAGGTCAAACCCGAAAGTCGCCTTCGGTCCGGTGCCCATTGACACGCAAAAGCACGTGCCGCTTGCCTGACCGCAGTTGACCACCACAATGAAGACATCCTCGCGCTGGGATTTGTAGATGGGATCGACGTATTGTCCTTCGAGGAAGACCTTGTCCTGAACCGCTATGGCCTGACGATCGCACGCCCGAACTCCTACGAACGCGAGTTTAGTTGGTTCGCATTTTTCGTCCGACAATTCGAACCCTTCCTCGTTGCGTTTCGCCCGCCAGAAACGGCGCGTTGCGGGATGAAGAATGTTCTTCCAGGAATGCTGCCCTACCGTGTAGCCGAACAACGCATCGTCTTTGCGTTTTTGGAGCCGATAAGTGCCGCCGTCCTGCGTGTCAGTCCAGCCGGCCGGCAAGTCCGCGCCCGAGTTCAGTTCATCATAAACAATCGCGCTACGCCTCAACGTCGGCCCGATGACCCGGTATCCTCGCTCGCGCAAAACGTTCAGCAATTGGAAAACGCCGTCGCGCTGCAAAACAACCTGTTGCCCTATCTGTAGATTCGGCTGCGGCACGGCGCTGACCTCCTGCTGCTCCGGTTTGAACCGGTTATAATCTACGCCTCTCTCGCCCGTCAATCCTGTTCGTGTTCGGTCACCGCGTGCGGAGCGTTGGCCTACGACGGATTCTGATTCATGATACTGTTTACGGCAAGATCACCGTTGCCACAGGATTTGCGCGGCTTCCAGCGGGACTGCAACACCGGCGTGATGCGGCACCACTCGCGCCGTATAATCGGTTGATGGCCGCGTTGCGGGCACAGTCGCGCGATAGGCGCAACCGCCGGCTGCGCCCGCCAGTTGTCGGGTCCGCTTCATCTCACGGCGCACTGGAGCGCTGCCGTTGATTCCGTCGGCATAAAGCTCGACTCGCACAGCGTTCGGATCGAGATCGTCGAGATAGACTTGAACATCAAACACGTGTTGTTTCCCGTCAGTCTCAATCTTCATTTCACCAAACCGCAACGATCTCCATTTCTGTTCCAGTTCCTGCCGCCAACTGACGATCTGCCGGCCGACTGCTCCATTATCGGCAGCGCGCTCACGGTACGCTGACGCAGCCGGGAGATAATGTTGTTCCATGTACTCGCGCACCGTCCGGCTGGCGGAGAAACGCGGAGTCAATCGTGCCATGCTTTCCCGGATTCGCGCGACCCATGCCGTGGGGATACCTTTCTCGTTGCGCGTATAAAACTCAGGGATCACCTCGCGTTCGAGGAGATCGTAGAGCGCCTCGGCTTCAGCAGCGTCCCAAGCAGGATCGTGGTCATGTTCCCGGCCATCGCCCAACGCCCATCCAACTTCCGGCGTGTAAGCTTCGGCCCACCAGCCATCCAACTCCGACAGGTTAAGGCCGCCATTGACCAGCACTTTCATGCCGCTCGTCCCGCAGGCTTCCCAAGGCCGTCGGGGTGTATTGATCCAGACATCCACTCCTTGCACCAGATGCTCGGTGAGCAGCATGTCGTAGTCACTGAGGAAGATCACATTCGCGCGTTTCCTGTTTTGCCAGATGAATTGAATCCATTCCTGAATCAGAGCTTGTCCTGCCTTGTCCGCCGGATGAGCTTTCCCGGCAATAATGAGTTGCACCGGGCGTTGCGAGTTGGTCAGCAACCGAAGCAACCGGGCCGGGTCGTGCAGCAGAAGGTTGGGCCTTTTGTAGGTCGCGAAACGCCGGGCGAACCCGAGCGTCAGCGCGTCTGGATTCAGCATTTGTTTCACTTCCTCCGCCGCTTCGGGAGAAAAGCCGGAGGCCTTGATCTGTCGGGACAATAGTGTCCGGGCGTATTCAACAAGAGACTTGCTGGCGGCGGTGCGGAATTGCCAGAGCCTGGCGTCGGAGATGCGGCGAATGTTTTGCTCCAAGGTCTTCGTCGTCCCAAGCCAGCGGTCCTTTCCACAGGATTCCGTCCAAAGATCGTCGGCTGCCGCCGAGTCCCAGGTTGGCATATGGACTCCGTTGGTCACGTGTCCAACCGGGATTTCGTCCTCCGGCCAGCGCGGGAAGAACGGCAGAAAAATCTGTCGGCTCACTTTCCCGTGCAATTGGCTTACACCATTGACTGCTCCGCTTCCGCGGATCGCCAGATAAGCCATGTTGAAACTTTCCGACGAATCATCCGGGTTCTGGCGGCCAAGGGCCAACAGCTCGTGGAGCGAGATGCCGAGCCTCTTCTGGGCGTACCGGCCGAGATATTGCTCGATAAGGGCGGGAGTGAATCGGTCGAAACCGGCCTCCACCGCCGTGTGGGTGGTAAACAGGTTGCCCGCCCTCGTGACAGCCAGCGCAACCTCAAACGGCTGGCCTGTCTGATCTATGAAACTTCTGGCTCGTTCCAACACCGCAAATGCCGCGTGCCCTTCATTCAAGTGACATACTTCCGGTTTAATACCGAGCGCGGCGAGCAGCCGCCATCCGCCGATCCCGAGCAGAAGTTCCTGTTCTAGGCGCAGTTCAGGTCCGCCGCCGTACAATTCACTGGTAATCCCGCGATGAACCGGGAGGTTAGCCGCATCGTTGGTGTCCAGCAGATAAAGTTTAACTCTGCCGACCTGGACCTGCCATGCGCGCAGCCAGACCGAGTAACCCGGCAACGCGATCTCCAACCGCAACCATTCGCCATTCGGTTCGCGCAACGGCGTGATGGGCAGTTGCCCGGGATCGTTGTATGGGAAGAGAGCTTGTTGTGCTCCGTCCTTGTCGATTGCCTGTCGAAAATAGCCTTGCTGATAGAGCAGTCCAATGCCGACCACCGGCACGCCGAGATCGCTGGACGCTTTTAACTGGTCGCCGGCCACATTGCCAAGCCCACCCGAATAGATCGGAAGCGCTTCGCTCAACATAAATTCCATGCTGAAATAAGCGACGCAGGTCAGAGGCGATTGCGGGTGGGTTTGCTGAAACCACGCGGATGCCTTTGCCGCGTGCTTCTTGGATTGCACAAGAGAATCTATCCTGCCGCGAAAAGCTGGATCGGCCAGCACGCGTCTAAACCGGTCTCGCGAAACCGTCTGCAGAACGACCCATGGATTATGCGTAAGTTCCCACAGCGCGGGATCAAGGCGCCTCCAAATCTCGTCCGCGCAATGATTCCACGACGAACGCATATCCAGGGCAAGCTCGGCCAGAGCATCTACCCCATCGATCTCCATCGGTAACGAACTATGCGCCGGTCTGCCGGCTCGTCCTTGCTTGTTCATGGTCAACTCTCAGCTTTGTCCGCGGTGAAGAGCGCATTTTTGTACCACGGTCCGCTCAGTTGAGGCAAGCCAACGCCACGCCACCTCCGCCAATCTGATTGACTCGGTGGCCGGGACTGCCTATATCATCGGGCGCCAAGACAGACCGCGTCGGAGCCGCGACGCGAACAAAGGATTAGTTTCATGGAAACGGAAAACACGCAATCTCAGAACGTCCAAACGCTGCACACGTTGCCCGGCGACGATGTGCGCCAGATTATGTGGCGGTTCGCTGACCGATACGATTTGCAGATGATGGTGCAATCCACGCGCGCCGTCGCGCGCGGACCTGTCGCGCGCCTCGTCGCCAACGGCGGCCGCAACACGCATGACTGGACGCCTGAGAAAGCCGGGTTGTTAAAGCATTTTGACGAGTCCGGCATCACCGCGGCGTTCATGGACCCGTCCGAAGGCGGTTACATCGAGGGACCAAAGAATCTGGCGCTGGCGCTGCTGGCGTTCGAGTTGTCGTGGGTGGACGCCGGTTCGGCCACCGCCAGTCTCGCCGGCAATCTCGGTCTGTCGCCGATCCACGAGCGCGGCACGCCCGAACAGCGCGCATATTACATGAGCCGGGCCGTGCCGCCCAAACCGGGCGAGAACCGTCAGCCGTGGCGGTACGCGTTCGCGCTGACGGAGCCGTTGCCGTTTGTCGGCGTGGACACCGGCATGCTTTGTGGCAAGGTGCGCGTTGCCGAGTGGAAGGAAGGCAAGGAACCAATCCTGCAAGTGGATAAACGCGGCCGATTCATCACGAACATGGGTTACGCCAACGTCGTCACCGTCGCGGTTGACACTGACGACCCGCGCATCAAAACCAGTTGCATGATCACTTTGGAGGAAACCGATCCCGGCGTGTTCGATCGCGGTATGCCGACGAAGAAGCTCGTGCATCAACTTTCTTCGACGTGCGACCCGGTGTTCAACCTCAAGGTTCCCGCCAGTCGTATCATCGGCGGCTATACTATCAAGGATGGCATCATCATTCCCAAATATTCGCACGCGGAAATCATCGAAGCGGTCTTCCGTCGCACGCGCGTGACCGTGGCGCTGATGAGTTCGGCCAAACTGCTTTCCGCCCTCGAGCCGGTCATCCGCTATCAACGCAACCGGTTCCGGGGCGGCGGGGCCGGCCAGCCCGGCACGCCGCGTTATGATCTTGGTCTCCAGCAAAAAGAAGACGCCCAACACCGGCTCATAGACATCTGGGCGACTGGCGAAGCCAGCGCGTCGCTCGGGTTCGAGGCCGCGCGCATCTTCGACCAGCTCGATCCGCTCGAAAAAGTCAAAGACCGTCTTCTACAGGAAAAAGGTCTTACCGGGCGCGCGGCGTTCAAGGCTCTCACCAAGTCCACGCAGGACGGCGTCGAATTGTTGAAACTCGCCGCGCAGCCGGCGTCGCAACGCGATGCGGCGCGGTTTGACGCGCTGCAAAACGACCAGCTTGTCCAGTTCGCCATGCTCGATTCGCTAGCAAACATTTTCTGTCCGGCATGCAAACTCTGGAACACCGGTTACGGCGCGACGACGATGCGCGAAGCCGTAAGTCTGATGGGCGGCTACGGCATCACCGAAGATTGTCCCGGTTTCCTGCCGCAGAAATGGATGGATGCGCAACTCGAAGCCACTTACGAAGGTCCCGAGGCCGTCCAACGCCTCCAACTCTCCGTCACGATGGGCAATGAACTGTTCCTAGCCCAGTTCAAGCAATGGATTGACGACCTGCGCCGATGTGACGCCGAGAAACCCGATACCGGTGCCGGCGCGCTCGCTACCGCAATGGAACTCTGGCTCTGGACGTTTCAACATCTACAGACCGCCAGTGACGACGCGGGCGCGAAGCTCTATCACAAAACCCGCCAGGGCGTGACGTTCTCACTGGCCGATGCGCTTGCTTGGTTGCTCGCCGCGCGCCAGCTTCTTATTGACGTCCGAGAACTGGAAGTCAAAGGCCCGGAAAACCCGGCGCTCGCCGACGGTCTGGGTGGCCTCATCAGTTTCTACACCGACCTCGGTCATGTCCAATGCGCTCGCGCTGCCGGCGAAGTCGGGCGCGTATGCGCAGAACTGGTTTTCGGTTACCGGCGCGTGCTCGCGCCCGATGCAGTAGCTGAATTCGCCGCCACGCGCGTGAAACTCGACGGCTCGCTCGCAGGTTGCCGCCTCGCGAAAGACCGCGCCGCCGAAGCTTTAACGAAAGTCATGATCCCAGAGGCTTTGGATTATCCGGCGTGAGAACCGAAGGAGCCGACATGAGGAGGCTCTGATAAAACATGAGACGCACGAGGGTTAACGCTTCCATCGTGAGACGCACTTGGTTTCAAACCGCGGCCTATATCCTGCTTGTGTACTTGTTGTTGCCCGCAGGATGTAGTTCGCCATGTCATGGCCAGGATCGTCAATTTACCCAGGCGTCAAAGGAGTGGAATCTTCCGGTGAAGCCATTCCGGATTATTGGCAACATCTATTACGTTGGTTCTGCCGGAATTTCGTCTTACCTGATCGAGTCATCGGCGGGCTTGATGCTGCTAAACAGCGGCACGGCCGAGACCGCATCGCTGATTCTGCCAAACATCAAACAACTCGGTTTTGACTCGCACGAGGTGAAGATACTGGTTGGCTTGCACGGACATTACGATCACATCGGCGGAATGGCGGCGATCAAAAAAGCCACCGGCGCAAAACTGTTCATGAGCGCGGCGGACCGGTCGGTGGTCGAAAGCGGTGGCAGAAACGATACTCAATGGGGCGACACTTTCTCCTGGCAACCGGTTAAAGTGGACCGTGAGTTGCACGATGGAGATAAAATTCGCCTGGGCGGAACTGAACTAGTTGTCCACGCCACTCCCGGACACACTCAGGGAACCATTACTTGCACAATGGAGGTCCGGCAGAATGACAGGGAATACCACGTCGTCTTCGCCGGCAGTGTGTCGTGTACCAATTACATGCTGGTTGGCAACCCACGTTATCCCGCCATTGCCAAAGATTTCGAGCGCACTTTCAATACCCTGAAGTCCCTACCCTGCGACATATTTCTTGCCGAACACGGATGGGACTTTGCTTTGGCGGACAAGATCAAACTCCTCGAACAAGGCCAGAACGCCAATCCTTTCATTGACCCAGTCGGCTATCATCAATACTTGGAAAGAGCCGAAGCCCGGTATCACGATCTGCTCATGAAACAATCAAGCTTTTCAGAAAAAAGCGCTTCATCCAATTAACAAGCTGACGATGAACGAAACCATGAACAACCAACTAACTGCTCCCATCGAGCGCCAGAAGATGGATGCGGACATCGTATGCGTCGGGTTTGGGCCGGCAACAGGCGGGTTCTTGACGACGTTGAGCCGCGAGTTGGTCAACCCGGATGGCACGTCCCGCAACAGCGGGATGGAGAGCGCGGTGTCGCCGGGGATGCCGCCGCAGATCATCTGTTACGAGCGGGCCGATGACATCGGGTTCGGCGTATCGGGTGTGGTCACACGGGCGCGGGGGATACGCACATCGTTCCCGAATCTCGATCCGTCGCAGATTCCAATGTGCGCTCCCGTGAAGAAGGAGGACGTGCTGTATCTTCTCGACCCGATTGGCGTAAGCCGGCGCTCAGCGACGTTGCGGGTGGCGGACAAATTGATCCGCACGTTCAAGAAGGTGTTGCCGTACGAGAATGAGGCGTTGCGGTTGCCGTACATCCCGCCGTACCTGCGCAAGCATGACGGACTCGTCATGTCCATCGGGCAGTTTAATCAGTGGGTCGGGTCGCAATTGATGAGCACGGGCACGGCGCAGATTTGGCCGGGTACAGCCGTCGCCAAACCGCTTTTCGAAGGCGACCGGGTTACCGGCGTGCGGCTGGTGGATCAAGGGGTGAACAAACAGGGCCAGCCCGCTATCGGTCACATGCCCGGCATGGATGTGCGCGCGGCACTGACGGTGGTCGGCGACGGCCCGGTTGGGCCGGTCGGACGCCAGCTCGACGAGCATTTCGGTATGCCGAAAGATCATCACAAACGCGACTGGGCCATCGGCATGAAGATGGTCGTGAACCTTCCTGAGAACTGTCCGCTGGAGCCGGGCACGGTGTTACACACGTTCGGTTATCCGGAGCCGGAGATTTTTGGATTCTTCTACGTCCACCCTGACCGCGTGGCCTCGCTAGGGATTTTCGTGCCGTCGTGGTTCGACACTCCCATCCGCACCGCGTACCGCTATCTTCAGCACTGGATGATGCATCCATATTTATGGCGTTATCTGCAAGGCGGCACGCTTCGGTCGTGGGGCGCGAAGACGCTTCAGGAATCGGGCCGGCGCGGCGAGCCGCATCTTGTCGGTAACGGTTACGCCCGCATTGGTGAGGATTCGGGCGGCACGAATGTTCTCACCGGCAGTGGCGTGGATGAAGCGTGGACGACGGGCGCGCAGTTGGCCGAGGCCGTCATCGAGTTGCTGAAAGAGAAGAAACCGTTCACGAAAGAAAACCTCGAAGCGACTTATGTGAAACGCCGTCGGGCGAGTTGGGTCGAGACCGAGGGCCGCGTGGCGGAGAAATCGCGCGATGGATTTCATTGCGGTGTTGTTACCGGCTTGATCGGCATGGCGTTGGCCGGCGCAACGAGAGGCAAGTTGTTTGTTCCGGTCAAACCGCGCCGGCCTACGGAACACACGCCGAGCCTGGCGGAGTACTACAAAGATCGCATACCGCTGACCGAAGTTTTCAAGATCCGACGGGAAAGAGCTGCCAAAGGCGACAGCGCGCACAACGCGCTCATGGACCGGGCCGGCTGGCCCGCGATTCCGTACGACGGCAAACTCCTCGTCTCGCACCAGGACGCGCTGCTGATGGGTGGCAAAGTCCAGGCCCCGGCCGGTTTCGCCGATCACATCGTGTTCCTCTACCCAAACCTCTGCGAGCAATGCGGCACGAAGATTTGCATTGAGGTTTGCAGCGGTCAGGCGCTTGTGCCCGACGAGAATGGCATGCCGGTATTCGACCGCGAAAAATGCATCCACTGCGGCGCATGCGTCTGGAATTGCCCTGTGCCCAATCCCGATGACCCCGAGCGTAGCGTCCTGGAATTCCGGGCCGCGCCCGGCGGCTTGCATTCGGCGGAGAACTGAACGCGGAGTCTGAGGGCCGGACAGGTTCGGGCTTGCGGGCGCCCGCCGCGAGAGGCATACTCCATCGCGAACCATGAAACGCGCGCTCATCACTGGGATCACAGGGCAGGATGGTTCGTATCTGGCGGAGCTTCTTCTCGCCAAGGGCTACGAGGTGCACGGGATCATCCGCCGGGCCAGCACGTTCAACACCGAACGCATTGATCATCTCTATCATGACCCGCATGTGCGCGGAACGCATCTGCTCTTGCACTACGGTGACCTCAGCGATTCGGTCAGCCTCGTCAAGTTGCTCTACGAACTGCAACCGGATGAGGTTTATAATCTCGGCGCGCAAAGCCACGTCCGCGTCAGCTTCGATATTCCCGAGTACACGGCGGATATCACGGGGGTCGGCACGATTCGGATTCTCGAGGCGATCCGCGAGGCGGGTGTGCGGACGCGGTTCTATCAGGCGTCGTCGAGCGAGATGTTCGGCAAGGCGACGGAGATGCCGCAACGCGAGACCACGCCGTTTCATCCGCGCAGCCCGTATGGTGTCGCCAAGGTGTTTGCCTACTGGGCGACGGTGAACTACCGCGAGAGTTACGACTTGTTCGCGTGCAACGGCATCCTTTTTAATCACGAATCACCACGGCGCGGCGAGACGTTTGTGACCCGCAAAATCACCCGCGCGGTGGCGTACATCAAGGCCGGTCTGCAGAAGAAACTGTACCTCGGCAATCTCGATGCCAAACGCGACTGGGGTTACGCCAAGGAATTCGTCGAGGCAATGTGGCTAATGTTGCAGCAGGATAAACCCGACGACTACGTTATCGCTACCGGCGAGACCCACTCGGTCCGGGAACTGTGCGAAGAAGCGTTTACCCGGGCCGGGCTCGATTGGCGCGAGTATGTCGAGATGGACAAGCGCTACCTGCGTCCGGCCGAGGTGGACATCCTGATCGGCGACGCTTCCAAAGCGAAACGCGTTCTGGGTTGGGAGCCTAAAACGAAGTTCAAGGAACTCGTGCAGTTGATGGTGGACGCCGACACGAAACTGCTCGAGGACAAACTGGCCGGCAAAGTGGCTGCCGTGCCTGCCGGCCGACGATGAGCTTCTGGCCAAATCAACGCGTGGTCGTCACGGGCGGAGCGGGCTTCCTCGGCTCCTTCGTTGTCGGCGGCCTGAAAGCGCTCGGTTGCACGGAGATCTTCGCGCCGCGCAGCAAGGAATACGATCTGCGCGATCGTTCCGCCATTGCGCGTCTGTTTAAGGATGCGCGCCCGACGATGGTTCTGCATTTGGCGGCGGTGGTGGGCGGTATTGGCGCGAACCGAGAACATCCGGGGCGGTTCTTCTACGAGAACGCCGTCATGGGCATCGAGCTGATCGAACAGGCGCGGATATCCAAGCTGCCAAAGCTTGTCGTGGTCGGCACCATCTGCGCTTATCCGAAGTTCACGCCTGTGCCGTTCAAGGAAGAAAATCTGTGGGACGGCTATCCCGAGGAGACCAATGCCCCGTATGGCATCGCCAAGAAAGCGCTGCTCGTTCAGTGCCAGGCCTACCGTCAGGAGTACGGTCTCAACGCCGTTTATCTTTTGCCTGTGAACCTCTACGGACCGCGCGATAACTTCGATCCACGGTCGTCGCACGTCATCCCCGCGCTCATCAAGAAATGCGTGGACGCTCGCGAGAGCGGCGCGCCGTTCATCGAATGTTGGGGAACTGGCAGCCCGACGCGCGAGTTCCTCTACGTCGAGGACGCGGCTGCCGGCATTCTGCTTGCCGCCGAGCGCTACAACAAACCCGATCCGGTCAATATCGGTTCGGGCAAAGAGATCTCAATCAAGGATCTGGCCAAACTCATTGTCCGCCTGACCAACTACAAGGGCGAGATTCGGTGGAACCCGTCTCAACCCGATGGCCAACCCCGCCGCTGCCTCGACACCGGGCGGGCCGAACTCGAATTTGGCTTCCGCGCCAAGATGTCGTTTGAGGAAGGTCTTCGCAAGACCGTCGCTTGGTACGAACAACACCCCACACCCAACTCCTGAGAAACTACGTTCCGTTCTAGAAACGCCGCCCCGGCGGAAAATTGTTTTTTCTCTTGCTCTTGCTCGTAATCATGCTCACGCAAAGGCGCCAAGACGCCAAGAACGTCAAGCGCAGAAGTTTTTCTCTTTGCGCCTTTGCGTCTTTGCGTGATACCAATTCATTAAGGAATGAGCATGACCACACAATACCAAATCGTTGTTTGCGGGAGCATCGTACCGGATCCATTGCAGACATTGGAGCCGGTCAGCGGGCCGGCCGGGCCGGCGTTGAAAAATGAAATGATGTTGCCGGCGGTGCTGGATCCGTGGGCGGCGCATGCGTTGTTCGAGGCGGCAAATCTCGCCAAGACCGCGCCTGGCAGCAAAGTCTGGCTGGTCAGTCTTGGGCCAAAAGCCAAGCTTCAACAGGTCATGATGACCGTTGCCCAGAAAGTGCCATTCGAGTTTGTCGCGCTCGACGGGTCAGCCAGTGGATTCACCGAAGCAGCCGATGTTGCGGCAGCGCTGGCGGATGCGATCAAGGGCATTGCCGCGCTTGATATGTCGAAGCTGCTGGTGTTTGGCGGCTGGGAATCGGCGTCGCGCGGTGCCGGCGCAACGATGCAGATCGTCGGCGAACGGCTCGGCATCGTGAATCAATTTCAGGGCGTAGACCAACTCACCGTCGGCGCGGACGGTTCGCTGGAAATTCTTGAGCGCGTCGAAGGCGGAAAACATCAGGTGTCGAAATGCGTCGGTCCGCCCGCGGTGCTGGGGTGGGCGACGGGCAACCTGCCGGAGCCGCCTAACAATCCACAGATTGGGATGACCAATATGCGCGCCATCATGCCGGCATTGCAAAAGGCCAAGCCCGTGAAGGCCGGCACGGAAGGCGTGAAGTTCGCCAGCGTTGCGCTGCCAAAGCAACAGCGCCAAACGAAAATTGTGAAAGATATTTCTGCCGACGAGATCGCCGGGGAAATCGTTACGTGGATTTCAACTGACTGATTAGCACCACGAAGAACACGAAGCACACGAAGGATACAGCCATGGAAACGATTTTAGTTCTCGTACACACGGAAACGGACGGTTCACTGGCCAAGTCTGCCCGCGAAGCGTTGCACGTGGCAGCCGCGTTAAGCAAATCACTCGCAGGTTCAACGCTTGTCATGGGGCTGGTCGGTGAAAATGTTCAAGCGGCGGCAAATTCCATCGCTGCATGCCCGGCTGCAAAGTATTTCGGCGTTGCCGGCAAAGATTTCAGCCAGTCACGATATGCCACCGACTCCGCCGCAGCGGAAGCGATTTGCAAAGCGGCCCAAGCCACGCTGGTCATCGCTCCGGCGACTTCGCGGTGGAACCGCGCGCTGCCCGGCGTAGCAGAGCGGGTCGGCGGACGCGCCGAGACGCATGTTACCGGTGCGACAGTGACCGACGGCAAAATTGTTGTAAATCGCTGGTATTACCGTCAACGGATGGAAGCCACGCTTATCCGCGCGCAACGCCCGTGGTTTGTGCTGGTTGATCCCGGCAGCCAACCCGCGTGCCAGTGCGGCGCAGGCACAGCCAAGATTGAAACGGTTGCCGTCAACCTGCCCGACACATGCAAACGCACAACGGTGGTGGGAATTCGGGCACCGGCGGCCGACCAGCAGACGATCCGGCCCGATGCGAAGGTGTTGTTCGTGGCGGGCGCGGGTTGGACGAAGAAACAGGCCGATGGCAAAACGCACACCGACGAGGCTGGAGAAATAATTCTGAAGTTTCTCGATTTGACGAAAGCGTCATTGGGCGGGAGCAAGTCTGTGGTGGATTTGAGTGGGGAAGGACAGGCGGTATTGCCGTTCATGACGCATCTCAATCAGATTGGCCAGACCGGCGCGACGCCGCGCCATCCAAAAGGACTTTCCACGTGTTGTCATGGCGAAGAACCGCACGCAGTCGGCTGGCGATTCGTCAGCGAGCGTCGGGCCGTCAATCTTGATCCAAATTGCGGCTGGGCGCACGGCAAAGCCGATGTGCTTTACGTAGCCGATGCATTCGAAGTCATGCGCAAGGTCAACGCACTGCTGGCGGCGAAGAAGTAACTGTAAGCTGTAACGACCAAGCTGAACCACAGTCGCCGGCAGCGAACGTGCGACTGCAAGCAAACAGCATTCTAACTTCAACCAACCGCCGACAGTCCAGCGCGGCGGCTGGTGGCTCCAGCGGTTTTGTTGGGTAGCACGGGTCGTTTCATCTGCGGACTATGAATCTGATACCAACTAGACCTCCGATACTCAAGAGCAACGCGCCGACAATGATAAGCCCGTAGAGACTGGCTGCAAATGCCACGAATATCCAAACGACCAATAACAACCAAAGACAGAAAAACCATTTGATGGAAGCATAACTCTGTAATGCCCATGCGGTCAGTGGGGTCAAAAAGATCGCTATAACAGTACTTACTATCGTCGCAACTTGGATGACTGCCATCACCCAAAGCTGCTCTATGGACGCAGAGCCTACGACTCGCGCTCCATAAATGTTCCCGATGCTCACTGCACCGAGCCATGAAATCGCGAACGATATTAGGATGCGCTTTGCTAACGTGATGGAACTCGACGTTTCCACAGTATAGTAACCTATCTGTCACTCATTGCTTTCGATACGGGCATGCCTTTGGTGCCAATCACGAACAATAGAATTTTTGCAGGAGTCGAACCGGTGTTATATCCACAATGCTTTAAGTTTTTGACTTCGGCGAATGAATCTCCGGCCTTAAAACTTTTCCGGGATCCATTCTCGATTTCAACCGTTATTTCACCCTGCAATACGTAGCCGATACATTGGGATGGATGAATATGCCATCCAGTATTCTGACCCACAGGTATCTCTACCAACAGGCCGGATATTTCCGGCGTTCCACTGGTAGGATATTCGATTGGCTGCCCGGCGGAATCCGCTGAAGTCTTCAGAATCGTATTGGCCCGGACCGACGCTGAGTAGCCGCTCTCGGTGGTGCGACATGAACACGTTAGAAGAATACTTGCAACCGCCACAAGGATTCGAAGATTGAAGACTTTTGTTTTCATTGTGCGAATTGCCGCCCCTCATCCCGACTTCGCGATCATGATGCGCCGCTTGCCTTGAACCGTCAACGGCATTTGGGTTGTTCGCAGGAGGAAGGATATGGCCACAAAGAGGCTCGTCCGCCGAAACATTTGCGGGGTTGATGTGGATTCGCAGTTCTGGTAAGATTTAACCATGGTGAAACTTAACGAGAAGTTTGTGACTGATCATTCCGGGCGCGCGACCGATGTCATTCTGGATCGCCGGGGTTATCTGCGGCTGCTCGATTACGTGGAAGACCTCGAAGACCGTCTCGAAATCAAGCGGCGCAAGAAAGTGGCCAAGTTCTTTCCGTGGGAACAGGCGAAGGCCGATCTCCAACGCGCCCATAAGTCTTGATCCAACAAATTCTTTTCGTGCGGTGTGCAGCGAAAGTTGGTTGACATCGCCACCTTTGCGCAATGAGTGCAAATTATCAGATTCTCATCGAACATCGTGCTCAGCGGGAACTCACCCGCTTGTCCTCGGAAGCAGCGGGCCGGGTGACAGTGGCGATTGACAATTTGATGAGCCAACCACGCCCGCCGGGCTGCAAGAAACTCTCCGGCAGCCAGAACGAATGGCGCGTCCGCGTTGGTGATTACCGCATTCTCTACGAGATAGATGATCGCATCCGCCGAGTGCGCATTTATGCCATCGGTCACCGGCGCGAAATCTATCGGTAGAACGCGGCGTCTGCTGCCGACCAGTTTGCGGTCACAAGAGCTTATCGCCGTCGTGCGTACTCGACGAATGAGCAATCGGGTTTGTCTTCCCGCGCGGTCTCGATCCACTGGCTCCGGTCGTAAGGCGGAAACTTCGTATCACCGGCGATCTGCTGGTGAACGTGCGTTAGCAGCAACGCATCGGCCTTCTCCAACGCCTGACGATAAACTTCCGCGCCACCGATTATGAACGCCGTCGTCTCGCCTGCGTGTCCGCAAGACGCCAGCGCAGCGTCGAGGTCCGGAAACGTCGTGACGCCGTCGGCATGAAACTGCGGGTTGCGGGTGAGCACAATGTTGCGGCGACCGGGCAACGGTTTGCCGAGCGACTCGAATGTTTTGCGTCCCATGATAACCGCGTGGCCAATCGTCAACCGTTTAAATCGCTTGAGGTCATCGGTCAGGTGCCACGGGATCCGGCCTTCGTGACCGATTGTGCCGTCGGGCGCGATGGCGGCAATGATGGCAGTCTTCATACTGCCACCTTGAACTTGATTTTCGGGTACGGGTGATAATTCTCGAACTTGAAATCTTCAAATTTCAAGTCGGCAAACGGTTTCTTCGCGATCACCAGACGGGGCAGGGGACGCGGCTCGCGTTTGAGTTGCTCGAGCAACCCCGGCACGTGATCGTACTCGGCCATCTTACCGTTTGGACTGGCGGTATAAATGTGCGCATCTACGATGGTGTGAGCGAACTCGCCGAGACCCAGCCCAACCTCCTGCGCGATCATGTGCGTCAGTGCCGCGTAACACGCGAGGTTGAACGGGATACCGAGCGCGATGTCGCCCGACCGCTGTGTGAGATGGCAGTTCAGCTTATCGTTTTGCATGCTGAACGCGAAACTGTAATGGCACGGCGGCAGTTTGCTCGTCTCGGCATTGCCCGGTTCCCATGCGGTGACGACCAGACGCCGGCTGGTCGGTTCCTTTTTCAGCGTATCTATGACGTACTGAATCTGGTCAACTTCGCGGACGCGCCATTTGCCGTCGGCATCCTGATACGGGTGCGGGAACCGCCGCCAATATCGGCCGTAAGCCGTGTCGAGGTTGCCATGCTCATCGGCCCATGCGTCCCAGATTTTCGTGTGCTGGCGCAGATTACGGATGTGTTCCTCGCCCGATAAATACCAGAGCAACTCGTGGAGCACGGCGCTCCAATTGACTTCCTTCGTCGTCAACAGTGGGAATCCCTTCGCGAGATCCACTTTGTAGAACGCACCAAAATACGAAATCGTGTCCACGCCCGTGCGGCTTTTTTTCAGTGTGCCGTTTTCCAGTACCAACTTTACCAAATCCAAGTATTCTTTCATGTCGTGCGGCGCATTCTATTCGTCGCGTACCGAAATGCCAGCCGCTTTTCGGCACGACGACTCCGTTGATCGCGTGGTATAGTCCACACCGCGATGAAACGCAGACCGCTTGCAATGGGATTCATTGTTTAAAATGCCATGACTGGAGGAAAATCAATGAAAGCACAAACAAGAAGGATGTCTACTCGCATGTTGGCTGGCAGTGTGGTGGTGGCGCTGCTGTTTCTGTCCGGGTGTCTGCAAGAACGATTGGTGTGGTCGCCCGACGGCAACCGCGCGGCCGTTATCAGCGGAGACAGTTTTTACCTCAGCGATGCCGAGGGCAAGCTGACGTCTCTGCTTGCGACCAACGTGCGTGCGGTTGCATGGTTTGCCGATTCCCAGCGACTGGCGCTGGTGCAGTCGCGCGAGGTCAAGGACTGGGCCACGATCTCAAAGGTGCTCGGACGGGAGCGCGCCGAAGCCGTAGCCGCAGAGGCGGAGTCCGTCTGGCAAAAATTTCAGGCTGGCGCTCCGTGGAGCGTGGTGACGATGAATCTGGGCGACAAAACTGACTTGGTGAAGTTTTGTTTGCGTGACCACCACGCCGCTGAGCTGCGCGCCAAACTCAACGCCGACGAATTGAAAAACCTCGAGTCCAAGACAGTCGAGTTGAGTGAATTGGTGGTGGCGCGCGTCGCCGGTGACAAGATCGAGATCGGTCCATCACTGCACGAAGATTTTGGCCAGTTCTACGATATGCGTCTCTCGTCGCAGGGCGCAGCCATTGCGTTCACGGCGGTGATGAAGCCGGAGTCTGATGATCTGCGTTTACTGGTCGTGCCGACCGATGGCTCGGTGCCGGCAACGGTTGTGGCAAGTCATACTGCGGCTTACCCCGATTGGACTCCCGATGGGCGTGCGTTGGTTTATTTCCGGGATTCTTTGCCCGGCGGCAGCGATGATGTGCCGCATTTGGGCGTGTTGACCCGTCGCTTCGTGCTCGACGAAGCCGGTCACGTCAAGCTGGAAGAGAAACCACAATATCTGGCGGGAGGAATGTTCAACGAATGGAGCCGGGTCCGTTGTCTGCGGGATGGACGGATCCTATTCGACGCTGCCGAGATCACTCTACCCGTCGCTAGCGAGGACTACGGAGGCCAGCGGGATCAGCTTTTTGTTCTGGACCCGGCTCATCAACCGACGTTGGTGCGTATGATCCCGCGCAAGGCAGAGAACGACCTGCCGGAGAATCTCGCCTACTTCGAAGTCAGCCCGGACGAGAAGCAAGTTCTGTTCGGTGGAGACAAAATGGTTGTGTGCCTGCTGACGTTGTCGAACGGCCAGGTCAACGTCGTCCAGCCGGCCGGCAAAGACGACATGCAAGGTCTGCCCGTCTGGCGGAAGGCCGGTGAATTCACCTACATGAAACGGATCGAGCCTACTGGGAGCAACGCGGCCCCACGGAAAGTGGAGGTCGTTCTGCGTCATGGCGATCAGGAGACGGTGCTGAGCAAGACGTGGACGGACGATATCCTGGAGCACCTCGTGAAGTAAGCGGGCCTAGGGTTTGGCCCGGTAGGTTTGCCCTCGGTACGCAGTTAAAAGCTTTGGGCAGAACCCTCACCCTGACCCTCTCCCTTCGAGAAGGGAGAGGGGAATCTCCTCGCCCCGCGCGCCCCGAAAGTTTTCGGGGTTGACGGGGAGAGGATTAAGGCGAGGGGTGATCCCGGTGTGTCCGTGACGCCGGTGGTGTGATAATATCTGGTTCGGAATGAACCGCAGGCCGCTCATCATTGCGCATCGCGGGTTCAGCGGGAAATATCCAGAAAATACGCTGGCAGCGATTCGCGCCGCGCTCGCGCTCGGCGTGGACATGGTTGAGATCGACGTGCACGAAACGCGCGACGGCGAATTGGTGGTGTTTCACGATTACCGGCTCGACCGTCTTTGCGGTGTGCGTGGCCGGGTGTGTGACGTGACGCTGGCGAGACTCAAACGTCTCAATCCAGCCGTGCCGGCTTTGGCGGACGTGTTGCGGGTCTGCCGCGGTCGCGCTCGAGTGCTGGTCGAGATCAAGCGGGCCGATCCACGCAAGGTCGCCGCGCTCATTACAAAACTGCATATGGAACGGGAAGTCATTGTCTTCTCGTTGTCGATTCCGCGCATGAAGGCGTTCGCCGATTCCGCGCCGCGCGTCACGCGCTTCGGTCTGGTTGCCCGTGATCTTCGGTCCTCGGTCCTCCGTCTTCGGTCTTCGGTTGCGGTTGGGGGTTTGGGACTGAACCGTCAACTGGTGACCTCGCCTGCGACCGTGAGACGCCTGCACCGCCGCGGGTGGAAACTTTTCGTGTGGACGGTGAACCGCGCGACGGACATGCGGCGATTTGCGGATTGGGGCGTGGACGGTGTCATCACGAACCGGCCCGACGTGGCGAAATCTTGTCTTGCGCCGCGGTGAGCAGCGGGTATCCTTGAGCCATGCTTCAGATCATATTCAGTCAGCTCAGCGCCAAAGAGATGGCGGCGATGCCGCGCAAACTCCAGCTCGAATTTCTTGATGGGTTTCAGGTGTTACCGCAGGATTTCGAGAAGGCCGACGGAAAGTTCGGTCAACTGACCCGGGCCGGCAAGCGCATCTACCGTTACCGCGTCGGCGACTACCGCATTTACTTCGAGCGGCAGGACGACGTTATCGATGTTCGCTGCATCCTTCACAAGAACAGCCTGAAAGATTTCTTCTTCCGCACGAAACTGCCGATCTCCGAGGACCAATTGCTGCAAGAGAACCCGAAATTCTGGCAGTTGGTGGAGAGCAGCCCGCAGAAGTAATTGTTCACCATGAACGTCCTTGTCACTGGAGGCGCGGGCTTTATCGGCTCGCATACGGTTGAAGCCCTACTGCAACGCGGCCATCGCGTGACTGTGGTGGACGACTTCAATGATTCCTATGATCCATCCGTGAAACGTCACAACGCCACGGCGTTCCGCGGGCGGGCGGACGTGGTAGAGGCTGACATTCGTGACGCGGCCCGGCTCAAAGACGTATTTGCGCAGGGTTACTACGAAACAGTCATTCATCTTGCGGCGCGGGCCGGTGTGCGGCCATCGTTGGCGCAACCGCAGCTTTACACCGAAGTCAACATTCTCGGCACGCAACACCTGCTCGAGTTTGCGCGGACCTTTGGGGTGCGCAAGTTTATCTTTGCCTCGTCGTCGAGCGTGTACGGTGTGAACCAGAAACTGCCGTTCAGCGAGGACGATCCGATCTTCAAGCCGATTTCACCATACGCGGCGACGAAACTGGCGGGGGAAGCGCTGTGCCATGTCTATCATCATCTGTACGGGCTCGACATGGTTTGTCTGCGGTTTTTCACCGTGTACGGCCCGCGGCAACGGCCCGATCTGGCCATCCACAAGTTTACGCGGGCGATTGCGGCGGGAGAACCGATCGAGCTGTTTGGGGACGGCTCGGCTCGGCGGGATTACACCTACATTGACGATATCCTCCAGGGAATCATGGGTTGCGTGGAGCGGACTCTCGGGTTTGAAATCGTCAATCTTGGCGAATCGCAGACAACGCCTTTGCGGGATCTCGTGGCGCTAATCGAACGGGCGATGGGTCAGAAGGCCGTGGTACGGACATTGCCGCCGCAGCCCGGCGACGTGCCGGTAACGTTTGCCGACATCGTCAAGGCGCAGCGGCTGCTCGGCTACAATCCGCAGGTGAAAATCGAGGACGGTATTCCGCGGTTCGTGGACTGGTTCAAGAGGCAGGCGTGAGCGGGACCGGCGCGCCAGCGACGGGCAGCCCATCCGACCGCTCGGTGGTCCGTTTCCAAGGATGGATGGTACTGGCGGTAGCGGTGTTCGTTGTGTTCTTCCAGCTCGGGGCGCGCGGGCTGAACGAGCCAGATGAAGGTCGTTACGCCGAGATCGGCCGCGAGATGGCGGCGTCAGGCGACTTTCTCACTCCACGATTCAACGGTGTGATTCATCTTGCGAAACCGCCACTGACTTATTGGCTGACCGCGTTGAGCATCCGGGCATTTGGCGTGAGCGAGTGGGCAGCGCGATTGCCGTCGGCACTGGGGGCGTTGGGGACGCTGCTGGCGATGTACCTGCTGGCGCGGGGCGCTTGTGGCGAACAGGCGGGATTGTGGGCTGTGGTGGTGTTGCTGTCGAGCGCGCTGTTCTTCGGCGCGGCCCGGTTGATCACGGCGGACATGCTGCTGACCTGTTTCGTCACATGGAGTGTGTGGAGTTTGTGGCGATGGTACGCATCGGCGGATCGAAGCTGGCGGAAGATTTTGTGGTTCTACGTCTTCCTCGGGTTGGGAATGATCACCAAAGGGCCGGTGGCAGTGATGCTGCCGTTGTTTGCGCTGGCGGGACTGTGTTGGCGAAACCCGACGTTGCGCCTGCGGCAGATGGGCTGGGGGAAAGGCGCGCTGATTTTTCTGGCGATTGCGGCGCCGTGGTTTATTGCGGTTGCAGGGATGGACCCCGAACGGTGGCGATACTTTCTCGGACGCGAAGTGGTGGGGCGATTGGCCACGGCAGCGCATAACCGCGCGAAACCATGGTGGTTTTTTCTGCCGGTCTTGCTGGTGGTGTTTCTGCCCTGGACGCCGTGGTTGTGCGGCGCTGGCGTGTTGCGACGGTTAACCGGGCGAGGCAGAGAGTTGGTGCGCCTGTGCGCCGGATGGCTTGTGCTGGGATTGATCATGTTCTCGCTCAGCAAGTCGAAACTCCCAACCTACATGATGCCGTTATTGCCGCCGTTGGCAATTCTTGTGGCGGTGATTATCGGACGTATTGGCGAAGGCGAACGTGACGGCGTTGTCGGATGGTTGTCACGTGTAAGCGCGGTCGTGGCGGGGCTATTAGTGCTTGGCGTGGCGGTTGCGGTGGGTATGGTGGCGACGACGAGATTTCATGTGCGCGGTGAGTTTGCGGTTGCCGTATTATTGCTGGCGATCGCCGGTTGTCTGGTTTCCGTGTGGCTATGGCGGCGACGTGGGTTGACGGGGTTCGCCATGGGGCTGGCAGGTACAACGCTGGCGGTGTTGCTGGTTGTGGTGATGGCGGTTCCATTGTTTGAACGGAACCTAGGCAACAAGGCGCTGACGAAGTATGTGGCGGAATGTATCCAGCGCGAAGATCCTGCAGGCCGGGTTCCAGTGGTATTCTGCGGGTATCTTCTGCGTGGACTGCCTTTCTATTTGCAGCGTCCCGTGCTCTGGTATCATTCTGCCACTAACGAAACGGGACGTGTGTTCGAGTTGGATGCCGTTTACCCCGGCACGCCGAACTGTTTGAACGATCCGCAACAATTGCAAGATTTGTTTGCAGGACCGCGACGCGTTTTTTGTATTGCATCGCGCAAGGAGTTTGCCACCATGCCGCGCGAGCGGCGGGGCTTGGTGCACGAAATTGATGAAGTGGGCGAGTGGGTGGTGTTATCCAACCAACATTCGCTGCTGACAGAACGGTGATTGATTACGAAGGTTTTATTGGTGGGAATTGGAGCGTCTTGGATGTAGAGGTGCTTCCATGAATGGCAGCTACAACAATAAATGAACCAGCCGCCACAACCAGAAATCAGTCTTGTCATACCGTGCCACAACGAGGAAGGCAACCTGCGTCCACTGGTTAAGGCGATTCACGACGTTGCGAACCCGCTTGGCATCGGCTATGAGATTGTGATTACCGACGACTGCAGCACCGACGGTTCGTGGGCGGTGTTGAAAGAGATCGCTGCCGCAGACCAGCGCGTGCGCGCCCAACGGTTTAAGTCCAACTGCGGCTTATCCTCCGCCATTTGGGCCGGTATGCAGTCGGCGCGGGGACGTTACATCGTCACGCTTGATGCCGATCTGCAGAATGATCCGCGCGATTTGCCGAAGTTACTTGAGGGGCTGAAACACCACGATTGTGTCTGCGGCACGCGCGTCGAATCGCGTGGGCAGGGGGACAACTTCGTCCGGGTCGCCTCGTCGCGTATCGCCAACTGGGTGCGCAACAAGCTGTCGGGCGAGAATATCTCCGATGCGGCTTGCACCTACCGCGCGTTCAAGCGGGAGTGCATCGCCAACATCAAGATGTTCAATGGCGCGCACCGGTTCCTGCCGACTCTGATAAAGATGGAAGGCTTTACCGTCGTGGAAATTCCCGTGTCGCACAACCCTCGTTTCTCAGGGCAGGGCCACTACGGCGTGTGGAACCGGCTGTTTAAATCGTTCATCGACCTGCTGGCGGTTCGGTGGATGAAGAAGCGGATGATCCGCTACCAAATCACCGACCGTGTGAACTGAAAGGAGGGCTGTTATGAACGTGCCCATCGTAATTGCTACTACTTGGATTGCCCAAGAACACCGTGTATTCGGTTTGGACTGGACATATCTGGACGCACTTGGGTTTCTTGGACAAGCGGTTTTCTCGTTTCGGTTTATCACTCAATGGATTGCCTCAGAAAAGAAAGGCGAGAGCGTTATTCCCGTGTCATTCTGGCATTGGAGTATTTGGGGCAGCCTCATCTGCTGTGCCTACTGGATCATGCAACGCAAACCCGTTGGTATCCTCGCTTATCTACCCAACGTGTTCATCTACTGGCGTAACCTGCATCTGATTAAGAAACATCGGCTGGCCCCAACCGCCGCCGCGCCGAGCCAGACGCCAAAAGAAGAAGCGCCACGGTAGAATTGCCTCGTGGCAATGATTGAACTTTGGTAACGAAGCGGTGTCAAACCGTCCAAACGGAGGCATATCATGAACAACCTGCGCAAACTGGCAACGATCTTGGCAATTCTGTGCTTCGCGAGCGCGCTTTATGCCGCGGATAAACCCGATGAAGGCGTCGCTCTAACAATCTATAACCAGAACTTCGGCGTTGTCCGTGAACGGCGCAAAGTTAATCTCACGGAGAAACTCGGCACGATTCGATTCACAGATGTGGCCGCGCAGATCGACGGCACCAGCGTCAGTTTTAAGTCGCTCACCGATCCCGGCGCCACGGTGTTGGAACAGAATTACGAGTACGACCTCGTCTCGGCGGACAAACTCCTGCAGAAATACATCGATAAACCGATCACCGTGCTCACCAAGGACGGCTCGCGGTACGCTGGCAACCTGCTTAGTTTCGACGGCAACCAGCTCGTTATCCGCCAGTACGGCGAGAAAGGCGATCTGGCGATGGTCCAGCGTGGTGACAACGTCAAAGACATCCAGTTCAGCGCGTTGCCAGACGGATTAATCACCAAACCCACGCTCGTGTGGAAACTGGCGACGGAGAAAGTTGGCGACCAACTCATCGAAGTCGCTTACCAGACCGCCGGAATCAACTGGCAGTCCGATTACAATGCCGTGCTCAATGCCGACGACTCGCACCTCGATCTCAGCGGTTGGGTCACGATTAACAACGAGTCCGGCGCGACTTACAAGGACGCCAAACTCAAGCTCATCGCGGGCGATGTGCGGCGTGTGCAGCAGCCGCAAGTTATGAGCCGTGTTGGGGCAGCAAAGCTCGCCATGGCCGATGAAATGGCAGCCGGTTTCGAGGAGAAAGCATTTTTCGAGTATCACCTTTACACGTTGGGCCGTTCCACGACCGTGGCCGACAACCAGACCAAGCAGATTGAATTGCTCAAGACCGCTGACGTTCCTGTAAAGAAGGTGTTCCTTTACGACGGCGCGCCGCAATATCGATGGTACGGTGGGCTTGTTACCGATACGGGCTACGGCAGCGGGGAAGGCAACAAGAAGATCAACGTCATCATCGAACTGAAGAACTCGCAGGACAATCATATGGGCATGCCGTTGCCCAAAGGCAAGGTGCGGCTCTACAAACGCGATCCAGCCGATGCCTCATTGGAATTCATCGGCGAAGATCAGATCGACCACACGCCCAAGGACGAAACCGTCAAACTGCACATCGGCGATGCGTTCGACATTGTCGGTGAACGCAAGCGGACGGATTTCCACGTGGACACCAGCGGCCACGTGATGACCGAGAGTTTCGAGATCCATGTCCGAAACCACAAGACCGAGGCCGTTGACGTGTTGGTGAAAGAACCGCTTTACCGCTGGAACAACTGGGAGATCACTCAAGCCAGCGCGAAGTGGACGAAGTACGATTCCAGCACGATTCATTTCCCGGTTACCGTGGCCAAAGACGGCGAACAGGTCATCACCTACACCGTGCGATACACGTGGTGACGTGGTAGAATAAACAGCGCTGTTTGGAAGGAAATCCGATGAAACTGAGCAAGGCATTTCTGTTTGCAGTTGGCATTCTGATTCTGGGACTGACTTCGGTTTCTGCCCAGATATACAACTGCACTACGATAGCCGGGACCGCCGGGGTCGGGGGCAGTGGCGATGGGTCTGGCAGCGCCGCATTGTTCAGCAATCCCGTATCTGTCGCGGTGGACAGCACCGGCAATATTTATGTCGCGGATTACGCGAACAGCACCATTCGCAAGATCACGCCGGTTGGGACGAACTGGGTGGTGAGCACCATTGCTGGACAAGCCGGGAATACCGGCAGCGCCAACGGACTTGGCAGCGCCGCGTTGTTTTACAGTCCCATGGGTATTGCGGTCCACGGTACCGGTAATGTTTACGTGACTGACATGAACAACAGCACGATTCGCATGCTTGCGCCGGTAGGGACGAACTGGGTGGTGAGCACCATTGCCGGACAGGCTGGAGATTTTGGCAGTACCGACGGACTTGGCAGCGCCGCGCTGTTTAGTAATCCCGTGGCTGTCGCGGTGGATAGCGCCGGCAGTGTTTATGTCGCCGATTACGGGAATGACAGCATTCGCATGCTTGTGCCGGTGGGGACGAACTGGGTGGTTAGCACCATTGCCGGGAAGGCCGGAAGATCTGGTAGTGCTGACGGCACCAACAGCACTGCACGGTTTTACAGTCCAGCGGGCGTTGCGGTGGACAGCGCCGGCAATGTTTATGTCGCCGATTACGGAAATGACACGATTCGCATGCTTGCGCCGGCAGGGACGAACTGGGTGGTTAGCACAGTTGCCGGGAAGACCGGGAAATCTGGCAGTGCCGACGGCACCAACAGCGCTGCGCAGTTTCGCAATCCCACGGGCGTTGCGGTGGACAGCGCCGGCAATATTTACGTCGCTGATTTTGGGAATAGCACGATTCGCAAGATTATCTCGGCAGGAACGAACTGGGTAGTTGGCACCATTGCCGTGAAGGCCGGTAAGATTGGCAGCGCCAATGGCGTCGGCAGCACTGCGCGATTTGATTATCCCATTGGAGTTGCCCTTGACAGCACCGGCAATGTGTATGTGGCCGACACGTACAACAACACCATTCGGCGCGGATTGGCCATGTCAGCGGGCTTTGTTCCATTAACTGGCGTTTACAACGGTCTGGTTATCCAAACGAATGCGCCGACTCAGGCAAGTTCAGGAACCATCAAGCTGGTGCTGACCGAAACAGGATCATTTGCGGCGAACATGACGATGGGCGGAACGCGTTCTGCTTTCGGCGGACAATTTGATCTGACCGGCAACGTGACGAACACGGTCACGGGCGGCAAGTCGGGTTCTTGGAACGTGATTATGCATCTCGACCTGACCAATGGCACAGAAGAGATTACGGGCACAGTCTCCAATGGCGCGTTCCGGTCAGAGTTGGTGGCGGATCTGGCGGTCTTCAGCAAGGCGGACGTTTGTCCGCAGACGGGCGTGTACACCTTCGTGGTGATGCCGCCCGCAGGCAACGATACGAACCTTCCTCAAGGCTACGGTTATGGCACGCTGAGCATCGCAACCACGGGAATCGGAAAACTGTCCGGCGTCCTTGGTGATGGGACCAAACTCAAAGCCACAGTTCCAATTTCCAAATATGGCACGGGACCACTTTACAGCGTGTTGTACGGGAACAAAGGTTCATGTGTTGGTTGGTTGAGTTTTACCAACAACGCCATCGGCGCGACCGTGGATTGGTTCAAACCGCAGGTGCCTGCCAGTCACTTCTATCCGGCGGGCTTCACGAACAACGTGACATTGCTCGGCTCGAAGTATGTCGCACCGGCCGCTGGCGAATCTCTGATTGACCTGACCAACACCGTCGGCGGCAACCTCACGCTGGCGCTTGGCGGCGGGAATCTTGACGTCGTGTTGTCAAATTCGGTGAGGATTGCGACCAACAACGCCGTGACAATTCTATCCGGAAACGTTACCAATCTGATGTTAAAGCTCGTGCCGAAGCGTGGGACGTTCAGCGGCCGATTCCTGCATCCCGTGACTCACAAAGCTGTGAAGTTCCAAGGAGCCGTATTGCAGGCGCAGGATTTCGGGGCCGGTTTCTTTGCCGGCTCGAATGAAACCGGTTACGTGACCCTTAATCCGTCCGAGTAGAACAAATCGCTGGTTGTTCATTTCTCAAATGGATTCGGCGCTTCATAGAAGCGCCGCTACACCGGCTGAGATAGGATTCCTCCCTTGATCGCCTCCTTCCGCATTGGCATTTTCGCGCGGTTATGGTTTTATCGGCGCGTTTCTTATGACAATTCGCGGAGTTATTTTCGACATGGACGGCACGATCACGGAGCCGGTGTTCGATTTTGCCGGGATGAAGGCTGAGGCGGCCGTCGGCGACCACGACGTGCTCGAGTATTTCCTGCGAGCGACTGGCGCCGAGCGGGAACGGGTTCATCGCGTGATGCGGAAGTACGAGGACGCCGCCGCAGCGAAGGCGAAACTGAACCGTGGTGCGCGGACAGTATTGAATACTCTGGCCAAACGCAGGATTCCGATGGCACTGTTGACCCGGAATTCGCGGCGGTCTGTGGATGGGGTTTGCCGTAAACTGGACTTGAGATTTGATATCGTGATCACCCGCGAAGACGGTCCGCACAAGCCAGCGCCGGATTCGATCCTGCAGATTGCGCGGCGATGGGATGTGACGCCGCGCGAGGTGTTGATGGTCGGCGACTACAAATGGGACATGCAATGCGCGAAAAATGCCGGCGCGCCGTGTGTCGTTTTGGTAAATGGTGGTGAAATACCCGATTGGGCGCGTGAAGCGGATTACATTATCAAGCGATTGACGGGGTTGATTCCAATTATTGAGGGGAAACGGACATGACTGATTGCGTAGTTGGAATCGTGACTTGCTCGTCACGGGCGGAGGCGCGGCGGCTGGCAAAAACGCTGCTCGACGCGAAACTTGCGGCGTGTGTGAACGTTTTGGACGGTATAGAGTCTCATTACTGGTGGCATGGTAAACTCGAAAAAACAAAGGAAACGATGTTGTTAATCAAGACAACGCGGGCGAAAACGCAGGCGGTGACGAGGACGATCAAAACTGTGCATAGCTACGAAGTACCGGAAGTCATTTTTATGCCGATCACGGGGGGCGATCCGACGTACTTGAAATGGCTGCGGAGCGCGGTGAAGACGTTGGTGGTAGTAGCGCTGTTAACGTTTGGCGCTGCAACGTCGCGTGCGGAAATTGTGGAAGATTTGCTTGCGCAACTGCGTGGCGCGGATGACGCGGCACGGGCAGAGGCGGCATCGAAGTTGGTACAGGTGGGCGGATCGCGGGCGCAGGAACAATTTCGCAAAATGGTCGCGTCGTCGAATCCAGAGCATCGGCAAATGGGCGTAGTCGGGTTGCTCCAGACGAGCGACGCTGATGCTGATGTCGAGTTGATTCGGGCGCGGTTGAAGGATGACGTATCGCTGGTGCGCTGGTCAGCCGTGTTTGCGTTGGGTCAAAGCGGCTGGAAGGAGGCTATACCGTGGCTGGAAGACGCCGCCAACACCGATACCGAGGAATCGGTGCGGGACGGCGCGGTGGATGGGCTGAAGAATTTGCGCGGTGGGATTCTGTGGCTCCGGTCGCTGCCCGCGGCGTTGAAAGAGGCAAAGGATTCGGGGAAACGAGTGCTGGCGTATTTTTACACGGGCGGCTCGGAGACGTGCCAGAAGTTCGAGGAAGGCGTTCTGGCGGACACGGAGGTCGTGGGCGCGGCCAGCGCGTTTGTGAGTGTGCGCGTGAATGTGGCGGCACATGCTGAGGCGGCTGCGAAGTTTGACGTGCGTGGCGCGCCTACGGTATTGGTGCTGGATGCGCAGGGCGGCGAACTGGCACGAGTGTCGGGTCTGGCGGAGAAAGCGACGTTGCTGTCGCGGCTGGTGGACGGGCTGTCGAGCAAGATGACGTTGCGCGAGGCGCAACAGTTGGCGGAGAAGAACCCCACCGACGTGGAGGCGAATTGGCGCCTAGCGCAGGCGTATCTGGACAGCGGCCGCGAGGAACTGGCGGATCCGCATCTGCGGAACGTCATCAGTCATGACGATGAAAACCGGTACGGGCACACGGCGGACGCGATGTTCGCGTTGGGATTCTGTTTGGGGCATCGGGGCAAGCACGGCGGGGCGGCGTATTGCATGGAGCATTTGCTTGCGCGCTGGCCTGATTTCAAGGATAAGGACAAGGCGCTGTATTGCTTGGGCTTGAGTCGGTTGGCAACGGGACAACGAGACGAAGGCCGGGCGACATTGGAGCGATTGATCAAAGAATGTCCGCAGAGCAGCGTGATCGGATCGGCGCGACTGGTTCTTGAGAAACTGAACACAAAAGATGGGAACCGTGAGAAAGACAAATAAACTGTGCAGTATCGTTCTGGGTGCGGCGGTGGTGTGTGTTGCGCTCGCGGCGCGCGCTGAGACCTTGTCGCCACAAGATCAGAAGGCGGCCATTGAAGCGAACAAGTTTGTCGAGCGCGGGAACGAATTCAAGAAGAAGGATTCGCTGGCAAGGGCAAAGGCCGAGTATGAACGGGCGCTGAAGATTTTCCCGCGGCATCTGGACGCGCTCTACAATCTCGCCATCGTCTGTGTTGACTTGAAGCAACCCGCCGAGGCGATTGCGCACTACAAGCATTATCTCGATTTGAAGAACGACGACCCGGATGCGTGGAACCAATTGGGCGTGTTGTTGGATGAGAATGATGACAAAGCCGGTGCGCTGGTAGCTTATGAGAAGGCCGTGGCCATTGCCCCGAAGTTCGGGCGTGCACATCATAATCTTGGCGTGTTGCTTGAGGAACAGGGCAAGCTCAACGAGGCGCGACAACATCTGGAGTTGTTTGTGAAGTTGGAGGAGGAAGCTGGGCGGCACACCGGCGAGGCGTACTACAGTCTCGGCGTGCTGGAGTTGGAGCAGATGCATTTCACCGAAGCCAAGAAACTGCTGCAGAAGGCCTTGGATACGGATCCGAGCGCAGCGTTTTACAACAACGCGCTGGGCGACGTGTATCTGGCAGAGAAAACCCCCAGCGTTGCGCGGGTATATTACCAGAAGGCCATTGATAGAGATCCGAAGTCCGCGGTGGCGTACAGCGGGTTGGGGGATGCGCAACGTGACCTTGGCGACCGCGATCAGGCGCTGGCGACGTATCTGAAAGCGTTGGAACTACGGCCGGATTACGGGCTGGTGCATTACAAGCTGGGTCTGATGTTCGAGACGACCAATCCAGCCGACGCAATAAAACATTTTGAAAGTTACCTGCATTCTGGTAAGAATCTACAGTACCGCGAGACAGTCGCGGCAAAACTGGAAAAACTGAAACAGGGCTCAAAACCCACCAACTAATACGGTTGTATAACATGTCACAACATCGGAGTTTGAAGTCAGCGAACAAGATCACGACGCGTCGCAACGTGCTGAAGCGGTTCGAGCGCGTCGAAGTATTGAAGAAACAGGGACGCTGGAAAGATGGCCAGCGCGTTTTTGGTTTGCCGAAGACCAAACCGGAGTAACGACAACGCGGTTTCTGCGCCCATGACGGGCGCGTAAGCCGAACCGGCGTTCCAATAAAGTGCGGTCGCAACAATGGAAGCAGATGCTAGATCAAGGAGGTCAGTCATGAATTCATTCGTTCATTCTTGCAGATATCCCCAATGGCTGCTGAGCGTTTGCCTCGCGGCAGGTTTGCCGCTGGTGGCGCAGGCCGATTCGTTGAATGAAGTCGTGCCCCCGCCAGTGCCCGCACCAACTGCCGCGCCGGCAGTGTTGAAGGCCAGTGCCGAAGGACAAGCCGAACAGCCAGCGGCCGGTCCGTCGTACAGCAACTACGGCGTGGTGAAAGGCGTGCGCTCGAACGTGCGCGCCCGTCCCAGCATTTCGGCCGAGCCGGTCATCCAATTAAGCAAGGGCGACTCGGTGATAATCGTCGAACATAAGACGGTCAGCGGAACCGGCAAGGATATAGAGTGGCTGCGCATTCAACTGCCGGCACAAGCCAAGTGTTTTGTGAGCGCGCAGTTGGTCGGCAACGGTGTGGTCAAGGCCGACCGTGTTTATGTGCGTTGCGGCCCCAGCACGAACCATCGCGACGTGGGCAAGCTTGCCAAAGGCGACACCGTCGAGGTCATAAAGACCGAAGGCGCATGGTTGCAGATCAAGCCGACTCCACAGTGCACGGGTTGGATCGCGGCCGAACTGGTGGAGATCAGTTCCGCGGTGCCGCCGCCCGCAGTTGCGCCGACGCCCGTGCCGCCCGTAACCGGGCTGCCGCCGACTACGGCTGAAGCAGTGACACCGCCGGCGCCGGCAGGGACAACCATGAAGGTTGTGGATGCTGACCCGGAAATGATCGTCCAATACGCGTTGAAGGACGGCATCTTGTTGGCCGCGACCGAGGACGGGGCGCTGGCGTCGTACCAATTGATGACGCCGGAGTTGAACCGGCTGCAACAGCGGATCTGCTATCTCGAAAGCGATAACGGGAACCTGAAGCGCTTCGAGGGCAAACACGTCCGCGTGGCAGGCAACGAACGCTGGCGCAAAGGCGATCGGGACCCGGTGTTGGTGATTGATCGCATCGGAATGGTGTGGTAACACCGGCTCCGCGATGTCGGCACGAATCATTGATGGCAAAGCCATTGCGGAGCAGATCAACGCGGAGACTGCTGCCGCCGTCGCGCAACTCAAGGCGCGCCAGAAACTCACCCCGGGTCTAGCCGTCATCCTTGTTGGTGACAACCCCGCCAGCGTCGCCTATGTTTCGTCAAAGGACAAGATGTGCGCGCGGCTGGGATTGCACTCCGAGCGGATCAACCTGCCGGCTACGACCAGTCAGGAGCAACTGCTGCAAATCATCAGCGGCCTGAATTCCAAAAAGGAAGTTCACGGCATTCTAGTCCAATCGCCGTTGCCAAAGCAGATTTCCGAGGATGCGATCTTCGCGGCGGTTGATCCGAGCAAGGACGTTGACGGGTTTAACCCCTGCAACGTCGGCAAACTGGCGCTCGGCGATCCGACGGGGTTCGCGCCGTGTACGCCGGCTGGCGTTCATCAACTTCTGGTCCGCAGCGGCGTTGCCATTGAAGGCGTGCATGTTGTTGTCCTCGGCCGGAGCCGGATCGTAGGTCGTCCCGTCTCGCTCATTCTTTCGCAGAAAACGCCACAAGCCAACGCGACGGTTACGGTTTGTCATTCGCGCAGTAAGAACTTGGCGGAGATATGCAGGTCCGCCGACATCCTCATCGCGGCCATCGGTTCACTGCGATTTGTCAAAGCCGACATGGTCCGCGCAGGCGCGGTCGTGATAGATGTCGGCATCAACCGCGTCGAAGACAAGTCGGCCGAAAAGGGGTATCGGCTTGTCGGTGACGTGGATTTCGACGCTGTCAAAGAAAAGGTGTCGCTGATTTCGCCCGTGCCCGGTGGCGTCGGTCCGATGACCATAGCCATGCTCATGCACAACACTGTCCGCGCCGCGAAACTACGTCACAACATTCCTTGACGGAAATCTGTCGCATCCCGAGGACTAATAGGGTTGGAAGACGCTAGCGCGACATGGCGGACCACGTCACGATCAAGCTGCCGCCGTTTTAGGCGGAGATGTTTTGGCGCGGGAACGTTTCTTGGCTGGGCCTGCCTGTCCGAAAACGCCGAGCTTGCGAAACCGCTTATACCGCGTCTCCAACAGATCCGTGGTTTTCTCCGCCAGCAACTCGTCGAGATGTTTCAGGATGACTTTTTTCACGGCGTTAGCCGTGGCATCGTAATCTTTGTGGGCACCGCCGGGCGGTTCGGGGATGATTTCATCCACGACGCCGGACTCCAACAGATCTTTGGCTGACAATCGCAACGCTTCGGCAGCTTGCGGCGCATTGGCGCGGTCTTTCCACAGAATCGCGGCGCAACCTTCGGGCGAGATGACGGAATAATAGGCATTTTCCAGAATCAACACGCGGTCGCACACGCCGATGCCGAGCGCGCCACCCGAACCACCTTCGCCAATGATCACGGCGACGATCGGCACCTTCAACACCATCATCTCACGTAGATTGACGGCTATGGCCTCGGCGATGTGGCGTTCCTCGGCGCCAATGCCGGGGTACGCGCCGGGCGTGTCGATCAAACATACAACGGGTAGATTGAACTTCTCCGCCAGTTGCATCAGCCGCAGCGCCTTGCGGTAGCCTTCGGGATGCGCGCAACCGAAATTGCGAAGCAGGTTTTCCTTGGTGTCGCGGCCTTTCTGCTGGCCGATCACCATGACGTGATGGCCGTTGATTGACGCCAGCCCGCCAACCATGGCACGGTCGTCGCTGAACCGGCGGTCGCCGTGCAGCTCGACGAAATCAGCGGCGATACGCTGAAGATAGTCGAGCATATAAGGACGTTTCGGGTGACGCGCGAGCTGGACGCGCTGCCAGGCCGTGAGGTCCGTGAATACCTGTTTTCTGGTCGCCTCGAGTTTCGCCTCGATGGCCTTGATCTGGGTGGACAAATCGATGTTCTGTTCGGTTGCCTGTTTGTGGAGCGCCTCCAACGCCTGCTCCAAGTCGACAATCGGTTTCTCGAACTCCAGCGTGTAGAGTTTCATGGTCTCAATCGCGAATGGTTACCGGCGTGCCGACGGGCAGGATCGTGTATAACTCCGCGATATCGTCGTTGCGGAGGCGGATGCAGCCCGCAGTGGCCGCTTTGCCGATGGAGTTGGTGTCCCACGTGCCGTGCAGGCCGTAACCCGGTACGTCAAGACCGAGCCAGTGGGTGCCGAGTATGTTCTCGGGATTGCCGTACGCGATCATCTTGCCGTCGGGCCGATGCCACTCGGGATTGGCAATGCGGCTGGTGATCTTGAAATCGCCGACAGGCGTCTTGCTGAACTGGCCAGTACCGACCCGGTACCGTTTGAAGAACTTGCCATTGTCGGTCAACGTCAGCATGTTGGCCGACTTGCTGACCGTGACGGCGAAATGCGGTTGGTAGATGCGCAAACGGTCGCCCAAGCGGATGACATCGCGCGTCAGGTTATTGGATTTCTTGATCAGCTCCATCGTCGTGCCAAACTGTTTGGCGAGTTTGCCGAGCGAATCGCCCGCGACAATGGTGTAATCCACCTTCTCCGGCGCGGGGGCAGGGGAGAACAGAATCTGCGTGTCGATCTCGCCAAGCATGTCTACCGCCTTGTCCGAACTCGAAATGTTGCCGCCCAGCGTCTGTAACGCGGCGCGGGCATCGGCGAGTTTACCTTCGTCTTTGAGGGCGCGAGCGCGTTCGAGTGTGCCGCTGTCGGGGAATGTTGTCGGAGCTGCCGGTGCAGCTGCCGCCGCAACCATCGCTTTATTCGTCGCCGGCTCAGCCGTGGCAGGTGGCGTGGACGGAGCACGATTGCAACCCGCCCAGAACAATGCCAGCATGGCCATAGCAATGTATTGTTTCATGATTGCAAATCGCGCGCCACCAAACCCATGGATGGGTATCGGCGTGCGACATCCTTTTCAAGGCATTTGAAGATGACTTCCTCAATGTGGGCCGGCAGGTCTGGCACATCGTTGCGCAGCGGCCGAACGTTCCTCTTAAAGTTGGCGTATTTCTCAAGGATCTCCCGCGGCGATTCTCCGGTGATCGGCGGATAACCGGCAATCATCTCATAGGCGGTAATCCCGAATGAAAAGATGTCGGCCCGCTCGTCCACGGGTTCTTTGGCAATCTGTTCGGGCGCGAGGTACGACGGCGTTCCCGAATTAGTTGACAATCGTTTTGGTTCCGACGGCCGCTCGATGGCGAGGTCGAGATCAATCAGCTTCGGATCAAATGTTTTCGGGACCACGACGTTCTCTGGTTTGAAGTCCAGATGCAGATAGCCGCGCTGATGGATGTGAGCCAGCGCCGACGCCATGCCGACCAGCAATTTCAGGCGGTTGGGGACAAGTTGCGGCTCACGGCGCAGGATCCGCTCCTTGAGGTTCGGCCCCGGCACGTACTCCAAGACCGCGTAATGGTGGTCGCGAGATTCCCCGTGTTTGAACAGGCGCACGATATTCGGGTGGTCCATGTGGCTCAGGACATCGCAGCCCCAGGAGAACCGGCGGACATACGTGCGATCCGACTCAAGCTGCGGCAAAAGGACGCGGAGGGCATAATGGTTTCCGTCGTCGTCGATGGCGAGATAGATCGTAGCCATACCGCCTTGCGCGAGCTTTCCCAAAACTTCGTAATCAGCAAATGTCTTTCCAACCATGGCGCGGCAAAGACTACCTGAGAAATCCGCGTTTTGCAATGGAAATGCTGGTGGGACACCACAGTCCCAAAACCCTGCCACCGGTTGTCAGTGATTGCCGCGCTTTGGCAGATATTTGCCGATGAGCAGATCGAGTTTCCGGCGGGTCGCGGGGCGCATGGCGTCGGGCCGCGTCAGGATGGCGTTGGCCAGCGCATGATGGCACGCGCAATCGGAGACTGGATTGATCGCGTTGACGGCGAACCCGATGATGTCTTGGGCGATACGCGCGTTCTTCTGGAGGTTGCCGATAATCATTTCCACGGTGACCGCCTCGTCCGTCTCGCGCCAGCAATCGTAGTCGGTCACCATCGCCATGGTCGCGTAACAGATCTCGGCTTCGCGAGCGCAACGGGCTTCACCGAGGTTGGTCATCCCGATTACGTCCCAGCCCATTGCCCGATGGAACAGCGATTCCGCGCGAGTCGAGAACGCGGGACCTTCCATATTCACGTAGGTACCGCCATCGTGCGCCGTCGCGCCCACGCGTTTTGCGCAGGTCGCCAGCACCGCGCGCAGTTTTCCACAAACCGGATCGGCGAATGACACGTGCGCCACCACGCCGTCACCGAAGAACGTGGAATCTTTGCTGCGTTTGGTGTGGTCGATGAACTGATCCACCAATACGATGTCCGTGGGCTTGTATTTCTCCTGAAGACTGCCGACGGCGCTGACGCTGATAATCCAGCCGACCCCGAGCTTCTTCAAGCCGTAGATATTGGCGCGGTGATTCAATTCGCTGGGCAGAACCTTGTGACCGCGGCCGTGGCGTGGAAGAAATACCACCTCGCGATCGCCGAGTCGCCCGGTCAGAAACTGGTCGGACGGTTTGCCAAACGGTGTCTCCACTGTTATCCACCGTTTTCGTTCCAGCCCCGGCATTTCGTACAATCCTGAACCGCCAATGACGCCGATTTTCATAAGTCTTCTCCAATAAAATGATCAGGTTGATGTTTTCAATCGCATTTGAAGTCCGCCGCCAATCCGTGCAGTGGGAACACGGTCTGACGGATTCTTTGGATCGTTTCGCGCAGAGCCGGCTCGACAGCGGCGCGTTGTTCGGCGTGCACGGGCAACTCGCGGTCGCGCAGGCCGCCAAGCCACTCGGCGCTTTGGAGCATTACGCCGCCCATGCCTAGGCTCCAATCGTGTTCGTCTTCCTCGCCGCAGAACGTTTGCCACGCCAGCGCCCAGGCGCGCACTGTGTTCTCGACGTTGTAACCGCCGCCGCCGGTTGCCAGGATCGGTTTGGCAAAGCTCAGGAGATGGCGGACGATTTCGGGATAGGCGTTATTCGTCAGCATGAGATGCGTCAGCGGATCGCCGGCCAGGGTGTCCATGCCCAGCTCGACCACGAGCACATCGGGGTTGAAGGCTTTGATCAACGGCACGGCGATCTTGTTGAACGCTAGCAAGAATGCCTCGTCGTATGTGTCGGCAGGCAGGGGGACGTTGACGTTGTAACCGCGGCCCGCTCCTTTCCCAATTTCATCCTCAAACCCGCTCCACGGAAACAGGGTCTTGCCGCTTTCGTGCATCGAGATGGTCATCACGTCGTTGCGGCTGTAAAACGCCTCCTGAGTGCCGTCGCCGTGATGTGCATCGAGATCGAGACAGAGGACGCGCTTGCCGGCTTCCGCCAGCCGCTGGCAGCCGAGCACCATGTCGTTGAGATAACAGAAACCAGCCGCTTTCTCCGGGCCGGCGTGATGGAAACCGCCCGATGGATTGAAGACGATATCGGCGTCACCCGACAGGATCAATTGCGCACCGGTCAGCGTCGCACCACACGCCCATCTTGGATACTCATAAACATCGCGGGAGACGTGTGTGTCGGATCCGCCCAGGCCCATGTTGAATCCTTCGACCGTCAGATCGCCGGCCGCAGCGCGTTGTAGCTCGTCCAAATATCGAGCGGTATGAAACTTTTCCAACTCAGCGCGGGTGGCCGGTCTGGGCGCGACCTCTCGTCGGTCGTCACCGTGCAACAAGCCTAGCGCCGCCAGCCGTTCGCGGACGCGACCGGCGCGTTCCGGTCGGAACGGACAGTCGGGCGGATAACTGAACGCCTCGATGTCCGCTGAATGGATGAACGCCAATTTCCGTCGGTTCATGTGCGCCACCGTACCCGCACGGCATCGGGCTGGGACCGGGTACGAGTTACCCAGCGCGATCTGTCGGGAGTGCTCTCTTACTCAAAATCCATGTCGTAATGATAGACGTCGGCGCGGAGCATACTCTTGGTCTTGCAGTTGCTCTTGCCGATGACCGCCTGCATGGCACGGTTATCGCGCAGAACCTCGGCGGTAAACCCGCTGATGCCGTTGCGCCGCGCGACGCGGGCGAGATAATTGAGCAAGAACGTGCCGATTCCGCGCTTTTGCCACTTGTCTTCCACGACGAACGCCACTTCCGCGCGGTTTGTTTTCGGGTCGAGATAATAACTGCCCATGGCAATGATATCTTCGCCGTGGGCCGCCGGCAGGGTGCCGACGATGGCCACTTCATTGCGGTGGTCGATGTATATGAAGTCTTCGATCTGGCGACGCGGGATGTGCGTCATGTTGCTCATGAACCGGTAATAAATGGTCTGCTGCGACAGGTTATAGAACAGATCCCGCATCAGCGGTTCGTCGGTTGGATGGATCGGGCGGAAGTTGATTTGCGTGCCGTCGTTGAGCAGATAGCTGGTGCGCAGTTCCTTGGGACCGACAATGATCTTGCCTTCCTTGGCGGCCATCTCGGCCGCGAGATATTTGGTCTCAATGGCCTCGCGCAGCAGTTGAGCGCGGAACTTCGGATGAGCGATGCTAATCAACGCCATGGCGCGTTCCTTGACGCTCTTGCCGTGCAGATAGGCTATTCCGTACTCGGTGGCCACGTAATGCACGCCCGCTCGCGTCAGCACGACACCGGCGCCGGGGCTGAGCCGCGTGACGATGCGCGAGACGATGCCGCCGCGCGCGGTGGATGGCAATGCGATGATAGCCTTGCCGCCGTGCGCTTTCGCGGCGCCGCGGTTAAAGTCAACCTGGCCGCCGACGCCTGAGAAAAACTTCGTGCCGAGCGAATCTGCGCAGACCTGGCCGGTGAGATCAATCTCCAGCGCGGTATTGATTGCCACCATTTTGTACTGCTTGCTGATTATGGACGGATCGTTGACGTACTCCGTCGGACGAAATGAGAACATCGGATTGTTATCCACGAAGTCGTACAGCTTGCGGGTTCCGAGGCAGAAGCTGGCGACGATGCGTCCGCGATCAAGCGATTTGCGGCTGCCGTTGATGACGCCGGACTTGACCAGGTCAACAATGCCGTCGGTGAGCATCTCGGTGTGAATGCCGAGATCTTTCTTGCCCTTTAGAAAATGCAACAACGAATGCGGGATGCGCCCGATTCCAAGCTCTATGGTGGAACCGTCCTCAACCAGTGCCGCGACGTACTCGGCGATCCGCTGTGCCTCCTCGGTCTCTTGAGTAAACGGCACCTCCAGGATCGGTTCTTCTGACGGCACCAGTGCGTCCAGGTCGTAGACATGGATGAACGTGTCGCCGAGCGTGCGCGGCATGTTCGGATTGACCTGGGCGATGACCAGCGAAGCGTTTTCAGTGGCGCTCTTGACGATGTCCACCGACACGCCGAGGCTGCACATTCCATCTTCGTCCGGTGGCGACACCTGAATCAACGCGGCATCGAGCGGTAACTGCCCGGAATTGAACAACCGCGGGATATCCGACAGGTGAATCGGCGTGTAATCGCCCAATCCTTCCTGAATGATGTCCCGCACGTTTTCCGCAATGAAGAAACTGTTCACGCGGAAGTACTGCGCCATCTCCTTGTGAGCGTACGGCGCATCGCCGAAGGTCAGCAGATGCACAATCTCGGTGTCGGGCAGTTCGGTGGCGCGATTGGTGAGCGCGCGCACCAGTTCCATCGGTTCGGCGCAGCCTGTCCCGATGAACACACGTTGGCCCGGCCGCAACTTGGCGACAGCTTCCGCCGCCGTCGAGATGAACGCCTTGTATTTCTCTTTCCAGTTAAGATCGTAGCTGGGTTGCTTGTCAGTCATGGTGGTGCTCGTCAACATTGGCCAGAGTCATGCGCGCGTCGGCCAGGTAAGCCCCGGTGCCCACTTCGCCAACAATGTAAGGATTAATGTCCAATTCAACAATTTGAGGATAATCAGTGGCGAGTTGGCTGATACGCTGCAGGCCGCCGGCCACCGCCTCCAGATCCACTCCCGCCTGCCCGCGCGCGCCTTTGAGCAGCGCGTAGGAGCGCGTGCCCTTCAACATCTGCATCGCTTCCTCGGCGGTGATCGGTGCGAGATAAAATGTCACGTCTTTCATTACTTCTACAAAGATGCCGCCCAGACCGAACATCAGCATCGGCCCGAACTGCGGATCGCGGGTCATACCGAGAATCACTTCACGTCCCGGCGGCCCCATCTTCTCGACGTACGCGCCCCGAATATGGGCATCGGGCATAAGGCGATGTATGCGCAGCATCATCAGGTCGAACGCATCACGGACCTGATCGGCGTTGGCCAAACTTATTCGCACGCCGCCGACATCGGACTTATGAATGACGTCCGGGGAAACGATTTTCATCACCACCGGATATCCGATGCGGTCGGCCGCGTCCACTGCCTCGGCGGTATTGCGGGCCAGATAGCCGGGCAACACATTGAAATCGTAGGCGCGCAGGATTTCCTTGGCCTCAACTTCGCTGACCTGGCGAATGCCCATCTTAACGTGCCAATTGATCACCCGGTCCACGCGATGGCGGTTGACGGGGAAACGCGTGACGATACGAGGTGGCCTGCGCCGCCATGCCGCGTAATCCTGCATTGCCTGCAACGCGCCGACAGCCCGTTCGGCGGACGGATAACTTGGAATGTTCAGCGCCATCAATCGTTCCCGGGCCGGAATGACCTCGTTGCCGCCAAGGAAGGCGGCCAAGAGTGGTTTCTTGCTCCCGCCACGGAGGGACGCCGCGGCCAGCTTCTCCGCCAGCACCAACGGTTTCGTCATGTTCTGCGGCGTCACCACCACGATGATCGCGTCGGAGTTGGGATCTTCCTGAATGAGTTCGAAGGCTTTCATGTAGCGATCGGGATCGGCGTCGCCGATGACGTCCACCGGGTTGCCGAACGCAGCCGACGCCGGCAGACACTCGCGCAGTTTCTTTTGTGTCTCTTCTGTCGGCGCGATCATCTTGAACCCGGCAGTCTCCGCCGCGTCAGCGGCCATGATGCCCGGTCCGCCTGCGTTGGTGATAATTGCCACTCGGTTGCCTTGCGGCAACGGCTGCAGCGCCAGCGCGATCGCGTAATCAAACAGCGCCTCGAAGTTCTCGGCCCGGATCACGCCCGACCGTTTGAACGCGGCGCCGTAAGCCATGTCGGCCCCGGCAAGACTGCCCGTGTGCGATGAGGCCGCCTTCGCGCCCGCCTGCGTGACGCCCACCTTCAGGATGACAACCGGTTTGTGCGTCGCGGCTTGTTCTGCTACCTGTAGAAACTTGTTTCCTTCCGTGATGCTTTCCAGATAACCGGCTATGACGCGCGTGTCGTCGTCCGCGGCCAGCGCCTCGAGAAAATCCACTTCGTTGAGATCGGCCTTGTTGCCAAAGCTGATGACTTTACCAAGACCCATCTTCATGTTCATCGCCAGGTCGAGGATCGCCACGCAGAGCGCGCCCGACTGCGAGATCACCGAAATCCGACCAGTAGGCGGCATCATCGGGGCGAACGTAGCGTTCATCTTATTGGTCGTGTTGAGCACGCCAATGCAGTTCGGCCCCATCAACCGGACGCCGTTGGCCCGGCACAACTCCGCTATCTCGCGTTCCTGCGCCGCGCCTTTCGAGTCCACTTCCTTGAAGCCCGCTGTGATGACAATCACTGTCTTGGCGCTGGCATCAATGGCGTTTTGAATGGAAGCCTTGACGGCTTTCTGTGGCACCACGATGACCGCGAGATCCACTTTCCCATTGTATTCCTTGAGATCGTGGTAACATTTCAGTCCGAGAATCTCATCGGCCTTGGGATTCACCGGCACGATCGTGCCTTGGTATCCGCCGTTAATCAGGTTGGCGACAACTTCGTGGCCGACCTTGCCCGGCGATTGCGACGCCCCCAGTACCGCAATGGTCTGAGGACTCAAAAGTGATTCAAGCATCGTTTTTTGTTCTCCAATAATGTATGGGGCGCGCTATTTAGCGGGAAAAGTCACCTGCTGTCAAGTGGCACCCGCGCGAAAACCCGGAAAGCAGAAGCTTCAACGTCGGAGGTCAGCCACCGCTGACCGCAAAGCGGGCGGCAGTTGGCTGAACCGAGTTGTGGGGCATTCTACTAGAACCCCGCTTTGGCTGGGTCATCGAAGAAGACGACAGTCAACGGCTCCCATTTGTTATTCCGTCGATAAAATAGACCATTCCAAAACAGAGGCACCTCGCCTTTGTGCTTTGTGATCCACTTGATACGCACAAGGCTTTTCCCAGTTTTGTTTGTTTCTGTTATTTCGTAATCGGTGGGTCTCCCGTAGAACTCGAAAGCGGATTTGGCCTGCCCATCCATCGCGCGCACTTGCATTTCCTTCTGTTCGGCGACTAGGCTTCCAGTAAAAAAATCTACAAAGGCTCCCTCAATCTTGCCAGACTCAAGCCGTTTGACCAAGCCCTCTATCTGAGCAGTTGGTTCTATCGAGTCTGCGAAGGCGACAGCACACAGGCAGCACGTAGTCACGATCATGGCGATTAGCGTTCTCATGAATACCTCCAATGTTTGACCAACAGTGTTATTAGCACAAACTCATCTTTTCAAAGTCAGAGCTCGCGTATCTGACGACAGCGTAGGTCGCGCTCCTGTGCGTGTCAATCGCGTTCGCAAAGGATTTGTGTTGGCCAAAGGGGCAGTGAGAATGCACCGCATAACCCGGACCATTCACGATGCGCTTAAACAACCCACGGTGTATCGCTGCTCGAACCCTCACCCTGTCCCTCTCCCTTTATCGCAAGGGAGAGGGGAATTTCCTCTCCCCGCTCGCGGGGAGAGGATTAAGGTGAGGGGTTGCCGGATGTTTCAGGTGGTTCATGAATAAGTCAGGCCTACCGGGATTGGGAATTGACAGGGCGGGTGGAATCTGGTGGGATGCGCCGCAACGTTTGTCGCCTCAGCTCGAATAACAACAGCAGGAGGAAACCAATGACGGAGCAGAAGACCCCTATCTCGACCTCTTCATTGATGACGGAAAAGCGCACGTTCCCGCCTTCACCCGAAGTTGTGAAACGCGCCCACATCAACGCTGCCCAATATCAGAAGATGTACGAGCGTTCGATCAAAGACTCGGATGGTTTTTGGTTGGAACAAGCCAAGACGCTCGACTGGTTCAAGAAACCTACCGTCAGTCGCAGGTACACGTGGAACACCGATGCGCGGACGATCAAACACACCTGGTTTGAGGATGGTGAACTCAACGTTGCCGTAAACTGTCTGGATCGTCATCTCAAGACCAAGGTGGCCAAGAAGGTCGCCATCCTTTGGCAGGGCGAGCCGGAGGATGAAGTTCGCAAGATCACCTACGAACAATTGCACGCCGAGGTCTGCAAGTTCGCCAACGTCCTGAAATCGTACGGCGTCAAGAAAGGCGATCGCGTGGCGGTTTATCTGCCCATGATACCGGAGTTGCCGGTGACGATGCTGGCTTGTGCGCGGATCGGGGCGATCCACTCGGTCGTGTTTGGCGGGTTTAGCGCCGAATCGCTCTCCGGCAGGATCAATGATTCGGAGTGCAAAGTGCTGGTTACATCAAACGTATCGCTGCGCGCCGGCAAACATATCAGGCTGAAGGACATTGCCGACCAGGCGGCGGCGAAATCGCCCTCGATCCAGAAGATTGTCGTCGTCCAACGCAACCCTGAGCCGTGCAACATGGTGGCTGGGCGCGATGTTTGGTATCACGACGAAATGGCCAAGGCCAAGACCGAGTGCCCACCCGAAGTGATGAAGGCCGAGGACATGCTGTTCATTCTTTACACGTCCGGTTCAACCGGCAAACCCAAGGGCGTGGTACACACGACCGCGGGTTACCTGCTGCACTCAGCGATCAGCCACAAATACATCTTTGATATCCACGACGACGACATGTACTGGTGCACGGCAGATATCGGCTGGGTCACTGGCCATACCTATATCGTTTACGGGCCGCTGTGCAACGGTGCGACCAGCGTGATGTTTGAAGGCGTGCCGACGTTCCCGGATGCCGGACGTTTCTGGCAGATCGTCGAGAAATTCAAGTGCACGGTGTTTTACACGGCGCCGACAGCGATCCGCGCGTTGATACGCCAAGGCGACGAATGGCCGAACAAATATGACCTGAGTTCGCTCCGCGTGCTCGGTTCGGTTGGTGAACCGATCAATCCCGAAGCTTGGATCTGGTACTACAAGATGATTGGCAAAGAGCGTTGCCCGATTGTTGATACCTGGTGGCAAACAGAGACCGGCGGCATCCTCATCACGCCGTTACCGGGCGCGCACGTGACGAAACCCGGCAGCGCGAGCCGGCCGTTCTTTGGCGTCGAGCCGGTTATTCTTCGCGACGACGGCACTGAATGCAATCGGAACGAAGGCGGCAAACTCTGCATCAAGACGCCGTGGCCGGGCATGATGCGCACGATGTGGGGCGACCACGACCGGTTCATTGACACGTATTTCACAATGTACAAGAACATCTATTTCACGGGCGACGGCTGCCGTCTCGATGCGGACGGCGATTACTGGTTGATGGGACGCATTGACGACGTCGTCAACGTCTCCGGCCATCGCATCGGCACGGCGGAAGTCGAGAGCGCGCTGGTCAGCCATCCGAAAGTCGCGGAAGCTGCCGTGGCGCCGATGCCTCACGAAATCAAAGGGCAGGGGTTGTACGCGTTTGTAACCCTGAAAGACGGCGTCCATGAAAGCGATGATCTCCGTAAGGAACTGGCGAACCATGTTCGCAAGGAAATCGGCCCCATCGCCGTGCCCGACAAGATACAGTTTGCGTCGGCGCTGCCGAAGACGCGTTCGGGCAAGATCATGCGCCGCATTCTGCGCAAGATCGCCGAGAACGCCGTGGACCAGATCGGTGATACAACGACGCTGGCCGACCCGCACGTCGTCGAATTACTCGTGAAGAACCGTTTGTGAGCCGGGTTGTAAACAACCAACAACCAGAATGAGCCGGACCGATCCACAAGATGCGTGTCCGGCTCGTTCACTTTCTGGAGGCATATCCATGTCTGAGCAGAATGTGATCGCAGTGGACAGTACCAGCGGTATCCAGCCGGCGATGAAGAATCTCGGTTGGCCGGTAACCTTTGCCGGTATGGGCATCAACCTTGCACTTGGCGTGCTCTACACCTGGAGCATGTTCAAGGGTGCAATCGAGAAAGAGTTCGGTTGGAAAGGTTCCCAGTTTAATGACCCATACGCCCTCTGTTGTCTTGCTTTCGCCTTTGCAATGATCTTGGCGGGACGATGCCAGGACAAACTCGGGCCGCGTCTCACCGCGTCAATCGGCGGCCTGCTCGTTGGCGCTGGGATGGTCCTCATTTCGCGGTCGGCGAGCTACGGCGTTTGGCTGCTGGGGTTCGGTGTGTTGGTTGGCGTGGGCATAGGTTTCGGCTATTCGTCCGCCACGCCGCCCGCGTTGAAATGGTTTCCGCCGTCGAAGACCGGCCTGATCGCCGGGCTTGTTGTGGCGGGATTCGGTCTGGCGCCGGTGTATCTTGCGCCGACCTCGCAGTATTTGCTGAGTCATTACCAACTAAAAGGCTCGATGTTGACCTTCGGCATCGTGTTCGTGGTGATTGTGTGCGGCCTCGCGCAGTTGCTGGTGAATCCGCCGCTGGGCTACGTCGCGGGACCGAAACCGTTGTCCGGAGCGATCGCGAAACCAGCCGCCGTCAACTCAACGCCGGGCGAGATGCTGCGGATGCCGACGTTCTGGCTGTTGTGGATTATCTATTTCATCGGCGCGGGCGCTGGACTGATGGTGATCAGCAGCGTCAGCGGCATGGCCAAGAAGAGCATGAAAGACATGGCGTTCATGGCTGTGGCCGTGATGGCAATCGGCAACGCTGCCGGGCGTATCACAGCTGGCGTGTTGTCCGACAAGATCGGCCGGCGCTGGACGTTGATGATCGTTTTGTTGTTCCAGGCCGTGCTGATGTTTATCGCAATTCCGGTGACTGCCTCGACGGACACGGTGCCAGTGGTCATCGTGCTCGTGGCGTCATTGATCGGGTTCAACTATGGCGCGAACTTGTCGCTGTTCCCGTCGTACGCGAAAGATTTGTGGGGCTTGAAGAGTTTCGGGATGAACTACGGCATCCTGTTCACCGCGTGGGGCGTGGGCGGCCTCGTCCTGAGCCGGCTGCAACAGACGCTCACGGCGTCGAGCAACAACAGCTATCAGTCATCGTTTGTGGCTGCGGGCGTGTTGCTCATCGTCGGCGCCGCGTTGACGTTCCTCATCAATCCGTTGCAACGGAAGGCGGCCGTAGCATAGCTGCGCCAAACGTTTTTTGGAGCCTTGCTCAGAACTTGTAGATGAAGGAGAGTTGCTCGCGCAGATCTTCGCCGTCGTCCTGGCCTTTGTATTCGGTGCGCAGCTCAGAGACTTCGAGTCCGAGTAGGAAGTTCGGGGTAAACGAATACTGGGCATTGCCGAAGATCACGCTATTGAAGGTGCGAGGGTGTACCGTGGCTGTGGCCGTCACGTCGCCCTTTGGTACTTTGTCAAACCCGCCACCCACATTGAACTGCCATTTCGGCGTCGGCTTCAACGTCACCGCCGCCCAGCCGCCATCGCTCCGAATCTCTTTCTTGCGGGTCGTATCGTAGCCCTGGCCAATCCCGCCGAGATACGCGTCAAGGTCTTGGCCGGCGTATGCCTCACCGGTTAGTGATAACCACGCCGTGATCGGGACGGTCAGGTCGAGGTTGACCGACCACGAATCGAGGGTCTTGGGATTGGCGAAGGTATTGGTATGATTGATGTCCTCTTCAGCCCAGTGACCCGAAACGCCAACCGTAGTCGGTTTGCTGTTAAAGCCGGGGAACGTCAGACTGGCTCGTCCTTGTAAGCCCGGGACGGATGAATCCTGACCGGTATCGCTGTAGGATGCGGTGAAACTGTTGGTTCGGCCGATGTCGCGCGTGGCAGCGGCTTCCAGTTTGAACTCCACGTCCTTGGCCAACTCGAATCCTTTTGTCAGACGAACCTGGGGCCGGCGGTAACCGATGTTCCCTTCCCACCATCCGACGGTGTAATTGAGCGTCGGCATCCACAACGGCGAGATCACGTCAAACGTCTGACCAGCCAGAATGCTGAAGTGTTGCTCCGGCCAATCAAGGGTCATGTAAGCATGGCGCATCATCGGGACGGGTTTATTCTGCGCGTCGCCGCCGCCGTAGAAATCGACTTCGATAAGCGCGCTGCTCTGCATCGCGCCGGACCTCGGGCCGGTGGCCTTCAACCCGAGCCGTGTCTGGTTGGCTGTGAGACTGAACTGATCGTAATTTTTGATCAATTGTTCTGACTCAACCCACCGCGAGTAATTGCCGACTGATGCCCGCGTTGAATCGTGGGCCGCATCGAGTTTGACGTAACCATACAACTCGAAATCTATGCCGGACGTGACCGGTTTCTTTTTCGAATCGGCGAGCTGTTTCAGTCGGGCAATTTCGGCTTCGGTGAATTCCGACGGTACCATGGCTTTCTGTTCGGTGGGTTTGCCGAGCATCTGCTTGATCCCGGCTATCTCGCTTTCGAGGGTGTCAACGCGGTTACGCAACTTCGCGTTCTCTTCCTGCAACGCCTTCAGGTCATTGTTGTCCTGCGCTGACGCGCCGCAGACCATGCTGACAGACAGTACAACGATGCACGCCGCTTGATTGACCCTGAGTGCCATACGTTCCTTCCTTCCCCAAAAAACGCGGAGCAGGTTCTACAGTTGAACTGACCTTGCTGTCAAGCACAGCCCGCCCGCCTCAGGCGGCCAAGCCCACCTGCGGCGGGTAAAACTCAGGATGACAAAGGAGGGGAGCGGACGGCTTGGCCTTTGCAGCTTTGAACGCACCTGCGACCGATTCCTGAACATGTATATTATTCGATAATTGCCACCTATTGCCATAGAGTCTGCAATAGAATATGGCTAATCACTCGATTCCTAGAACTCATTGCCCGGTTGGCGAAACAGTTACGCGAGCTTTATTTTAACGGGTCAATCCCGGATACATCGTGCAGCAGAAGACGAGCGTTTTCACTGCGCGGCAATCGGACCAAACACGGCAGTATTGTTATCCTGGGTCGCTCCTACCACCGCAATAACATATTGACCGTCGGCGTTTGTATTTGCCGGGAGTTTCACCTTGAGGGAAACCTTGGCCTTTTGTCCTGGCTTTCCGCCTTTGCCCGCTTTCAGGGGTTTCAGGGCTGCGTTGCTCAACAAACTGGCCGACGCATCATAAAGGGAGTTTGTGGACAAGTAAAACGCAACACTTGATGCCGACGTGTTC
>Ga0182017_10000104_pt1 | contig 62094 bp, 49 predicted proteins | sample 712E3DmetaG_FD_120492 | JGI IMG/M metagenome (GOLD analysis project Ga0182017, IMG submission 120492) | Permafrost microbial communities from Stordalen Mire, Sweden - 712E3D metaG | ecosystem: Environmental > Terrestrial > Soil > Wetlands > Permafrost | place: Sweden: Stordalen | collected... | reverse complement strand
TACTCGGCCCGCGGAAATCGAACAGGTACGAGATTCGGTTGGCGGCGATGCTCGAGGCATTGCCGGTGCCGGAGTAGGCATCAATTCGCTCGAGATCATTCCACTGCAGCCGGCCATAATCGTTGGTCGCGATGCCGATGAATACGCCGGTCTGGGTGCCGACCAGACGCTCGGGCACCTGCCCCGCGTCCTGTAACGCTTCCCATGTCACCTCCAACAAGAGGCGTTGCTGGGGGTCCATCCGCAATGCCTCTCGCGGTGAGATGCCAAAGAAATTGGGATCGAACTGGTCTACCTGCCCCAGAAAGCCGCCCCAGCGAGTGTTCATTTTGCCCGGCTTCGTCGGGTCAGGATCGTAAAACGCATGCTGGTCAAACCGATCCGCGGGAACTTCGCTGATTGCATCCACTCCGTTTCGCAGCATCTGCCAGAACGCGGCCGGGTCGTTCGCGCCGGGAAACCGGCAGCCGATGCCGATGATGGCGATCGGTTCGTTTTTCGCCTCCCGGTCCTGGCCGGCCCTGGTCGCTGGCTCCGATACGTCCGGTGATCCTGCCAAATGCCGGGCGAGCGCCTCGATGGTGGGATACTCATATGCAAGAGCCGGAGAAAGTTTTCGTCCCAGCCAATCGGCGAGTTCACCGGCCAGGCTGACCGCCTCGGTTGACCCGAGTCCGTAGCTGGCGAAAGGCTCCCGGACATCGATTTCGTCAGACGCGATTCCCAGCCGCTCGGAAAGTTTGGAAACCAACCACGCCTGGATGACTTCTGCGTTGGGAGAATTCTCAGACATCGCTCACTCTTCGCCGAGTTTTTCCAGTGTCCCTTTTAGAAAACTGGCCTGGCAGGCGTGGCGCTGCACTTTGCCGCTGGTGGTCTTGGGAATCCGCCCAGCCCGGAGCAGCACCACCGTATGGACTCGCGCATCGTGTTCTTCGGCCACCGCCCTCCGAATGGCTCGAACCACGGCCTCGACATCCAGCGGCAAACGCCCGTTGGGATGAGAGCGCGCTTCCCCATCCGGCAGATTGCGAACCGCCGGTTGGTACCGGGGCTCGACTTCGGCGGCGACGACCAGTTTTTCTTCGCCGGTACCATCGACCGAAAATGCCGCACAACAAGCCGGCCGCAAGGCCGGGTGACTCTGTTCCACCGTCAATTCAATATCCTGGGGGTAAAGCTTGCGACCACTGATGATGATAAGATCCTTCAGGCGACCGGTGACAAACAGTTCGCCCTCTTTCATAAAACCCAAATCGCCGGTGCGTAGAAATGGGCCATCCCCGGTATCTTTCAGGTAGGCCCGACAAGAGCGTTCTGTGTCCTCGGGTCGGTTCCAGTACCCCTGAGCCACGCTCGGGCCGGACACCCAGATTTCGCCCACTTCATCTGGCGCACAAGCGGTCAACGATTCCGGATGAGCGATGACAATCCTGGTATCGTCCAAGGCGTGGCCACTGCCGACCAGTGTCCGCACATTCTTGTCTTGGGCGGAGGCCTCCACGACGCGGTTCTGTTCAAACGCGGCCACTTGAATCGTGCGGAACATCTCGTCTCTTAAAGAACCGCCGGAAACCAGCAGCGTGGCTTCGGCGAGTCCATAACATGGATGGAATGCGCTGGGGCGGAAACCACACGAGGCAAAGGTGGTCGCAAATTGTTTCATGGTGTCGGCGCGGACTGGCTCGGCGCCGTTGTACGCCACATCCCAACTGCTGAGGTCGAGAGTTTCACGTTGTTCGGGAGTAATTCTGCGAGCGCACAATTCGTACGCGAAATTGGGGCCGCCGCTAATCGTGGCTTTGTAGCGCGAAATGGCCTGAAGCCACCGTATCGGCCGCATGAGAAAGGATACCGGCGGCATCAGGTAACACTGACGTCCCTTGTACACCGGTGAGATAATCCCGTTGGTAAGTCCCATATCGTGGAAGGCCGGCAGCCAGGTGACGGTGACACTGTCCGGGATAAGCGCGAAGACGCGGTTAATATAACCCGAATTATGGAGGAGGTTCCCGTGACTAATCATGACGCCCTTCGGTTCCGCGGTGGAGCCGGAAGTGTATTGGAGCAACGCCAGGGTGTTGCTGGTCACGGCCGGGTCCCGCCATTCCTGCGCGAGGCTGTCGGCAACCTTGTCGGTGGCCAACCAGCGCATCTTCCGCAACTCGGGAGCTTGCGTGAACAGACCCTCAGTGTTGGATAGAATCGCTGACGTGGTGAGCACCACCGAAGGCTGGGCATCGCTGATGATGGCCCGAAGCCTTGGGATGGTCCGCTGCGGCTGAGCCAGATTGGGCGGAGGCACAGGGACGGCAATCACCCCGGCATATAAACAGCCAAAAAACGCGGCGATGAACTCGAGACCTGTTGGATAAAGCAGCAGCGCGCGCTCCCCACTTGCCCGGTAGCTTTGGAGCAACGCCCCAATACTCCGGGCTTGGCAGTCCAACGCCGCATAGGTCAGATGATCCCCTTCTGCTTCTCCATCGACCAGATAGGTATAGGTCCGCTGTTCAGGCTGCTGAAGCGCTCGCCAGCGAAGAATTTCGACGAGCGTGGAAAACTCCGCGATTGGATCAGTAAGCTCTCCCTTCATCCGCATCATCTTGGGGAAAAATAACTGTCCACGCTGCAAAAGTAAACCTTTTCTCTCTTGTCCACTTGTCCGCGCCGAACAATGTCGTTGCGTTTGCGGTAGTTGTTGATTGCTCAAGCCGAATTCACTCATTCTGAATCACGATACGTACGCAGACCCAGTGGGCGCTATGGGGTGTTTACCCCATGCGAGATTTCATTCGTGAGATGGGGGTATTCTGTATAGGATAAACTAAGTGTGTCGGATACCATTGGTGTGTTTTTGCGGAATTACTGGGTTGAGTCAGGGCCATGAGACGACTGATAATTTGTCTGGTGGGATTCCTGTTGGCCGCCGCGTCCACTCACATCAGCCGCGCGGAAGAGCTTCCATTGTGGGAGGTTGGACTCGGATTTGCGGGCCTGAGCCTTCCCGATTATCGCGGTTCCAACCAACAACGCTTCTACGCGTTGCCAATGCCGTATCTGGTTTATCGCGGTGATTTCCTGCGGCTGGACGGCAACGAGTTATCGGGTTTGCTCTTCCACACGGAGCGAGTACGACTCAACATCAGCGCCGATGCCTCAATGCCAGTCAACAGCACCAGAAACACGGCCCGGATCGGGATGCCGGACCTCGATCCCACGTTCCAAATAGGACCTGCAATCGAGGTCTGCCTTTTCAAAGACACGAATTCCGAGCGCGTGGTGCAGTTCCGTCTCCCGGTTCGCGCAGTCATTGCCACGGATCTTTCCCGGTGGAACGCCATCGGTTTCGTCGCCAGCCCCCAGCTTACTTTTGATTTGAGAAACATCGGGCCGGGCGGAGGGTGGAATCTCGGGTTGGCCGTCGGCCCACTCTTTGCCACGGAACCGTACCATGACTATTACTATGAGGTATCCCCTCGGTTTGCTGTTCCCGGTTTTCGACCGGCCTACGATGCGCAAGCAGGATACAGCGGTTCACTCCTGATCCTGTCAGCGACCAAGCGTTTTAGCCATGTTTGGTTCGGCGCATTTGCCCGCTATGATGAACTGTCCGGCGCGACATTTGAGAATAGCCCGCTCATGAGGACCGATCATTCTTTCATGGCTGGATTCGGTTTTGCCTGGGTGTTCGCGGAATCGAAGACGCTGGTGCATGCCTCACCATAAGGGATTCGTGATGGGAATTCATCGCCGGGTCGTTGCCGGCACGATTTGTTTTAAGCGCTTCCTCAAGAACGTGACCACGCGGACCAATCTCGATTGGCTCTCAAATGCTCAGGCGAAGAGAGTCACGAATCCGTCGCGACAGGGGCGAGGATACATACGACGTTGCTCGGAACGGGGCGTGAGTCGTGAAGAACCGGGTCGAAAGTCTGGCGGTGAACGAGCCGGTAAGGTATCTGTGATAAAAACTCTGAAAGCTCTTTCTCACTCATGAGGTGCTGGCCGGACAACGCGTGAAAGAGCACGTACTCCGGCATGATGGACTCGTGGCGACTGGAAGGCATCTGTTCCGGAGCGAGACGAAAAAGCTCACCAAAGGCAATGGATGCGTTCGGGAAACGGTGGTGCAACTGGCGAAAGAAATCGACAAGATGCCCGACATTTCCGTCGAAGATCTCGTGAAGAACAAACCACATGGTGATGAGCTGGCGAACCTCAGCACGAACCGGCATGGCGGCTGCCCATTTGGAAACATCAAGGGCAGAACAAACGGCGGACGAATACTTGGTGGACGGGTGGTGCGCAGAAAGCCGCTGATGAACCATGCCCACGGCCTGCCCGGACAAGTCCACCGCAGTAACAGAGAGGGCGGGCTGGACGGTCAGCGCCTCATGAATGAAGGTGCCGTCGCCACAACCCAAGTCTGTGAGATGCTCGTAAGGAGTGCCGGCGATGTGAGACAAAACCGCTGGGAAAAACTTGCGCGCATGGAGTTGTCCGCTGCCGATGACGTTGCGCTCCCGGTTAACGCTTGGATGGGGCAAGTTGGATTGCGGCAAGACCCAATCCAAATCGCGGAAATACTCATCATAGGACTCAATGAGGCAGAATGCGCCAAAGCGCTTGAAAACCTTATGGCCCAATTCAGTCGCAGTGAATCGCAGCGGTGTAGCCTCATCGAGAAGACCGAGCGCAACGAGATAGCGGAGAAGCGACACAAGCTCGTCCGTGCGCCTGTCGTCGGCATCAAGGTTCAACCCACTACTGCTTGTGAGCGCATCAATAAAGCCGCGCCGTCCCAGAAAGCTGATCACAGGACAGGCGAATAACCCGCGCAATAATGAGATTAGTTCTTGGCGTGGATTATTCACGGGATGCCGCCGAAGATTTGTATTCGGCCTTACTCATTGGCGTGTGCCACTGACGCAAAATGACCATTTTCACGGCGGCAGCTTAGCATTTGCGGCAACCCTCTGTAAAGGCCGGTTGAAAACTGCAGCGGGGGGGCGGTCCCGAAGTGCGGCGTCCGATAGAACAGGAGGATGTATCGCAACATGGAACAATGGACCGAGATTCGGCGGCGGGTGCTCGTGGAGGGTGTCAGTAAAACTGTCAGTAAATGAGTAGTGAAGGTGTAGTGAGCGAGTACGTCCGGATTGTGCTTAAGTAGTCACCAAGTTCTTGGCACCGAGGAACTAGAACGTTAAGAAAACAGAGGGTACTAGGTTCAAATCCGACGCCCGCCTCCATTTCATTTCGGCGTGGCAGGCCCGCCTCCAATTTATCCCGCGTGAGTCCAACGGGTTGCGCGGGTTCTCGGTTCCCCACCAAGAAGCCCGCCAGTCATAGCGGCCGGGTTACTTGGCTTCGGGGGCGCGCATGGCGCGGCGGGCCAAGACGACCATGAACGCGCCGATAAAGAATAGCACCAATCCCCATAGCAAATTGATGTTCGTGTTTAACGAGTGTTTGTACATCTCGCTATCGGAACTGGTCATCACCCCGTAAACAATCAGGATGAGTCCCAAAACGACGAACATTAGACCCATCGGCATGCGGATATCGAGTTTCATAGAAATTTCTCCTTTACCAGAAGATGACGTTTAGGATAACGGCTCCGGCGATCACGATGAGGCCCAACATTGCGGGCTGTTTGTGCCATGGCACGTCGGAGTCTTTGATCTTGGGCGTAAGCGCATAGACGAGCCCTTTGAGTTCTTCGTCTGTCTTTTTCCGTGTAGTCGCCAGAGAGATGACGATTGTGGCGGTGAAACAAACGGTCCAGGCGAAGATTGCCGTCCAGAAGTTCTGGGCCATGTCGCTCGGATACTGGTGAACGATGGGACCAAGCCATCCGCCGTGAATACCCGTTACCGCGCCTACCGGCAGCGTCAGACCGTGATGGATCGCGGCTGCGGCCGTGCCGGAGAGCAGACCCCAAAAGGCGCCGTGCCCCGTGGATCGCCGCCAGAACATGCCGAGCATGAACGTGGCAAACAACGGCGCGTTGACGAAGGCGAACACAAGCTGAAGGAAGTCCAGGATGTTGTTGAACTGTGTGGCCGCATACGCACAAGCGATACTCAGGAGAATGCCCACCACCGTCGTTATGTGGCCGACCGCCAGGTAATGCTTGTCGGATTGACCGGGCCGGATGTAGCTCTGATAGATGTCGTAGGTCCATACCGTATTGAACGCGGTCACGTTACCGGCCATGCCTGACATAAATGACGCCATCAGCGCCGTCAGGCCAAGTCCCAGCATCCCCGCCGGGTAGTAGTGGCCAAGCATCACCGGCATGGCCATATTGTAGTTCGGTTGGCCATGCTCCATCGGCAGGAACGCGCCTTTGGTCTGGTAATGCATCGAAATGGCGATCAAGCCCGGCAGAATCAGCAAGAATGGAAACAACATCTTGGGAATGGCTGCAATCAACGGTGTGCGACGGGCTGCGGACATCGAGTTGGCAGCCATCGCCCGCTGGACCACCAGAAAGTCGGTGCACCAGTAGCCAAACGACAGCACGAAACCCAACCCAAACACTACTCCGAACCATTCTACGCCCATCGGATTCGATGCAGCCGAACCGGTGTGCGCCCAAGACTGTGTCATCGTGCCGGGCGCGAATCCATTGCCAACAGCCACTTCACTCAATTTCCGGGTCAGTTCGTGCCATCCGCCAACGTCCCTGAGTCCCAACAGCACGAGCGGCAGAAACCCGAGCACGATCAGGAAGAACTGCAGCACCTCGTTGTAAATCGCCGAGGTAAGACCACCGAGAGAGATGTAAGCAAGTACGATGACGGCGGAAATCAACACGCTGAGGTGGAAGTTCCAGCCCAACAGAATCTCGAACAACTTCGCCAGCGCATACATCGAGATCCCAGAGGAGAACACCGTCATCACCGCGAACGAAATCGCATTGAACCCGCGTGTCTTTTCGTCGTAACGCATCTTCAGGTACTCAGGCACCGACCGGGCCTTCGAGCCGTAGTAGAACGGCATCATGAAAATACCCACGAACGCCATCGCCGGGATTGCGCCAACCCAGTAGAAATGGCTGGTCATGATCCCGTACTTGGCGCCGGAGGCCGACATCCCGATGACTTCCTGTGCGCCGAGGTTGGCGGAGATGAACGCCAAACCTGCTATCCACGCGGGAATCGACCGTGCTGAGAGAAAGAAGTCCGCGCCGGTCTTCATATAACGTTTAAGCGCGAATCCGATGCCCAGCACGAACAGGAAGTAAACACTGAGAATCAGGTAATCCACGGCATGCAGCTCAATCCTCGGCATAAGGTTTCCCTTTCTTGGATAAGTTAGCGGCTGACTTTCCCTTGGACGTTCGGGAGGCCTAGTATCAAACCCTTTTTCCTTTGTCTAGCACATTCTCTCACCGTCCGGCCCCGCGATGTAGCGCGCCACCCTCTCCGTCTCAAAACGCTAGACCCAAATCGTCAACTTATGTTAATCTGCGTTCAAGGTAAGACATGAATCAATCCAATCCCGATCACCAAGCCAAGAAGACTCTGGCCCAGTTGGCCAAACAGACCAAATTGCAGGTCGCAGGCGGCAAGATTCGCCGGACGTCGTCGCGTTTCTGCCTCGGCGTCGAACACGGCGACTACAATGGCACCGAACTGTTTGGTGTCGGCACCGACCGGTTCATCTGGCTCGCGTACAAACCGAACGGCACCGACCACGTCCGCCTATTCAGCGGCAATTTCCCCGGCGACGGTATCGTTGAGTTCCGACTCGGCAATGTGCCCGCGCCGAAATCGGCCGCTATCGCCGACACTTGGGCGCGGTTCCCGTACGGGGTGGACTATGTTCTGCGACGCGAAGGGTTCAACCTCACCAAGGGCTTCGACGCTGTGCTATCCGGTAATATTCCCGGCGGCGGCATGTCGCGTTCGGCGTCGCTGTGCATCAATCTGATGCTCACGTTCTTTGACGTGAACGGCATTCAGGTCAAGGACGAGATGAAGATCATCGACATGGCGCAGGCGGTGGAAAACGATTATATCGGTTCGCCCTGCGGCAAACTCGACCAGATCATGATTTATTTCGCGCGCGCCGGCAAAGGCACGCATTACATCCCCAGCAGCCGCTCGATCCGGTACGTGCAACTCGGCAAAGGCGCCATCGATTTCCGCATTGTGAGCCTCGACACCGGCACCGTCCGTCCCGGCTTGGAAAAATCCACTTACAGAATCCGCCGAGCCGAGTGTGAAGAACTTGTCGCATTGGCCGGCAAGGAATTCGGGTTCTCCTGTCTGGCCGACATCCGCGAGCCTGCCTTGTACGAACGCGTGATGGCCATATACGGCGAATCGCATCCCCACCTTTGCGACCGCCTGAAATACATTTTCCACGCGCAACAGCGGTTCTACCAGATGATGAAGGCGTGGAAAGCCGGCGACATCGAGACCGTGGGCCGCGTTTTTCGCGAAGACGGCATCGGGCTGCGCGATGATTACAGGATTTCCGGCCCGGAACTCGAAACCATGTGCGACATCGCCCGCACCGTCCCCGGCGTGCTCGGCGAACGCATGCTCGGCGGCGGCGACAAGGGCGCGGCGGGCGCGTTGGTGCGCGCCAATGGCGTCGCGGCGCTGAAGGCGGCGGTGGACGCCGGTTATCCGCGCAGCCGGCCGGAGTTTGCAGAGAAATATGCGGCTCACGTCTGCAAAGTCGTGGATGGGGTCGCCGTTCTTCCCGGTCTATGACGGGCGCGGACACGCGGCATGCGCGACTCCTACGACGGGCCACTCAACCTGTTGATGTAGATAATAAGCGGATTTGACCCCGTTCCAAACAGCCACCACTGGTCCTTCGCGGTCGCTTCGCTGAAGTCCTTATTCATTGGCCTTTCCGTGTGTGTACCAGAAAAGCAGCAGGGCTACGGTTTTCTCCTGAAGTGATTGGGTGCCGGTGCGAGAGGCTGCGAGTTCGGTGAAGAACGCCTGCGCTTTGGCAAGACGAGACCCAAGTTGGACGAGGCAGTTCTTGCAGTCACCGGTTGTTCTAGGCACGTTCACTTGCCCATGGATGCCGAGGCGACCAAGTTCAGCCACCAACGCTGCTTGCTCAGGACTCGCATAATCGAGTTGGCGTGTGTCTTTACCCGCTCTGTAAGCAACGGCGTTGGGCTGGAACATGTCGCTTGCGCCGTGCGCGTGTGGTGTACCTTCAGGAATCTCGACCGGCTCGGTGTTGTGGAACGTGGATTTGATCCATTCCGGTATAGCTGGTCCGCGTTCATCGGCGGCCAATGAATGCCAGATGCTTTCAGCCAAGTCCTGCGCGCCCAAACGCCGACCGTGGTTGCCGGCGCGGTCTTCCATCGCTTGAATGTCCTGTGTGCGCTGGTAACGGAAGTACTTCGTCGTCTCCAAGTAGAGTTCGTCCAGAAACTTCTCGCGCTTCTTTGGGTTGGTGACGCCGATCAATTCCAGAACGCAGTCGTCGAGTTCTCGGCGGTCGGCGTGCTGTAGTTCGTTCGGCAGTTGGGGTGGCTTGGCCAGAATCTCCCGCATCACTTCTTCCGAATGACAATCGAGCATTGCTTGATCTACCAAGTGCGTGACCTCGCGCTTCGCCATCTTCTCCAGCGCCTTCGCCATTCGATCAGCGAGGGCGACGGAAATCCCGCGCGGATTTGGAACTTCCAGCAGGACCATGTCCACAACCTCGGTCTTCAGAGTTCCTTCAGTACCGAGATACCGGCCATAGAAGCACTTCATCAACCCGACAATTGTGCTGTTGAGGATGGCGGCCAGCGCCTTCCGTTCGTGCGGCAAATCTGACTCCGGCACGATTGTATAGAGAGCGCAGTTGCAGACCAGCGATTCTGGATTGGCCGGCACGATATGACGATACTTTTGTGTCTTCGGCCAGAACACGACGCCAATCTTATCGTTAGTCAGGTCGTACCAGAGCGGGCGGGAAACACACGTCGAGCGTTCCGGCACTGTCACGGCTTTCGACTTCTTTGACTCGAAGGTTTGCTTCGCGCCCCAGCGGATGTACTTGGCAACGTAAGTGTGCGACAACTTGCTGAGCGATTCATCCACCCACAGCACCACACGGTCGAGGTTCTTGGCGCGGATTACTGGGCGGTCTATTACCATAGGACTGTGAACTTCGGGACGAAGATACCCGGTTTCGATGGGATGCAGCGTGTTGTCGCCGGCGCGAACGACGCGCACTTTGCCGCTAGTCAATTCGCTGCGCTTGCACGGCGTCATCAAGCCGATGCCATTCCACGGCAAGCCGTCTTCCACCTGCTTCAGCACTTCCTCAGTCACGTCGTGCGGCATGAAGAACGCATCGCAACCGCTCGTGATCCCGCGCCTAATTTCGGCAACCTCGCCGAGCTTAACGAAGCGCTTGCCGTGATCGCGCATGAGCTGGAAGTAGAAGTCGGGCGCACGCAGGAAACGTCCCCATTTGCCGGCGGCGTAGTCCTGACCAATCCGGTACATGGCAGCGGCCTCTTTGACGTGGTTCGGTTCGGCTTCACCATTTTCGTCCTCCTCGACATCCACAACCTGCTCTTCTTTGAGTAATTGACCGGCGCTCACGCCTTCTTCCCAAAGCTGACGCTGCAAGACTGGTATGATGCGCAGCGAGTCATTGGCAAACACCTCACCGGTCTGAAGGATCAGACGACGGAGCGATTCTACGGCTTTCTGGCGCGTGGCCTCGTCACCGGCAGGTCGGTCGCCAAGGATTTCCGCCACCGGCTTCAAAAAGCGAACGAACTTGACGCGGTTGAACATCCGCGTCTTCTCGTCGTCGCAACGTTGCAAGATGGTGACGGCTGTCTTGATACGGGCGTCCTGAAACCATGGTTCATCAAGGCTTTCCATCACGGCTAGAATCTTGAAGTGTTTCAGCGCCCAACCTTGGAGCGCAAAGCCGTATTCCGCGTCAAGCCAGCTTGAGGAAGTGAGAAATCCAAAATAGCCATCATCTTTCAAAAAGCTCGCGGCGACCGGCCAAAAATAGCAGTGCAAATCGCTACGACCGGATAAATTTAGCCCGGGCCAAAGCTCTTTGCACAAGCCCTGTAAGAACTCCTTCGTCGTCTTGAGCCTTGCGTCGTAAGCCTCTTTTGTTTCGCCGGCAAGGCGTTTAAGTTCATCGCGCCTCGCAATATGCTCTTGGCGAACATAGGGCGGATTCCCAACAACGCTATCGAGCTCCGGCAACGCGACTGGCAACTTCTCCTTCTGGCCACCGCGCTGTCTCAGACCGGGAATCGCGCAAAACTCTTCTCGGCGCTCCGGGATGACAAAGAAATTGCTGCGAGCGATGCAAGGATAATTCTCTTCATCTTCAATATGCCGGGCGGCGAGGTTCAGGGTCGCAAGATGCGCGGCGAACACCGCGATATCGCAGCCGAAAATCTCGCGCAGAAGTTCCTGGTGCGGTTTGCCCGCGTCTAGCGTTCTTCTTCCGCCACCGGACCGCTCGGAAAGCCACGCCTTGCGGTGATACGCCCGCACTAGAAAACTGCCGGAGCCGCAGGCGGGATCGAGCACGTTGTCACCAGCACGCCGGATGCAGAAGGCGTTGATGATGTCCACGATGTCTTCCTTGGTAAAGAACTGGCCGAATTTCTGACGCTCGTCTTGCGAAATCAGCCTTTGAAAGATGTGGCCGATGATATCGTAGGAAATCTTGCGGAAGTTGTAGTCGGCCAGATGCGAAAGAACGCCCTTCCAACCTTGGCACGCGATGTCGGAAGCAAACACCAACGCGCCCGCCCAATCGCCAACTTGTGGGTAGAAGATCGGTTCGTAGTCGCCGGTTGCGAGTACAGCTTGCTGGAACCGGGCGCGGAAGTGGTCGTAAATACCTTGCTGACCTTTCGGGCCGCGCTTGGGCATCTTCAGTTCGGAAAGGTTGTCAGAATAGCGAGCGCGGATCGCTTCGTAAAAAATGGCGCGATTCGAGAAAACATAGCAGAGTGTTCGGGCAGCGTTGTCGAGCGTCTTGCGCCAATTGTCCGGGTTGGCTGGGTCAAACGTCCAGTTCATCTCCTCCGACATCCACAACTGTAACTTCTGCGCGAACTCTGAATCCTTCTGACATTCGGCAACGAGGAAATCCCGCGTGCCAATGACCGGCCACTCCAGATGGCTTTCCAGCGAGCGAATGAAAATCTCGTCCGGTGACTTGCCCCATTCGACCACTTCGCCAAGCACAATGGCGGCAAATGTCTTGAAGAAATCCGGCAGGAACTTGTCGCGGATGTAAGCCTGGACTTCAGGCCGCTTGCAGTCGCCTGGCGCTGTGAGACCAAGCCCAAGCTGCCAGTCATCAAGGCGACGTTCGATCATTGGGCGGTTGTAGCGGCTGCGATCAAAGAGCACGAACGTATTGACGTTCCACGTGAAGAAGTACGGCGCTTGGATGTTGTCCGCCTTATTGAAGGCGTCTTGCATCAAGGATGGGTCGTAAGGAGTGCGCCCTTCGGGCGTGCCGGGCATCTTCACCTCGCCGGTCAGGACCGGTGTATTACTGCCTTCGCGGTAAATGCGAATGTCCTGCCGCTTGTAGTTGCCAGTGCCGTATTCCTCAATCGTCGCCCTACTGAACGACCATTCGGGATGGGCGGCGAACAGCGCATCCGCCCACGACTTCACATCTGCACAGAAGCTAACTTCGTGGAGCCGGATATTGCTCGTTGGTGGCATTACCGGGCAGTATGCCAACGCGAGCCGGTCGGGGCAAGCTCCGCGATTGTTTGCCGGTACGACTGCGCCGACACCCCGCCGTGCGGGGTAAATTTCGAATCCGGCCACGGCCTGCCTGACCGCACAGGATCATTCGTGGTGAGTCGGTGCGGTCCGGCTGCGCTCTCAGCGCCATTCGTGCTTGGGGTACTTCCGCTGTAATTCCTGTTTGAGCTTTGGATAGATTTCTTTCCAGAACGTGGCAAGATTGTCCGTGACCTGCACAGGACGATGGTTCGGCGCCAACACCTGGATGCGGATGGGCACGCGACGGTCGGCAACCCGTAATCCTTCCTTCACGCCATACAAATCCTGGATTCGCGCAGCAACGGTCGGCGGCCCGTCCGATGCGTAGGTCACTTTGAACCGTTTCGGTGGGGCGGGCTTGTCCGCCTTGGCGGGCGTCCCGGCCGCGCGAGTGCGAGGTCGTTGGGGCAGTTCGATCCGTTCAGGCGCGTGCTTTTCGACCAATGTCTGTTGTTGCTGCGATAACCAGCCTTTGACTGCCGGCCAAACGGGTTTGTCCTTGATTTCCTTATAACTCACCGCGCCGTGGCAAATGTGTTCAAGCAAGGAACGTCTTTCTTCCGCTGTGATCTCGGGCAACCCGAGTTCGGGCATCCACTCCCGCAATCTGTTTACGCGAACGATCCACTGTTCGACGGCATCGTCCCAATTCTTCAGCACACACCGGCCCGCCTCGACTTCCCCAGCCAGAATCTTCGCGGCTTCGTCCAGTGGCACGTCATCAGAGTGTTCCGCCGCCAAAATCAAATCCCGGAACCGTTTCTGCCGCTCGACAAATACACGCCGTAACGTCGCGTCATACACAACCTGCTCGGTTTCTTGAAAATCCTCGGGGAACAATTCCCGTAGCCATTCCTCCTTGATCATCGTGGCCAGACTCAGCAGCACGTTCAATTTGCGGTCCTTGCCCGTGCCGGTTTGCACCTCGCGCACCTCCGCCGCCACCAGTAACGACGCATTCTGCACCGCGCTCTCCCGCGCCAGCAGACCGCGCCGGCCATGCACCAGTTCACACCGCAACGTCCCGACATCCATGCGGTGGGCCAGATGATCCGCGAAACCTACCAACAAGCACTTCTGTACCGCCTCGCGGTTCAACGGCTTCTCACTCACGTCGAGTCCCTCGCGTCTCGCGATATCGAGGAATTGTTCGTACAACGGCCCGACCTGCCGCGCTGTTTGCGCGTGGACACCGAGCCGGCGACAGCGCTCGACGTTGAATCCGTTCCGCTCGGCGTACCGCCACGCTCGCATCAGCACAAAAAAATCTGATTCCGTCTCGCCGCCGAACAAATCATCACGCGCATCTGCCACGGTGCGCCCCTGGCCGCGCACCATCAACTCGCGTCCTTGCGTCAACGCCGCGATTAAGGCGATTGGGCGAACACAGCCCAGTTCCTGCGCCTCCAGCAACATCCGCGCATACCGCGGATGCAATGGAAACGCCAGCATACGGCGACCGAGTTTCGTGATGCGGCGTTGGTGGTCAATCGCTCCCAAATCCTCCAACAATGTTTCCGCGCGTTCCAATGCCCGCGGGTCGGGCGACTCCAGCCAGCGAAACGTCTTCACATCATCCACGCCGCAAGCCTTAATCGTTAGCACGATCTCCGATAGATCGAGCCGTTTTATTTCGTGTAATTCCTGCAACGAACGCGTCTCGTGATCGCGTTCCGTCCACAGCCGCAGACAATGTCCCGGCGCTGTCCGTCCCGCGCGGCCAGTGCGTTGGTCGGCCGATGCGCGGCTGATTTTCTCGACGAGCAACGTGTTGATCCCGCGATATGGATCGTAACGCGCGATCCGGGCCAGTCCGCTGTCCACAACCAGTCGTACGCCATCAATCGTCAGCGAAGTCTCGGCGACATTGGTGGCGACAACGATCTTGCGCAGGTCGTACCGGGCGATGGCGGCATCCTGATCGTTTGGCGGCAAGTCGCCGTGCAATGGGAATACGACGAATTTGCTGCCCAGCGTGTCCCGTGCCGCTTGGACGGTGCGGCTGATCTCGTACGCGCCGGGCATGAACACCAACGCGTCGCCCTCGGGATGCTGACGCACAAGCCGGGACAGTTCTTCGGCGGCAACATCCCAGATCGGCATGTCACCGATGGGTTTCGGCAGATATTCGATGTCCACGGGATGCATCCGACCTTGTGACGACAACACCGCGCATGGTTGGAGGTATTTCTCCACCGTACCGACATCAAGCGTGGCCGACATAACGATGATGATCAGGTCCGGCCGCGCCGACTCCTGAATTTGCAGCGCCCGTGCCAGCGTAATATCGCCGTAAAGATGGCGTTCGTGAAACTCGTCGAAGATGATCGCATTGATGCCGCGCAGTTCAGGGTCCGCAAGCATCTGACGCAGTAGCACGCCTTCGGTAACATACCGGATCCGCGTGGCCGGCGAGGTCACGCTATCGAGTCGGATTTGGTAACCGACTTCCGCGCCAAGCTTCACGCCGCGAGCTTGAGCGACCCACGTCGCCAGCATCCGTGTCGCCAACCGCCGTGGTTGCAGGATTATGATCTGGCTGGTGTAGTGGCGGCTGTCCACAGCCGCATGGGGAGAACGCCCATCCGCTGTGACAGCGGACGCTACATCCAGCAACCCGCCGTCGAGCAACATCTGCGGCACTTGCGTGGATTTTCCTGATCCAGTTGGCGCGGTGATGATGAGACGCCGCTGTTTCGCCAGCGTGGCGAGCAGTTGTTCCCGGATTTCGAAGATGGGCAGTTCGCGCCGTTCCATCGCCGCGCAGCATACCACACAGTTCCGGCTCGGAAAACCGTGTCGGCTATTCGGGCGGATTATTCGCAATACTTGGCGAATGATCCGGGTTAGGATGGGAACCCGATGGTCGAGAAGTTGCATCATCATGTGTACGTCGTGTTGCTGGACCCGGCGGTCTTGCAGGAGTCGCGTGTGTTGGCGGCGAATCCGAAGCGTGATCCTGCGAAACCGTGCGTGTACGTCGGGATGACGGGGATACCGCCCGTCGAGCGGTTTCAGAACCACAAGAAGGGTTACAAGTCATCGCACCACGTCCGGAAGTACGGGATGCGGCTGTTGCCGGAGTTATACGAGTACCTGAATCCGATGCCGTACGATGCGGCCTGCCAGATGGAGAAGGAATTGGCTGAGGAACTCCGCGAACAGGGTTACACCGTCTGCGGCGGGACATAAGGCGTCTACTGTAGCGGCGCTCTGTGAGCGCCGAGAACTGGCGAAGCAGAAGACAATGGCGGTCATAGACCGCCACTATAGCGGATGCTGCGCGTAATCTGGGTGGCATTCGCTGTTTTTATTCCTGCGCCGAATGCGAAATACTCGCTTGTCACGCGCGGTATTTTTCGACAAAGTGCGGCGGCAATGAAGACGCAACAACAGAAGGAAGGAATCATGTCGAAGGAAACAGTCGTAACAGGAGCCAAAGGTTGGGTGACTTACCGGCCCGAGATCAAGGTGCTCGATTGCACCATCCGCGACGGCGGATTGATGAACGATCACAATTTCGAATTTGAGTTCGTCAAGGCCGTCTACGACACCTGCGCGGTGGCGGGGATCGATTACATGGAGATCGGGTACAAGGCCTCGAAACGACTGTACTCGCGGTCGAAGTATGGGACGTGGAAGTTCTGTGACGAGGAAGATATTCGACGTGTTATTGGTGAAAAAAAGGGATCGTTGAAGCTTTCCGTCATGGCGGACGCGGAACGCACGGATTATCACACCGACATACTGCCGCGGGACAAGAGCGTGGTTGATATGGTGCGCGTGGCGACCTACATCCACCAGATTCCAGCCGCGATTGATATGGTAAAAGACGCGCACGACAAGGGACACGAGACAACCGTCAACCTGATGGCTGTTTCCACTGTGCCCGACGGCGAACTCGATAACGCGCTGGACGCGCTCGCGGCGTCTGAGGTCGGGACAATTTACGTGGTGGACAGTTTCGGATCGATGTACAGCGAGCAAGTCCGCGCCCTGATGGCGAAATTCCTGAAGATCGCGAAACCGGCTGGCAAAGAAGTCGGCATCCATACACATAACAACCTGCAGTTGGCATACGCGAACACCATTGAAGCGGTTATATTGGGCGCGAACCGGCTGGACGCGAGCATCGCGGGTTTGGGACGCGGCGCAGGGAACTGTCAGATGGAGCTGCTGCTGAGTTTTCTGCACAACCCGAAGTTCCGGTTGCGACCGGTTTTGGAGTGCATTCAGAATAACGTCGAGCCGCTCCGCGATAAACTGGGATGGGGGTTCGCGATTCCCTACATGATCACGGGCCACCTCAACCAGCACCCGAAAGCGGCAATGGAATTCATGGAGAGTGAGAAGCGCAAGGACGTCGTGAGTTTCTTCGACTCGGTGACGGAAGAGCAGTGACGCGGTTCGCGCTTGTCGCGGACGCGATTTCCTGCGAGAGTGCGCGCACATAATCGGAGGCGAGATGAGGCGAGTCGAGTTTAACAAGAAAGTTCTAATGGTGGGCTACGGGGCTGTGGCGCAGTGCGCGCTGCCGATCCTGGCGAAGCTGATCAAAGTGCCGCTCCAGAATGTCACCGTGATTGATTTCGAGGACCGCAGCGAGCAACTCAAGGAATGGACGAAACAGGGCGTGAAGTTCGTACGTGACCGCGTGACCCCGGAGAACCTCGGCAAATTGCTTGGCAAATATCTCGGGGCGGGCGACCTGCTGATTGATCTGGCATGGAACATCGATTGTTGCGAGATACTCCAGTGGTGCCACGACAACGGTGTGCTCTATGTGAACACGTCGGTGGAGTTGTGGGACCCGTATGCCGGCCCGGCGAATCAACACCCGACTGAGCGGACGTTGTACTGGCGGCACATCCAAATCCGCGAGATGAAATCGAAATGGAAGAAGCCGGGACCCAGCGCAGTGCTCGAGCATGGCGCGAATCCCGGTCTGATTTCGCATTTCACCAAGCAAGGACTGCTTGATATCGCTGGCAAGCTGCTCGCCGACAAGAAAGTAAAAGGCAAAGACGCGGAGGAAATCCGTCAGCTTATCAAGGAGCAGACGTTCAACCAGCTGGCGATGAAGCTCGGTGTAAAGGTGGTTCATTGCAGTGAGCGCGACACCCAGATCGCGGACAAACCGAAGCAGGTGGACGAGTTCGTCAACACGTGGAGCGTGGAAGGTTTCCGCGAGGAAGGCACAACGACGGCCGAGATGGGTTGGGGCACGCACGAGAAGGAATTGCCGGCGCTTGCGTACGAGCACAAGGAAGGCCCACGCAACCAAATCTGTCTCGCGCGAATGGGCATGAACACATGGGTCTCATCGTGGGTGCCGAATTATTGCATTCAGGGGATGGTTGTCCGACACGGCGAAGCGTTCACGATTTCGGACAAGCTCACGGTTTGGAAAAATGGCAAGGCGGTTTACCGGCCGACGGTGCATTACGCGTATTGCCCATGCGACGCGGCAATTGTATCGTTGAACGAGTTGCGCGGATACAACTACAAGCTCCAACCGAACGTCCGGATTATGTATGACGAAATCATCAGCGGCTCGGACATTCTCGGTGCGCTGTTGATGGGGCACGCGTACAACTCATGGTGGACCGGCAGCGACCTCAGCATTGAGGAATCGCGCCGGCTCGTGCCGCACCAGAACGCGACAACTATGCAGGTGGCCATTTCGGCCGTGGCGGCGTCGATGTGGATGATCGAGAACCCGGCGATGGGCGTCTGCGTGGCCGATGATTTGTCGCACGACTATATCCTCGACGTCGCGAAACCTTATCTCGGGAAGTTCATCTCGATTCCGTCTGACTGGACGCCACTAAAGCATTACACCAATACGTTTGACGGTTATAACAACCCTTCCATTGACCGGGACGATCCGTGGCAATTTAAGAATTTTCTGATTACCGACGGATATTAAGATGGTCACCCGCAGCACACTCAAGAAACTCGCAAAAGAACTCGGCACACCGCTGTTCGTGGTGGATCACGACGTGCTCCGTCGCAACTACGCCACATTCAAGAAATATCTCCCGCGCGTGCAGGCTTACTACGCGGTCAAAGCCAACTCCGATCCCGCCATCGTCAAGACGTTGTACGATGCGGGCGCGAGTTTCGACGTGGCTTCGATGCCGGAGTTCAAGGTCGTCCACGAGTACATCAAAGACATGCTGCCGAAACAGCGGCAGGATTGGATCTGGGACAAGATCATTTATGCCAACCCCATCAAAGCCAATGAGACGCTGCAGGAACTCGACCCGTACAAGCCGTTGGTGACCTACGACAACTACGAGGAAATCAACAAGATCAAGAAGTACGCCCCGCACGCCGGCCTCGCGCTGCGTCTCCGGGTACCGAACACTGGCGCCATGGCCGAACTTTCCTCGAAATTCGGGGCTGCGCCCGGCGAAGCCGTTGATCTCATTCTGGCCGCCGAGAAAGCGGGACTGGTTGTCGAGGGCTTGAGTTTTCACGTTGGCAGCCAGACCACGAACTTTGAAAACTACGTCCAGGCGATCAATCTAGCCGCGAACATTTTCAAGGAAGCAAAAGACCGCGGTTACGCCAAAATGAATCTGCTAGATATCGGAGGCGGGTTCCCTGCGCCGTATGATCCCACGGTCAAGCCGTTCCGCGTGCTGGCGAGTATCATCAACCGGGAAATTAACCGGCTATTCCCGAAGAACATTCAGATTCTCGCCGAGCCGGGCCGATTCCTTGTCGCGACGGCAGCAGTCGCTGTCTCGAAGATCGTCGGCAAAGCGGTGCGCGACGGGAAGCTCTGTTACTACATTGATGACGGCGTCTATCACACGTTCTCGGGCGTCATCTTCGACCATTGCCATTACCATCTGAAGGCGTTCAAGAAAGGTCCAACACAGATCTGTTCGGTGTTCGGTCCGACTTGCGACGCGCTCGACGTGGTCTCGATGGCTGAGGAACTCCCAGCCGACCTTAAGCTCGGCGACCTGCTCTACAGCGAGAACATCGGCGCCTATAGCCACGCCTCGTCCACGCATTTCAACGGTTTCCCGCCGGCAAGAGTGGTTCACATAAACCAGTAGCTGCACGCGTCACGAAGCGGGACGCATGCCCCGTCTTTGATCATGCGTTGGCGGGCGCGGGTCCGGGGCTGATGTCGGTGGCAGGGGCGGTTTCTGTCTTGCCTTCGGGCGATGCCGGCGAAGTTGTGGCAGTCGGCGTGCTGCGCGGCGGCTTGGAAAGTTTGCCGGTCTCAACCAGTTCCTCGATCTCGGTCGCGTCGAGCGTTTCGTACTCGATCAGCGCCTCAGCCAGCGCAATCAGTTTGTCTTTGTGGTCGAGGATGATTTGTTTGGCGCGGCTGTAGCAGCCGTCAATGATACGCCGCACTTCCTCATCAATCTCGCGGGCGGTCTGCTCGCTTACCTCGCGCGGCTTGAGCAGGTCGCGGCCGAGGAAGATATGTTCCTCGCGGCTGCTGACGTTGACCATGCCAAGCCGTTCGCTCATGCCCCATTCGGTGACCATTTTGCGGGCAATATGCGTGGCCTGAAGAATGTCGCTTGCAGCGCCGCTTGTGCTGTCGCCAAAGGTAACTTCCTCTGCAATGCGGCCGCCCATGATGCCGGTAACTTCGTCGAGCAACTGTTTCTTGCTCTCGTGGTACTTGTCTTTCTCAGGCAGTGAGAATGTCGCGCCGAGGAACATGCCGCGCGGGATGATGGTAACCTTGTGTAGCGGCTCGGTGTTCTCCAGCAGGTACATGACCAGTGCGTGGCCCGCCTCGTGGTAGGCGGTGAGTTTTTTGTCCTTCTCGTCCATTGTCCGGCTGCGGCGTTCGCGGCCCCATCGGACCTTGTCGCGCGCCTCTTCGAGTTCCTCAGTGTTAACCGCCTTCTTGCCATTGCGGGCCGCGAGCAACGCAGCTTCGTTTATTAGATTGGCGAGGTCGGCGCCGGAAAAACCGGGCGTGCCGCGTGCAATCACTTTCAGATTGGCTTCAGTCGCCAGTTTCACTTGGCGGGCGTGCACCTGAAGAATGGCCTCGCGGCCATTGATGTCCGGTAGGTCGAGGACAATCTGGCGGTCGAACCGGCCGGGCCGCAACAGGGCGGTATCGAGCACGTCGGGCCGGTTTGTCGCGGCCATGATTATGACACCTTCCTGCGTGTCGAACCCGTCCATCTCGACGAGCAGCGCGTTGAGCGTCTGTTCGCGTTCGTCGTGGCCGCCGCCGATACCGCTGAATCGCGACCGGCCGACGGCGTCAATCTCGTCAATGAAGATGATGCACGGCGCGCTCTTCTTGCCCTGCTCGAACATATCGCGCACGCGGCTGGCGCCAACGCCGACGAACATCTCCACGAAATCCGAGCCGCTGATTGAGAAGAACGGCACATCGGCCTCGCCAGCAATGGCCTTGGCCAGAAGCGTCTTGCCTGAGCCGGGGGGGCCGACCATCAACACGCCCTTCGGGATGCGGCCGCCGAGCCGCTGAAATCTCTTCGGGTCCTTGAGGAATTGGATGATCTCCTCGACTTCCTCCTTGGCTTCCTGCAATCCGGCGACGTCCTTGAACGTCACTTTATTGCGGACACGGCTGAGCATCCGGGCGCGCGATTTGCCGAAACTCATTGCGCCCCTGCCCGCCATTTTGATCTGGCGGAAAACAAAGAAATAGAGAACCAGCATGAACACCACGAGGAACGTCATGGGCGATTCGAGCACGTAAGCCCACCACCGGACGGCGTCAGTGTATTCGATGGGAATCTTGTGGTCGCGCAGGAAGGTTTTTTCCGAGGTGTCCAGCTTCACCTTGGCGGTGAACTTGACCGGTTTTTTCGCGCCGTCCTTGTCCGTGGCCTCGTATTCGCCCTTGATGATTTCGAGCGGCCCGGCGCCGGAAACCAGTTCGACCTTCTTGATCTTGCCCTGCTCGACTAACTCCTCGACCTTGCCGTAAGTAATCTCTTCGACACGTTCCGTCCGAACCTGCTGCAGTTTCCACAGCACTGGAACCAGAATCAGGATCGCCAGCCACATCAGCGCGACGCGCAATATGAACCGCGGGTCGCGGCCCTCCGGCGGGCGTCCCAACTTCGGCGAATTCGATTGTTTCTCTTCCATTGGATAATCCTGGCTCGCTCGACCGCGATCATTACAGGTAAGCGACGACCGAACGTAACACAGCCCCATCGTCAACGCAACAGCTTTGGCCCGGCCGCGACATTTGGATGAACGCGGTGTTGACAGCATGCCCTGAGAAGTTGAAATTAGCCCCTGCATCGCCGGCGGTTGAACGCGGGACCGTCGGCGGTGTCAACATCTTGATGTCAAACGATAATCGGGCATTGCCCTGCGGGTTGTTGCGCCATCGCCTGCTGTTGGCGGTGGTGTTCACTGTCGCGGTTATTACTGGCGTGAAACTGTTTTGCGCCGCGCGGCTGGAGCTACTCCCCGAGGAAGCGTACTACTGGACCTACTCGAGACATCCCGCGCTGAGCTATTTCGATCATCCGCCAATGGTAGCCTGGGTGATTGAGTTGGGCACAGCGGGGTTCGGACACACGGAATTTGGGGTGCGCGTCGTTACCATCCTGCTAAGCCTGGGCGCCAGTCTGCTGCTGTACTTCACGGGCCGGCTCTGGTTCGATCAGCGCGCCGCGTTGTGGGCGGTGTTGCTATTTAATTTCGTGCCGGTTTTCGTCGGCACAAGTTTTCTCGCGACCCCGGATGGACCGCTGCTGTTTTTCTGGCTGGCCACACTCTATGCGCTCACGATGGCGTTGCGCACCCGGCACGCCGTGTACTGGGTGACCGCAGGCTTGATGTTCGGCGGCGCGCTCCTCTCGAAGTACTACGCCCTGCTCTTGGCGCCGTCGCTGTTGTTATTTCTCCTGCTGACACCCGCACACCGTTTCTGGCTGCGTCGGCCGCAACCATGGATTGCCCTGGCGCTGGCGCTGCTTGTCTTCAGCATGGTCATCTTCTGGAACGCCCAACATCAATGGGCGTCATTCCTGTTTCAGTCCACGAGGACGGCCATCATGAGCAGGCATCAACTGGTGGATGTCGGCTCCTTCTGGCTGACTCAAGTGATCATCTTGACACCGCTGGTGTTCGGATTGTTTGTGCTGACCGTCGTGCGCGGGTTGCGGCAAGCCTGGCGTCAGCGCGATGAGCGGTGGATATTCGCGCTCTGCTTTTCGCTGCCACTGTTCCTGATATTCGCGGCGGCAAGTTTAAGGACGGGCATCCACATCAACTGGACGGCCCCCGCGTTCTTGTCGCTCGCAGTGCCCGCAGCTTCCGTTTTTATCGAGGGCGTGGACAGCGCGCGGCGCAAGGTCGCGGTCGCCTGGCGCGTGGGAGGCGCGATAACGATTGTATTTTGCGTCCTCGCCATCCTGGTCGTGCTCGGTAATTTCCTTTGGAACGGGGCAACTGTCTTCGCCTACAGCCGCGCAGGCGGCTGGCATGAACTGGCCACGGAAGTGGACATCGCCGCCGACAAGCTGGCGAAGAAGACCGGCCAACAACCGTTTGTGATCGGCGCCGACAAGTACGCTATCGCGGCCGAACTCGGCTTCTATCTGGACACCCCGGCGGAAGAATGCGTCAACGTGTTCGCGCTCGGCGAGCGTGGATTAGGTTATCGGTACTGGACTGATTTGAATGAACTGAGAGGCCGGCCGGCAGTGGCAGTGTTGACGAGGATTGCCAAAGGCGGTCAAGAAGATGATTCGTTAACTGCGGTGCGCCAGCACTTCGATCGAATTGACGAGCCGCAGCGGATTCAAGTCCCCACCATTGGCCGTCACTGGCGCATCTTGTACCTGGTCAACTGTTACGGCTACCGCGGCTAAAGTTAACCATGCCCAATGTGTAGCAGCGGCGTCGAGGCGAACAGTTTATAGGCCAGCAACGCGGCGAACACCAGCAGCACCACGCCGCATGCGCGCATCAACAACAATACCGTTCGCGGATTAATTCGCCGGTGCGCCCGCGATACAAACCACGCCAAAAGGAAAAACCATAAGCTGCATCCCAGCAACACGCCGGCGCTGCATGCCGCGCGGTCGGCGGCCGCTGGTTGCACCCATTCCCGCGCAAACAACACAGCAGACAACGTTGCCCACAGCACGACGAGCATCAGATTGGAAATCGTCAGCACGAAACCGAGCAGGAAAGCCCGGGGATGATGCCAGCGTTCGTCCACCTTTTCAGCGGTCACTTCGCTGGCTTCAAGGGGCTTGGGCTTCAGCAACAACGACCGGAGAGCGATGACGACGATAACCACCAGCGCCACCACCCGCAATACGTCGCGCACCACCGGCTTATCCAAGACCGACGAATGCCCGGCCAGCAATACCGTCGCGTAAAACGTTTCCGCAAATGCCGCGCCGAGACCGACGAGAAACGCCCGGGGAAACCCCTTGTGCAACGCATGGTTGATGACCGTGAGATTCACCGGGCCAACGGGAATCGAGACGATGAATCCGCACGCGAACCCCGCCACCAATGCCTGCAAGAATTCTGTCGCCGTAATATCCATTGCCGGGTTGAACGCTATGACTGCGCCTCGTCTTGATCGTCCTCGTCCGATTCGATCTCCCGCTGCCACCGCCGGCTGACCCACGGCCGCACCAAGCCATACAACAGATACGCCACAAACAACACCGCCAGTGTCCATTCGAAATGCGTCACCAACAGCAGCGCCGTAATCACCACAGCCGCCAGAGCGGCGACCGACCGCACCGGCGTCCAGTCCACGTATTTAAACGTCGGATACCGCACGTTACTGACCATCAGCCACGACAGCAAAATCATCAGCACCGGCAACGCAAACCGCCAAGGACCCAGTGCCCGGTCCTGTTCCTGGAACGACATCATCAGCATCGTGACGCTTACAACCAGCGCCGCCGCAGACGGAATTGGGAACCCGAGAAACTCCCGCCCGCCTTTCGTGCCGGACAACACATTGAACCGCGCCAGCCGAATCCCGCCGCACACCAGGTACACAGCCGCAACCATCCAGCCAGTCTTCACGAAATCGGGCAGTATGATCCGGTACACCAGAAATGCCGGTGCCACGCCAAAACTCACCATGTCCGCCAACGAATCAAATTCGCGCCCGAAGTGCGATTCCTTGCGCGCCAGCCGCGCCACCCGACCGTCAAAGAAATCAAACACGAATGCGAAAAGAATCAGCCGAATCGCGAACGTGATCGGCTCGAAGCTCCCGCCCTGCTCGTACTTGAAGATCCACGTCAGCGCAAAAAATCCGCATGCCATGTTGCCTGCTGTCAACAGGTTTGGCAGCGGGTAAATCTTGACCTTCTCGCCGTTCTCTGGCGGTGTGGATGCCCCGCCCGTGGTCGCCCGTCTTTTAGCGTTTCCTAGCAAGGATTGTCTCGCCCCCTTTCGCATAATCGCCCACCTTCACCATTACCTCGACGACCGGCGGCAGGAATATCTCCACGCGCGACCCAAACCGGATCATACCAAACCGTTCACCGCGCTCCAGCCGCGCTCCTGTGTCGGCCCAGCCGACAATCCGCCGCGCAATCAACCCCGCGATTTGCCGAACTGTCACACGCAACCCGTCCGGCGCCTCGATGCCGATTATCCGATTCTCGTTCTCCTCCGAAACCTTCGCGCTGCGGGCATCCAGAAACTTGCCGGGAACGTATTTTACCAGCTTGATCTCGCCAGCCAACGGCGCGCGTTGGACGTGCACGTCAAACACCGACAGGAAAATCGCCACCATCTGCGCTTCACCCTTGAGGAAATGCGCCTCTGCGGTTGTTCTGACCTCGACGACGCGCCCATCGGCCGGCGCGACGATCGCCTGCGGGTCGGTTGGCGCCGTCCGCTCCGGGTCGCGAAAGAACGATACCGTAAATGCAAACAACACCGCGAACATGCCACATGCTACCCAGCCCCAACCGCGCCCCGTCATCCCAATCCAAAAAGAAACCACCATCAGTCCCGCCAAGACGAGCAGCGGCCAACGTCCTTCCCACAAAGTGCGCACGGTAAACATAGGGTTACAGCACAATCTTAACCGAATAGTGTGGCTTGGGAAGCGATTTTTCGAAGCAGATGCGGTTCATAAGTGTTGCATGTTAACAACCCGGCATCTGGAGGGCCGAGCTCTTGCGAGGCCGTGAACGGGCTATTTCGGTCCGACGATTTCCGCCAGTGATTTTGCGGCGTACTCGGCTTGCTCCAGCGTCAGCTCGGGGAACATCGGCAGGCAGATCACCCGCTCGCAGGCGCGTTCCGCCTGCGGCAGACTGCCGGGCCGATAACCGAGACTGGCATACGCCTTTTGGAGCGAGAGCGGCATGGGATAATGAACCGCGGACTGAATGCCGCGCGTCTCCAGTCCGGCGCGCACTGCATCCCGATTATCCACATACACGGCGAAGAGGTGATAAACACACTCGTCGCGCTCATCATCATTCGGCAGTTCGACACGGATATTGGCCAGATGTTTCCGATACCGGCGCGCCAATTCCTGTCGTTTCGCCGTCCACCCGTCGAGCTGTTTTAGTTTGATGCGCAGCACCGCCCCTTGAAACCCGTCCATGCGATAGTTGTAACCGACGCGGTCATGCGTATACCGTCGGGCAGCGCCGTGGTCGCGGAGCGACCGGGCCAGTTGCGCCACGCCATCGTCGTTGGTCGTCAACGCGCCGCCTTCGCCGTAACCGCCGAGATTTTTCGTTGGATAAAAACTGAATGCCGCTGCCAGACCAAACCCGCCGACCCGTTTCCCGCGATACCGCGCGCCGTGCGCCTGGCAGGCGTCCTCAATGACCGCAATACGCTGCCGCGCCGCGATGTCGAGAATCGCGTCCATGGCAGCGGGCCGACCATACAAATGCACCGGCAGAATCGCCTTGGTTTTGGGTGTGATCGCCCGGGCGGTCAACCCGGGATCGATGTTTGCCGTGGCGGGATCGATATCAACAAACACCGGTTTCGCGCCCACATAGGAAATCGCCTCAGCAGTGGCAATGAACGTATTTGGCGTGGTGATGACTTCGTCACCGGCACCGACGCCAGCGGCCAACAACGCGACATGCAATGCGCTGGTACCGGAGTTCAGCGCCACGCAATGTTTCACCTCGCAATAGGCTGCAAACTCCTTTTCGAATTGCGCGACTTCCTCGCCAAGGATGAACGCTGCATTTTGGCAGACCCGATCCAGCGCGGCAAGGACGTCCTCTCGCATTGCCGCGTACTGCGCCTTCAAATCGAAATATGGGACCTTCATAGACCGCACCACCGAATACACGAAAGACGCGGCCGATGAAACAATTTTCCGGCGCGCCGGTGAGCATGGAAAACGAACCGACTCATTCACCCTGGCATCCGATGTCGGGGCAGAGAATTGGCCCATAGCGAAAATGGTCGGTGTTTTAGCAGTCTGCTAGCCGTGGTGGTGCCGAATGTCGCGTCCCTCGTAGAGATAGACGATTTCCTCCGCAATGTTGGTCACATGGTCGGCAATCCGCTCCATGTTGTGGGACACGCCCATTAGATTGAGCGACCGGGTGATCGTATGCGGGTCCTCGATCACGAAACTCGTCAATTCGCGGTGGAGTTGGCGGTTGAGCTGATCCACTTCCGTGTCGCGCTGAATGACTTGGCGCGCGAGATCGGGCTTGGCGTACACGAACGCGGTCAGCGCGTCGCGAATCATACCTTGGGAAACTTCTGCCATCCGTGGAATGTCCACCAAAGGCTTGAGCTGCGGCTCCTTGTTCAACTCCTCAGCGCGATGAGCAATGTTGACGGCCTGATCGCCGATGCGCTCCAGTTCGGTGGCAATCCTCATTGTCATGACGAGCAGGCGCAGGTCGCGCGCCTTGGGCTGACGCAACGCAATCAACTCGATGCAGCGTTCGTCAATCTCCATCTCTAATTGGTCGAGGGTGGTATCATCCGCATCCACTTGTTTTGCGAGGGCCGCGTCCCGCTGCACCAGCGCTTTAAGGGCCTTTGCCACGCTCTGCTCGGCGAGCGCCGACAAGCGAAGCAGTGACTCCCGGACTTGAACGAGTTCCTGATCAAAATGCAGTTCCATATTTAGCCGAACCTCCCGGTGATATAATCTTCCGTTTGTTTCATTGCGGGATTGGTGAAAATCTTTTTCGTATCGTCAAATTCAATCAGCTTTCCCAGGTAAAAGAAAGCGGTGAAATCACTGACACGCGCTGCTTGCTGCATATTGTGGGTGACGATGATCATCGTATAAAACCGCTCAAGATCCTGGATGAGTTCTTCGATCTTCGCTGTGGCAATCGGATCCAGCGCGCTGCACGGTTCATCCATCAGCAACACCTCCGGTTCCACCGCGATAGCGCGGGCGATGCAAAGCCGTTGTTGCTGGCCGCCGGACAGGCCAAGCGCGTTGGTGTCAAGGCGGTCTTTCACTTCGTCCCACAACGCCGCTCTGCGCAGGCTGCGCTCGACGTGATCTTCCAACACGCCCAACTTGGTGATGCCTTGTGTGCGCAATCCGTAGGCGACGTTGTCGAAAACGGATTTGGGGAATGGATTGGATTTCTGGAATACCATGCCGACCCGCTTGCGCAATTCGACGACGTCCACCGTGGGCGCATAAATGTCCTGCCCGTGCAACGTGACTTCGCCTTCAGCATGCGCGTGTTCGATTAAATCGTTCATCCGGTTCAGGCAGCGGAGCAAGGTGGTTTTGCCGCAGCCGCTCGGTCCGATAAGGGCTGTTGTCCGTTTCGGCGCGATGGGTACCGTGACGTTGTACAGGGCCTGCGCCTTGCCGTACCAGAAGTTCAGGTTTCTAATTTGGAAGATCGGTTCGCTCATAAATCCCTCATCCACTCAACCGGCAACCCGCCCGGCGCGCAAGCGCGCCCGCACCAGCACTGCCGACAGGTTCAACAAGAACGTCAACACCAGCAACACCAGCACCGTGCCGAACAAGATTGGCTTGGTGCGCTCGATGTCCGGCGACTGCGTGGACAATACAAACACATGGTAACCCAGGTGCATGAACTGGTCGGTCACACCTTTTGGGAGATGGGCAAGATAGTAAGCCACACCAGTGAACATTATCGGCGCCACTTCGCCCGCGCCGCGCCCGATGGCGAGAATCGCGCCTGTCAGAATGCCCGGCAACGCTTGTGGCAAAACCACCTTGAACACTGTCTCCAACTTCGTCGCGCCCAGCGCCAGGCTGGCTTCACGCAACCCATGTGGTACCGCCCGTAGCGCTTCCTCGGTGGCGACAATCATCACTGGCAAGGTCAACGCCGCCATCGTCGCTGCAGCCCAGACCAGCGCGGGTTTGGCGTAGTGCAGATGGCCATTGAACAATAGCCTATCAATGCCGCCGCCGACGAACTGGACGAAGAACCCCAGCCCGAACAATCCGAACACAATGCTCGGAACGCCGGCGAGATTGTTGATAGCGGCGCGGATAACGCGGGTCAGCGTGGACTGCTTGCGCGCGTATTCGTTCAGATAAATCGCAGTGGCAACGCCGACCGGCACCACGCCGATTGTCATCAGAAATACCAGCGCTGCCGTGCCGAAAATCATCGGGAATATGCCCGCGCGTTGCGGGTCGAACATGCCTTCGCTTGTCCCGCCGAAGATAAACCGCAACGACATCTGCGCGGCGCCATTCCAGATAATGTTCCCGAGAATGATCGCGAGCATCAGCAGGATCATGAAAGTCGCGGCGCCCGTGCCGGCGGTGAATGCCAGCCCTGACCAATCGAGCGTCTTGCGTCGCAGTGTCATGGGTCTCAGCCTTTCCCTTCCAATCTCGTTTTCAGCCGGTGCACCACAACGTCACCGATCAAATTGCTGACGAACGTCACGGCAAACAGCAGCGTTCCAAGCAAGAACAGGATCCGGTAGTGATCGCCGCCGAAAACCACTTCCGCCAGTTCGGCGGCAATGGTAGCGGTCAACGTCCGACAGGAATCGAAAATGGAGGCCGAGACGATGGTCGCGTTGCCCGAAGCCATCAGGACAATCATTGTTTCACCGATCGCGCGCCCGAACCCCAGCACGCAGGCCGCAAACACGCCCGGCAACGCCGCGGGAAGTACGACCTGCCACGCTGCCTGCTGCCGGGACGCGCCAAGCGCCAACGCCGCTTGCAGATAGGATTGCGGCACGCTGGATAATGCGTCCTCGGAAATTGTGAACACGACCGGAATTACGGCCAGGCCCAGAGCCAGCCCGGCGACCAAGGCATTCAGGCGTGACGCGTAACCAAATGCCCCCTGCAGGATGCTTGCCATGACAATCAGTGCGAAAAAACCGAGCACAACCGACGGAATGCCCGACAACAGTTCGATGGCCGGTTTGATCCACTCACGCCAGCGCGGGTTGGCCAGTTGCGAAACATAAATTGCCGCGCCGACGCCGAACGGCACCGACACCAGCAACGCCACCAACGTGGCTTTCAGGCTGCCGATGATTAGTGGAACGATGTTGTACTTTGGCACCTCGCTGACCGGTTGCCAGATGAACTCCGGCTTGTTGTAGCCAAACCAGTGGTACGGTTGGAACATCATCCTCCAACTGGTGGTATTCATCCGCGAATCCGGATTGCTGTTCTGCGCCAATTCCTGCGCTTTCAGTTCGACCAATGTTTGCACGGTCGCGACATCGTAGGTCGCGAACTCAGTTTCGCTCAGGCCGAGATACAGCGCCAGTTCGGCTCGGGGAGTGTGGGAGATGTCGGCGACAGCAATTGGCTTTCTCGCCCGCGTGTTGTCAGTCCGACCAAAAATCACCGGCAGCGATTCGCGACCGACAAACGCGAAAATCAGGAATATGAGCAGAATAGCCGAGAGAGATATGAGGAATATCAGCTTTTCGACGAGCGATTCAAGACGGCGCGGGTGACGGCGCGCCAGAGAGGTGGAGAAAGGTTTTGGGGTGGTCCGGGGAGGAGGCGCTCCCAAAACAGCCGTAGCGTCGGAACTGGCAGCCCCGACGCTACGCGCTGGGATTTGGATCGTATCGTTCACCGCAGATTTTTTGGTAGCGGGAAGTAGCCGACATCCTTGACGACCGCCTGACCCTCATCACTGAGACACCAGGTGATGTAGTCCGCCACCGCGCCACTGTCCACCATTGGGCTGACATAGTTGAACAGGTAGCGGGTGATGGGGTACTTGCCCGAGAGCACGTTTGTTTCGATCGGTTCGATCGCTTCGCCGTCGTTCGTCTTGCTGATCTTCAGGGCCTTGACGCCTTCACCATAGGCAATGCCGCCGTAGCCGATGCCGTTCGCGTCCTTGGCCACACCCTGAATCACCGCGGCGGTGCCGGGCATTGTCTTGGTGGCAGCAGCGAAGTCCTTCTTATTGAGCACGTGTTCCTTGAAGAACTCATACGTGCCCGAGGAGTTCTCGCGGCCGTAAAGTGAGATTGGCGCATCGGGTCCACCAACTTCCTTCCAGTTCGTGACTTTGCCGGTGAAGATGGCTTCCAACTGCGGGAAACTCAGTTTCTCAATGGGATTCTCCTTGTTCACGTACACCGACAGGGCGTCCAGGCACATCTTGTACTCGTGTGGACGGACCTTGTTCTTCTTCACGAAATCGGCGATCTCGGACGCTTTCATTGGCCGCGAAGCGTCGCAAATGTCTGTGCTGCCATTGAGCAACGCCGCGATGCCCGTGCCCGAGCCGCCACCTGTGACCTGCACAGTCGTGCCGCCATTCTTTTGCATGTACACTTCGGCCCATTTCTGGCCGAGGATCACCATCGTGTCCGAGCCTTTGACGGTGACGTTGGCCGCGTAAGCGGCGCTGGTTACGACTGCTGCTGCGGCTACCACTGCTACTGCTTTGACGATGTCCATTTTCATTTTTCTACCTCGCTTTCTATCTAGTCTTTGAATGTTACAGTTTTGTTACAGACAGGTTTCGTCGCTGTGACTTCCCGCCCCGCATGCCTCGAATGAGACGATGGGGCTGGTCGCCGCGGAGGCGGAGGAAACAACATACCCCCGCGGCGACCGATGGGAGTCGTTAGAATTTGAAGGTCGTGTCGAATTGCAACCGGAGCGTGTCCTGTCCTGGCAATCCCGGTTGTCCGTGAGTCGTTGCGCCCACGAGCCGTTTGCCGTCAATCTTCTCCGTAGCATAGGCCTTGAATCCCAAAACCCACCAGTCTTTGGGGCAGTACTGCACGTTGAAGATATGACCTTTGCGATCCGTGCCGCCGTATGGTCCGAAGTCGTCGTCCACGATCGAGTCCAGCGTCGAGTTGGCTTCCAGATACTTGTATTCGTAGCCAACCATCCACTGGCCTTTCTTTTGGGCGCTGCCAAAAACGGCCTGAAGCCCGTACGCCTCGGTTTGGTTATCAATCGGGTCATGGACGAACACGCTCGATAGGTTCTTCATGTACTCGCCGCCGAGTGTTAACACGCAGGGAGTACCGAGGAACGGCTTTTCACTGATTGTGTAGGCGACCTCGCCCATGCCGTACACGACATTGAAGTTACCCGGATAGTTGTTGAACGAGTTGGTGAGCACGAGGCTGCCGAGCGTGACAGTCTTGATCTGTTTCGGCCCAACGCTATTGCCTTTGTTGCCCGAATCGCCGGTGAACGTATTCCCCGGGAAATCCCCCTGCAGCAGGTTCTTGCCCGGCGACGGTTCGGCCGCAACATTTTGCAGGTTCTCGGTCATGTAATAACCGGCAGCCACCGTGATCTTCACTTTTTCGAACTTCGCTTCGATCCCGCCCTGCAGATCGAACATGTAGGCGTCGTTTTCGTCCGCGCTGAATTCCTTTACGGAGAACTGGCCGAAGTTGCCAAACAGCCTGTATTGATTTTTGTCGCCAAACTTGAACGACACTTGTTCGGCCAAACCTTCAGGCGTCAAGTCAGGATCGTAAATCATCGGCGACAGCGTCACCGGATGCCACATCGGCATGAGCATCTTGCCACCTGTGATCTTCAGCCAATCCAATGACGGGGGATGAACGGTCACATAAGCCAGGTCGAGGTTGATGGGTTTCTTGCGGAAGGTATCCGTGAACGTCGTGTTCTGGCTCAGCCCGTTGTACGGGTCGCCGGGGTCACCGGTGCCAATCCTCAATCCAACATCCGCCCAATTCTCCAAGGCGGCCTCCACGCCTAACCGCAACCGCGCGCGGTACCGCAGCCGGTCAGGGTTCGGCACCTGCGGCTTGCCATTCGAACCCAGGGGCAACTGGTTTTCGTAGTTAAAACTCTCGGCGCGCAGCCGCAAATCGCCCGACCACTTCATCTGATCAATCCAACTCGCCACCTTCGTCTTGTTGTACTTCTCCACTGTCTGGGCGGCTTCCTTGTCCATATCCTCGCGCAGTTGGTTGGCCTCGCGCTGCGTCAGCACGCCTTTATCAACGAGCTTGTTCAGCAATGCGTCACCAGTCTGTGCGCTCGCGGCCCCGCCCCATGCCAGGGCAGTACTAATTCCGAGGATTAATACCCCGTTCTTAATGTGCCTCAGTTTCATTCTATCTCTCCTCCGTTTTGGTTTGGTTGTGTCTGTTGATTGAAACGCGCCGAAGCTAGAACGACCGTGTGACAAACCAAGGTCGGGTTTGTTACAGATCTGCGAATTCGACGGGGGCGTTCCGCCGTTTGCGGCGGCTCAAGATCGCGTTTATCCGCGCAAGAAGTTCCGGCATCGCGAACGGTTTGGTCAGATAATCGTCGGCGCCTAGCTTAAATCCCTTGACCTTATTTTCCGTTGTGACAAGAGCAGTCAGGATGATCACGGGAATATAGGCAAGCACCGGGCTGGATTTCAACAGACGGCACACCTCGTACCCGTGCAGGATTGGCATCATCAAATCCAGAAGAATCAAATCGGGTTTATGTTCGAACGCCGCATTCAGCGCTGCCCGACCATCCGTCGCCAATAGCGCGCGGTATTCGCGCCGCTGCAGGCTGAAAACCAATAGCCGACCGAGATCGCGGTCATCTTCCGCGATCAGAATAAGTGGTTTGCGCGGTGTCTCCGGTATCATGATGGCGCACCCTGACACCGGTTAGTGTCGGCTGCGCCGCGGGTTGGTTACGAGATGGTGAAGACCGCGAAGCCACCCGGGCCGGGTTTACGCGCGGGGCAGCGTGAAGAAGAAACGGCTGCCGACGCCGGGTTCACCCCGCTCGGAGCGGGTTGAACTTTCAGCCCAGACACGGCCGCCATGGGCTTGGACGATGTGCTTGACGATGGATAGTCCGAGTCCCGTTCCGCCCAACTCGCGGCTGCGGGCCTTGTCCACGCGGTAGAACCGTTCGAAGATGCGCGGCAAATGTTCGGCGCCGATGCCGGGGCCGTTGTCGGCCACGCATACCTCGATCTCACCCGCGTTTTCCCGTGCCGAGATAACAACTTGGCCGCCGTCCTGTGTGTACTTGATGGCATTGTCCAGCAAGTTGAGAAATACCTGGTGCAATCGTTCCCCATCGGCTGACGCCAGAGGAACTTCCGGCGGGATTTCCAGCGCCATGGTAATGGATTTGCGTGCTGCCTGCGTCGCCAACTCTTCCACGGCAGCTTGGGCAGCGGCACGCGGGTTGACCGGTTTGAAGTCAAGCCACGCCTGCTGCGATTCCAATGCCGAAATCGTCAGCAAATCGTTGATGAGCGCCTCCAGCCGGCGCGAGTTCTTCTCAATCGTCTCCAAAAACTGTTTAGTCATCTCTGGCGTCGGCGGCTGTTCATCCAACAGCGCCTCGATATAACCTTTGATCACTGATAACGGCGTGCGCAATTCGTGGCTGACGTTGGCGACGAACTCTTTGCGGACGTTTTCCAGTCGTTTCAACCGCGTGATATCGTGAAATACGAGCACTACGCCTGCACAGTTGCCATCTGGGGCGCGCAATGTGGCGGCATTGACCTCAAAGACGCGTTCGGCGGGGCCAAAGAAAATCAACTCCTGTGGAGGCACGTTGTTTTGGCGCGCGACATTGGCCACCAAGTCTTGTAATTCGGCGTTGCGGAAGGCTTCGATCACCGTCTTGCCCACAACTTCGTCTCCAACATCATGCTGGCGACGTAGTGCGTTGTTGATAAGACGGATTCGGCCAGCGGGGTCGGTGACGAGTACTCCTTCAGTCATGTTGCCCAGAATCGCATCCAAATCGGATCGTTCGCGATTCAGGTCCTGCAGGCGCGCTTCCAACTGTGTGGACATGTCGTTCAACGCCGCCGCCAACTCGCCCAACTCGCCGCCGACGCGCGTGCTGACGCTTTTGGAAAAATCGCCGTGCGCGACGCGTTCCGCGACACGACACATCTGCAGAATCGGACGGCTCGTTCGCCCGGCCAGCCAAAAGACAAATGGAATACAGACGCAGCCGACCGCAATGCTGGCCCAGGCGACGATGCGGCGGACGTGACTACTTGTCTGCGCAATTTCGTGCAGCGGCAACGCCACGCGCACAAAACCCGCTACCCCGTCCTTCTTTTTTACAGATACAGCCACATACATGAGATCCACGCCGATGGTGGCGCTGTGGCGTGTATCGACACCGACACCCGTATCGATGGCCTGCTGCACCTCGGGCCGCTTCAGGTGATTCTCGATGGTGTGCAACTCGGTCGCTGGCTTGTCGGATTCGCCAAGCACTGTGCCGTCGGCAGCAATCACCGTGATGCGCAATCCCGTTTTTGCCGCCAAGGCATGGGCGAGGCGATTGATTTCTTCGGAGTCGGGCTGGGTTGCTGATAGCTGGGAAACAAAAAGTTCGCGGGTGATGAATGCGTCGCGTTCTAGACCCGTCCTGATCTTTTGGACAAGAAACGGGGGCAAAGCTAGGTCCAAACACACGTTGACGCTGAGCAGGAGCGCGGTCAGCAGCACCGCCACCCCGAAAAACCACCGCCATGGCAGGGTCAGCTTCAAGGGTTACTCAGCCAAACGATAACCAACTCCGCGCACAGTTTCAATTAAATCGGCGGTCTTGCCGAGCTTCTCCCGGAGCCGCCGCACGTGCGTGTCGACTGTTCGCGTATCCATTTCACCTTCATATCCCCACACGTCCATCAACAACCGATCCCGGGTTTGGACCCGCCCGCGGCGTTCCATCAACGTCGTCAGCAACTTGAACTCCGTGGCTGTCAGTTCGACCGGCTTGCCTTTGACCGTGATCTCGTGCTTGGCCAGATCCAACACCATGTCGCCGGCCTTAAACACCTCCGCAGGCGCGACCTTCCCCGAGGCACGGCGCAGGATTGTTTTGACTCGCAAGGCCAGCTCGCGTGGGCTGAACGGCTTGGTGACATAATCGTCAGCCCCAAGTTCCAGTCCGACAACGCGATCGACTTCTTCCGCCTTCGCCGTGAGCATTATGATGGGAATGTGCGCAGTTTTCGGGTCGGCCTTAAGTTGACGGCAGACCTCGGTGCCTTCGATCTGCGGCAACATCAGATCGAGGACGATCAACGCCGGCATGGCGTCGCGCGCCTTCTGCAGCGCCGTTGCGCCGTCGCGCGCCGCGATGGTCTTGAAACCCGCCTTCTGCAGGTTGAACGTCAACAGGTCAAGCACGTCCTGTTCGTCGTCCACGATCAGAATCGTCTCACTCATGACGTCAGCTTGTAGCAAACGCGTGACGGTTACACAACGGCAACGTTACGATTTGGTGACAGTGAATTGTCCCGCAGCGTTCACTTGCGAAACGCGGGCAGGATTGTACTCGCCTCGAATCCGATTCGCTGTAAACTTTGCGGCGTGAACGCGCGCGCTTTAGCAGCTGATCTGCTCCAACAGTTGCCCCGATCGGGGCTTACCCCGGCAAAGTCGGGGATGGCCGACGAGTTGCTGGATCAGGCGCTGACGGCGTCGAAATTGAGCAAGGCTGACCGCGCGCTCGCAGCGGAGTTGTTCTACGGTTGCCTGCGCCAGCGGCTTGCGCTGGAATTTCTGCGCGGTCAACTCACGCGCAAGCCGCCGCGTGCGGTCGTGGCCGTGCTGATGGATCTCGGTCTTTATCAACTGTTCTTCCTGAATAGAATTCCGGCGCACGCGGCCGTGCATGAGACGGTCGAGTTGGTCAAAGAACACGCCAGCACCGACGAGGCTAAGTTCGTCAACGCCGTGTTGCGTCGCGCGATACGCGAACGTCCGACGCTGCTTGCGGCGTTACGCGCAAAACGGCAGACGGAACCGTGGGTGTATTACTCGCATCCGCGCTGGTTGTGGGAGCGATGGGTCGCACATTGGGGACTGGAACAAACCGGGGCGTTGTGCGAGTGGAATAACACGCCGCCGCCTGTATATATTAGGCTCAATACGCTGCGACCGTCATCGACGCCGGCTGCGGCCTCGCAGAAGCTCGGCCCTCCAAACGACATCGCGGCTGAGCCGTCAGGGTTTCATCCCCTCTCCTGGCGAATCGCGGACACAACCGGGCTGTTTCAGGCGAAATCGTGGACCGAGGGACGATTCTATGTGCAGGACCCGTCCACCCTGACTGCCGTGGACGTGCTCGATCCGCAACCGGGCGAATCGGTGCTGGACATGTGCGCCGCGCCGGGCGGCAAAACGACTTACATCGCCCAGAAAATGCAGAATCGTGGGCGGATCATCGCGGCGGACAGTTCAGGCGAACGGCTGAAACGGCTGGCAGAAAACTGCTCACGGTTGGGCGTAAACATCGTTGCCCCGCTCCGAGCGGGACGGCTGGGCGGTTGTCTGCGCAACGCGGAGTTTGATCGCGTGCTGGTGGACGCGCCGTGCTCGAATACGGGCGTGCTGCGGCGTCGCGTGGATTTGCGGTGGCGGATTGAAGAGAAAGAAATCGCGCGATTGGCCGCGCTGCAGGAAAAGCTGTTGGCAACGGCGGCGCGGTTGACCCGGCCGGGCGGCGTGTTGGTGTACAGCACTTGCAGTCTTGAGCGCGAAGAGAATGAACGCGTCGTCGAGCGGTTCTCCGGACAGCACCCGGAATTCACGCTCGAAACGACGCGTTCAACGTTTCCACCGCGCGACGGCGTGGATGGCGCGTTCGTCGCGCGGTTCCGACGCGGTTAAGACCGAGTGGCGTTACTTGGTGGGGCCACCGCCAACTGGAGGAGGTGTGCCGCTACCACCGCCGGGAGGACCACCACCACGATGCTGCATCATTTGCTGGAACGCGTCCTCGAGCTTCTTCTTCTGCTCATCGGTCAGGGTCGCGCGGACCTGGTCCATGTATTTCCGTCGTAGATCCATCATCGGCGCAGACAGATCCTGCATCTTCTTACGGGTTTCTTCCAGCTTGGCATTATCGCCGGCTTTGCGGGCTGCACCGGCTTCTTCCCGAAGTTTCTGCAGGTCGGTCTCGACGTCCTTATGTGCGGCGCGCCACGCGTCAAGCTCCTTGACGAATGCGGCTTCGATGTCCTTCAGTTTAGTCTTCTGTTCGTCGGTCAACGACAGGTCATCAGCGATGCGCGGCGGCAGAAGTCCACCCGGCATGCGGGCAGCGATGCGCTCGCGCATTGGGCGCGGAGGCGCATTAGTTGCGTTCTGTTCCTGGGCGCTCGCCCAGTTGGCGGCCAGCAGCACGGCTGCGGCCACGGTTGCGAACCAGCTTCTCATGTTGATGCTCCTTTTATTGGTTGGTTTCCGGCTAGGTGATCCAAGGCGGTTCATGCCTAGAATTGCACCCGAACTCGTTAGACAGTATGAACGCGGTTTTCGTTATAAAAATCTTCGGGCCTCTTATCGCTCACAACAACCCGCGACCAAACCTCTCAAAACGCGGTTTCCAGTGTCGTTCGCGGTCGAATGACATCGCCACCTTCGTCGTCCGACCAACGATTAAGTCGCGCGACACGAATCCAAAGTACCGGGAATCGAAACTGTTGTCGCGGTTGTCGCCCATCGCAAAGTAACTGCCCGGCGGGACGCGCACCGGCCCGAATGATCGCAACGCCGGTTTTTTCGGTTCGAACATCACGGAATGAGTCCTGTCGGAAACGGTCTCATTTAGAACCAATGCCGTATCCCCTCCGTTGTCCACCCGTTCGTATTCGGCGGGTTGACCATTGATGAAGAGATGTTCGGCTCGCATTTCAATGAGGTCTCCGGGCACGGCGACTGCGCGTTTTACGAGCCGTTTCGCGTCCTTCCCCGGCGAGCGAAACACGATGATGTCACCGCGCTGCGGATCCGACCATGTTGAGAGTCGTATGGTGGAGAAAGGGACTTTCAGGTCGTACGCCAGTTTATTGACCCAGATGCGGTCCCCGATCAGGATCGTCGGCTGCATCGAGCCGGTGGGCACGTCGTTCCAATCCGCCACCACCGACCGCAACGGAGCCACAATGGCAACCGCGATCAGCAACGGCTTCACCCACTCCAGCCAGAATATCCGCAGCTTCATCCTCATATCATTCTTGGACAATGAGCAGCCAAACATCGTTCAGTCTCACCACTTCACTTTGACAATGCGTTTCTGGCCGAGACGGTCGATGAAATGGACTTCGCCGTGGCGCTGGCCGTATTCGTGGAGTTCTTTGGTGATCTTCACGTCGAAACAGCAGTACTCGGCAATCTGCATCATCTTGCCTTCCTTCCACCATCGCAACGCCTGCAGGCCATCGGCAATCTTCGGCGCGGCAAGCGTGGCTTTGGCGACGGCATCCAGAGAAACGCGATGGCCGAGCTTGGTTTCGAGATCAGCCATCAAATCGAGCGTCGGCGTGGCGCGCAAATCCAGCGGTGAATAGCCGGCCAACACTTCATAGTCGAAGTTGATGATGTTGAATCCCACGACGAGATCGGCGCGCATGAGTTGTTTGACGAGATCGTTGACGTGGGCTTCGTCGTAAATCCTGTACTGGCCGTCGCCCGTGCTGAAGGTCACGCCGACGGACATTTTCATGTCGCGCTTCCTGTCCCATCCGCCAACGTCGGCAGCGCTTCTCTGCGTTTCAAGGTCGAAATAGACAATGTTCGGCATGACCTGCGCGTGTTGTAACGGCAACTCCCGGCCGCTGCAATGTAAAAACAAGCTGCGACAGACTCATTGAGCAATCCACGAACTACTGCCCACGAGCTTGTTCACCAGGATCGTTCTTTTGCGGCTCGTGTAACCGGGGGAAGATGAAAAACAGAAACGGGGAAGGTGAAAAACACCTTCCCCGCACTCTGAACTTGTTGTGTTACAGCAGACCGCAACTATTTCTTACTCTTAACTGTGCCCGTAACGGTGCTCTCATCATCATTCCAGATGCCCTGGATCTTCGCACTGACGGTCGTGTTCGTAACTGAATTCTTTATTGTTACCTTCGTCGCGCCAGACAGCAGTATCACTGCATTGGTGGCCGAGCCGTGTGTTCCAGCGTAGGCGTTTACAAACTTATCGCCCTTTGCACCGGACGCCAAAACAACGCCAGCCTGTTCCACCAGATACGTGACAACGTTGGACGAGTTGATCTCGTGTCCGATCACATCGATGATGTTCGTATCCGTCCCGCTCACAATCATTACTTCCATCACCGAAACTGTGTCGTTCGTGTTGCCGGCCAGATCTGCCTCGGTCACTGCTGTACCGGAGGGACTGAGCTTACCCTTGATCGTGATGTCGTTCTTCTCCGTAACGTTCGTCACGGTTACGGACGCCCAGCTGCTGGCGACGCTCACCAATGCAACCGCCGCGATTACTGCAAATACTTTCCTCATACTATTGCTCCTTTCGTTTAGTTCCATTCCCATCACTGTGCCACCCCGTGAAAAACCCTCACCAATGGGGTTATAGTATCCCGGTAAGTCAAGCGTTGTCAAGGGAAGAAAGCCAAAAACGCACTCATTGCAACTTGCTCGTCTGGAAGCCGGTGTCTGACATCCCACGCCAGAGCGGCGGGAATCACGTCCTACGCAACCGCCACACGGCCACTGCGCCCGCGGTGAACAACACCGTGCTGTACGCGAACGCCACTTGCGTTCCCCACACCGTCCATAACGCGCCCACCACAATACTCGAAACGAAATCGCCGACGCCGTTGACCGTTGCCAACACGCCGAACCCCATGCCGTGCTGTTCCTTGTCCACCAATTCCGCCGCCAGCGAATCTTCCAGTGCCTCCTCGGTCGCGACGTAAATGCCGGCAAGAATGAACACCACGGCGAGTATGGTCAGGTTTGTCGCGTTTGAAGCAGGGTTCATGGGCGCAAACACGAGCACCAGCCCCATGACTGCCGCCAGCGCATAACCGCCCGCCAACAGCGCGCGTTTGTCGAAATGATCGGCCAGCCAGCCGGCGATGAACGCAAACCCCGCATACAACACATTGTGCAGCACGTACAGCGACACCGCAATGGTGGCGGCTCCGCCTGCTCCGTACTGCGGTTTCAGCCGTTGCGTTGCCAACAGAATCAGCATCGTATGCGCAAAATCGCCCGCGCCGAACAATCCCACCGCCAGCAGGAACCGCTGAAACGGTTTGGGCAATGCCGTCAGCCGCGCGCGGAACGAAACGTACTTCACGTGGATGCGCTCCTTTTCCTCGACCAGAAACCCGATCGCTACAGCCGCCAGCAAGCCGGGAATCAGCGTTACCAGCAGGACGCGCGAGAAATTGCCCGCGAACGCCGCCAGCAGAATCGTCGCGGTCACCGGACCGGCTATCGCGCCGCAGGTATCCATCATCCGCTCGAACCCGAACGCGCGTCCGTAGGTTTCGGGCGTGACCGCTGCTGCCAGCAACGCCTTCCGCACCGGCGTCCGCACGCCGCGACCGAACCATGCGGTCGACCGACACAACAACACATGCCACGCCTGTGTCGCCAATCCGATGCATGCCGTGCCGGTAGCCGTGACGATGTAACCGACGACTGCGATCGGTTTACGCCGTTTCAAATGATCGGTGAAATATCCCGAACCCATCTTGGCAAAACTCGATAAGCCATCGGACACGCCTTCGATGACGCCGAGCCACACGGCGGCTGCGCCCATCGTGGCGAGAAAGGCCGGCATAATCGCCGTGGCGATTTCGTGTGACCAATCGCTGAGCAACGATGCCAGCCCGATACCGAGCACCGTGCGATTGAGCCAGCGGGTTCGGGGAGAAGGTTGGGCTGTTTCACTCATCTTGTGGCATGATAGCGGAGTCGCTCCACTGCTTGCCAGCCTGCTTTATTCATGAACGATGACCGTTCGCGAATAATCCGGGCCAGAGTCTTCTTCCCATCACAAGGGGGGCATGCGTTGTCGCGCCGGGCTTTCCTCTTGAGTGAGAGGTATTCCGAGCGTAGCTTTCCTGCCAAACGTTAATGGAAGATCAGGTGGTCATATGAAGATAAAACATCTGCAGTTCATCGGTGCGATTGCATTCAGCATCGCGGGCATTGTGTCGACTCCGCTTTACGGCGCCGACAGCCCATATCGCTTTTTGAAGGAAATCCCTGTCGGCGGCGACGGCGGATGGGATTATCTGTCGGTTGACGAAGCCGGTCGCCGCCTTTATGTCAGCCACGCCACCAAGGTGGTCGTGATCGATCTCGACAAAGACGTGGTCGCAGGCGAGATCACCAACACTCCGGGCGTTCACGGGCTTGCCGTCGCGCCCGATCTTCAACGTGGATTCAGCAGCAATGGGCGCTCAAATACGGCGAGCATTGTTGATTTGAAGACGCTGACCACGTTGTCGCAGGTGGATACGGGTCAGAACCCTGACGGGATGCTCTACGAGCCGGGGCAACGGGAAGTTTACATGTTTAACGGGCGCGGCCAATCGGCAACGGTGATCGATGCGAAAGCGGGCAAGGTCGTTGCCACCATTCCGCTGGGAGGCAGGCCGGAGTTCGCCGCTGCCGATCCGAAAGTGGGACGCGTTTATAACAACATCGAAGACAAAAACGAAGTCATCGCGATTGATACCAAGACGCACCAAGTGGTGAACCATTGGCCGATCACGCCCGGCGAAGGCGCTTCGGGCATGGCGATTGATGTGGCGCATCATCGGCTGTTTCTCGGCTGCGGCAACAAGTTGATGGTGATGATGGACAGCGAGACCGGCAAAGTCGTCGCTTCCGTGCCCATCGGCGACGGAGTGGATGCCAATGCGTTTGATCCGGGGACGAAGTACGCCTTCGCCTCGTGCCGCGACGGGACGGTGACGATTGTGCGCGAGGATGCACTCGACAAGCTTACCGTGGTACAGACGCTAGCGACTGCGCAAGGCTCGCGCACGATGGCGCTCGACCCTAAGACGCACAAGATTTACCTGGCCGCAGCCAAGTTTGAGGCGCCAGCGGAGCAGCCTGCTGGGCAGCCAGCCGGTGGTCGCGGACGTCCGCGGATGATTCCGGGCACCTTCAAGATACTCGTGTACGGCATGTAGTAAATGGCACGCAGTTACGCTGGCACCGGGTCTTGGTGGCGCGCGTCAGTGTGCAGGGGCGGTTCCGCGGTAGCGGATGATGTGAATCTTCTCCAAAGTAACAAGGCCGTCGCCGAACATCTTGTCGAGTTCTGGAAGAAATGCGGCGATCTTGTCTTCCTTGTCCACAATTTCAATAAGGACAGGCAAGTCTTCGCTGAGGCGGAGGATTTTGGCTGTGTGCAGGTGTGAGTTCGCGCCGAAACCCATCGGCCCGCGCAACACCGTCGCGCCGGCAAGACCCATCTCGCGGGCTTTTAGGACGATCGCTTCGTAGAGCGGCTGATGATGCCATTTGTCTTGTTCGCCGAGATAGATGCGGAGCAGTTGACCGTCGCCTTCGAGTTTCATAGAGCGCCTCCGTGGAGTTTGGTTTGCATGAACTGGCCGCTGATCCAGCCGAGATAAACCGCCAGCAGACCCAGTGCGTTGGAACCGATAACGTTCGCCGCGACGTAGAACCATTCGCCGTCACGCGCCAGGTTCAGGGTCTGGATGCCGAAACTGGAGAATGTGGTATAGCCGCCGCAGAGACCGACCATAAAAAAGTCGCGCTGATTCGTGGTGAGCCATGTGCGACCCATGGCAGGTTCTGACACGGCGGCGACCAGGCCGATGACGAAACAACCGGTGACGTTCACCACCAACGTGCCCAACGGGAATGTCACCGCCCACGGAAAGTGTCGGCCTTGATGGCCGGACACAAGGCCGTTCAGACCGTAACGGGCGAGCGTGCCCAGCGCGCCGCCGATGGCCAATAGAAATAGTTTCAACATGACATTGTTTCTCTTCGGTAGGAGTCATCGGCCCCAAACATCGCGGGCGGTTGTAGGCGAACCCCATCGCCGCCATTCAATCTGCCCGAACTACCGACAAAACTCCAACTGAAAAAGTGCTACGCCGCGGGTCAGACGTTGTTGTGATTTGACCACACTGCGCATCAAACTGAGCCAGTCGCTGATGATTCGCCAACACCAGTTTGACTTCAACTTGTTGGCCACAAACGAGTTGGCACGCGCCGCGAAAACGGTGGCACGGCAAGTGCCATAGCGTCCAGCAGCGAGATGAAAGGGTTCGTCGCGCGAGAAACGAACAATCAAAAGAGGTAATGACAATGAGTGCAAACACGGGAGTAGGCGGGACTACGGAGAAACCGTCCACCAAGGCAACACTAGGGCTGACGGGGCTGACATCAAACGCCATGGCGTTGATTGCGCCGGGCGCGTTCCTGTGGCTGACGTTTCAGATCCAGTCGTTGTACGGCGCGCCGATGGCTGGCTGCGCGATGTGGTTCGGCATCGTAGCTGCGTTATTGCTGTGCTTCGCGACTGCCATCAGCTACGCCGAATTGTCGAAGCTTTACCCGGGCGCCGGGTCGTCGTATCTGTACGCCGAGCAGGCGTTCCTGTCGAAGACCAAGGCCTTCCGGTTTGCCCGGCTGGCCAAGTTCATTACCGGCTGGGCCAGTCATTTGTACTACTGGGTTTATCCGGGATGCATGGTGGGTGTGACGGCTATTCTCGGTGGATACCTGCTGAACCAGTTCTTTCCGGACGCGTTCGCGGGCAACTACAACAGCCCGTTGTTCATGTTCCTGTTTTGCATCGTGTTCGCCTTTGGCGTGGCCTACATCGCCTACCGCGGCGTTACGGGCACCACAGGAATTAATTTGGGGATCAATATCATCCAGATTACCGCGCTGCTGGTGTTCACGGTGATCGCGATCGCCTATCGCACACAACATCCGCAAGGCTCGGTCGGTTACCATCTGGCCAACGGTGTCGCGGTGAACTATCAAGTCACACCGGACAAGGACGGCAACCCTGTCCCAGTAGACAAGGACGGGAAACCTGTGGCCGACCCGAAACTAGCTGCGCCGTTCATCGTCAGCTACAAAGCGGACGAGGCGATCACGAAGGACGACAAAGGCGTGCCGACCTTCAACTTCCACTCGACGGCCGGGTCGGTAGTCGCCCCGCACGGGTTCAACTTCATATTCATCCAGGCCTGCATCGCGATCCTGATCCTGGTCGGGTTCGAGTCCGTCACCTCGATGGGTGAAGAGGCACGACATCCAAAACGCGATATTCCGCGCGCTGTGTTGCTGTCGTTGGCGATCCAAGGCGGCTTCTGCTATCTCATCGAGTATTTCGGCGCGAACTATCTGTTGCACAATGGTTACACGCTGTCCAACGCCGCCGCCTCGGGCGCGCCGCTGGGTGACATGATGGTCATCGTCGGCACTTGGTTGTTCGGCAGCTATGCCGCCGGCAGATGGTTCATGCTGATACAGGCGTTCACGGTGTTTCTGGCGCTGATCGGGACGACACTTTCGTGCCTGAGCACGGGCGCTCGCGTGACCTACGCGATGGGGCGTGACGAGGAAGTGCCGTCGCATTTCGGCCTGTTGCACGGCAAGACGCTGTCGCCATATCGGGCGATCTGGACGCTGGCGGCAATTTCCGCCGTCATCGGCATCGTCACTGTGGCGGTGTACTTGGGCGGCACGACGCCGACAGCCTTGGACGCCAAGTACCACAACATCTGGTACAGCTTTGGGCTGTTCAAACCCGAGACCTACGCCAAGCTGCCGAATACGCTGGTGATCGTAACGCTGATCAGCAACTTCGGTACGTTCCTGTTGTATATGCTTACCTGTCTGGTCGCCATGGTGGCGTTCAAGCAGCACAAGAGTTTCAACGGGTTCAAGCACGTGTTCGTCCCGTTGTTCGGTCTGGTGGCGAACCTCTGCTGCATGTTGTTCTACTTGATCGGGCCGTTCACAGTCAGCGGCATGAGCTGGAAGGAACCATATATTGCCCTCGCAGTGGTCGGAGTCTGGGGCGGCTACGGCGCTCTCTACTTCCTGAAGACGAGCAAAGCCAAAGGCAAAGAAGTGTTGCTCAGCGCCAAACCGGTTCTGGCCGCCTCGGACTGATGATTCAGTCTCGATTTGGCGTAACGGTCGCCCCGGTTCCGGGGCGACCGTTCGCCTTCTCGGAGCTTGCAACCGTGGGAATGCCCGGCTATAGCGTCTATCGGTCGAACTATGGAACTGACCTACGCAGAATTGTCCACCACCGGTCCGGTCCGCACGAAAAATGAGGATTGCGTCGGCACGTGGCAGCCGGAGACGCTTGACGAGAAACGCGCGCGTGGCGCGGTGGTTGCGCTTGCCGACGGCGTCGGCGGCCTCGGCGGCGGCGAAGTTGCGAGCCGACTCGCCGTGGACATGGTGTTGAAGACCTTCAAGGAAGCGAAGCCGGGGACATCGCTGGATCAACTGTTGACCAAGATGTTCAATGCCGCCAACCTCGCGGTGTACGACAAGAGCATGGAACAGCATGGGGCGCAGCGGATGGCGACCACATTGGCAGTCGCCGTGTTCCGCAACAACGAGGTCAGCGTAGGCAATGTGGGCGATTCGCGGGTTTACCTCGTGCGCCGTGGCGAGATCAAGCAGGTCAGCACCGATCATTCCTACGTGGCGATGCAGCGCAAGTTTGGTTTGATAAGCGAGGAAGACGCTCGCCGCAGCGAACAACGGTCGATCCTTACCCGGTCCGTCGGCCAGGACCCGACAATCCGTGTGGAACTTGAGGACATGACCGTTGCGAAGGGCGATCACATCGTTCTCTGTTGTGACGGGTTGTACACCTGCGTTAGCGACGCCGAGATCGGAGACATTGTTGGCCGGTTCTCGCCCGAAGCAGCATGCCGACAATTGGTCGCCCTTGCCGAGCAGCGCGGCACGGACGACAACGTTTCCGTGCAGGTTATTCAGATCGACGAAGTCGAAGAGGCCGGTTTTTACCGCGGCGTGACGGTGTACCACAAAGCTCCCGAATCGCCAAGCGGCGGTGACGTGCAACCGGGCGACACGCTCGATGACCGGTTCTACATCACCGAGATCGTCAGTCGCAGCGGCATGGCCACGATTTTCAGGGCGACCGACCAGCAAACGAAGCAGGCCGTTGCCGTTAAAGTGCCGTTTATGCAGTTCGAGAGCGACCCCGGGTTCTATGCTCGGTTCGTCCGGGAGGAGGACATCGGCCTGCGCCTCAATCATCCGTACTGCCTGAAGTTCATCCGCGTTGAGAAAAAGAGCAGGCCGTACATCGTCACCGAATACCTGCGCGGCTACACACTGGCACACCTGCTGAACAACGTCCGCCCACTGCCGGCCCGCGACGCGTTGCCGCTGGCCAGCCGCATCTGCGAGGCGCTGCAGTACCTGCACGATAACGGCATTATACACCGCGATTTGAAGCCGCAGAACATCATGATCTGCTACGATGGCACGATTCGCCTGATGGATTTCGGCATTGCCGGCACGGCAGGACGCCGGATCACGTTCACCGGGTTTTCGCCGGCGTTGGGCACGCCCGACTACATGGCGCCAGAACAGGTCAAAGGCAAGCGGGGCGACATCCGCACCGATATCTACTCGCTCGGCGCCATCCTCTACGAAATGCTCACTGGCCACACGCCGTACGAGGGCGAGAACTCGCTCGTGGTGATGAACGCGCGGTTGACTGGCGACCCTCCCGCGCCACGGTCGTTGAACCCCGCAATCTCGCCTGAGGTTGAGGAAATCATCCTGCACGCCATGGCGCGTGTTCCCGAACAACGTTACGAATCCGCCGCTGCGATGAAAAAGGACATTGATGCGCCGAGCGAAGTGAAAGTGACAGGCCGCGCCGAGCGGTTACTGTCCCCGATGCCATGGGAGAGCCGCTGGCGTCGGTGGCGTCCGGTTGTGCTGACAATTCTTATTCCTCTGATCGTCGTGCTCGTCTTCGCGTGGATCGCTTTCCACGTAAAACGGTAAATGGCGTCTTTCCCTCCCGCAGGAATCTCCTTTCGCCCGTCGGAGGCCGGTTGCGTGACCGGATTTAACCACATTGGCTAACTTATATGCGCAACGGCCCCTCTGCTAGTCGCAGCCCATCAATTGTAACATCCTGTAGTTGTGTAGCTTGTAATGAATTCCGGACACCTTGGCACGGTAGGTGCGATAGGCAGCGGCAACGTTGAGAAGGCAGGAGAGAGACCTCAAACGCGAAATTGAAACGAACGACTACGGGGGAAGAAATGAAAAAGATTGTTGTCGGATTGTTGTGTGGGTTGTTGGTCGGAACAGTTGCGCGCGCCGATGAAGTGGCGGCGCCCGCCAGCACGAATGCGGTGACGCCGGCTGCCACGGAAGCACCCGCGCCTGCGCCCGGGCTGTTGATGAGCGCTTTGGGCAAGATGGGACTGGCAGAACCTTTGAATAAAGCCGGGATCAACATCTACGGCTATGTCGAAGGCGGTTACATGCATGACTTCACCGCGCCGAGCAGTCACGATCGCTCAACCTTCATCGGATTTAACAGCTTCAAAGACGAGGCCATCCTTGACAAGATTAGTTTAAATGTCGAACGAACGGTCGATCCGACCAAGAAAGTGTTTGACATGGGCTTCCGCGTGGAAGGCATTTATGGCACGGATGCCGCGTTCATCCACTCGAATGGGCTATTTGATAGGCAGACGGATCGCAATCAAGGGGACCTTCTCCAAGCGTATCTGGACGTGGCATTCCCCGACGTGCCGGTGCGACTCCGCGTTGGCAAATGGATTGAGCTGGCCGGTTTCGAGCATTTCAGCGCTAACATCTACGGAGCCTTCGGTGATCCGGCCAGGGCGCTCTATTCTTATAGCTACCAGTTCCTCTATGCCGAGCCGGGCACGCAGACGGGCGCTTTGCTCACCTACGTGCTAAATCCACAGTGGACGTTTGACGCCGGCCTCACGCGTGGCTGGAACGCGTCGCTGCGCGATGGCAACGATTCTCTGGACTTCCTGGGCCGCGTGACCTTTACGCCCAGCGACAAGACTGCCATCATTTTTGTGATGACGGAAGGCCCGGAGTTCCCGGCGGGCGTCGGACGGAATCTACCTAAAGGCGACAACAGCGACTGGTGGACAGCCCTGGACTTGGTTCTCACTCAGAAGATCACTGATCAATTGAGCCTCGGCTTGGGCTTTGACTATGTCGATGCTCCGCACATCCCCGGCTTGACGGGCGGTGCCAAGCAGTGGGGCGGCGCGGCTGGCTACGTCAGCTACGCGTTTGATCCGCGCTTCACACTGAACACCCGGTTTGAGTGGTACAAAGACGCCGCCAATGGCTTCTCCACCGGCGCGCCCGTAAGCGCTAACTACTACGAGACCACCGTGGGCGTGGCCATCAAGCCATTCCCCAAAGACTATGTCTTCTCGCACCTGTTGATCCGGCCGGAGATTCGCTACGATCATTCTGACCAGCCGGTCTTCGCCGGTCGCGACCACGACGAGGTGACATTCAACGTGGACGCCCTCTTTACGTTCTAGGGCTGCCGGACGGACCAAAAACCACAGCCCACCAAGGGGTGCGCGAGGCGATAAACCCGAGCGCACCCTTTGGCTTTTCACCGCCGCTTGTTGGTGAAATCTGACCACGCTGGCCAAGACGCAGCCGTCTTCGCTGCTCCTCATTCGTGCCAGAGATTGCGGAACAACTTGATTCTCCGCAAGTTGCGCATCGGAGGCAACGCACTGGCACGGGCATTGCGGTATCTGTTCATTGGTTTTTGGTCCGTTAAATGCAACTCAAAGGAGCAAGGCAGCTATGAAACGTCTCTTGGTTATTGTTGTTGGTATGATTGTTATGGGCAACAGGTTGGCATACTCGGCGGACAGCGCGTCAACGCCTGTCTCGCCATCGTTGGAGCAACGCGTCGAGGACCTCGAGGCGTACGTCAACAACGCGGCGCGCGGCGCAAATGCCGTCGATGCGAAGGTGACCACGAAGATCGCCGGGCCTGGTCCCGGTCATAACGCGTGGATGATGACCTCGTCGGCACTGGTGCTGTTCATGACGTTGCCCGGCTTGGCGCTGTTTTACGGCGGCCTGGTCCGTCGCAAGAACGTGTTGTCCGTGCTCGCGCAATGCCTCGGTATCGCCGGATTGGTGACGGTGTTGTGGTGGGCGGTCGGGTACAGTTTTGTGTTCGCGCCGGGCACACCGTTCCTCGGCGGGTTTAAGTACGCTTTTCTGGGCGGAGTGGGTGGCGCACCGAACACCGACTACGCCTACTGGGTCTCGCACAACGTTTTTTCCATGTATCAACTGATGTTTGCCATCATCACCCCGGCGTTGATCATCGGCGCCATCGCCGAACGCATGAAGTTTATGGCGATCCTGGCGTTCGTGACATTGTGGATGTTCGTGATCTATTTCCCGCTGGCGCACATGGTGTGGGGCATTGACGGTTGGATGAACGGTGTCTGGAACGCCAACGCGAAGATCAAGGCCATTGATTTTGCCGGCGGCACGGTGGTCCACATGTCCTCAGGCTGGTCTGCGTTGATCCTGTGCATGATTCTCGGTAAGCGGCTCGGGTTTGGCAAAGAAATCATGGCGCCGCATAACATGGTGCTTTGCATGGTCGGCACCGGCATGTTGTGGGTCGGCTGGTACGGGTTCAACGCTGGCAGCGCGCTTGGGGCCGACGGTATTGCCGGCAACGCGTTCATGACGACGACCATTGCCGCTGCGGTTGCTTCCGCGACGTGGGCGGTTGCAGAACTTATATTGCGCGGCAAGGCCAGCATCCTCGGGTTCTGCTCCGGTGTAGTGGCGGGGTTGGTGGTAATCACGCCCGCCGCGGGTTTTGTCACGGCAAGCGGCTCGGTGATCATCGGTTTGTTCGCCGGTCTGGTGCCGTTCTTTGCCGTCGTGAAATTGAAAGGATGGCTGGGATACGATGACGCGCTCGACACGTTCGGCGTGCACGCCATTGGCGGCACGCTTGGCGCGTTTCTCACCGGGCTGTTGGCCACCAGTGCCGCGAACCCAAATCTGCTGACGAATCTCAAAGGAATTGTGGGACACACATTGTGGCTGCACCAACTTGGCGCAATGGCGGTCACGCTGGTGATGGCGGTCGTTGGCACAACCATCATCGGGTTCACGATTAAGTTCGCCATCGGTCTGCGTCCGATGCCAGACATCGAACGTCAAGGCCTGGACATCAACGAGCACGGCGAGGAAGGTTACATCCTGGAATAGGAGTTGTTCGGTCATGAAAAAAATTGAAGCGATCATCAAGCCGTTCAAACTGGAAGAGGTAAAGGAAGCATTGGCCGAAATCGATGTCGAGGGAATGACCGTCACCGAAGTCAAAGGATTCGGTCGCCAGAAAGGGAAGGCCGAAGTCTACCGGGGCAGCGAGTACGTGGTGGATTTCCTGCCAAAGATGAAGCTGGAGATTATTCTGACCGACGACAAACTGGATGCGGCGGTCAAAGTGATTATGCAGGCCGCGCACACCGGAAAGATTGGCGACGGCAAGATCTTCGTCATGTCAGTCGAGGACGCCTTCCGTATTCGTACCGGCGAACGCGGCGACGCGGCGATTTAGAGCGACAATTTAAGTTAGTGCAGACATAGCTTGCCACCTGCGGCTAGGTGGCGAGATGTGACCACTCTGGTCAAGAAGTAACTGACCGGAGCGCGACTTCTTTACCCCGCGAAAGCCAGAACCCCTTGCGAAACCAGCAATTGCGCATTTCGCGCCTTGCCTTGGCACGACCATTGCCTACCAGAAGTGGGCTTGTCTCTCAACTGTATCAACGGGACTAAAACTTAACCACGGAGATCCTATCTAATGACCCGAAGAATCGTGGCGTTGTTTATCGGAATGCTTCTGTCAGTTGGGGCTGGGTGGCTTTTTCCCGTGCGCGCAGTCGCGTCAGTCACGGCGTCTGCCGAGCCGACGCTGGAGCAACGCGTGGCCGACATCGAGGCGTACATGAACAATGGCGCGCGAGTCGCGTCGGCCTCAAAGGTCGCCGGCCCCGGTCCCGGTCACAACGGCTGGATGATGGTGTCGACAGCCCTCGTGCTGTTCATGACGCTGCCAGGCTTGGCGTTGTTCTATGGCGGGCTGGTACGGAAGAAGAACGTGCTCTCGGTTCTTGGCCAATGTCTTGGCCTGACCGGCATCGTCGCCATGATGTGGTGGGCGTTCGGCTACAGCCTGTCGTTTGCTCCCGGTACACCGGTCATCGGCGGACTCAAATACGCTTTTCTGCTGGGTGTCGGCGGGCTGCCCAACACGGATTACGCCAACTGGGTTTCGCACAACGTTTTTGCGATGTACCAGATGATGTTCGCCATCATCACCCCGGCGCTGATCGTTGGCGCCGTTGCCGAGCGGATCAAATTCAGCGCGGTCATGGTGTTTAGCGCGATCTGGATGGTGATCGTATACTTCCCGCTGTGCCACATGATCTGGGGCGTAGACGGACTGATGAACGGTATCGGCAACCCGCACGCCACGATCAAGGCCATCGATTTTGCCGGCGGCATGGTAGTCCACATGTCGTCGGGATGGTCGGCGCTGGTATTGTGTCTCATACTCGGTAAACGGGTGGGGTTCGGCAAAGAGATCATGCCGCCGCATAGCATGGTCTTGTGCATGGTCGGCACCGGCATGTTGTGGGTCGGCTGGTACGGGTTCAATGCCGGCAGCGCGGTGGCGGCCGACATGGTTTCCGCCAACGCGTTCGTCAGCACCACGCTCGCCGCCGTGGTGGGGTTATGCACATGGGGTTTTCTTGAACGCGTCCTGCGAGGCAAATCGAGCGTGCTCGGCATGTGCTCGGGCGCCGTGGCCGGATTGGCAACGATCACGCCCGCCAGCGGATTCGTGACCGCCAACGGCGCGGTACTGATCGGTTTACTTGCGGGCATCACCACGTTTTCCGCGTGCAGCAAGCTCAAAACCAGGTTCGGCTACGATGATTCCCTCGACACGTTCGGCGTGCACGCCGTCGGCGGCACGCTTGGCGTCTTGCTGACTGGATTCCTCGCGACGACCGAGGCGAACCCGAATCTCTCCACGAACCTGAAGAACATTGTGGGACACACGCTGTGGCTGCATCAGCTTGCCGCGATAGCAGTCACACTGGGGCTGGCCGTGGGCGGCACGGTAGTCATCGCGTTGGCAGTCAAGGCAGTCATCGGACTGCGGGCTGCGCCCGACGCGGAGCGTCAGGGCCTCGACATCAACGAGCACGGCGAAGAAGGCTACATACTGGAGTAACAGGCTTTCGACCCGCGCCGTGGCGACAGGACAACCCGCTCACAACCAACTTCCGTCTTTGACGGCGAAGAACTGCGTGCTATTCTGTGGCGCATCGGGCGCCGGTTGAATGCAGCAAAGAAAGGATAGGATGCGGACATGAAAGGTAATGATAGATTAATCAAGGTGTTGAACGGATTGTTGGCGGACGAGTTGACGGCGATCAATCAGTATATTGTGCACGCCGAAATGGCCGAGAACTGGGGCTACGGCAAACTCAAAAAGTTGGAGCGGTCTCGTGCTGTTACCGAGATGAAACACGCCGAGAAGCTGATTGAACGGATTCTGTTCCTCGAAGGCAAACCGGTTGTCAGCAAGCTCAACAAGATCAGCATTGGTTCTGATGTACCACAGCAGTTGGGCAACGATCTCTCCGCCGAAATGACCGCGGTCAAGGATTACAACAGCGCCATCACTGTGGCGGTTGATGTCGGCGATAATGCCACCAAGGAAATACTGGACGGCATCCTCAATGACGAAGACGCCCACGTAAACGAGATCGAGGAAAAACTGGATCAAATCAAACAGATGGGTATCCAGAACTTTCTTGCGACTCAAACCGGCGAATAATCCCGATAGGAAAAAGGAAGGTCCGCCAAACGGCCAGCAAGCGCCGTAACTGCAATGGCCAGCCCTGAAAATCCTTTTGGGGCCAGCGGGCGTTTTTTGGCGAACAGGTTAGCGATCGCAAGCAGCAGTGCCGCGAGGTACCCGGCTAAGCTGAGATTGAACACGCCATTGAACGTCAGTGACATTCGTTGATCCCTCGTGGAGATGAAGTTTCGGCAGGACCGCAGACGCGTTGGCCTCGACCAGCGCGCGGCACACGGCCAGTTCTTGTTCGCGAATACGAACGTTTTCTTTCGCGACCGACTCGAGGTCGTCGATGTCGTACAGATAAACGTTGTCGAGTTGCCGCACGCCGGCATCTATGTCGCGCGGCACGGCGATGTCGATGAGGAACAGCGGCCGGTTCCGCCGGACACGCATGATGGCTTCGACGTCGGCGCGATTCAGGATCGTATGCGGGCAGCCCGTCGAACTGACGACAATGTCTGCCCCGGTCACGGCCGAAAGCAGATCGTCGAACCTGATCGCGCGTCCGCCGAACTCCGCGGCCAGTTGTTGTGCGCGGTCGAAGGCGCGGTTCGAGACGAGAATTGACTTGGCGCCTTTCTTCGCCAGATGGCGAACGCATATTTCACCCATCTGGCCGGCGCCGATGATGATCACCGTTTGCTGCGACAAATCATGACGGAAAATCTTCTCGGCCAGTTCCACCGCCACGCTCCCAACCGAAGTCGCGCCGCGCCCGACGCTCGTCCGCGTGCGGATTTTCTTTGCCGTTTGGAGGGCCTTTTGAAACGCGCGATTCAACGCCACGCCGGTCAAGCCCGCCGAGCGCGCCATCTCGTAGGCTTGTTTGACCTGGCCAGTAATCTCTGTCTCGCCGATTACGAGCGAATCCAGGCCGCTCGCCACGCTGAATAGATGGCGTAACGCCGCCGCGTTCTCGTGGACATATATATATTGGCGCAGGTTGAGCGGTTTGGTGGTCAGAAAACGAAACAGACGGTCGGCATCGGCGCCGGGAGACGATCCCACAGCGTAAATCTCCACGCGGTTGCAGGTGGACAACAAAACGATTTCTTTCAGGCCAGCGCCAAGCCGGACCTGGCAGGCAAAACAGGATAACTTCGATGGCGTGACCGCAAGTTGCTCGCGCAACTCAACGGGCGCCGTCTTGAAGCTCAGGCCCGCGACGAAGAGTTTCATTACGGCGCGCTCCTTTTCCGCCGACCGTCCAGCCACGGATTGATGTAGAAGACGAACCACGGCGAATACATAGCACCGGCTCCGCCGGAGTCAACGGATGTTTTGGCATTGTAAGAAGGTGGGACAACATCCTTCTCACGTAGGGGCACGGCATGCCGTGCCCCTACCTTAGTCGAAAACGTCTGCCATTTTTCGTTGCTGATAATGGGGGAGCCGACTATATTCGGCGCGCCAAGTCTGGCGGTGCGCCCATAGCTCAACTGGATAGAGCGTTGGTCTACGGAACCAAAGGTTGCAGGTTCAACTCCTGCTGGGCGCGCCATTTATTTGCCTGCCGGTAAGTGGCCGTTTGCATCAAACCCGGCAGGTTTCCGTCTTTTTATCGCAAACCTGTTTTCAAGCTTCAGCCGACTCCCCACATTCCCATTGCGTCCCGCGATGGTAAGGTTCAATTCTCTTCCGTGGTCGGATTCTCCCATTCGGGATAGACTTCCGGCTTGAGCTCGCCGCGGCGGATCAATTCCTGCAGGTCGCGGATGATGGTGCGGCGGGCCACCTTGAATTTGCGGGCCAGCGCGGAGATGTTCGGGCGTTCCCTCGATTTCTTCAGCAGCTCCGAAAGACGATTCTGGCGCGTGAGACGGTCGGAGGAGCGGCTGAACAGTTCTGGGGCGTCCACGCGGCGCGAGTGTTCCAGTGCTTCAAACTGCCGTACCACCTCGGTTTCGCCGCACTCCTTCAACGCGGTTTTCACGGTGCGCCGGAGGTCATGAATGTCCACCGGTTTTGGCAGACAATAGTGGGCGCGGCGCGGACCTTGCAACGCGGCCAACTGCTGGCGCACTTCCAGCGCGCCGGAGACGATGATGATGGGTACATGCGGCAGCAGTTCCTTGAACTCCGGCAGAAAATCCAGCCCCAATTCGCCTTCCGACAGCACATGATCGAGGATGATCGCATTTGGCGGCTGGCGCGGAATCTGTGCCAGCGCCTCGCTGCCGTTTTTCACGCGGACCAGTTTGTATTTCTCCAGCGCCTCCTCGTAAATCTCATATTGGAGGTCGTCGTCTTCAACAATCAGGATGATAGGCGGGTTCATTTGTTCTACGTTCATACTTTCGCATCCCCCGGCGGCTCCTGCGTCGGCAGAATGAGCGCAAAGGCGCTCCCTTGGTTCACGACCGATTCCACGGCGATGCCTGCCCCCATTTTTTTAGCCAGTTCATAAACCATGGATAGGCCCAAGCCGGTGCCGCGCCGGGCAGACAGCGCCTTGGTCGTGAAAAATGGTTCAAAGATGCGCGGCAGGTTTTCCGGCGGGATGCCGCAGCCGGAATCGCGCACCGAGACCGAAACATGGGCGCGCGCCGGCGCCGGTGCCAGCACCAGACCGTCGGGCAGCCGCTCCAGCTTTTGCGTGGAAAGGACGACCTGCTTGCGTTCAGTCATCGCCTCGGCGGCGTTGAAAATGAAGTTCAACAGAATCTGCTGAATGAAATTCTTCGAGGCCCACACTTCGGGCAGGTCCGGCGCGGGTTCGAATTTCACCTCCACTTCGTGCAAGAAACGGTCGCCGAGCAGCCTGAGGGTGTCTCGGGTGATGGCGTTGAGGTCGCATGCGCCGGGTTGTTCACCCCCGCCGCTGTAGCCGAGCATCGCGTTCACGATGCCGGTGCCCTGTTCCACCACGGTCTTGATGCGATCCACGCGTGTCCGGATCTTTCGCGAGTCGTCGGAGTTTTCCTCGATAATCTGTGCGGAACCCCGGATGATGGAGAGGATGTTGTTGAAATCGTGGGCGATGCCGGCAGCGAGCGTGCCCAGCGCGGTCATCTTCTGGCTCTGCAGCAGCTCCCTGCTGGCAATCTCAAGTTCGCGTGTCCGGTCGGCGACCTTCTTTTCCACCTCCGCATAGCTGCGGAGCAGCCGCCGGTGGCGGTTGAGCGCCAGGACGGCGAAGAACAGCACAGCGGCGGCGCCGAAGCACGCAATGAACACCAGGCGGACCTCTTTATACCACGGCACCGTTATTACAATTTCAACCAGTGCGGGCTTGGGGTCGATGTTGCCGTTTCGGTCCATGGCGCGGACCTGGAAGACATGCTGGCCGGCCGGCAGGTCGGGAAAAGACGCAGTTTGCGCTTCCATGAAAGGGGACCAGTCGCGGTAATCCAGTTTGTAGGAATAGAGCAGCCGGTCACGGGGCGTGAACTTCCATTTGTCCTGCCCGTTGAACGCAATCGTGACGGTGTCGCCCTTACGGAAACGGGTCTCCTTGCCCTCTGGCTTCTGAATAAAAGTGCGCGGCGAATCCGGGTCGGCATCGGGGTGATACTGGCTCAACCCATGCGGCGTGGCGACCCAGATGGTTCCGTGCTGGTCCTCCAAAACCTCGCGAACGGCGGCGTCGGGTAATCCCTCTTCCGGGCCGTTCTCGATCCATACATTCTGGAAAAAGCGATGCACACCGGCATCATCCGCTACCCACACGCTGCCGTCGCGGGCGCACTGGAAGGCGTTGAAATGGTCGAACTCGGCCCGCACCGGCGACCAGTTGCGCCCATCAAATTCCCAGAGCTTGTCCTGTGTGGCGCACCAGATTCGTCCGTCGGCCAACTCTGTGAGTCCAAGGGCCACCTCGGGGACGGTGCGGTTCGAAATCGGGAACGACCGCCACTTTTTTTCATGATACCAGGCCATGCCATCATCGCCGCTTAACCAAAGATCGCCGTTGTGCGCGGCAAGCAATGTGGAGTAGACGGCGACCGGCGGCGGGTCGGTAAGCGGTTCGAATCGAGCTTCGTCAAAACGATCGAAGTGGTACGCGACCAGTTTTCCTGTTGCCTCTTCAGAGTTCCAACTTTGGACACAGAGGCTGCCATCCGGCAACAAGCCCAGCACCCTCACGTGCCGGACATCGCTGCGGACAGGGAGACCGGCGCCGAACGAACCTGAATCCGGGTTGAACTGGATTGAATCTTCGTCCGCGTCCAGCAGTAGCAGCCCGTTCTTAAGCGGAAAGAGCGCGCGGATGGACTGGGCATTGTTCGCCACCTGTTCCGGCACCGCGAACTCGCGGTGGATCTCGCCTTGGAGCGAATGCAGTCTGCCGTCGGCGATAAACCAAAGCCGGCCGGCCGTGTCTTTCGCGAGACAGCGAACAAGGGAATTGATCCGCCGGACCGCACGGGGGCTTCGCCACGTGGGCGGAGCGTAACGGAACAGGCCGCTCGAAGTGGCCAGCCAGAAAGTGCCATCAGGCCCCATGGCCACCTCATGATACTGGCGCGTGGATACTTCCTGATACACCGCCAAATTTGTTTGTCCCGGCTCCTGCTGGAACAGCGCTTCCATTGTCGCTCCCCACAGGACCTTGTCGCCGCTCCGCCACGCTCGACGGATCGTCTCCGTGCCGGCCGGTTGCGCCGTCCAGTTCAGACCGTCAAAGCGCGCCACGACCTTTTGTCCGTTGGCGGAGGATTCGGCGACAACAGTGATGCCTCCTTCATCGTCCTCGCGCGGCACGCGCAGGTTTTGAATTTGCAGCGATTGCGGAGGAAGATAATCGTTCCAGACGCCGGCGAGATTGGAACCCGCAGCAGGTTTCGGCGTCTTGCCCAAACCGTGTTCGCCGGTGATCCATAGACCGCCGTCGCGCGCCATAACCATGTCCAGGAATTTTCCGAGGCGTGTTTGATCATGCTGGAGCATCACCTGTGTTTGCGGGTGCTTCGGATCGTCCGCCACAAGTACCATCAACCGGTCGGGGCGCAGAAAAAGGATCTGGCCCAATCTGATCGAATAGATTGGCGCGGCAGCCCTGGATTCGGCGGCGATTCCCGTCACCGGCTGCAACACCCAGGCGCCCGGTTTGGATTCCTGCAGGAAGCCGTTCTGAACCGTCGCCCAAAGCTGGCCGCGGGGGCTTTCGGAAACGTCGCCAGCCGGTTCAGGTAGGGAAATGGAATGCACGCTGTAGCCATCCAGTTCGGTGACAAACGACCGGTTGCGGTGCAAGGCCAAGACCTTCCCATTTGGCGCAACCGAGACGGAAACGCAATGGGATTGATGCATCCCATCGTCAATTCTGTACGCACGCCAATCAGAAGCAGCCTGGGCGCGGCCTGCTTGGGCCGGCGCCAAGAGAATCACTCCAGAAAGAAAAATGCGCCACCAAAGCTTCATGTTGCCAACCCATTTTCGGGATCACCTTGATTATCTACCTGCTGTGGCGGGTGTGCAATCAAATGCACAGGGTGTGCAGCCAAACGCACAGTTGTCTATATTAACAGCAGGATTAAGATAGGGTCATGAAAACAACACACGAGTCGGGTCAGGATGGAACGACAAGAATCATCCGCAAAATCGGCGCAGCCTTTACGCTGATCGAGCTGTTGGTAGTTATCAGCATCATCGCAATCCTGGCAGCACTGTTGCTGCCGGCATTGTCCAGCGCGAAGACAAGGGCTAATTTGTCTTCGTGTACCAACAATCTGAGGCAAATATGGGTTGGGGCAGACCTGTATGCAGGTGATTACAATGATGTCCTCCCCTGTCAGTATGGTGGGTCAACTGGCGATCACACTTCCGGCCAGGATTGCGACGGCACTTGGGATTATCAAATTGATAGAGTTATGAAAAGGACTGCCACACGGCTGCAGGCGAAGATTTTTTACTGTCCGGGGGACCCGCGTTCGTGGGTACGTGGTGGTGGGAACAATACCTGCAACCCTGGGATAGCCTATCCGAGGTCGTATGCGGTTATGGACCGGGGGGCCGTTGCAGTTGATCCGGGTGGCGCCACTTCGGAGGAGGGCTTCTGCATGCAATTCCACAAAATGTCCGAGCTTGAAGACGCCAGTGGCACGATTTACGTTACGGAGGCGTTCTTCCTGACGCCGTTCATTGTTAATATAGGCGGGGGGTGGCAGGGAGACAGCGGTTATTCTGGGATTACTCCCATGGTTCGGCAGGGCGGGGCGATGGCGACGAATTTTCATGGTTTTGCCTCGATGAATTTCCTGTTTGCGGATGGTCATGTGGCGTTCCTACCGCGTGCGAGCACTTGGGGCTCCGGCACCCAGTCGGCTCCCAAGGGCATGTGGACAATTACCAGGGGCGACTAGTTTTTTAGCGCCTCTTGTCCGTGTTGAGAACAGAGACCTTGTCGAGGGGGTAGACCTGTTGGCAGAGGAGTTACGTCTACTTCCCTCGCGGCGCGGTCGCTTGACCCGACATTCTAAGAGCCGCCAGGAAAGCCTTGTCTTAATGCGTCGGCGCCTTGTGGGAGAGGGCATTCCCTTTGACAGGCTATACCCCGATTTGCCTTCGCTGGTTTCTTTGTTCTAGCCATCGGCGTAATTTCCCGAAGGCTTGAGCTTCTTCTGCTCCGTCGCCTCGCTGATTTTGGTGGACAGCAATTCAAACGTTTTCTAGCATGCAACGAATGGCCGGAGGGTTTGGCGGCGGGAAGCATGGGAAACGGAGGTTTACGCAACGTCTTATGAATAAGGGGATAACCCGAATCAGTCAAGCGGGCCTGCTCTGTTGTTTCGCGGTTTTGCTGGCACAACCGGTCCGGGTGGAAGCGCTGGATAACGGCCTCGCGTTGACCCCCCCGATGGGCTGGAACAGTTGGAATAAATTCGGCTGCAACGTAAGCGAGACGCTCATCAAGTCCGTCGCCGATGCGATGGCCACCAACGGCATGAGGGATGCCGGCTACCAGTACGTTGTCATTGATGATTGTTGGCAGGTCAGTCGCGCCGCCGACGGCACAATCGTAGCCGATCCGAAACGGTTTCCTTCCGGCATACAGGCGCTGGCAGATTACGTCCATTCCAAAGGTTTGAAGTTTGGGATTTATTCCTGCGCGGGCACCAATACTTGCGCGGGTCGGCCCGGCAGTCTTGGACATGAATTGCAGGACGCCCGCCAATATGCCGTTTGGGGCGTGGATTACCTGAAATACGATTGGTGCAATCATGCCGACGAAAGCGCTGTGTCGGCGTATTCGCGGATGCGCGATGCCCTGCAAGCGACCGGTCGCCCCGTGATTTTCAGCATTTGTGAGTGGGGCAATGGCAAACCATGGCTCTGGGCCAAAGATGTTGGCAATCTCTGGCGCACCACCGGCGACATTTTCGACTGCTGGGATTGCACCAACAAATGGTCGTTTGGATGGACCAAGATTCTGGACCAGCAGGCTGGCCTGGAATCCCATGCGGGGCCGGGTCATTGGAATGACCCCGACATGCTGGAGGTTGGCAATGGAAGGATGAGCACTGCAGAATACAAAGCCCATTTCAGCCTTTGGTGCATTTTGGCAGCGCCTTTGATCGCCGGGAACGACGTGAGAAGCATGCCCCCGGAGATTAAAGAAATTCTGGCCAACAAAGAGGTCATCGCCGTGGATCAGGATCAGTTGGGAATGCAGGGCCGCCGGGTGCAGAAAGCCGGTGACTTGGAAGTCTGGGCCAAACAATTGAAGGACGGCAGCCGCGCCGTCGTCCTGTTCAATCGCGGAACATCCGCCGCGACCATCTCAGTCGCCTTGGAAGACCTGGGTTACACCGGTGCCATTTCCGCCTCGGTGCGTGATTTGTGGAAGAGAAAGGACATTGGGAGATTTACCGGAAAATTCAGCGCGAAAGTTCCTTCTCATGAAGTGGTGATGGTAAAAGTGATGCCTTAGTTGATTTATTTGGCAGCGCGGGTCTGCCAGCCAGCGTCAAATCCATGCGTCGAACCAAGGTCAAACGCAAAGAAAGCGATGAAACAATGAAACGTAAACAAAACGTGATGAAGATATTTACCTGCCTCTGTGTGGGTCTTTCGATCTGTGCCACCGGGCGGCTGTCCGCGGCCAATCCCGCCCTGCCCTTGTTGAACGAGCCGGTGGATGTCAGCGGCGATTTCCGGGATTTTTCCGACCTCTATTATTTGGCGGACAAACTGGCCGATTTCGATCCGGCC
>Ga0182017_10000103_pt1 | contig 62873 bp, 47 predicted proteins | sample 712E3DmetaG_FD_120492 | JGI IMG/M metagenome (GOLD analysis project Ga0182017, IMG submission 120492) | Permafrost microbial communities from Stordalen Mire, Sweden - 712E3D metaG | ecosystem: Environmental > Terrestrial > Soil > Wetlands > Permafrost | place: Sweden: Stordalen | collected... | reverse complement strand
CGAAGGGCGCGAAGTTGGCGGCGATTCGCGCCGGAGACACTGGACGCCCGTGCTTCTCGGTGGTCTCCGAGCCGTCTGCGGCTGGAAGGACTGAACAAGGATGCGCATCGGCGGGGTGCTGATGGTCTTGGCGGGCCTGCTGCTCGCGGGCGGGGGTGCGCGCCTGGCCTACATCGAGACCAAGCAGGGCGAAGAGCTGCGCCGCGAGGCCGGCCGGCAGCAGACCGCGCAAATCAGCATTCCCGCGCTGCGCGGCGAGATCCTCGACACGCGCGGGCGGGTGCTGGCCGGTACAATTCGGCGGCCGTCGATCTTCGTGGACCCGACGCTCGTTCAGGACGCGGAGTTCGCGGCCTACAGTGTGGCCCCCGTGCTCGGTCTCGACGCAGCCACGCTGGAACGCGACTTGCGTGAGCGGCGCGACGATCGGTTTGTATGGCTGAAGCGCCGGCTGGCCGACGGCGATTTCCAGAAGCTGGAGAAGGAGTTTGATGAACTGATTCAGGCCCGGCGGCTGCGCGCGTTCGGCGTCCAGTACGAGCCGGTGCGCGTGTATCCGCAGGGGAGCATCGCCCCGCACGTCGTGGGGTTCGTCGGCGGCGAGTTGCAGGGGCAGGGCGGGATTGAGCTGGCGTGCGAGCAACTGCTGGCCGGCAAGCCGGGCAAGCGTCTTTCCACGGTCGATGTTGCGCGGCGGCGGGTGCGTGCGGAGGAATGCGTGCCGGCGACCGACGGCAGCACGATCGTGCTGACCATTGACTCCTATATCCAGCAGGTGACCCAGGACAAGCTGCGGGAGGCGGTCAAGAAGTACGAGGCGGAGTGGGGTGCTGCGGTGGTCATCGATCCGCAGAGCGGCGAGGTGCTCGCGATGGCGAGCATCCCCGACTTTGACCCCGCGAGCGCGGTTCCGCCCGATTTCGAGAAGATGAGCGAGGCCCGGCAGGAGGACGTGAAGGCGACCTGGCGAAACCGCGCGATCTCCGATGCCTACGAGCCCGGCAGCGTCTTCAAGCCGTTCATCGCGTCGCTGGCCCTTGAAGAGAGCGTCGTCCACATCGACGAAGTGTTCACGATCAACGGGCCCGAGCACGACTTTGGCCGCCGGACGATCCGCGACACGCACCCCTATGCCTCGCTGGCAGTACACGAGATCGTCAGCAAGTCCAGCAACATCGGCATGGGATTGATCGGGGCCCGGCTCGGCATGGAGCGGCTGTACCGCTACGTACGGATGTACGGGTTTGGGGACGTGACCGGTATCGGCCTGCCGGGCGAGCACACCGGGCTCGTGCAGGACTTCTCGCGCTGGAACCCGTCTTTCTCGCCACAATCGATCCCGATCGGCCAGGAGATCGCGGTCACGCCGATCCAGATCGTGACGGCGTTCAGCGTCTTCTGTAACGGCGGCGTGCTGCTGCGGCCGCGTATCGTGCGCGGCATCATCGGGCCGGACGGGGAGACCGTGGCGGACTATTCTCGGCCGGTGCCGATGCGGCGGGTTTTGGATCCGCAGACGGCGGAGATGTTCCGCCGACAGGCGCTGGTAGAGACGGTGACCGACGGGACGGGAAAGCTGGCGCGGCTGGACGATTACCAGGTTTTCGGCAAGACCGGCACGGCGCAGATCGCCGGACCAAAGGGGCACGGGTACGGTGGGGGCCACTATGTCGCGTCGTTCGCCGGCGGCGCGCCGTCGGACTATCCGCGCGTCGCCGCGTTGGTCTCGATCTACAAGCCGACGAAGGGCGGCTACTATGGCGGCGTCATTTCGGCGCCGGTTGTGAAAGAGATTCTCGCCGAGACTCTTGCGTACATGCAGGTGCCGCCGGAGTTGACGCCCGGAGACGGCGCCGCAGGCGGACGGCGCGGTGCGCACGGCGACACACGGGATCGCAAGCGGAACGACGACGTGGGCGGGTACTGAGTCGCGTATGCGGACACTGGCGGACTTACTGGCCGGGATCGCACCCGTAGGGCTGTTGGCAGCCCACGGGGGGCGCGTCGTAACGGGCGTGTACGACGACTCGCGTATCGTGCAGCCCGGCAGCATCTTCCTCGCGGTCGCCGGCACGAGCGCGGACGGCCGGCAGTTCATCGCGGACGCGGCCGGGCGCGGCGCGCTGGCGGTGATCGGCGAGGCCCTCCCGGCGGTCAGCGGCGTGCTCGCGGTCGAGGTCGCGGACGTGCGGGGCGCGCTCGCCAAGCTGGCGCTGCGGTGGCACGGTCTGGCGGCGGACGGCTGCGGCGGTCTGAAGTTGGCGGGGGTGACCGGGACGAACGGCAAGAGCACGACCGCATTCATGGCGCAGGCGATCATGGAGGCGGCCGGGCTGCAGTGCGGGTTGCTGGGGACTGTCTACCACGATCTGTGCGCGCGGAAGGTCATGGCACGCATGACAACGCCGGGGGCCCTGGAGTTGGCGGGATACCTGCGAGAATGTGTGGACGCCCGGGCGCACGCCGTGGTGCTGGAGGCGTCGAGCCACGCGCTCGATCAGAGACGGACAGAGGGCCTGCACTTCACGGCGGCGGCGTTCACGAACCTGACGGGCGACCATCTGGATTACCACGGCACGTTCGACAGCTACCGGGCGGCGAAGGCCCGGTTGTTCCGCGGCCTGGAGCCAACGGCCGTCGCGATCGTCAACCGGGACGATCCCAACCACGAGCAGATGGTGCGCGAGTGTCGGGCGCGCATCGTGACCTACGCGCTGGATCAGGACGCGGACATCCGGGCGACGATTTCGGGGAGCACCAGTCAGGGGACGACGTACCGGATGGTGCTCGAGGGGCGGGAGCTGACGCTCGAGAACGCGCTGGTCGGGAAGCACAATGTGTACAACGCGCTCGCGGCGGCGGGGTTGGCGCGGGCGCTGGGGGCGAGCCTGGATGCGGTTGCGGAGGGGCTGCGGTCGCTGCGGTCGGTTCCGGGACGGCTCCAGCGTGTGCCGTGCGACAGCCCAGCCGAGGTGTTCGTGGATTACGCCCATTCGGACGACTCGTTGCGGAACGTGCTAAGCGTCCTCCGCCCGCTGACGCGCCGGCGGCTGATCGTCGTGTTCGGTTGCGGCGGAGACCGTGACCGGACGAAGCGGCCGCGGATGGCGCGCGTCGCCGCTGAATCGGCGGACATGATCTTCGTGACCAACGACAATCCGCGCGGCGAAGACCCGCGGGCCATCATCGAGGAAGTGATGCGTGGCTTCGACAGCGACGCACAGCGGCGGGTGGTGATCGAGTCCGACCGGGCGCGGGCGATCAACGGGGCGTTGGCGGCGGCCGAGGAAGGCGACGTTGTGCTCATCGCCGGCAAAGGACACGAGAATTACCAGGTGATCGGCAGTCGCCGGCTTCACTTCGACGACGTGGAAGTGGCGATTCAGGCGGCGGCGGAGATTCACCGTTTCTGGCCGGGAGAGAAGTGACCCGTGATCAAGTTGACGCTCAGCGAAGTGGTGCAGGGGATGGGCGGACGCGCGCGGGGCGACGTGTGCGCCGTTAGCGTGGGCGGGGTGTCGACGGACTCGCGTACGGCGGCGGCCAGCGACCTGTTCTTCGCGCTCCGCGGCCCGCACTTCGACGGACACGAGTTCGTCGCCGCTGCCTTGAAGCGCGGGGCGATCGCCGCCGTGGTCGAAACGCCGCGCGCCGCTGCGCTCGAGCGGGAGCTGGAAGCGGCCGGCGTGCCGCGCTCTGCCGGCGCGCTGCTGATCGAGGTGGAGGACACGATCGCCGCGCTGGGGCGGCTGGCCGCCTACCACCGCAAGCAGGCGGCGGCCCAGGTTGTGGCCGTGGTGGGCAGCAACGGGAAGACGACGACGAAGGCCATGATTCACCACATCCTGAGCGGCCGGCTCAAGGGGCGCTGCTCGCCGAAGAGCTTCAACAACAACGTCGGCGTGCCGCTCACGCTGCTGTCGGTCGAGCAAGCGGATGAGTATCTGGTGGTGGAGATCGGAACGAACGCGCCCGGCGAGGTTGCAGCCCTGTCGAAGATCGCGCAGCCGGACCTGGCGGTGCTGACGTGCCTGGGCGAGGAGCACCTGGAGGGTCTCGGCAGCCTGGACGGGGTCGCCGCGGAGGAGTGCTCCATTCTTGAGCACCTGCATGGCAAAGGGTTTGCTGCGATCAACATCGAGAGCGCGCTCGTGCGCCGCTTTCTGCGCCCCGACGGAGTGCACGTGGCGACCTTCGGTCGCAACGCGGACGCCGACGTGCGCCTGACCGAGCCGAGCTACGAGCAGCCGTGGTTGCGTTTCAAGCTGAACGAGCGGTTTCCGTTCCGGCTGCGACTGATCGGCCCGCACAACGCGGTGAACGCGGCGGGCGCGGTGACGATTGCGCGCCGGTTCGGCTTCGACTATGGCGAGGCGGCGGTGCGGCTCGAATCGTTCGTGGCACCGCCGATGCGGAACGAGGTGCTGGAGATCGGCGGGGTGACGATCGTCAACGACGCGTACAACGCGAATCCGCAGAGTGCCGCGGCGGCAATCGAGACGCTGGAGCAGATGCCCTGCCGCGGCCGGCGGATTGCGGTATTCGGCGAGATGCGCGAGCTGGGACAGCATTCGGCCGAGCTGCACCGCAAGGTTGCCCGGCGGCTGCGCGAGGGGAACGTGCAGCGCGTCATCCTCGTCGGCGAGGCGACGGGGCCGATGTACGAAGCGCTGGCGGGCGGCGAGCTGTTCGGCCCCAGCGTGGAACACTGCGCTGACGTGCCGGCGTGCCTGGAGCGCTTGGCTGGCAGCGTGCAGGCCGGCGACGTCGTGCTGCTCAAGGCCTCGCGGGCCGTGGAATTGGATCGGCTGGTCGAGCCCCTGCGCGAGCGGCTCGGCGCGGCCGTGGTTAACTGAATATGCTCTACCACTTATGCGATTGGCTATTCAAGGGGAACAGGAACTACTTCTACGGCGACGAGTGGTGGCGGGCGATTGCAGCAGTGCTGGTGGCCTTCGCCATCGTGTGGGCGCTGGGGCCGCGCGTCATCCGCAAGCTCGTGCGACTTAAGATCGGCGACCGGCCCGAGTTTGACCACGCGACCTTGAACCGCATGATGCAGGGCAAGGAGAACACGCCGACGATGGGCGGTATCCTGATCGTCGTCGCCGTGGCCGTCACCGTGCTGCTGTTGGCGAACCTGAAGGACTTCTACGTCACGTTGGGGTTGTTTTGCCTGGTCTGGCTGGCGATTCTGGGCGGGGTCGACGACTGGCTGAAGCTGACGGCCAATCGGCGGGCCGGCACACGCGACGGCCTGCGCATGTGGGAGAAGCTGATCTTTCAGGTGGCCCTCGGGGTCATGCTGGCGTTGTTCATCTACCGCTTCGGGGAGCTGAACGCCGAGAAGGCGCGCTGGCTGGACGCCGCGGCGCAGTATCGCCCGAACTACAACGTCCTCAACATCCCCTTTTATAAGCACCCCGTCACCACGCTCAGCGTGCCTGTTTTCGCGCTCATCGCCGTGGTCGTGATCGCGGGCACCTCAAACGCAGTCAACTTGACGGACGGTATGGACGGGCTGGCCAGCGGCTGCATGGTGCTGACCTCGTTCGCGTTCATGGTCTTGACGATCGTGATCGGCAACGAGAAGTGGGCCCGGCAGCTCGATTTTCGCGATATCGAGGGGGCCGGGGAGCTGGGGGTGTTTTGCGGGGCTGTACTCGGGGCGTGCCTCGGCTTTCTGTGGTTCAACGCGTACCCAGCCCAGGTGTTCATGGGCGACACCGGCGCGCTCCCGCTCGGCGGGCTAATGGGGTACATCGCGATCGTCACGCGCCTCGAGCTATGGCTGCTGATCGTCGGCGGCGTATTCGTCATCGAGGCGGTGTCGGTCCTGCTCCAGATCTTTCACTACAAGACCACCGGGCGCCGTCTGTTTCGTTGCGCACCGTTACACCACCACTACCACCTGGGCGGCCTGAGCGAGACACAGGTCGTCATGCGGTTCTGGCTGCTCGCGACCGTCTTCGCCGCCTTCGCGCTCGCGACCATCAAGCTGAGATGACCAGCATGACCAACGAGGAATGCCAGCCCGGAACCCCCGCCTTCGCCGGCCGCCTCTACGACCCCGGCATTGTCTTCATCGTCGGCGTGCTGATGACGCTCGGCGTCGTCATGGTGTACTCGGCCAGCGTCACCGTGCAGGGCGCGGGATTCAACTGGCGGCAATGGTGGAACTCGCCGCTGAAGCAGGGCGTCTTCGCCTTCGCCGGCTTCTTGGTCATGATTGTCGCGGCGCACGTGGACTATCGCGTGCTGGCGTGGGAACGGAAACGCGACGGCTGGCGCGCCGGTTTGCTGCTCTTCCTGACCCTCGGCTTGCTCGTCGCCGTGCTGCTCCCCGGCATCGGACACAAGGCGCTCGGTGCCCGCCGGGCGATCGTGGTGCCCGGCGTGGGCTTCGGCTTTCAGCCATCGGAGCTGGCCAAGGTTCTGCTCGTCGTCTGGCTGGCGGCGCTCCTGTCGCGTCCGCACGCCACAGGACCATCGGGCCTTGTGGCGCGCGGCGACATACGCCACCTCACGACCGGTTTCGTGCCGGCGCTGCTCAGTTCCGCGGTACTGATCGGGCTGACGGCGATCGAGGATTTCGGGACCGCGGCCCTGATGGGCGCGGTGATGTTCGCGCTGTTGCTCGTCGCCGGGGCGCGGTGGACGCACCTCGGGCTCACAGTCCTCATGGGAGCTGCGGCGGGCGCCCTGCTGGTCTGGATCAAGCCGCATCGCATGGCCCGGCTCGCGACGTTCTTTTCGGACACGCCGGACGTGATGGGTCCGGGGTATCAGGTGCACCAGTCGCTCTTGGCGATCGGTTCGGGCGGGTGGCTCGGGCGCGGGCTCGGGGCCGGCGTCCAGAAGTACGGCTACCTGCCAAAGGACAACAACGACTTCATTCTGGCGGTGATCTGCGAGGAACTCGGGGTCGTGGGCGGGATCGCGGTGGCGCTGCTGTTCCTCGGGTTGCTCTGGCGGGGCTGGCGGGTGGCCGCCCGGGCGCCGGATCGCTTCGGCCAACTGCTCGCGTTGGGCCTGACGCTGCTGGTCGTGTTCCAGGCGGCTTTCAACATCGCCGTGGTGACCAACAGCGTGCCGACGAAGGGCATCTCGCTGCCGTTCGTCTCGGCGGGTGGGTCGGGCGTGATCTTCCTGGGTCTGGCGGCGGGGTTGCTGGCGGCCACCGGACGAACTCGCGCTGCGAGCACGCCGTAACACGGCGAGGCGCTACACTCTTAGCGGGGCCGTGCTAAGCTGCGACCCCAACGGCCGGCTCGGCGGACCGCCGCAACAGCCGCATTCGACAAGGTGCACAGATGAGCGAAATGCCGCAATCGATCGTCCCGCTGCTGGAGAACATGGAGGCCCTGGGTGCGAGCGATCTGCACCTCAAGACCGGCGTGCCGCCGGCGTACCGCATCGCGGGGGACCTGCGGCGGACGACGCTGCCGGTGATCCCGTTCAACTCGCGCCTGATCGAGAACCTGATGGAGCCGCTCATCCCGCCGGGCCGCAAGCACATCTTCGAGGAGAAGGGCGGGCTGGATTTCGCGTATCTGCTGCCGAACGGCGATCGTTTCCGCATCAACATCATGCGGTCGTGCGATCAGATGCACGCTTCCATTCGACGCGTCAAAGCCCAGATCCCGGGTTTCGAGGAGCTGCGCCTGCCGCCGATCTACCGCAAGCTGGCGGAGGAGACGTTCGAAGGGCTGATCATCGTGTGCGGCGTGACGGGCTGCGGGAAGAGCACGACGCAAGCGGCGATGATCGACCGGATCAACGAGACGCAGGCGGTGAACATCGTCAGCATCGAGGACCCGATCGAGTTTGCGTTCTTTCCGAAGAAGGCCTTCGTCAGCCAGCGCGAGATCGGCCTCGACGTGCAGACGTTCGCGGACGCGTTGCGCGGGGCGGTGCGCCAGGACCCGGACGTGATCTTCATCGGCGAGATGCGCGACCGGGAGACGCTGCTGGCGGCGCTGCAGGCGGCCGAGACCGGCCACCTGGTGTTCTGCACGCTGCACACGGCGGATGCGATGCAGGCGCTGAGCCGGATGCTCGAGTTCTTCCCGCCGGACCAGCACGCGTTCATCCGCAGCTCGCTGGCGAATAGCCTGAAGGCGATTTGCGCGCAGCGGCTGGTGCCGGCGATCGACGAGAAGATCTCGCGCGTGCCGGCGACGGAGGTGTTGCTTGGGGAGGGCATCGTCAAGGAGAAGATCCGCGAAGGGGCGGACACGGACTTGCCGGAGATCATCGCCGGTGGCCGGGAAGCCGGCATGCGGAACTTCACGGTGTCGCTGGCGGAGCTGATCGAGCAGGGGCTGGTGTTCATGGACATCGCGATGGAGTACGCCCCGAATCGCGACGCGCTGAAGGGCCTGATGCAGGGCATCAAGACCAGCGCGCAGACGCTCGTCCACCGCGTCAAGCGCACCGGCACGAGCTAGAGCCGTCTCGCACGGCCCACCGGTTCGCGAATACGGAGGCAGGTGCTCGGATGGATGGCTCGCTCGCGCTCTATCGCCACTCGCTGGCCCTGCTCACCGATCTATACCAGTTGACCATGTCCTACGGGTACTGGAAGCTCGGCCGGGCCGACGAGTTGGCGGCCTTTCACCTGTTCTTCCGGCGGCCGCCGTTCGGCGGCGGCTTCACCATCGCGTGCGGCCTGGGGCCATTTGTCGAGTACCTGCGCGCGGTGCACTTCGAAGCGGAAGACCTGGCCTACCTGGCGACCATCCGCGGTACCGACGGCCAGCCGCTCTTCGAGGCCGCGTTTCTGGACCACCTGGGTCGGCTCGAATGGACCGTCGACATCGACGCCGTGCCGGAGGGCACCGCCGTTTTTCCGCACGAGCCGCTCGTACGCGTGACCGGGCCGATCTTGCAGTGCCAGTTGCTCGAGACGCCGCTGCTGAACTGCGTCAATTTCCAGACGCTGATCGCGACGAAGGCGGCGCGCATCTGCCAAGCTGCCGAGGGCGAGTCCGTGCTGGAATTTGGGCTGCGACGCGCCCAGGGCATCGACGGCGGCGTGTCGGCCAGCCGGGCGGCGTACGTCGGCGGCTGCGCCGGCACGAGCAACCTGCTGGCGGGCAAGCTGTTCGGCATACCCGTCGTGGGTACGCACGCGCACAGTTGGGTCATGTTGTTCGACGACGATCTCGAGGCGTTTGACGCCTACGCGCGCTGCATGCCGAATAACTGCATTTTCCTCGTCGATACGTACGACTCGCTCGCGGGCGTGCGGCACGCCGTCGCCGTGGGGCGCCGACTCCGCGAGCGCGGCCACGAGCTGCTGGGCATCCGGCTGGATAGCGGCGATCTGACGTACTTGAGTCGCGAAGCCCGCCGGATGCTCGATGAAGCGGGGTTTCCGAACGCCCGCATCGTGGGCGGCAACGAGCTCGACGAGCATCTCATCGAGTCCATCAAGCACCAGGGCGGCCAGATCGCGGTCTGGGCGGTCGGCACGCGGCTCGTGACGGGCGGCGAGGACGCTGCGCTGACCGGCGTCTACAAGCTGACCGCGATCCGCAACGGCGACACGTGGCAGCCCCGCATCAAGCTCTCCGAGCACGCAGTTAAAAGCACGACGCCGGGCATCCTGCAAGTGCGGCGTTTCACGCACGAGGGCCAGTTCGTCGCCGACATGCTCTGGGACCAGACGCTCGGTTTGCCCGCCGAGAGTGAGATTGTCGACCCGCTCGACCCGACGCGGCGGCGACCGATCCCTCCGGACGCCGGCCACGCGGACCTGTTGGTTCCGATCTTCCGTGGCGGCAAGCTGGTCTATGAAGTTCCGCCGCTCGGCGCCGTCCGCGCCCGTACGCAAGCGCAGGTTGCGGCGCTCCACCCGGCCATTCGACGGTTGACGAACCCGCACGAGTATCCGGCCGGCCTCGCGCCCAATCTGCACGAGCTCAAAACGCAACTCATCGTGGCGGCTCGTGCCCGGCGCTCCTAGTGTCATCTGTGGCGGTGCCTGGGTCGCCGGCCCGCCCCGGTCGCGGTGAGCCAGGAGTCCGCGCATGGACGCACTGATTTTCGTGGACATCCAGAGTGACTTCGTCCCCGGGGGAGCGCTGCCGGTGCCGCACGGCCGCGAAGTGGTCGCCGTGGCCAACCGGCTGGTCCCGGCGTTTGACTTGATCGTGGCGACGCAGGATTGGCACGGCCCGCAACACGCCTCTTTCGCCAGCGCGCACCCGGGGAAGTCGGTCGGCGAGTGCATCGACCTGCACGGCGTCCCGCAGGTGCTCTGGCCGGACCACTGCGTGCGCGGCACGGCGGGGGCGGCGTTTGTCGCGGAGCTCGACACGGCCCGGCTAGCGCGCGTGTTTCGCAAGGGCACCGATGACGACGTGGACAGCTACAGCGGGTTTTTCGACGGCGACCGTCGGCATTCGACGGGACTGGCCGAATTCCTGCGCGAGCGCGGTGTGTCGGACGTGTACGTGCTGGGGCTGGCCACCGATTACTGCGTCAAGGCGACCGCGCTCGATGCCATCGACCTCGGTTTCACGACCTATCTTGTGGTCGACGGCTGCCGCGGCGTCGACATCATGCCGGGCGACACTCGGCGCGCAGTCGAAGAGATGGCCGCCAGGGGCGTTTGCGTTTTCACGAGCACTGACTTGTTGCCGCGCGCCGCAGGGGCCACGGCGCGCAGAATTTGATCGTGCCCGGGTCCCAGCGTGACAACGCGCGGGCGGGCGGCTCCAATGTGCTCATGATTGTCGCGAGGACCATTGCGGCGACGCGTGCCGCAGTAGCCGCCGGGCGCCGCGCCGGCCGCACGATCGGTTTCGTGCCGACGATGGGCGCGTTGCACCGCGGGCACGTCGCGCTGATCGAGGCGGCCCGACACGACGGCACGTACGTCGTCGTCAGTATCTTCGTAAACCCGACCCAGTTCGGCCCGAACGAGGACTACGCCCGCTACCCGCGCGACGAGGCCAGCGACCTGCGGCAATGCGAGCAGGCGGGCGTCGAGCTGGTGTTCATGCCGCTGGTCGATGAGATGTACCGGCCCGACGCCGTCACGACTGTGCACGTGGCCCGGCTGACCGACACGCTTTGCGGGCCGTGCCGCCCAGGACATTTCGACGGCGTCGCGACTGTCGTCCTCAAGCTCCTCAACATCGTGCAGCCGGACCGCGCCTACTTCGGGCAGAAGGACGCCCAGCAACTCGCGGTCATCCGGCGAATGGCGCGCGACCTGGACCTGCCGGTCGAGATCGTCGGCTGCCCGACGGTGCGCGAACCGGACGGTCTGGCGCTGAGCAGTCGCAACCAGATGCTCGCGCCGGACGAGCGGCGGCGGGCGACGGCGCTGTATCGCGCGCTGTGCGCGGCGCGCGAGCGCATCTGCGGCGGCGAGCGCGATCCCCAAGTAGTACTCAACGCCATGCGCGCTATCATCGACCAGGCAGGTCCCGCGCGGATCGAGTACGTCAGCGTCGTGGACCCGGATTCCATGCAGCCGGTGGACCGGATCGAGCGCGCGGTGCTCGTCGCGCTGGCAGTGCGCATTGGCCCGACGCGCCTGATCGACAACCTGTTGGTGGACCCAGGCCGTCCGACCCCGTAGGATGCCTGAGCGGCGGTGCTCCGCGGTCCGCACCGGCCAAAGGAAACAAACGAGCCATGTTCCCGGTACTTTTCCACATCCCCGGCATCAATTACGACCTGCCGGGCTACGGCGTGGCCATGATGATCGGCTTTCTGCTGTCGATCATGTGGGCCGCCCGGCGGGCGCTGCGCTCCGGCGCCGACCCGGACGTGATCCTCAACTGCGGCTTCATCGCGCTCATCGGGGGGGTCATCGGCGCCCGCGCCATGTACGTCGCGCACTACTGGGACCAGTTTGCCTACCGCGGCAACACCATCGAGATCATTTGGGCGATCGTCGACGTCCGCCGCGGCGGGCTCGAGGTCTACGGCGGCTTTATCTGCGTCGTCGTCCTGGTTCTGCTGTACCTGTGGCTGGGCAAGCATTCGATCCGCTGGTATCTGGACATCGCAGCGCCGTCCGCCGCGCTTGGCATGGCCCTGGGGCGTGTGGGCTGCTTTCTCAACGGCTGCTGCTGGGGTGTCGTGACGAACCAGGTGCCCTGGGCCGTCCAGTACCCCTACGGCAGCCCCGCGATGGCGCAGCAATGGACGGACCGCGTGCCGGGGGCTGAGTTGCCGCAGCAGTTGCTCGCGTTCGGGCAGTGGCCCGACGGCTCGACGGCAGTCCCCCTGCCGCGGGAGACGCTGTGGGCGACCGATCGCGAGCTGGATGCAGCCCGCAAAGCGTACGACGGGATCCTGGCGAAGGCCAAGGAACAGCAGGTCCGGCTCGACCAGACCACCGATCCGGAGGAGCGCCAGCGCATTCTGAAGCAGATCGACGCGGCGACACGCGCGGCGATCCCGCCGTCGTCGCACTACCTGGAGTACGCGGCGCCGCTGATGAGCAAGTACAACCTCAGCGCGGCGGACCTGCGGCAGCTCGCCCGGCAGCATCTCTCGTTGCCGGTGCACCCGACGCAGCTCTATTCGGTCGGCGCATTGGGCCTGCTGGCGTGGCTCCTGGGCACGCTCTATTGGCGGCGCAGGTTCGACGGGCAGGTGATCTGCACGCTGCTGTTCATCGAGCCGCCGACGCGGTTCGTGTTGGAGTTGCTGCGGGCCGACAACCCGATTGACACGGCCGGCTTCACGGTCTCGCAGTTTCTGTCGCTGTGTCTCAGTGCGGTGGGACTGCTGGGCCTGTTCTGGCTGCGGCGACTGCCGGCGCGTTCGCCGCGCGCCGCCGTCTGGGAGCCGCCGCCCGAGGAGCAGCCCGCCCGGAAGAAGGAAGAGTGCCGGTAGGGGACGTGGCGCTGCGCGTCCGGGCGGGAGATGGCTGCGTCACTCGGACGTGGGCGCCCGCGTGACGGGCAGCGTGATGTAGGTGTAGAACTCCAACTCCGTCACCGCTCCCTCGGTCCGGCTCATCGGCGTGCGGTTCTTCGTGATCACCAGGAACAGCGGCTTGCCGTTGTACGCGAACTCCTGCCCGAGCTTCGCGGACGCGGCGTCGGAGCGCAGCGCCACGCGGCAGCACACGACGTTCGCCAGCGGCTCGCGTGCCCACCGTTGCGCGAACACCTCACGCTCGTTGCGCTCGTAGGTCGGGTCGTTCGGATCGTACAGGTATAGGAAGAGCCGCTGCTTTGGGCTGGTGAGCCGTCGCAGCGCGCCATCGAGGTCGTTGTCGATCCACTTGATGGGCGGTCCGCTGGTCGATGTCACCTGGTTCACTACGATCAGGGCGCCCAACAGCACCAGAAACCCGGCCGCGACCCACGCGGAGGAGCTTCTGCGTCGCGGTGGCTGATTCGGCGCGCTCGGGCCGGTTTCCGTGGCTGACTCGCCGTTCATGACCTGCTCCGACCGCGTGCCGGGCGGCCTGCAGCGGCACGGCCGCGCGCGGTCATCGCCGACCAATGTACCCCGCGCGGCGGGCGGCGTAAACACGGCGCCCCACGCCGCCACTGGGCGGCACAAGACGCCCTGCACGGCGGCCGATAGAATGAGTCGGGCAGCGCACAGGAGCCGGCCGTGCAGCGAACATTGTCCGTGGCCCTCGAGAAGGAGCGGCGGGTGATCGAGGAGGTCGCCCGCCGGGAAGGCCTCGATTTCTTCGAGACGATGTTCGAGCTGCTCGACTTTGACCAGCTCAACCAAGTGGCGGCGTACGGCGGGTTTCCGCAGCGTTATCCGCACTGGCGCTTCGGCATGCAGTATGAGAAGCTGCGCAAACAGCACTCGTACGGGCTGAGCCGCATTTACGAGATGGTCATCAACAACGACCCGTGCTACGCGTATCTGCTGGCGGACAACGAGTTCGTGGACCAGAAGACGGTAATGGCCCACGTCTACGGGCACTGCGACTTCTTCAAGAACAACGTCTGGTTCAGCAAGACCAACCGCAAGATGATGGACGGGATGGCGAACCACGCCACGCGCGTGCAGCGCCACGTCGACCGCGAGGGCTTTGAGGCGGTGGAGCACTTCATCGACGTGTGCCTGAGCCTCGAAAACCTGATCGACCCGTACCTGCCGTTCATGAAGCGGGCGGACGACGACCGCAAGCCACGCGGGTCGGTGCCGCGCGAGCGGACCGCGCGACAGGTCGTGCGCTACCCGGCCAAGCCGTACATGGAGCGTTACATCAACCCGCCGGCCGCCCTGCGGGCGGAGCGCGAACGGGAAGACAAAGCCGCGGAGGTCAGGAAGCGGGCGTTTCCGGCGACGCCGGAGCGCGACGTGCTGCTGTTCCTCCTGCACCACGCGCCGCTGGAGGAATGGCAGGCGGACCTGCTCGACATCGTCCGGGATGAAGCGTACTACTTCGCCCCGCAAGCGCAGACCAAGATCATGAACGAGGGCTGGGCGACGTACTGGCACTCGCGCATGATGACGCGCTACCACCTGCACGACGACGAGTTGATTACGTACGCTGACCACCACTCCGGCACGCTGGCCAGCGCGCCCGGGCAGCTCAACCCCTACAAGATGGGCGTCGAGCTGTTCCGCGACATCGAGGACCGCTGGAACCGCGGCCGGTTCGGCAAGGAATACGATGAATGCCGGTCCATCGAGCAGCGGCGCATGTGGGACCGGAAGCTCAATGGCGGCAAAGAGAAGATCTTCGAGGTCCGGCGGGTGCACAACGACGTGACCTTCATCGACGAGTTCCTCACGCCGGAGTTCGTCGACCGCTTCCGGCTCTATCATTACCGCTTCGACCCGGCGACCGGGCGCATGGTGGTCGTCGACCACAACTTCCAGACGATCAAGCAGACGATGCTGTTCATGCTCACGAACCACGGCGACCCGTACATCTACGTGGTGGACGGGAACTACGTGAATCGGGGGGAGCTGTACCTAGCCCACAAGCACATCGGCATGGACCTGGACTTGAAGTACGCCGCCGAGTGCCTACGGAACCTCCACATCCTCTGGCGACGGCCGGTGCACATTCAGGCCCGCATCAAGGACGACATGGTGCTGCTGACGTGCGACGGGGAAAGCGTCAAACAGCAGAAGATAAAGGACGACCAGCCGAAGCCCGCGCACGCGACCATTGCGTAGGGCGGCATCGCTCCCCGTCCGTGCCACCCGTGGCCCGTCTATCCCGCCCTCCGTCAGCGGCCATGCGCCCGCCTGCCGATGTGGCCCGCGCACGTTGATTTTGTGACGGCGGGCGGTACCTTCACGAGTCCTACAGGTACATTGGCACCGGAGGCCGCCGTCCATGACCGTCACGCACAGCGAAGTCCAGCAGATCGGACAGCTTGTTCGCAGCCATTACGAGCACTTCGACCGCCTGCTGACCGAGATCCGCCGCGTCATCGTCGGGCAAGACAACCTGCTGAAGAAAATGCTCGTGGGGTTGCTTGCCGACGGGCATGTTCTGCTGGAGGGCGTGCCCGGACTGGCCAAGACGACCGCGGTCGCCTGCCTGGCCCGCGCCATCCGCACCCGCTTTCAGCGGATTCAGTTCACGCCCGACCTGCTGCCGGCGGACATCATCGGCACGCTTGTGTTTCAGCCGAAAGACGGCACCTTCGTCGTCAAGAAGGGGCCGATCTTTGCGAACCTCGTGCTGGCCGACGAAATCAACCGCGCTCCGGCCAAGGTGCAAAGCGCCCTGCTTGAAGCCATGCAAGAGCGGCAGGTGACAATCAGCGACCAGACGTTCCGTCTAGACGAGCCGTTCATGGTGCTGGCGACGCAGAACCCGATCGAGCACGAGGGCACGTACCCGCTCCCGGAGGCCCAGGTCGACCGCTTCATGCTGAAGCTGCTGGTCGATTACCCGTCGCGGGCGGAGGAGCGGCAGATTCTCGACCGCATGTCGCCCCAGCGGAACCTGCCGCAGGTCTCCGAGGTGCTCGATCCGCAGCAGGTGCTCGCCGCCCGCCAGGTGCTCGACGAGATTTACATGGACGACAAGGTCAAAGACTACGTCGTCACGCTGGTCCACGCGACGCGCACCCCCGCCGACTTCGGCCTGAACATCGGCGACTGGATCGAGTACGGCGCCTCGCCGCGGGCGAGCATCTACCTCACGCGCGGCGCCCGGGCGATGGCGTTCCTGGCCGGGCGCGGCTACGTCACGCCGCAGGACGTCAAGGACATCGCCCCGGACGTGCTGCGTCACCGCGTGATCGTGAGCTACGAGGCCGAGGCGGAAGAGAAAACGGCCGAGGACGTCGTGCGTCACGTCCTCGATCACATCCCCGTACCCTGACCGGCCCCGCGTGACGCCGAGTTATGGGAACCACCGGCGGCATCTTTCCGTGCGCACGAAATCTCTTTGGAAACCGCTCCCGAATCGCGTAGAGTAGGTGTCGTGTTTCGCGCGAGGTTCACCCGGGGTTCCGGGTGAACTCTGCATACAGAAAAGACGGCGGAGGGCAGCCCACAGATGTGAGCGCCCATCCGCCGCGCGTAACACCACCGCTTGGGGAGCCAGGTGGTGTACCAAAGGGGCGAGGTTCACCTCCGGGTGCGACCTCGCCTTTTTCATGCCATGCTCTCACGGCTGGCCGTGCCGGTTGCGACCGGCGGTGCAAGCGACAAGCCGTCTCCCTACAAAAGGTTAGGCCCGCGTGTCGCGGGATTTCCACTCGTGGCAACTTTTTTGAGGCGGACGGTGCGCGCCGCCGCGCCGGGGGCCGGACGCGGTGCGCGCAAAAAAGAAGGCCCGTGATCAGCGGGCCCTCTACAGGAGGAGGAGTTTTGCTTCTTGAGGGCTCTTGGCGTGTCCCTCATTAGGAGGAGGAGGTATTAATTTCTAGGCTCCATGTCGAGCCGATTTCCACTCGGGTCCACAAAAAAACCGCATAAATCGGCGCATCGGCATTTAATTGCGGAAACACGGGGCTGGAGGGCGTTTCGGGGGGCTGCGCGGCGCCAGGGGCAGCGAAACTCTGAGGCGCAGAACTTTGAGGCGCGTTACTGGGGGCGGCGCGGCGCCAGACGTGGCAGAGCTTTGAGGCGCAAAAAGAGAGGGCCGACCGTCGTCGGCCCTCAACACCCGTGTGTCCCTTACTTCGGTCGCGCCCCTTGGCTCCCTATAAGAGGCCGTGAAGTCTGGACCACGACTAAGCATAGGACGCGGTATGCGTGCCGGTCCAGAAAAATGTCGTTGCCGGCATGTGACGACGGAACGCCTGGTGGCACACGCGAGAAGTTACTGGCGGCGAACAAAGGCTTTATGGCGCTGAGCCCGGAAGAAGAAGTTTGCCTGCGCTGCGACGGCTAAATTGGCAGTCCGATAATCTGAGCAAGCGCCCTGCGGGCCGGCCGCGCCTGACTCGTCGTTCGTGCCACCAAACTTGCTCTGTGCGTTAGCGGCGGCCGCCACGCGCGTGTGCCGACGCCGACCGTAACCGGGTCGCTGGCGTGCCTCGGGCGCCCGACCGCGATTTGTGACGGCGGACCCACTCGACGGACATCCGCCGCGATATACTTCCACGCTTTCCCGGCGTAGGGCCGTCCTCCGTGCTACAGCCAAACAGGAATGACACCATGAAAAAGCTCGCCCTCAGAACGATCCCGCTCCTGGCACTCGTCGCACTCGCAGTCCCAACGCCCGCGGCCGAGAAGCTGCCCACCGACGAACGCATCAAAACCGGGACACTGGCCAACGGCGTGAAGTGGATGTTCCGCCATCACGAAAACCCGCCGCAGAAGATGGCGCTGCTGGTCCACGTCTCGACCGGCTCGCTGAACGAGACGGAGGAGCAGCGCGGGCTGGCGCACTTTCTCGAGCACATGGCCTTCAATGGCACGGAAAACTTCAAGCCCGGCGAGCTGATTCCGTATTTCGAGAGCATCGGGATGGAGTTCGGGCCGGACCTGAACGCGTTCACGAGCTTCGACCAGACGGTCTACATGCTGTTCCTGCCCAACCCCAAGGTCGAGACCGTGGAGAGCGGGCTGAAGGTCTTGAGCGACTACGCCTTCCGCCAATTGCTCCTCACCGATGAGCTCGACAAGGAGCGCGGCGTAATCGCGGCGGAGCTACGGGCTGGCATGAGCGCCCAGCAGCGTATTCGGGACAAGCTGTTCGAGCGCTTGTTCGCGGGAATGCGCCTCAGCAAGCGTATTCCGATCGGCACCCGCGAGGTGATCGAGAAGGCGCCGCGCGCGGAGTTCGAAAGTTACTACCGCACCTGGTACCGCCCGGACCGCGTCACATTGATGGTCGTCGGCGACGGGGCGCTCGACGACTACCTGCCGGTGATCGAGAAGTGGTTCAGCCAGTACAAGCCGGCCACCGAGGCCCAGCCGGACAAGGGCCCGGAGTTCAAGCCGTTCACGGCGGAGCGGGCGATCGTCCTGTCCGACCCGGATTACGCGACCGGCGACGTCGACGTGTACAACCTGCTCCCAGGCCGTCCGCCGACGACGACCCTGGAACAGGCCCGGGTGGACCTGGTCGAACACGTCGGGAACTGGATCATGGCCCGCCGCTTCGCCGAGCGCGTGAAGAAGGGCGAGGCGAGCTACCGGCAGGCCGCCACGGCCACCATCGGCCTGTTCAACCAGGGACTCCTGATCGACACTTCGGCGCTCGGCGAGCCCAAGGACTGGGAGAAGATGCTCGCGGAGGTGGTCGTCGAGGTGAACCGCGCACGCGAGCACGGGCTGCTGCCGCAGGAGTTGGAGCTCGCCCGCAAGGAGTTGCTCGCCGATGCCGAGCGCGCCGTCCGCACGGAGCCCACGCGGGAAGCCGAGGGCATGATTCTGGAGATGGGCGGGAAGGTGAACGAGCGGGAGCCGATCATGTCGGCGCAGCAGGAGTTCGACCTACTGAACAAAGTGCTGCCGACGATCACGCTCGCCGAGGTCAACACCGCCTTCGCCGCCAACTTCAAGCCCGGCACGTTCGCGTACGTCCTGACCATGCCGCAGAAGGAAGACGTGAAGCTGCCGAGCGAGGACGACGTGCTGGCGGCCGCGAAAGCGGCGCAGGCCCGCAAGACCGAGCCGCTGACGTGGGAGGAGCGCCCGACGACGCTGCTCGAGAAGGAACCCGCGCCCGGCAAGGTCGTCGAGTCGGAAACCGACGCCGACCTCGGGATCACCAGCGCTTGGCTCGATAACGGCGTGCGCGTGCACCACCGCTTCATGGACTACAAGAAGGACACGGTCCTCGTCAGCATCACGCTCGCCGGCGGAGAGATCGAAGAGACCGCGGAGAACGCCGGCGTCAGCATCGTCGCGTCGCTCGCGTTCTCGCAGCCTGCGACCAGCCGCCTGAGGTCCACCGACGTTCAGGACATCATGACGGGCAAGAACATCAGCGTCGGTGCCTCGGCCCAGGGCGACGCGTTTGCCGTGACGGTTGAGGGCTCGCCCATCGATCTGGAGATCGGCTTGCAGCTCGCCTACGCCCTGCTGACCGACGGCAAGATCGAGGAGACGGCGTTCAAGAAGTGGCGCGAGCAGTCGCTTGAAAGCTACGAGACGAACGACAAGGAGCCCCGGTTCAAGGCCGTGGAGTCGCTGCTCGACGCGATCGGCGGGGGCGATCCGCGGCGGACCGTAATGAACCCGAAGAAGATCGAGGCCCAGTCGCGGGAGCGGGCGCAGGCCTGGCTGGAGCGGCTGCGCGGCAAGGCCCCGATCGAGGTCGCGGTGGTGGGCGAGATCAAGCTCGACGACGCCCTGCCGCTGATCGCGAAGTACGTCGGGTCGTTGCCGAAGCGCGAGCGTCAGGCGTCGCATCTCGATCCGCTACGCAAGCTGCACCGCCAGGCCGGCCCGCTGGAGCGTCGCGTGGGCGTCGAGACCGTGACGCCGCAGGCCATGATCTTGACCGGGTTCATTAGCGTGCAGGCTCGCGACGTCGCGGACGTGCGGGCGATGAATGCGGCGGCGATGACGCTCGACAGCCGATTGGTCAAGCGCGTGCGCGAGGAACTGGGCCTGGTGTACGGGATCGGCGCCAACAACGTGCCGGCCGAGGTGTACGACGACTCGGGCCTGCTGATTACCGGGGCGCCGTGCGCGCCGGAGCGGGCCGACGACGTCGTCAAGGAGGTGGAGGGCATCTTCAAGGCGCTGGCCGACTCGGGGCCGAGCGCGGAGGAACTGGAGAACGCGAAGAAGCAGATCGCCAACCACCTGGACGTGCAGTTGAAGGAGCCGCAGTTCTGGTTCGACCGGCTCCAGCATCTCGATCTGCACAAGCTGAAGCTGGCGGACCTGAAGAACATCCGGGAGGCATACGAGGCGCTGACGGCGGAGCAAGTACAGAAGACCTTCGCGAAGTACAACGTCCCGGCGCGCGTGTTCCGCATCCTGGCAACACCTACGAAAACAGAGGCAAAGGAAGAAGCCCCCAGCGCCGATGCAAAAGCCCCCGCGCCCGCGAAACCTTGATCCGGAGCTTTCAGCACAAAAACCAGAAAACACGAAGAAAACCCGAAGAAGCGCGGCGGTCTGACTGACCGGCTGTTTCTTCCTCTTCGTGTCTTGGCGTTTTTGTGGTTGGTCGGGACTTGGGAGGCTAACGCCGGTCGCGGCGGGCCCCGGGCGAGCGGCGGTCGATGCTGATGCGGGGAGTAGTCGTGCGTTCCTCGCTGCGGCCGAACAGGAACGTGAAGCTCGCCATCATCAGGGCGAAGCCGAGAAACCAAAGCAGCGTGCTCACGATGTCGTATCCTGTACGATGCGGGGGGCGCGGCTACCGCCCTTCCCAATTAACGCCGAGCTGTAGGACGCCGGGGATCTTCTCGTCCGTATCGACGAGGAACTCGAGCCAGGCCTGCGCGACGCCGGGCTCCTGGTGGACCACAATCTCATATTCGTAGTGCCTGCGCGCCAGGTTGCCGGTAATGTCGGCGGGTCCGCCGGTGATTCTCGTGAAGGTCAGGCCGGTGGGGGAGGTCACCTTGAATGTCGCCACCCCGCCTTCGGGGACCGTCGCCCACGACTCGTAGTGCCCGAGCAAGTAGCTGTCGCGCAACTGGAAGCGGCGTTGTGCGGGGGGCCGAACGGTCAGCTCTGGCCCGGCCAGCACCACGTAGCCCAGCGTGCCGACGGACTGTCGTCCGTATTTGTCCGTGACCGTCAGTTCAAACTCGTATAGCGCCGGGGACCAGGTCATGTCCGGACCCAGCGGAAAACCGCTGGCCCGCGCGACCGTCCGATTGGGTCGGCTGATCTTGAGTTCCGCCGGACCGCTCAACTGCCTCCATGAATACGATAGCCCCTCGCCGGTGCTGCGGCTGCCGTCCAGCGCGATGTCATCCCATCCGCTCCACGCGACACGGTCGGCACCAGCGTTCGCTGCCGGCTCCGGCGCCGTCGCTTCGGAAGTGTCAGCCGTGTCCGCGGCCGGCGCGTCCAACCCCGCCAGAGCGGTCGCGACGTTCTGGCGGATTTCCTCTGCCTCCGCGGCCTTCGCCGCAGCCGGCGAAGCTTCGGCTGACCGCTGGTCTTCACCGCTTACGTCCGCACTCTGGGCGGGGTCAACGGCCGGTGCTGGGTACTCGGCCGCGGACTTGCGGCTGGCACCGCTCCACTGTGTGCGGTCCGGGTTTACGAAGCGACTGACGGCCGCGTTCGGCGACGCGGAGGGAGGCGTTCCGAAGGTCGTGGCGGAGTCTGTGCGCGCGCTCGCCGTTCTGGGCACGTACCCGCTGAAAACCATCAGCGTGATGCCGACACTGAAGCACACGACGAACAGCACGGGGCGCACGGACGTCCTCGCCGGGCCGAGGCACGGCAGGCGGCACGCCTGCCGGCGACGAGCGGCCGAAAGAGACTCCCTAATACAGATCGTTAAGCTGCGCTCGCGACAGGAGGAAACCCGCGCATTTTTCGGCGACCCATAAGATCCGCTAGCCCCGCCACCAGCGACTCTTTCTCTTCTTGTCGCTGGCAGGGCTGCGAAGCGCGGCGCTGCCGTCCCCCTCCAAGCGGGCGAGCAACTCCGCGTCACTGACCTTCCCGCCGGTAATCCGACGCAGCACCCGCAGCTTCTGGCGCTGCTCAGGCGTGAGTGCCGACTCGTCAACGGCCCCAGGCGCCCGCGTTCGCGGCACGTTGCCCTCGTCGCCGGGACCCTCGGCCTCAGCCGGCCCCGGACTGACCTCCGGCGATACGTCGGGCGTGTCCGCTGCGGTCGCGCCAGGTCCGCCCGTGACCGCGCCCGGCGACCGAGTGGCCGCACCGTTAGCGGTCCCACTCTCAGTGAGGTCCGTGGTGGGCGGCTGACCGTTCGAGGCTGACGGGCGCTCCGGCGCTGGCGCCCGTGGCGGCTCAGCCACCAGCGGCTGGGAGGCGTGTACCGCCTCGGCTTCCAACTGGCCCCGCCGGGCGAGAAGTTCCGCCGCCAAGCCATCCAGCGCGTGCCGCTGCCGGTCTAACTCTTGTTGCAACTCCCCAAGCGACGCCTGCCGTTGGCGCAGTTCCTCCTCCTGGCCGCCAATCTGCGCCGCCCGCTGGGTCACGACCTCAGCCGTGGCGGTGAGTTTGGCCTCGCGCTCGTGCAGCTCGTGGTCGCCGGTCTCGAGGGCCGCACGGCGCTCGTCCAGCTCTTTCTGGCGGGCCTCGAGCGCGGCGGCCGATTCCTCAAGTCGCCGCGTCCGCTGCTCCAGCGCGTTCTCCCGCTCGTGCAGCACGCGTCCGTCGTGATCGAGAGTGCTGCCGCGTCGCTCGGTCTGGGCCGCCGGCTTGTCGCCCAGAGTTTCCACGCTCGCGGCCTCCGCCTCGCCCCGCACCAGCTCCTCCCGGCGTTGCTGCAGGCTGCGGGCTCGTCCGGCGAGTGCGGCCTCGCGCTCCTGAAGCTGCTTGTCCTCCTCCGCCAACGCGGCACGTCGCTGCTCGAGCGCCTGCGAACGCGTGGCGAGGCCCGCCTCCCGCTCGTCGAGGTCCGCCTGCTCCCGAGCGAGCGCCTCGCGACTCTGCTCAAACTCCTGTGCCCGCGCAGCGAACGGGCCCTCGCGCTCGTGCAGCTTCTGCTCATCGCGCGCCAGAGCCGCCCCGTGTTGCTGCACCTCGCCGCCCCTGGCCTCCAGCGTCGCCCGGCGGCGCTCCAGCTCTACCTCCTGGTCCCCGAGGGTCTTTGTCCACTTTTCCTGCTCTTCCTGCCGTTTCTTGAGCCGGCCTTCCTGGTCCTTCAACTCCTTTTCGTCCCGGTCGAATTCCGCCCGTCGCTGCTTCAACGCGTGCGTCCGGGCCTTCAGCTTCTCCTCGCGCTCGGCGAGTTGGCTTTCGAGCCGGTCAAACGCAGCGGTCTGCTCGTGGAGCGTGCCTTCGCGCTCGGCCGTCTGGGCCGCGAGCTGAGCGAGGTCGGTCTGGCGGCGGTGCAGCGTGTCGGCCTCGGCCTCGACTGCGCTCCGAAGCTGCTCCAATTCGGCGCAGATTTCCTCCGCGCGCCCCGAGATGGCCGACAGCCGGGCGGAGAATGCCTCCCTGAGCCCGGGGCCGGACTGCGCCGCAGCGGGATCAGCCGCCGGCGGTGCCTCTGGCTTGAGCTGATCACTCATTACACATTCTGCTCATCATCCTTTATCGGCATTGCCGGCAGCTCTCTCGAACCGCCGCGCCGCCGCACCCGGTGGACGCAAGCTCCAGCGGGCGCGATAATTACGCACCTGCGCGTCCCCGGTGGACGCCGGTCGTGGCAACCGCGATTCGACAGCGAAACCGAGCAATGCCCCCCAAACGCAAAACTCAGTCCCGGGTCGGCAGCAAGTCGCGTGCGAAACCGGCCGCGGCCACCCCCGGCGACATGCCTGCCGCAGAATTCCGGCCCGCGATGCACCGGGTTGCGGATCTCGTCGCAGACTACGTCGAGAACGTGCAACAATACCCGGTGACGCCGAAGGTGCGTCCAGGCGACCTTCGCCGGCAGCTCCCCGCAGCGCCGCCCGACGTGGGCGAGCCGGTGGAACGCGTCCTCGATGACTACCGGCGACTCATCGAGCCGCACACCACGCACTGGAATCACCCCGGGTTCATGGCGTACTTCGCCGTGACCGGTTCCGGACCTGGGATTCTCGGGGAGGCGCTGGCCGCAGCTCTCAACGTCAACGCGATGCTGTGGCGAACCGGCCCCGCGCAGACCGAGCTGGAAGAGCACGTCTGCGATTGGTACCGGCAGATGCTGGGCCTGCCGCTGGCATTCCGCGGGCACATCAACGACACGGCGTCGATGAGTACGCTGCTTGCTATCGCAGCGGCACGCGAGCGGGCCACCGGCCTCGACATTCGCCGGCGCGGGATGGCCGGGCGCCCCGACCTGCCGCCGCTGACGGTGTATTGCAGCGATCAGGCGCACTCGTCGGTCGATAAGGCCGCGATCACCCTCGGATTCGGTCTGGAGAACTTGCGCCGCATCGAATCGGACGCCCAATACCGCATGAAGGTGGACGCGCTCGAAGCCGCGCTCGCGGCGGACAATGCCGCCGGCCGGCGCCCCGTCGCGATCGTCGCTACCGTCGGCACAACCTCCACGACCTCCGTCGACCCCGTGCGCGAAATCGCCGTGATCGCCCGCCGCGAGAACCTCTGGCTCCACGTCGACGGCGCCTACGCACTCGCCGCCGCCATCTGCCCCGAGTTTCGCGGCCAGATGGCAGGACTGGAGTTGGCCGACTCCATCGTCACCAACCCGCACAAGTGGCTGTTCGTGCCGATGGATTGCTCGGTGTTGTTCGTGCGCGAGCCGGAAGTGCTGCGCCGCGCGTTCTCAGTCATTCCCGACTATCTGACCACCACCGAAACCGGCGTCACCAACCTCATGGACTACGGCGTACAGCTCGGGCGACGATTCCGCGCCCTGAAGCTGTGGATGGTGATCCGGGCCTTCGGCGTGCGGGGGCTCCAGGAACGCATTCGCTACCATTGCGAGCTGGCGCGGCAGTTCGCCGCGTGGATTGAAACGCAGGCGGGGTTGGAGTTGGTGGCGCCGGTTCCGTTCAGCACGGTCTGTTTTCGCGCGGTGCCGGACCTGTCGCCCGAGGAGCAGGACCGGTTCAACGAGCGTCTGCTGGCGGAAATCAACGCGGCCGGGCCGGTGTTTCTGTCGCACACAAAGCTGCGCGGGCGGTATGTGCTGCGGCTGGCGATCGGCAACCTGCGGACGACGGCCGAGCACGTGGGGCAGGCGCAGGAGCTGATCCGCAGCACGCACGAACGTCTGCGGCGGGAGTACGCGGTGAAGAAGCGGCTGGGGAGGAAGCGCGTTTGACGCCCACACCCGACACGTGGTCGCTCGTCGAGCCGGCGTTCGACGTGCGCCACAACCGGCATTACGAGGGACTCTTCGCGATCGGGAGCGGCACCCTGCAGCAGCGGGCGGCGCTCGAAGAGGGGCTCAGCGACGACCCGCAGGACCGCGAGTACCTCCGCGTGATGGGCAACGTCACCGTCGAGCGGCCCCCGCCCGGCAAAAGCCGCGTCGGGACCTACCTGCCGGGCGTGACCGGCCCGCATCCGACGTGCGGCGACGAGCTCATCAACCTGCCGGCGATCCACGGGCTGACGCTCTTCTCGGCCGGCGAACGGCTGGACATGGAGCACGGCCAGGTCTGCAACTACGTGCGGCGGCTGGACCTGCGGACGGGACGGCTGACGCGCTCATTTACCTGGCACACGCGGGCCGGGGCGGTCCTGCGCGTCGCGTTCGAGCGGTTCATCAGCGCCGCGCGCCGGCACGTCATGGCGCTGCGGTGCTTGGTCCAGCACGTCGGCGGCCCGCCCGCCGAGCTGCGTTTCATCGGCGCGCTCAGCGCCGAAGTGCGGACCAACGGCTTCAATCACTTCGCGGCGGTGGACATTACGGGCGAGCACGGGCCGATCACGCTTACGGTGCGCACCAACTCGGACATCGCCGTCGCCGCGGCTGCGATCGTCACCGCCGATCAGCCGATCGCGTGGAACGTCGAGACGGAGGCGCGCTGGACCGCTCTGGCGGGCGCGTGGACCCTCGACCCAGGAGACACGATCCGCGTTCACAAGTTCGTGTCGCTGACCTCGTCGCGGCACGTGACCAGCTCACCGCTGGACGCCGCGCGAAGGCTGACGTGGGATGCGGCGGCGGCCGGGTTCGATCGGCTGGCGGCGGAGTCGGACGCGGTTTGGCAGGAGCGCTGGGCGAAGACCGACGTGGTGATCGAGGGCGATCCGCGCAGCCAGCTTGCGTTGCGGACCGCACTCTACCACCTGTTGCGGGCCGTCGTGGAGGACGACCCCCGCTGCGCAATCGACCCGAAAGGCGCCGCCGGCGAAGCGTATTGCGGGCGGTACTTCTGGGACACGGAGATCTTCACGCTGCCGCTGTTCCTGTACACGCGGCCCGCCGTCGGCCAGACGCTGGCCCATTTTCGCGTCGCGTCCCTGGATGGGGCCCGGCGGAACGCGCGGCGGTACGGCTACGCCGGTGCGCGGTACGCCTGGGAAAGCTCGCCCAGCGGAGATGAAAGCTGCCCGAATTGGCAGTACGCCGACCACGAGGTGCACGTGACGGCGGACGTGGCCTACGGCTTGTGGCACGCGCATCTGGCCAACCCGGACGACGCTCCGTTTCTGCGCGACGTGGCCGCGGTGCTGCTCGAGACGGCGCGGTATTGGTGCGAGCGCGTGACGCACAACGCCGCGGCCGGCCGCCATGACCTCCTGATGGTCACAGGCCCGGACGAGTACACGCCCTTCTGCCGGAACAACGCATACACGAACCGCCTGGCTGCGTTTTCGTTGCAGGTGACGGCGTTTGCGTGGCGCAAGCTGGAGCGCGTCGATCCCGAGGCCGCCGCGGCCTTGCGGGCGGAGCTTCAACTCGACGAGCACGAGCTGGCGCGGTTTGCCGAGGTGGCGGGGAAGCTGCGGATGCCGTACGACGAGTCGCGACGCCTGGTGCTGCAATCCGACGACTTCTTTACGCGAGAGCCGTTTGATTTCGAGCGCTGGTGGCCGGACCGATCGAAGCGGCTCGGCGCGTGCGTGAGTCAGGAGCGCCTCTACCGCAGCCAGGTGCTCAAACAAGCCGACGTGCTGCAACTCATGGCGCTGTTTCCGCAGGAATTCGACGCGGAGCAGATGCGGACCGCGTACGAGACGTACACGCCGCTCACGTCCCACGACTCCAGCCTCAGCCGGGCCGTGCACGCCCTCGTCGCAAGCTGGATCGGCAAGGACGACGAAGCCTGGTGGCTGTGGAGCGAATCCGTCGGTCTCGATCTCGAGCCGGACGAGGCGGCCGAGGGCGTTCACGCCGCCTGCGCCGGCGCAAACTGGCAAGTCGCGATTCTCGGCTTTGCCGGGCTGCGGACGCGCATGCAATCCGAAATCCTGCAGCTCAGTCCGCGTCTGCCCCAAGCGTGGACGGCCTTGCGCTTTCCGCTGGTCTGGGATGGCCAGCCGTTGTACGTCGCGATTGAGCCCGGCCGCGTGACAATTGAGCACCGCGGCGGTCGCCCGTTGGCGGCGCAGGTTTTCGGAAAGCCCTGCACGCTCACGCCCGGCGAAACCCAGACCATCCCCTCCACGCCCACGTAAGCTCCCGGTCGCCGCTCTACGGAAACGTCGTCGGACTTACCTGCGCCCACTCCGCCGGAACCTCGAACCACCGCCCGTCAACCGTCTCCAGCGGCGTCGCCACCAGCACCTGGTACTTCCCTGCGTGCCCCCCTTCGCCCTCCGCCGGCTCTGCGATATGCCACGTCCCATCCGCCGCTCGCTCCGCGTCGCCCGAACGCGCCACCGCCGGATACCACTGCCCCGGCCGCAACTCCGCCCACTCAATCACCTCCCATTCCCAGCCACCCGCCGGCGCGTCGGCCGGCGGTCTGACGATTATGCTGCGCTCCCTTCCCGCCTCATACACCTTCTGCCACCCCGGCGTGAGCTGCCATTCCGCCTGCGGATCCTCGTCGTGACCAAAGAAGCACGGTGCGTACCCGTGCCGCGGATCCAAGAAACACTCCGCGCCATACGGCCGCGAGCAGTTGTTCGCTTGGCCGAGCTCGCGATAACCCACCCACCCGCGATCCTCGCGCCGCACGTACTCGTACTTCTGGTCCGGCCACGTGCCGAAGAAGGCGTCCTCGTCGAAAGTCCATGCGGAAAACGCCAGCAGTGTCCGGCTGCGCGTCATCACCGCGTTCACCTTCGGCCGGACGTGCCGCCAGCGAATACTCCGATCCGGATCGTAGTGGACGGACTGCTCCGTTTCGCCGTCAAAGATGCCGATCTCCGTCGCCCGCGCGGCAAGGTCCTCCATGTTGTCATAGGGCCACGCCAGCTCGTGCAGTTCATCGACCGTATACGTCCGTTCCTCGTCGTCGAGCGCGAACATCTCGCAGCGAATCCGCCGGCCGTCCGTGATGACGCGCAAAATGCCACCGCCGCCGCGCTCCGCGGGCACCACCAGCCGGTACGCCCCAAACCCACGCGCGTACACCCGGAACGCGTCCCGCAACGCCATCACCTCCGGCGGCGCCGTGTAATCGAGCACCGCCGCGCCCCGCGGCACACCGATATCGAACAGATCCCGCGGCGCCTCGGCCTCATACGCGTAGTCGGTGGACACCGACCCACGCTGAATCTTGATGATGCGGCCCGAATCGCCGTCAATCGTGACCACTTCTTGCTCGTCCCCTCTTCTTGTGGACCGCACTTCGATCACGTGCCGGCCGTCCACGATCTTCTGCCGAATATCCAGCGCCCGCCCCCACGCCTCCGCCTCTTGGATCAAGTCGTCGATGCTCACCGGCCCGCTGACGCCCACCGGCCATGGCAGCGTGTCGCACGTCGAAATGATGACGCTGCCGCGCTTCTCCGTATACGTGGCCACCGTCTCCCGCACGAAATCGCGGTACTCGTATGACCCATTCGCCACGTTGTGTATGGCCCAGAACCGTCCGCGGCCCTCCCACGTCGTGAGGCCATTGTACGACCGCTGCTCGACCACCGGCATGCGCCGCAACTCCTCGACGACGCGCGAAAACGCGAACGCCGGCTGCGGGTGTAGCGGCACCAGCAGCACTAGCCCGCCCGCGATCGCCGCCGCCACCGCCAGCGTCGCCCCGCCGACCCGCCAAATCCACCGCCGCCTCGGCATGCGCCGCGGCACCCCGCGCAACATCGCCGTCAATTGCTCTGCCGTCGGCGGATGCTCCCGCGCCCGGGCGAACAGCGCCTTCAGCCCCACGCCGGCGTCGTCGCCCGACCCCGGACCCCCGCGCGCCGAATTGACGATCTTCGCTTTCATGACATTCCTCCCGAGCTGGGACTACTGTCGCGCGCCACCAGCTCCGCTCGCAGCCGCTGCAGCGCCAGCCGGCAATGGCTCCGGCAATTTTCGACCGAGATGCCCAGCAGCTCGGCCACTTCCTCGTAGTCCAGTTCCAACAACTTCCGCAGCGTGACCACCGCGGCCTGACGCGGGGGCAGGGCGGCGATCGCGGCATACAGCCGCTCCACCTCGGGCGGCGGCCCGGACGCCGCCGTCGTTGGACGCATCTCCGCCGCCGGCCCCGTCTTCTCATGCCGGGTGTGTTCCGCCCGCAGCCGATCAAGAGCGAGAAAGAGCGCGGCCCGGCCGATGAACGCCCGCCGGGCCCGGATCGGCGTGCCGTTGCGCGTGGCCTTCAGCACCCGCAGCACGGCCTCCTGGGCCACGTCCTCGGCGTCCTCCCGCGACACGATTCGCACCGCCAGGTTATATGCCACCTGCCGCAGTTCTTGCATGTCCGGCTCCGCCCGTCCGACGATTGGCCCCACGGGGCCGCACTCTATTAGACGGATACCGCGGAGATTCGTGAAGCGAAAACGTGGATTAATAGCGGGGGAGTCCCTCCCGGGTCCGCCCGGACGGCCGCGGAGGCAAAGTCGCGGTGCCGCTGTACGGCTACTCGTCCAGCGTCAGGGTCGGCCTCTCATGCTTCGAGCGGTACTTCTCGACCAACTCGCGCAGCTTGGGCTGGTTGGGATTGACCTCCAGGCTGCTGTGCCACGCCTCCACGGCCTGGTCGCGCAGCTCCACCTTCTCCGGCGCGTCGAGGTACTGCGTCATCAGCACGACCCCGTGACCGGCGTACGCGACGGCGTTCTTCGCATCCAGCTCGATGGCGCGCCGGTAGCTCCCGGCCGCTGCCTCGTAGGCCCCCTCGCGCCACAGGCAGTAGCCGAGGCGCTCGTGCGCCGACGAAAGCTCGGGACCGAGCTCGATGGCCTTTCTAAGGGCCAGGTGCGCGGTTTCCCAGCGCTCCTGGTTCAGGTAGACGGTCGCGAGGTTGACGAGCACGATCGGCTGGGCGTCATTGCACTCGAGCGATTCCTTGTAGGCCTTGATCGCTTCGTAGGGCTTGCCTTGGGCGGCCAGGGCCGCCCCCAGGTTGCTGCGAACGTAAGCGTTCTGCGGCTCGAGCTTGATCGCCTCGCGATACGCCTCCACGGCCTGCTCAAGATCGCCGGTCTGGTGGTAGCAGGTGGCCAAGCGGTAATGCAGGTCGAAGTTATGCGGGTCCAGGTCGCGGGCCATCGCGTACGCCCGGATGGCCTGCGTCATCTTGTCGAGCAGCCGATAGACTTCGCCCAACTCAAAGAGGGACTTGATCTGCGTCGGGTCGAGACGGACGGCGGCCTGCAGCGAGGTGGCCGCCTGCTCCAGATCGCCGCTTTCCTTGTACACCATCCCGAGCTTGTACTGGGCGTCGTAGTACTGCGGGTCGAACTTCACCGCTTCCCGGAACTCGACTAGCGCGGCATCGAGCTTCCGCTCATGGAGGGCCTGATCGCCGCGCCAGAGGCGAATGTCGGCGATGGTGCGGCCGAAAGGCGTAAACCCGCAGCCGGCGCAAAGCAGCGTGACCCCCAAGACTGCGCCTGTCGAGAAGAACGGGCGTCGTGACCCCATAGACTCCTGCCAAGCCCGCCGCGTTACCGATGGAGCCGTCCACACTCGGACCGCGCCGCACTCCGGCGCCTTTTTACCGTGCCTGCCCGGGGGGCGTCAACGCGGCACGGTCACGAGGCGCTCGCTAGGCACCATGTGTTATCGGATGTTTCCCGCGTCTGGCTTGGGGTTTTCCGGCTCCGCCCATTTCTTGACGTAGCTCTCCGCGAGCGAGCGCACCAGCTCGTCGGCGTCGTCGTGCGAGAGCGTCTCGGCCCGCTCGCGGAACGCGGCCCCCTGCCGAGCCAGCAGGCGCACAGCCATCAGCCGCACGAGCCAGTGCGAATGAGCGAGATTCGCCTCAGCCTTGCCGATCGCGCGGCGATCCAGCCCCACGAGTTGCAGGGCGTTGAGCGCCCGCACCCGCGATTCCCACGAATCGCTATCGAGCAAGTTCAACAGGGCCGCCTGCATCCGGTCGCTCGGCACGGGCTCCGGCCGATATTCCAGCCGGCCCGCGTCGGCGCGTTGCCGCTCGCCGACCAACTGGGCCATGATTTCCAGCGCCTTGAACTGTGCGCCGGGGTCGCTGGCCAGCGCGCTGAACAGAGCGTTGATCGCGCTCACGCCGGCGCTGGCCGGCAGCCGCGTGAAATACACGGTCGGCAACGGCTGGCCGCCGGCGGCGACCCGCCACTGCCCGTCCTCCGCCGCTACCCCGTCGAGCAAGACTCGCAACGTGATGCGCTGCGCCTGCTGCGGAGACCCCCGCGCCACCCGACTGAGCGGCCCGATGTCGAGCGTGCGGCGTACCGAGACGGTCTGCCCGGGGTGAAGCACGCGGAGTTGGTCGACAGCGATCGTCAGCAGCGCGGGGTATTCACGCTTCTGATCTCCTTCGACCGAGAACGAGAGCAGGAAAACCGGATTAACCGCCGCGTCCGGACCGAGGACGATCGGAAACGGACCGCGGTTTGTCAACGCGAATACCGCCCACCAGGGGTCGCCCGGCGCGAAGCTGCGCTCGGCCAGCGTTACGCTGGCGGCCAGGAACTTGTCGGGCTGACGGAAGAACTCCAGCACACGCGGATCGAACTCGGCGAGCGCAACCGCGACCTCCGGATAACGCTGGCTGACGGGCTGAGAGGCGGCGGTCGGCTGCGAAGGCGCGGCGACCGCCGGCGAGGACGCGGCAATTGGCTGCGGATGGGCCGCGGCTTGGCTGGTGCTGCTCGACTCCGAGATCTCCGCGGGTTGCGATTCCGCCACGGGCTGCGATTCCGCTGCGGGTTGCGATTCCGCGACCGGCTGCGAGGCTGAGGCCCCCTCTTCGAGTTGGCGGAGCAGCTCGGCGACCGGACCGGTTCTTGGCTTGGGCTCGAGCTGCGCAACGACCTCGCGGGCGCTGGCCGCGTCTCCGCCGTCGCGCAGGAGCCTGGCCAGCATGTAGGCCGCGTACGGGTCGTGGTCCGCGATCGGCCTGAACGTCTCCCGGGCTTCCGGAATCCGTTCGTTGGCCACCAAGGCCCAACCCAGCGCACGCCGCATGAATGGGTCGGTGGGGGCCCGCTGGCTGGCCGCCTGGGCGAGCATCAGGGCGCGGTCGGGCTGTCGCTCAATGGCGGCGTAGAACCATGCGGCCTGCGCGACCTCGTTGACCGGGTAGTCGGCGGGGTCGCGTAGCGCGGCGAACCGCTTGACGAGGTCCGCGCGCACGCCGTCTCCCAGCCCGCGCTGCTTCCGCTCCAGGACGTGATACATGAAGATCCCGGCCTCCGCCGCCACCAGCGGATCCGCGGCGGCGGCGTTCCGGGCGCGCTCGAGTGCCTCGTCTGTCCGCCCCCGCGCCTCGAGGTTTTTGGCCCACCCCAGTAAGAAGCTCGCCGATACGGATTCCTGCGGGTTCGCTTTCCAGTGAAGCGCCGATGCGTATTCAAAAAAACGCCCCGCGTCGTCCGCGAAACCGTATTCATCCAGGATCGACGCGGCCTGCCACGCCATCAACTCGGATAGCGGGCTGAGCTGCAGCACGCGCAGCGTGGCCCGCAGACGCTCGGCCGCCGGGGCGCCGCGCTCGAGCGTTTGGAGGAGGAGCGTCGCGGCATCGAGGCACGCGGGCTCAAAAACGAGGGCACGCATCAGTTGCCGCCGCGCTTCGGCGTTGTCCAGCCCCTCCAACGCCAGGTGCGCCTGGGCGACGCAAACCTCGGCCCGCTGGACCGGCGGTCGCGGGACGGCGGCGACCGCCTCCAGCCATTCCTTGCGCTTCTCGCTGGTCTGCTGCGTGCGCAGCCCGGCGACCAGCCAGCGGCCGAACGCACTCTCCTGCGCCGGATCGGCCGCCAGCAGCGCGCCCAGCATCCGCCCCGCCTCAGCCTGGTCGTCGTCCAGCAGCGCCAACTCGCACAGCCAGGCGTGGGCCTCGGCCAGTTTCGGATCGAGCCGCACGGCCGCTTGCAGCAGAACGCGAACCTGCTGCACGTCCGCGGGCGTCTGTTTGCCGCGCTGATTCAGCGCGTAATCGCGCGCGAGATCCACCAGGAGTTGGGCCGTGTTTAGCGGCTCGCCGCCGCTTGCCGGTTGGGCCAGGGTCACCGCCACCACGCACGCCAGCGGCCACAAACGCAATCTCATTCGTCGCACGACGCTCGCCTCCGGGTACCCCGGACGCCGGTCCGGGAAGCGGTGCCACAGTATCGGCAATTCCGGTGCAAGAGGCCACAGATTAGCACGGATTAACACGGAGGGCGAAACCCCGTCCATCCATACCCGTCGGTGGCCCTATTCGGCCCGTTCGAGCACGGCGGACATGGAGCCCGCGCAACGCTCCAGCCGCCAGTCAGGACCGTACGCGTGGATCTGCTGCTGCTTGAACTCGGCCCGCTCAAAAGTGGTAGTGTCCACGACCACCCGCCCGGCGGAATCCACCTCGCAAGCCAGGCGGTACGCCTTCTCCGGGCTATGTCCGAAGAGTTTGCCGAGCATCTCGATCACGTAGGCGTAGGTGTGGTCGTCGTCGTCCAGGAGCACGACGTGCCACAGAGGGGCCGTCCGCGGCTTGGCGGCGGCCTCTTGAACCGCCGCACCGGTCTGCTGTCCCGGATTCATAGCTCCGGCCTCCTGCCAACACCTTCTACGATAGCATCCGGCGAAGGCGGAGTGAATCCAAAACCTCCTGCGAGCACGACTGAATCGCGGTACAATGTGATGTCAAGCGTGCTGCCGCCGCCGGACGACCGGCGGGGAATCCCGGGGGGTCGGCCGCCGCGCAAACGTAGGAAGCATCCGATGTCCACAGGCCGCAGCATCCCCGATGCCGACCGCCCATTCAGCCCGATCGACGAGGTCCTCGACGACCTCCGCCGCGGGCACATGGTCGTCCTGGTAGACGGCGAGGACCGCGAGAACGAAGGCGATCTCGTCTGCCCGGCCCAATCCGTCACGCCGGAGAAGGTCAACTTCATGCTGAAGTACGGCCGCGGGACGCTCTGCGTGGCCCTCACCCAGACCCGCTGCCAGAAGCTGCACTTGTCGCCGCAGGTGCCGCTCAATACCACACGCTTCGGAACGAATTTCACCGTGACGGTCGATGCGGGGCCGCAATTGGGAACGACCACCGGCGTCTCGACGTTCGACCGGGCGACGACGATTCGCCACTTGGTCGCCGAGGAGGCCATCCCTGAGGACTTCGTGCGGCCGGGGCACGTCAACCCGCTGACCGCCCGCGACGGAGGAGTGCTCGTCCGCGGGGGTCAGACGGAGGGCTCCGTGGACCTGTGCCGCTTGGCCGGCCTGTTGCCCGGGGCGGCCCTCATCGAGGTGCTCAACGACGACGGGACCATGGCCCGCGTGCCGCAACTGGTCGAATTCTGCCGCCGCCACGGCCTGAAGATGTGCAGCATCGCCGACCTGATCGAGCACCGCATGAAACGCGAGCGGCTGGTCGAACGCGTCGAGAGCATCCCGCTCAAGAACGACTATGGCGACTGGCTGCTCATCGCCTACCGCGCCCGCACCGACCCGAATACGCACGTGGCCCTGTGCCGCGGCGGGATCGGCGAGCAGAACGCGCCCGGCAGCAGCCCCGCCGACAAGCCGGTGCTCGTGCGCGTCCACTCCGAATGTCTGACCGGCGATGCGTTCGGGTCGATGCGCTGCGAGTGCGGACTCCAACTACACGCGGCGATGGAGATGATCGCGCAGGAGAACTACGGCGTGCTCGTGTACCTGCGGCAGGAGGGGCGCGGGATCGGGCTGGAGAACAAGCTCCACGCGTATCGGCTACAGGACGGCGGCCTGGACACGGTGGAGGCCAACGAGGCGCTCGGGTTTCCGCCGGACCGCCGCGACTACGGCATCGGGGCCCAGATTCTCCGCGACCTCGGCGTGCAGCGGATTCGCATCCTGACGAACAACCCGAAGAAAGTCAGCCGGCTGGAGGTGTACGGGCTGGACGTCGTCGAGCAGTTGCCGCTGGAGATTCCGCCGACGGAGCACAACCGGCGGTATCTCGAGGCGAAGAAGCGGAAGCTGGGGCACCAGCTACGCAACGTGTGAGCGCACGTGCCCGATCCGGGCCGCCGCTGTGGAGCCAGGGGGCAAAGGTCGTCGAGCTTGTCAGGATTGCGGTGCGCGCTACCCCCCCTTTGGCAATCTTCGGGCGGCGGGCCTGTGGCGTGGGTTCGGACAGGCGGCGAGCGTGCGCAGGGCTGGCAACCTTGGAAGGCGCCCGCCTTGAGCCGGCCGTCCAGGCTACGCACGAGCTCGCCCGCGACGTGCAGTCCTTCCGGCGCCTCGCGCCGCGGACCGCCGCCGTGCTATGATCTCCGCAACGCGGCCCCGCCCGGGCGGTCTGCCGGTCCGGCTGATTGCCGCGTTGAGAGGCGCGTCGATGAAAACCGCGGTCCTGCGCGACCCGCGCATCCGCACGCCGCTGCTGTTCCTGCTGCTGAGCATGGCGGTGCTGTCGGTGCAGCGTGCGCTCGTTCTGCTGCTTCTGCACGACCGTTTCGCCGGCGTTGCCGTGGGCGAGTTCGCGCGCGGTTTCCTCATCGGCCTGCGTTTCGACTTCTCCATCGCGTGCACGCTTGCCCTGCCGCTCGTCGTCCTGCTGGCCGCGGCATGGCCGAAGCTGCTGGCGCGGCGGGCCTACCAGATCATCGTCGCGGCGTATTGTGCCGCGTTCGGCGCCTTGCTCGTCTTCCTGAGCATCGCCGACTATTACTTCTTCGAGGAGTACACCGAGCGGCTCAACCACAAAGCGCTCGATTACCTCGCCTACCCGGCGACGTACGGCCTCATCTGGCGCGACTACCCGGTGATCCGCGTGCTGCTGGCCGTCGCGGCCGTCCTCGCGTTGCTCGGCTGGGGATTTCGGCGGCTGGGCTTCCCACGCGGCTTCGACGGTGCCTCGTTGCGCCGCCTGATCGTTTGGCTGATCGTGGCGGTCCCGCTGCTGGTCATCGGCGTGCGCGGCGGCGTGGCTCCGATGTCGATCAACACCGCGCCGGCGTACTTCACGCCGTCCCTGACCCTGAGCCAGTGGACGCTCGACGGCCCGTTCACGCTCCGCGAGGCGTGGCTCTCTCGCACTGTCGGCGTGAAGGCGCTTGGGAAGTGCATCGCGCTTCTCCCCGATGATGAGGCGTTCGCGCTAACAACGAGCCTGCTCGCCCAGCCGCAGGACCGGTTTCTCGGTCAGGCGGACAACCCTCTGCGCCGCATCACCGACACCGGCCAGCCGCCGCAGAGCTACAACGTCGTGCTGGTGATGCTCGAAAGCCTGAGTTGGCGGTACATCGGCGCGCTCGGCGGCGAGCCGGACCTGACGCCGCACCTCAACGCGCTCGCGCAGGAAAGCGTGCTCATGGACCGCTGCTTCGCGGTCGGCTGTCGCACGTCGCGGGCGATGGCGGGGATTGTCAGCGGCTTTCCGGACCTCCCGGGCCCGAGCGTCACGACGCGGGCCGACGCGGAAGGCAACTTCCTTACGCTAGGGCGCATCCTGGGACAGCGCGGCTATGAGACGATGTTCATTTACGGCGGCCAGCCCACCTGGGACCACTTGCAGGCCTTCCTTCGCAGCAACGGCTTCGCCCGCACGACCTTCGAAAGCGACTTCGGGGCCCGCACCTTCCGCACCGTCCTCGGCTGGTGCGACGAGGACCTGTTCGAGCAGGCGCATCGGCAGTTCGTCGCAAAGGGCGACCGTCCGTTCTTCGCGCTGCTCCTGACGCTGAGCTTCCACCGGCCGTTCGAGATTCCACCCGAGCGAATCGCCACAGTCGAGCCGAACGGGCCGCACATCCCGGAGTTCACTTGCGCGCGCTATGTAGACTGGACGATCGGCAAGTTCTTCGAAAAAGCCCGGCAGGCGGACTACTTTGACCGCACGATCTTCGTGTTCGTCGCCGACCACCGCGGCGAATTCCTGGGACGCGACGCGTCGCCGGCGGGCTACCGCGTGCCGTTCCTGATCTACGCCCCGGGCATCCTGGGAACGTCCGGCCGGCGCGTCAGCACCGTGTGCAGCCAGACCGACGTCGCGCCGACGATCATGTCGCTGTTGGGCGGCAGCTACGAGCACTGCTTCTTCGGGTCCAACGTGCTCGACCGCCCGCCGGAGACCGGTTTCGCGCTCATGCAGGACGGCAGCGACGTGGCCTGGCTGATGGCGGCGGACGGCGCCGTGGTGCAGATACCCTTCGGCGCGCCCGCGCGGCTCTGGCAGTACACCCCGCCGGACCAGGCCGTGCCGGTGGCCGCGAACGATCCGGCGGCGACCGCACGCTGCGAGGAGCTGCGCCGCCAGGCCGCGGCCCTGCTCCAAAGTGCAACGTTGCTCTTCGAGCGCGGCAGTTATCGCGTGGCTGCGGAGAACTAATCCCGCCGCCTTGACAGAGCCCGGCACGGTCCGCACGCTGCTGCGATGCACGCGATATTAGGTACGCCGGCGGCTTGTCGGCGGGCGATGGTCCTGCTGCTCGTGCTCGGGGCGGTGGCGCGCATCTGGTATTTTATCGCCGATTGCCCCTTCGATCTCACGGCGGACGAAGCTTACTACTGGCAGTGGTCGCGGCGGCTGGACCTGAGCTACGCCGACACCAACGGACCCCTGACGGCGTACATCATCGCGGGCTCGCGGGCTCTGCTCGCGGACTGGTCCGTGCGCCTCAAAGGCAGCGAGGTCCTCGCCGTCCGCCTGCCGGCCGTGGCGCTGTGCGTGCTGACCGGCGTGGGCATCTACGTGCTCGCAGCGGGCGTGCTACGGCGGCCAGCCATGGCGCTCGCCGCCGTCGCCATCACATTCACGATTCCGATCCTCGTGACGGGTGCCGCCCTGATGACGATCGACGCCCCGCTGGCGTGCGCGTGGACGTGGGCGCTCGTGAGTGTGCGGCGTGCTCTGGAGCGCGACACGCTGGCGGCGTGGCTGGTGACCGGACTGCTGATCGCCGTGGGCATCCTGGCGAAGTACAACATGGTGCTGCTCTTTCCCGTCGTGGGCGTGCTGCTGCTGGTGGAGCCGCGCCTGCGACGGCTGCTGCTCCGGCCGGGACCGTACCTCGCCACCGTCGTGGGGTTGTGCGGGTTGTTGCCGATCCTGATCTGGAACGCCGGGCACGATTGGGTGAGTTTCCGCCAGGTGACGAAGCAGGCCGGCATCGCGTCGGGGTTCGCTATCGACGTGGACGGGCCTCTGGTCTACCTCGCGGGCCAGGCGATGGTCGTCGGGCCGATCTGGTTCGTGGGCATGGTCTGGGCGGCGATCGAGCTGTGCCGGCGACCAACGATGGGCGCCGACGAGCCGTATGAGCCGTGGGCCATCCGGCTGCTGGTGCTCGCGACTGCGGTACCGTGGCTCGTGTTCCTGGCCTTCAGCCTGATCACCAAGACGCAGCCCAACTGGCCGGCACTCGCCTTGATCGGCGGCACGATCCTCCTGGCGGCGTGGCTCGCGCGGCACGGACGTCTGCCGGCTCACCGACGGCGCGTGCGGATCTTCGCCGCAGCAGGGGCGCTGCTGGGGGCTGGCGCGGTGATCTTCGTGCACCGCACGGACTGGCTGATGCCGGTGTTTACGTGGCTCGCACGCGGGTCGCCCCCGCTGAGGCTTACGCAGGCGGCCGCGCCGTGGGACCTCACGCCGGTCGCCAAGTACGACCCCACGGTGCGCATGCGCGGCTGGCGCGAGCTGGGGACGGCGGTGGGGGGGGTATTGCAGGAGGAGCGGGCGGCGGGTCGGCAGCCGTTCATCCTGGCCGAGGATTACCAGTTGGCGAGCGAGGTCGCGTTCTACTGCCCCGGCGAGCCGGTGGTGTACGCGGTGCAATCGGCCTTGGGGAAGCGGCCCACGCAGTACGACATCTGGCCCAACCCGATTCGCGACCCGGCGGCCTTCGTTGGACGGCCATGCCTCTACGTGGGCTCGCTACACCCGGAGCTGACGGGCGGCACCAACGGCGAGGCCGCGGCCCTCCCCGGTCTGCGGCCGGTCCGTACGATCGAGTACCGGATTCGCGGGGAGGTCGTGCAGCTTTGGACCATATTCGCCTGTGATGCGTTCGCGGGGTTCCGCGCGCCCGCAGACCGCTAATCAGTGCTCATGGTCCTCATCCGCCGCGCGGGCCGGAGCAACCACATAGATGTAGCGCATGACCGCGGTGCCGGTATTGAACACGTTGTGCCGCGTCTGCGGTGGATTGTAGGCATACTGCCCGGCGGCCAGGGTGAGCCGCGGGCCACCTTCGGACGCCACCTCGCCGGCCCCATCCAGACAGATGACCAGCTCCTCGTAGTTCTCCGTGCTATGCCAGCCGCAGTCCTTACCCGGCTGCAAGACCATGAGCCCGGAGCGCATCCCAACGCTGTCGTCCTTGCTCAGCAGGCGGGCGTATTCCTGTGTGTGCGGCAAAGACCGCACAAAGCCTTGTCGTTGCGGAGCCTGGCTCATCGTAGGTCCTTTCGCCGCACAGCCCGCCGCCGCTAGCGGCAGCATGGCGGCCACGCGCAACAGCCACTTCGTTCTACTCATTCACGCGTCTCCATCTGCTGGGACAACACAGCCGAGAGACGGCTGGACTCGCCGCGCGCCATCGGGCCCGGGTCCGGTCGCGTTCGCTCAGCGCTGGACCCGGGCGATCCGCGCCTCGAAATCCGCCTTCAGCTCCGGGTCGGCCAGAATCTCGCCCACGCGGGCCTGGAGCGCCGCGTAGTAGGCCCCGCCGAGCTGCCGCTCCTCTTCCGTTGTCCGCTCCGTGAGCAACTGGAGCAACTGCTGCGGCGTGGGGGCCAGACCGCGCACCGCATCGGGGCTGATCGCCGTCTTCCCCGCGTATGCCGACAGCCGGTTGTAGGCCACGATGCGCTCGTCGAGGTACGCGCGGCGGGCGTCTGGGTCGAGTTGATGGAAACGACGCACGTCGCGCATGAACACGGGCTTGAACGTGTCGAACAGGTGCGCGCGAAACGCCGACTGCTCGTCCGGGCTGGAACTGCGGACCTCGGCCAGAAAACGGTCGCGGAAGGCGGTGTCCGCGACGAGCCGACCGACCTGCTGCTCGAGGAACGCCTCGCCGCGGGCGCCGTCCAGCCGCGGCAGCCCCTTGGGATGCTCGATGAACTGCACGACCCGCTCCGCCGGCGTGGTCGCCCCCGGCAGGCGCGGCACCAGCACGATCTGCGTCACGACCCACCAGACGCTCGCCAGCAGCAGCACCGGCGCGACGCACGCCGCGATGAGCAGGATGCGCCGTGCGCGATAGAATGTCCGCCGCAAGCGGTCCGTCATGGGCGCTTTCGGCGTCGAAACCGCGTCCATGCGGTCAGCGTAGCGGACGGCGACGGAGCGGTACAGAGGCGGCCCGGCGCCCGAGTGGGCAGGTCACGATGTTCGCGCTTCTGGAGCACGATACCACGGCGGCGACCAGCGTTCCGGAAGCGGAGCGCGGCCGGCACTGGGACCTGCTGATCGAGGCGGCCGACCAGGAGCGGCTCCCCACGTGGCGCCTGGCTCACGACCCGCTCGAGGCCGACGGCGACGTGCCCGCCGAGCGCATTAAGGACCACCGCCGCATGTACCTCGATTTCGGTGGCGAGTTGAGCGGCGGGCGGGGGGTCGTGCAGTGTCTCGACCGCGGCCCGGCCACCATCGAGCGGATCGCCGGCGACGAGGCCATCGTGCGGTTGGATGGGCGGCTACTGCGCGGGCGCTTCGAGCTGGTCCGCGCGGCAGGCGCGGCGCTCGTCTTGCGGCGCGTATAGCCCGTGCGTTTCTCGCGGCGGGGTCGCTGCACCAGCCCGGCACCCGCGTTACAATCGGCAGCCAAACGCGAATCCTGAGCAGGAAAGGTGGACTATGCCCGAGATCGAGGACTTGCTGGCCAAGGCGCGGACGCTCGGCGAGGCGCTTGCGGCTCATCCCAGCGTGCAAGGGTACTATGCGACTCAGCGTGCGGTGCGCGCGGACCAGGTGGCCCAGGGGCTGCTCCAGGCCTACCAGACGCACGCGGCCCGTATGCATGAGCTCGAGGCCGGCCGCCAGCCGGTGGAGGTGGCCGACAAGCAGAAGCTCCGCGAGCTCGAGGCGCAGATGGCGGGCAACGCCGCCCTCAAGGCGCTGATGCGGGCGCAGGCGGACTACATCGACGTGATGAACCGGGTGAACCAGGCGATGGACGCGCCGCTGACGAACCTGTTTCAGCCGGAGAAGCCCGCGTGAGCGACGGCCCGGTTGCGGAGAACGCCACGCGCCCCACGCTCGGTCACGCGTGTCCGCCGATGTCCGCCGCGACACGGGCGTGGCTCATCGCCTTGCTGGGCTGGACGGCGCTGCTGTGTTTCTACGATCTCGGGGGTGGCGCAGGCTTCGAACCCATCGACTGTTGGGTGGCGCAGACGGCCCGCGAGATGCTGGACGCCAACGACTGGCTCGTCCCGCGTTTCTCGGGCGAGACGCGCATGCAAAAGTCGCCCGGGCCGTACTGGGCGGTCATGCTCGTGAGCGAGATTCGCGGCACGCCGGTGGATGAGGTCAGCGCCCGGATTCCCAACGCCCTGGCGGCGATCGGACTGGTGGCGATCATCTTCTGGCTGACGCGCCGCGTCGCCGGCGACCGCGCCGCGGTGTTCGCCGGCTTCGCCGCCTCCTCCAGCGTCCTCATCCTCTGGTGGTCGCACCGCGGCGCCAGCGACCTCGGGCTTACCACCTTCACAACGCTCTCGCTGGCCGCGTTGTGGATCGCGGTGGAAACCGAACCGCCTGGCACCCGGCGCAACGGCTTGCTGCTGGTCGGCTATCTCGCGGCGGGCCTCGGCATGTTGTGGAAAATGCCGATGCCGCTTGTCATCGTCGGCGCGCCGGCATTCTTCTACCTCCTGCTGCGCAACCGCTGGTCGGTCCTGGCCAACCGCTGGCACCTGCTCGGCCTGCTCCTCTTTCTGCTCCCCTGGCTGCCGTGGGCGCTCGCGGTCTCCCACGCCGAGGGGGCGGCGCTGGCGAAGTGGAAGGTCGAGTTCGTCGACCGCTTCACGGGCGCCTTGCCTAACGTGGCGGGCCAACAGAAGTGGTGGTTCCATTTCACCTATCTCGGTCCGATGGTGCTCTACTGCCTGCCGTTCACCCTGTCGCTCCCCGCGGCGTTCGTCCGCGCATTCCGCCGGCAGCCCGGCGTCAACCGCAACGGCACGCTCTTCATGGTCATCTGGTTCCTCAGCCTGCTGGCGTTCTTCACGGCGTCGGCCGGGAAGGAGTGGCGGTATTTCCTGCCCGCGCTGCCGCCGTTGTTCGTGCTGCTGGGCATCGAGCTGGCGGTCTTTTTCGACCCGGCGCGGGCTGTGCGTCCGAGATTGGCCTGGACCCTGGGAATCGTCTTATGGAGCGCGCTGCCGATCACGCTCGTGGCCGGCGGCTTTGGCTTGCGGGCTTGGTATGCCTGGCGCGGACAAGCCGAGCTCGATGGGGCCTACGACTGGACCGACATCATCCGGCAGTACATCGTCGCCGTGGCGATCATCGCGGCCGGGTTCGGCACGGCAGCCTGGCTGCACCTGCGTCAGCGCCGGCACGGGTCGTTCGGTCTGGTGGTCGCGACGATGTGGGTGCTGTGGCTGTGGGTCTGGCCCCGGTTCATGCCGTTGGTCATGTCGCAACGGCCGTTCATCGACTTTGCCCAGCAGCTCGCTGACACGCGCATTGTCCCGCCCGGCCAGCACCATCTCCTCCGGCAGATCGGCACCCAGGACTCGCGCATCATCTGGTACAGCGATCTCCGCTTCCCCCGCCTCATCGACCAGCTTGCCTTGCTGCGCGAGCAGCAGGGCCGCCGCAGTCTCGATTACGAAATCCGCCGCTACGGTAAGGAGATCGTCGCCCGGCTGGGGGACGACGAGCCGGTTCTGTTCGTCGCCTCCCTGGGGGACTACTACCTGTTTCTCCGCGACGCGCCGCGCGAGCTCGCGAAGACGGGTCGCCAGATGCCGCCGCAGTACTTATGGCTCCAATCGCGCTACGGCCGCGAGGACATGCATTTCGTGGTCTTCGGCAACAAGCCGCCGCGGTTCCCCGCCCCCGAGTTGCGGATCCCCGCGAAGTGGCGGGCCAGGCTGGCGACGGCCGCGGCCTTGCGGCCAAACGATGCTCAGTCTACGGACCGCGAATGATGGTGCCCGCGCTCCGCCAACGCCTGCTGGAGTGGACCGAAGCGCCCAGCCTGCCGGTGGCGCTGCGCCGTCTCGCCGAGTACGCCGCCCTCCGCGCCTGGGCCCTCATCATCAACTGTTTCCCGATTGACTCGAATCTGTCCACCGCCCGGCTGATGGGGCGCATCTGGTGGGCCACGATGCGCCGGCATCGCGACCGCGCGCTCGACAACCTGCGGGCTGCCCTCGGCGACCGCTATGACGAACCGCAGCTCCGCCGGATCGCCCGCCGGTCGTTCGAGCACTTCGCCCAGCTCTACCTGGTCGAGGCGGTGATGAGCCCGCGCCTGATCACCGAGTGGTCGTGGGCGCGCTACGTGGAATTGCACGAGCTCGGGCCGGCCCTGCGCGAGCTGCTTGACGGGCGCGGCCTCATCATGCTTACCGGCCACTTCGGGAACTACGAGCTGCTCGGCTACACGATCTGCCGGCTCGGCCTGCCGCTGACCGCCGTCATGCGCCCGGTCGACAATCCGCTGATCAACCGCTACCTGGTCGCGGCGCGGGAGGCCGGCGGTCTGTCGCTGCTGTACAAGAAGGGTGTGACCGCCGTCGCGCCCGAGGTCATCGACCGCGGCGGAGCGCTCTGTTTCATTGCCGACCAGGACGCCGGCCGGAAGGGGCTGTTCGTCGATTTCTTCGGGCGCCGGGCGTCGACGTACAAGTCGATCGGACTGTTGGCGATGCAGAAACGCGTGCCCATCGTCGTCGGTTACGCGGTCCGCGTCCAGCGCGGGTTCCACTACCGCCTGGCGGTCGAACGCATCATTCAGCCGGAGGAATGGGAATCGCAGTCGGACCCCCTGCGCTGGGTGACGCAGACCTTCTCGCACGCCCTCGAAGCCGCGATCCGCCGCTGGCCGGAGCAGTATCTGTGGGTGCACCGGCGCTGGAAGCACCGGCCGAAGGACGAACAACTCGCGGCGAATCCGGCGTGATTCGGACTTTCAGCGGATTCAAGAGAATCCCGGCGATAGCCGGGAGAGCAAGGCTCCTGCCGAGCCGCGGCTCGCCAGGAGGCTTGCCCTCCACCGGCAACGCACTTTTATTGAATCTGGGCTCAGGCGGTCTACCGCCGCCGCCCGCGCATCAGCCACAGCCCCGGGGGTACCAGGCCCAACGCGGACAGACCGGTGCCGCACCCCGCTGGCCCCGGTGCGGACGCACCGGGGTCCGTCTGCGCGTCGCGCACCGTCGCCATCTGCGCGCCGGACGCCGCGGTATTCGATACCTGCACGGCTACCATCGCGGCTGAGGTCTGCTCGTCGCCGGCGAGCACCACGGGATCGCGGAGCGCCGGTTGATCGGTGACGAGCAGCCGGAAGTAGTAAGTGCCCTCCATCACGGCCTGCCATTTGCTGACCGCCGCGGTTAGCCCGGAGAGCGGCTGGAACCCGGTCTGTACCTGGTCGGCGGTGAGCGCACCGCCAACCTCGTTCGTCTGCGTCCAGAGGTACGTGAGCTGATCGCCGTCCGTGTCCTGCGAAACGGAGCCGTCGAGGGTGATGATGCCGCCGACCGGCACCGGCCCGCTCGGACCGGCGATTCTCGCCCGCGGGGCGTGGTTAACCGGTAGGGTGGTCCGCACAAAGACGCGCATCTCGTCGGCGGACGGCAAGGCATTCGTGCCGTCTTCCACGAGCAGACGAAAGACGTAAGGATTGTTGTCCGGCGTGGGCTGGTCGAGCGTGACCTGCGCCTTCGCCGGGTCGCCGCTGATGTCTGGCCCCGGATCCGCTCGCACCGGCCCCGAAATCCACTCCCAGGTGTACTGCAGCGTGTCCTTGTCAAAGACCCCGGGTAACGCCGGGTTGAACCCGACATTCGAGTTGTCAGTGGTCCGGCTGCCGTCCAGGTGCACCACGACCTCGTTGGTCCGCGGATCGAGCCCCACGGTCTGGTCGGGGCCGGCGTCGGCGCTCGGCGGCGGGTTGCCGGGGGCCAGCGCCGGGTTCGAGATGGCGCACACTTCAAAAAACGTCCGCACTGCCTTGTTTGGGTCGGCCTCGCCAGTCGTCGCGCCGTTGTTCACGGTGACCTCGACGAACCAGCGCGCGTCGAAGTCGATGTCGCCGCGCAAACGGGCTTGGTTGGAACCCACGAACCGTGGCACATCGAATACCAACTGCACGTCGCGGACGAAGTTCAACGTCACCCCGGCCGCCGGGTATGGACCCGAAACGCCGTCGCTGGAAACGGGCGGGGGTTCGGGGCCATACTGGATTCCGTTCGCGAAGTAGGCATTCCAGGTGGACCTCATGGTCACGATGAGGCCCTGGCTGTCGAGGTTGGTGTTCTGGGTGATGTCTCGCCAGTCGAAGTCGGTCACCTGCAGACAAACGTACAGCGAATCTCCCTCCTTCACGCATGGACTCGTGCCGTAAACCCAGGCCGTCGGTGCGCTGCAGCGCGTCGTCGACAGCCCCAGGCTGAGGATGTCCGGGGGGCTCTCGTTGGTGCCCTGCGCTGCAACGGGAACTGTCGCGCCGCTCCATAGCCCCAGGCCCCCGATCACGATGCCCAATCTGAGGTGCCATCCGGTCATGTCACAAACTCCACGTTACGATGCCAGCCGCACCCATCATTCTACTCCGCCGCGGCGCGCTCGCCCCAAAATATCCGACTAGGGGCTGCTGGTCGCCGCCTGGGTCCCGGCTGTGCCCCGGACCACGGTGGCGAAGGCCCCCTGCGTCGCCGCGGGCAGGAAGGTGAACGTAATCGTGTCGCCTTCGTCGTACTCATTTGCCTTGAATTGGCCGCCTACGCTATTGAAAGACAGCCCCGGCTGGAACGGGTCGCACTGGTAAACGTCGACCTGGGCCAACGTCTTGTAACCGCAAGCGGAGAAGTCCGCGAACTGCTCGCCTCCGCCCTCCGCGCCGGGTGTGCTGCAGGGCAGGACCTCGCCGGTCAGCGGGTCAGAGAATGCAAACGCCACGCTGTCGCACGAGACCGGTGGCTGGGAGAAGACCAGGATCTTGTCCGGCGTGGGCAACGTGAACGAGATGGTGGTCGGCGTCGCCTGTGTGCCAGTCGTCGGCGCTGTCGCGGGCCGGATCGTGACCGGAGTGGCGCCCGCCGTCCCGGGGCCATTGAACACGAACGTCCCCAGCGACAGCGTGTAGGCCGTGCCGATGTCCACGGAGTGCGTTAACTGCGTGTACCCGCCCGCCAGCAAGGAATCCTGCTGGTTGGCCGTCCGCAGACTGCTCACCTCCACCCACGCGATGAAGCTCGTGTCCACCACCCCGCTGGGATGGGTGTTGGCAAAAGTCAACGTAAGCGGCCGTCGGAAGGCCTGGGCTGCGCCGACCACGGCTGACGCCCCGCTGCCCGTCGTGCTCGTCGTGGCCGAGAGCGCCGCCCCGTAGGTCTCGACATACGTCAGGAACGGATTGCGTTCCGTCGACGTCGAGGTCGAGGTCGGACAGCCGCCGCACGCCGTCAGGAAGCCGCAGATCGCCACCAGTCGCACCAGCCACATGCCTGGCATCCCTTTCTTTACGCTGGACGGCCCTAGTTGCCGTACAGCAGATACACTTCGCCCGCCGCCGTCCGGTCCCGCGGCGACGCCTTGACCGAGCTTAGCAGAATGTCGCCCTTTCCGTCGCCGTCGACGTCACCCGCCGACGCGATTCCAAAGCTGGTGTCGCCCTGCTCGCTGAGCCCGGCCCCGAGGTAGTGCTCGCTTTCGCGCCCAATGAAGACCGCGCCGGGCAGCTTCGTCGTCCCGACGTCCGCGAGGCTGTACGTCCCCGAGAACGTGCCGTCCCCGTTGGAACGGAGGAAGTCCGGCGAGCCGTAGATGAGGTACACGACGCCGCAATGTACCCGGTCGATCTCCGGGTACCCGTCCTGGTCGAGGTCGAGGTGGACCGAGCGGTTCGGCGCTGCGATGAGGATGTCGGTGTTCCCGTCGCCGTCGATGTCGCCGGCGCTGGCGACGCGGGCGCCAGCCAAGTCCCCGTCCTCCTCGCCCTCGAAGATCACGCCGAGCCCGCGCGTGGGAATCTCGTTGAACGGGATGTCCACCTGCGTCAGGTTGATCACGTCCCGCGAGCCGAAGAAGACGGCGGCCCCGCCCTTGCGGCTGTTGATCTGCGGGGAGCCGATGAGCACGTCCGCGATGCCGTCGTTGTTGAAGTCCCCGGCCGCGGCCTGCGACTGGCCCAGGCGGTCCCCGGGGGCACCCACGATGCGAATCCCGTCGAACACGCGCTGTTGCAGCAAGTTCGACGAGTTCATCGGCAGCCCGAGTTCCTCCAGTGCGAAGTCGTTGCCCTGAACCAGAGCTCTCAGACGCCCGAGGATGATGAAGCACCCCCCGGCGCCCTCGTTGCTGAGCGGGCTGCCCACCAGAAAGTCGTTCAGACCGTCGGCGTTGAAGTCGCCGATTTGAAGCCCCCCGGCGATCCGCCCGCCAGGAAACCCGCCGTAGATCCGCACGGTGTCATTCTGCTGTGGCGTGATGGCCGTGGGTCGGGAGCTGCCGTCCCACTGGTCGCACGGGTTGGGCGAGTCGTCAATGTCCACGTAATAGCCCGGACTCGCGAACCAAGAGCCGTACACTGCGGTCGGGAAGATCCGGTTGTCGTCGAGAATGTACCGGTACGGACCGTTATGCGGGAGGAAATTGTCGCCCAAGTTCCACGCATCTCCGCCGAAGTACAGGCTGACGACGCCCGCGCCGGGCACGCTTTGGCCGATACGGGTGTTGAACACCGGGTCCCGATTCGGCACCGAGATGATCAGCCCGTTGTCCGAGTAGGCCGATACCGTCTCGCCACACTGGTCGCCGAACTCATTCGTGTGAATCCGACAGCCCGGTTGCCTCGTCTCCGTGTCGTCGGGTTCTGAGGGCAACTGGTGCCGGAACATGGACGTCGTCCCGCCGGACGCCCCCGGGGAGTTTGGACCGACGAAGCTCTCCGGGCACGGCGGCGGGACGCTGCCCGGCCCGCGCTTTAATTGTCCGAACTGCGCCAGGTGGTACACGTGGCCACCCGGGAACCCGAGGCTGGGTCGGAGCGACCCGCCGGACGCGATCACCACGCCGCCGGTACGGAAAGCTCCGTCGTTGTCCATGCCGTTGTCCGCTTCGCCGACCGAATCGGTGAACGGCAGGCCGAAGGCGAACTCGCGCACGCCGTTGCCGTCCCAGTCTGACAGCACGGCGAAGCTGGTAATGCCGCGCGTGGGGCGGATGGGATCGGCGACCTCTAGGGCGCCGGTGTAAACCTCCCCGCGAAACAGCACGCCGGTCGAGTTCAGGTTGTTAACACCGTTGAACCGCTTTTGCCGGCCGTATATCAGGTACGCCTCCCCGATGCCGACGCGCTGGAGATCAACGTAGTAACTGGGCTTTCCGAACTGCGCCATGGTCAGAATGTCGCCGAACCCATCCCCGTCGATGTCGCTCGCGGAACTGACGAAGCTGCCGGCGTTGTCGCGCGGGTTGAAGCCCTCGAACACCGCTCCAGTTACGCCGCTGCCCTGCACGTCCAGGTCGCGCAGATCGATCGGGCCGGCCAAACGCTCGCGCAAACGGATGCTGCCCGGGGCGTACACGTTGCTCGTGTGCACCCCGTCGGAAACCACCGCCAGAATATGGTAGGTACCGGCCGCGAACTGCTTCGTGGGCAGGTCGAAGCGGAACTGGTACTTGTTGACCGGCGGCGCCTGCGCCTGGGCCGCGGCCTGCTCCTGCGAGCTGGTCTGGTAGAGCGCAACCTCGTTCCCGTTGGGGACCGTGTCCGGATCGAGCAGGATCTCCACCGTGTTCTGTGAGTCGGGGTCGATGAGGTTCCAGGCGATGTCGAACGTGAGGTTGATGTGGGCCGACCGGTCCGCCGTCACGTTGTCCCGGGCCGAGTAGATGTCGCGGGACACGCGGGACGCATCGGTCTCCACGAAGAACAGGGTCGGCGCCTGGTCGATCGTGATCGTGCCGGGCGCATAGCCGAAGGCCACGATGGTCCCGAGCTCGCGCTCGACCACGCCGATGTAGTAGGTGCCCTGCAGCAGGAACGTCGTATCCAGGAGCACCTTTGAGTCGGTCAACGCCAGGCCGGAGAACTGCGCGGTCTCGTTACCGTCGTTCGGGTCGAGATCGGGGTCGATGACCACGTCCAGCGTCGCGAAGCTCGACTTGGCGAACGCCTGCCAGTTCACCTCCACCTGCGTGCCCCCGATGATCGACAGGTTGCCGGCCGGCGTAAGCACCGTGACCTCGGCCGTCGTGCGGATCAGCGAGGTCGACCCGGTCCCGCCGGAGATGAACTCCGCCGTCGGCTGCGTCGGGCAGCCCCCCAGCGTGCCCACGAGGACTGCGCCGATCACGCTCATCCACACCGGCCGAACTGCACCGTGCATGACTGACTCCCACGAGCCTGCGCTGCCGCGCAGGCGCTGCCGCCGCTACTGGCTTTGTACGCCCGAGCGCCGGATCAGGACCTCCGTGCCGAACCCGGAACGCGTGGCCCCGGATGGCTCGACGAGAAACTGCAGCTCATCCCCGCACTCGTAGTTCACACTCTCCCGCAGTAACACGCCGAACGGCTCCACATCGATAAACGGTACGCCCACGGGGGCCCCGGCCTGGTCCAACAGAGGGACGGTCTGGACGTCCTGCAGCACAACCCACGCCCCCGACTGGGCCAGGTTCGTCACGTTTCCCAACGTGATTTCAGTCACCGGGCACACCAGGAGCTGCGCGCTGTGCTGCTGCGCCTCGAGCGTCAGCGTGTAGCTCTTCACGTCCTGTCCGCTGCCGCGGTACGAGATCGCGACCGACGCCAGGTGCTCCGTGCGGTTCTCCACCGATACCAGCAGCCCGGGCGCTTCGCTTGGCAGCGTCCGTACGGCCTGCCCGGCCAGCGCCGTCAGCAGTTCGGAATTGACAAACTCCGTACAAGAGATACACGCGGCCATCACCACGCCGCACACGACCCCGAGCGTCAGCCGGCCCCGTATCGACATCCACAGCACTCCAGCACTCCTTTCCGCGGCTACTGGCTGGGGGGAACGCGCCGAATCGTCAACACATAGCCCTGTGCCCCAACGCTTGGCTGGGTCGTAGCCGTTTCCGCCGCGGTGGACAAGGCAATCTCCACCAGGTCGCCGCAGTGGAACGACTCCCCCAGGCGCAGCGGCAGCCCGGTGTACTGCACCTGCGAAACGCCCGTCGTGGTGGTGACGGTCGCTGCCAGCGAGCTCACCCCAAAGCTCGCCGTCAGAGATCCCGGGCCGAGCGCCTCAACCGGACAATCGACGATTTGGTTCTCGACCCCCGCGCCCGTGACCGTCGCGCTGAAGTTCCGCGCCCCCTGCCGCAGGTCGGCGACGTTCGCGACCGAATAGGCGTTGAAGGACACGGACGATGCCGTCGTTTTGTTGACAAAGGCAACCACCACGGTGCCTTGGGACGGGCTGATCGTTGCCGGGTCGATCCCGAGCTGCTTGATGAAATCGAGGTTCAGCAGGTCGCTGGCCAGCGCACAGCCCATCAGCGGCAGCAGCGCCACGCTACCGACCAGACACCGCCAGACTCCAGCACGGCTGCACGTCATCGCTTGCCTCCGGGCACGTCGCTCCCGAGCGGGCGGGGGGCTCGTCCCGCCTCGGGGACCGGCGCCCGGCCGCGACCGGCGATGTACCCCGAAACCGGGTATCCAGCAAGTCGCCGGCTGGAAATCAGCACGGGCGTGCCGCTTTCATTCCAAATTGTCGCCGCTGCGCCAAATCCCAGGGTGTCTCACTCTCACGTCGCGCCGCTCATTCGGGCCGTGTCGGCAACTCCTTGTCGAAACGCACGATACAGACGGGCTGCGGGCCATCCTCAATAGGAAATCACGCTGAATACCGGATAGTCTCCAAGCCGAGCCCGCCCGCCCAACTCCACCAGCTCGATCAGGACGGCGACCGCCTCGATCTTTGCGCCCAGGTCCTGCACCAGGCTGCAGCACGCCGCCAGCGTCCCCCCGGTCGCCAGCAGGTCGTCGACGATCAGCACCCGCTGCCCCGGCCGAACCGCATCCTCGTGAATCTCGAGCGCGTCCGTCCCATACTCCAACGCGTACTGGCGATGCCGCGTCGCCGCGGGCAGCCTGCCGGGTTTGCGGATCGGCACGAACCCCGTCGATAGCGCCTTGGCCACCGCGGTCCCGAAGATGAAGCCCCGCGACTCCGCCCCAACGACTACGTCCACTTGGTTGCTGCGGAAGGGCTGGGCCATCAGCTCAACCGCCAGTGCCAGGCCCGCGGGGTCGGCCAGCAGCGGCGTGATGTCTCGAAACAGGACCCCCGGCTTCGGGAAGTCCGGCACATCGCGGATGAGCCGCCGCAGGTCGGCTGCCTTGGAGACCCGCAACCAGGTTTCGGATGGTTTCATGCTGCTGCCGCGCCTCGCAACACGTTCCCGGCCGGGACCAGGTCCCGGCCGCAGCGGGTGGGGGCTTCACGCCGATCCGGCCCGGCCCATCGCCGGTCCGCGAGCGCACGCCGCCAAAGCGCACGTGCCCGTCCAAGGGCCGAATACTAGTGCAGCGTCCGCGGCGTCGCAACGTCCATGCCCGGAATTTGAACCGCTGGCGAGGAAGTTGCCGATAACAAAAACGGCCCCCGCGCGTACGCGCCCGACGCCGGCACGCCGGAGACGCGCGCCCCGCTGGCCAGACGGTACCAGACGAGATGTCGATGTGGGCGCTCATGATGGCGGCGACTGCGGCGGGGGGGGCGCTCCTCGTCTGGAACATGGTCAGCCGGACCAAGCACGTCAGCGAGGGGATGCTGGATACCTACCGCGACCTGCTGACCCAAGCGCGCGCCGAGCGCGCCAGAAAGGCGGGACAGCAACACCGGGCCGCCGACTCGCCGGACGCAGAGCCGCCGGAGGTCAAGGGCGCGTAGCGCCGTCCCCTCTCGTCCTCGCCGCCCCCGTCCATGACATGGCCTGTACCTGCCCGCGGACACGCGGTGGGACGAGGCGCCGCGATCCGCGTGGGCTTGCGCCTGCGCCGGACCGCCGCGGCCATCGGCCGGGGATTCTCGCCTTCATCGCGTTTTTCTCTTCCGCCTGTCGCCAGGCTTTTGCGTACGTGCTTCTTGTGGGGGCCGCCGGGGCCGGCGCGGTGTCGGGGCCCGGGGCCACCGTTTAGACCACGGCTTCAGTTCTGCCGCCGGTGGCGGAGAAAGAGAGGTTGGGTCATGCTAACGAACGTGTGGCTGAAGACCGGAGTGATCGTGCTCGCGCTGGCACCGGTGGTGAGCGATCCAAGTGCAAGCTGTGACAACGGGGACAAGAAGCCCCCGCCTGCGATCAACCGCAAGTGCCTCGCGCCCACGAACGCCGACGACTGCGGTGCGTACTGCCCCGACTCGAGTTGGTGTGGCGCCTGCTGTATGCGCGGAAAGGAACTGGGTTGGGGGCCGGAGAGCTATGAGTACTGCAGGACTGGTTGCGGAGACTCGATGCTTCCGGACGCTGTGCGGTAGCCATCGCGGTAGTCGCCGCGCCGTACGGGGCGCGCACATCCGCGCCGCCCGTAAAGCCGCATGCCGGGGCCGTCGTCTGCTCCGGCCGGATCCTCTGTGAGGAGGCATCTCGATGAGCCCCTGGATTATACTGACTGTTGGGTGCGTCTGTCTGCTAGTCGCGCCCTTCGCGGCCGCGGCGCCCCCGCCGCGCGCCGTACCGCCGCTGGAGCCGCCGAGCGTCCTCACAGCCTCCGAGTGGGACGCCTGGCTCGCCAAACGCAGCGAACTGACCGGTGCCATCGCGCGCCTCGCGGCCGAAATCGAGCGACAGCGCCAGACCGGCGCCGATACGGTTGCCCTGGGACGCGACCTCACGCGACGCGAGGCCGAATTGAGCGCGTTCGGCGTCGAAAAGGCCCCGGCCTACTGGCAGTTCCGCGACACCTTGCTCCAGCGGACCCGCGTGTTGGACCTGATTCTGGCCGACCCGTTGACCGGCGAGCCCCTGCCCGTGAATAAAGACGGGGCGCGGATGGTGATCGACGAGCTATACGTCGACCTGGGCGTGCCGGCCCTGAACTCGGCCTTGCAGACCGCTGTTCTGGGCCGCCTCGAACTCTCGCTCGGCGCCGCGGCCCCAACGCCGGAAGATGCACGCCTGATTCTCCGCGACGGCCTCGCGGAGTACGCGTCCCTGGGTGGCCTCGCGGGCAGTCCCTTCGACGAGCTTTCGGGCGCCAAGCTGCTCGTGCTGTGTGCCCCAAAAGGCGACCCGCTGGCCGCGGACCTCGCCGCACAACTCTACGCGGACGCCACGAGCTGGATTGAGGAACTCCAGCGTCCTTCAATCTACGTCAAGTGGGCGGGCCAGGTCCGGAGGACCCTCGAAGCACGGGGCGTATGCCTGGAGTTGGATGGCGGCGAGGATGCGAGCCCGCCGCCGGCCGGGGCGCCGGCTCTGCCCCCGGCCCTCGACGAGTTGCTGCGCCGGTCTGCGTGGCACCCGTCGGACGTCGACCAAGCCTGGGTGCTCGCGCTGACCGACTTGACCGACGCCCGCGCGCAGGACGAAGCGCTGCGCAGGCTGCTCGTTGCGTGCAAGCGTGTCCTGCGCGCCGGCCGGGCCGAGCCGGAGGTCGTAGCGCAGCTCGACGCACGCCTGCTGAAGCTGGCCGAGGCGAACAAGCTCACCAGCATCCGCCTGTGGCAACTCTGGGCCGAGGCGGTGGGGTCGCTGCGGGACCGTGCGTCCGCGCCCCTGCGGGCGTTTGTCGCGCAGCGCCTGACCGATGAGACCCGCCCGATGGTCAAACGTGCCCTGCGCGCGGTGGACGCGGCCCTCGATACGCACGAGACAACCCGCCCGGCCCCCCCATCGCCGGATGCGCCGTAAGCGCGCACCGCACCACGCTGGAGATTCTCACCTTCCCCGTCCGTGACATTGCTTGTACTTCTTCCCCGACCCGCACGGGCACGGATCGTTGCGGCCGACCCGCGGCGTCTCGCGCCGAATCGTCTTCGCCTGGCCGCCCTCGCCTTGCTGGCGCATGGCGGCCTGTTGATCCTCCGCGGCCGCGGAGAAGCCTGCTCCGGTGGCGTCCGCCTTGGTCGCCGTCATGCTCGCAAAGGCCCCGCCGCCGCCCGGGGCGCCTGCCGCGGGCCCGCCGCCGCCGTCGCCCTCGGTGTACCCGCCGCCGCCGTAGCCGGCGATCTTCACCTTGAAGATCAGGTCCGTGACCCGCTCGCGGAAGTTCTCGAGCATCTCGTTGAACATCCGCGTCCCCTCGCGCTTGTACGCGATCTTCGGGTCCTGTTCGGCGTACCCGCGCAGCCCGATCGAGTGCCGCAGCAGGTCCATGCCGTACATGTGGTCCTTCCACACCGCGTCCAGCGTGACGAGCATGATGTACCGCTCGAGCTGCGTCAGCTCGTAGCGCAGCATCTCGTACGCGCAGGTCTGCAACTGCGCCCGCCGGTCCCCGTCGAGTGCGAGCGGGTTGTCGCCGGCGACCGTCCCGAAGCGCTGCTGCGCCCAGCGGACCAGCTCCTCCCCGTCGTATTTCTGGAGCGCCGCGTCGATTTCCTGGTCCAGCCGGCCGTTGGTCAGGAAATCCTCGTTGACCGCCCGCAACTCCAGGTAGATCTGCTCCGGGTTCTTGCCGGCAAAGTGCTCGTAGGTCCAGTCGAGACCGAACTTCCGGCCGGCCCAGGTCGCGATCCGCCCGTAGAACTCGTTCACGTTCGCGCCGCCGCGCTGCAGTGCGTACTCCACCACCGCGCTGGCCGGGTACTCGATCTCGCGCTTGCGGTACGCCTTGCGCATGTGCTCGCGGAAGCTGCGCTCCGCCTCGTCCCGGTTCGCCACCGCGATGTCGTCCAGCGGCACGTCGACGTCGAACTTCTCGCGCGCCCAACGCACTAGCCGGCCCTTCGCAAACAGCGGATCGACGTACTGCGCCAGCGGCGCCAGGTCCTCGGTCGCGATCCGTTTCAGGGCGGCCGCCACGATCTGCTCTAGCAACTCGCTGGGCTCGGCCTTGCGGATCTGGTTCTGCGTCAGGCTCAGCCCGTACTGCGCCGTCCAGCCCGCCAGTCCGCGGATATCCCACTCCTCCGGCGGTAGCTCGGTGTCCACGTACTCCCCGAACGTCCGCTGAATGGTCTGGCGCGCCTCGTACGAGGCCAGGTCACGCACGTTCACCGCCAGCGTCTTCGCGTCGGACGTGTCGAGCTTGTCCGCGTCGACCGCCACGCCCATGTGCTGCCCGACCCACTCCGCCACGCACCCGGCCGCGAAGGCCCGGTCGTAGTAGCGCTCGATCGCGTCGGCCACCGTCTGGTCGATCATCTCCCAGATCATCTCGGTTAGCCCGCGCCCTTCGACCACCTGCTGCCGCATCGTGTAGAACGTCTTCCGCTGGTAGTCCATCACCTCGTCGTATTCGAGCAGGTTCTTGCGGATGCCGAAGTTCCGCTCCTCGACTTTCTTCTGCGCCCGCTCGATGCCCTTGTTGACCCGCTTGTCCTCGATCGCCATGCCCTCTTCGAACCCGAGCATGTTCAGCATGCGCAGGACCCACTCGCCCATGAACAGCCGCAGCAGCTCGTCCTCGAACGACAGGAAAAACCGCGAGCTGCCGGGATCGCCCTGCCGGCCGCACCGCCCGCGGAGCTGGTTGTCGATCCGCCGGCTCTCGTGCCGCTCCGTGCCCACCACGTGCAGCCCGCCCATCGCGGCCACGCCCGGGCCCAGCACGATGTCCGTCCCGCGGCCGGCCATGTTGGTCGCGATGGTCACGTTCCCGACCATCTGCTTCTTCTTGCCGCGCACCTGCTCGTGCTGCTGCCCGGCCTTGGCCACGATCTCCGCCTCGCGGGCGTGGTTCTTCGCGTTGAGCACCTCGTGCTCGATGCCGTAGCGCTGCGACAACTGCGCGCTGAGCTTCTCCGAGTTCTCCACGCTCACCGTGCCGACGAGGATCGGACGGCCGCCGATGTGCTCGCCCATCAGCTTGCGGTATCCCTCAGCCAGCGCGGCCTCGTCGCCTTCGCCGTTGTCGAAGGTGTGCAACGCATCCCCGATGATCTTGAGTTGCTCGTGGATCTGCGCTGTGGCGGGTTGGCGCGCGGCGCCGAGACTCGCCGCGACCGCCTTGGCCGGAACCGCGCCCTCCGCCTTGTCCCCGGGTTCCTTCGTGCCTTTGTCCCTTTCCGCCACCAGTACGCGCCGCGCGTGCTTGAGCATGTCCGCGATGGACCACGGATCGCTCGGAATGCCGTCCTGCGAGTACGCCCGAATCTCCTCCACGATCGCGTCGAACTTGTTCGCGACGTTCTGGTAGATTTTGTCGTTGTAGTCGATCCGGCGGACGGCCTGGTTCGTCGGGATGGCGATGACCTCGAGCTTGTAAATCTTCATGAACTCGTCGGCTTCGGTCATCGCCGTGCCGGTCATGCCGGCGATCTGCTTGTACAGCTTGAACAGGTTTTGCAGCGTGATCGTGGCAAGGGTCTGGCTCTCCTCCTTGATCGTGACCTTCTCTTTGGCTTCGACCGACTGGTGCAGCCCGTCCGACCATTGGCGCCCGTGCATCAGCCGCCCGGTGAACTCGTCGACGATGATGATCTGGTCTTCCTTGACGACGTATTCCTTGTCCCGGCGGTACACCGCGTGGGCGCGCAGCGCGTTGTCGATGAAGTGCGGCCAGTTCATGTTCTTGCTGTCGTAGAACGTGCCGATCGCCAGTTCCTGCTGGGCCGCCTTCGCGCCGTGCTCGGTCATGTGGGCCGACTTGCGGTCCTCCTCGACCACGAAATACTGCTTGTGCCCGATCGCCTCCGCCTCGTCGCTCGACAGCCAGTAGGGGTCCGCCTTGAACTTCTTGATCCCGTCCTGGTATTTCGCGTTGCTCGGGTCGAGCCCGAACTCCTGCGGGTTCTTCTCGATGTCCCCCAGCCGCGCCCGCGTCTCCCGGCTCGCCTGCTCCTGTTTGCGGATCAGCGACTGCGCCACGCTGTCCGCCACCCGATAGTTGCTCACGTCGTCGTGCGCCGGCCCCGAGATAATCAGCGGCGTCCGCGCCTCGTCGATCAGAATCGAGTCCACCTCGTCGACCACCACGAAGTCCTGCGGGCCTTGCACCTGGTCGCGCGTGCTGTGCTTCATGTTGTCGCGCAGGTAGTCGAAGCCGAACTCGCTGTTCGTCCCGTACGTGATGTCGCACGCGTACGACCGCCGCCGGATCTCCGCGCCCTCTCCCCAGGTCTCCATGTCCGCCGTGATGAAGCCGACCGTCACGCCCAGCAGCTCGAAGATCGGTTTGCAGAATCCGGCGTCGCGCTGCACCAGGTAGTCGTTGACCGTCACCATGTGCACGCGGAGCCCCTGCAAGACCTTCACGTAATTCGCCATGTAGCAGACGATGGTCTTCCCCTCGCCCGTCCGCATCTCGGCGACGTTGCAATCCTCCAGCACTTTCCCGCCGATGAGCTGGCATTCGAACTGGCGGTGGTTGCGGGCCCGTCGCGAGGCCTCGCGCACGCACGCGTAGGCTTCCGCGCGGACGTCGTCGAGCGGTTCGCCGTCCGCCAGGCGCCGCTTCAGTTCCGCCGTCGTGCCCCGCAGCTCGTCGTCCGAGCGCGCCCGTACGCGCTCCTCCAGCGGCTCGACGCGCGCCCGGATCCACTGCCGCAGTCGCAGCACCACGCGGTCGTTGCGCGACGGCAGGAACTTGAACACCGCCCAGCCGACGTACCCGCCCCAGATCACGGTCATCATCGAGAAGACGACCGACAGCCATTCCCGCAGGAGCCACGAAACGCCGGTGCCCTGCGGCCCCAGCACCAGCAGCACGCCCACGAACGCGAGCAGCAGCGTGAGGCCGGCGCTGATGATGAGCTTGAGCCCGCCGCGCCGGGCGCGGTACCAGAACACCGCCGACGCGCTGGTCGCGTCGCGCAGAATGTCGGTGTCGCCAACGATGAAAAGCCAGTTCATCCGCCGCGCCTCGTTCGCTCGCCGAGCAACAAGTTAACAACGTAACAGGGTAACAAAGCACGCCCCTCTCGATCCCGCGGGTCAGCCGGCGATGCTCCCTTTGTTACCTTATGACCGTGCTACCTTGTCACGCTTTCGCCCGTTCCAGGTACTCGCCCGTCCGCGTGTCGATCCGCAACACCTCGCCGTTCCCGATGAACGGCGGCACCCGCACCCGCAGCCCCGTCTCCAGCAGCGCTTCCTTCGTCTGATTCGTCGCCGTCGCCCCTCGAGCTACCGGCATCGTGTCGGTCACGGTCAACTCGACCACGTTCGGCAGCTCCACGGCCACGATGTTCCCTTCGATGAACGACACCGTGACGATCTCGTCGCCCCGCAGGTACAGCTTCGCGTCGCCCATGACCTCCGCCGGCACGTTGATCTGGTCGAAGCTCACCTGTTCCATCAACACGAAGTCGTTCCCGTCGCGATACAAATACTGATACGGCTTCGTGTCCACGTACGCCGTCTCGACCTTGTCGTCCACGGAAAACCGGGCGTCGGTGATCCGGCCGTCCTTCAGCGACTTGAGCTTGATCTGCAAGTAGCTGCGCCAGTTGCCTTTGGACACGCGCGTGATGTCGCTGAGTGAATACAGGCTACCCTCATACTGGATGACCTGCCCCTTCTTGAGTTCGCTCGCCTTGACGGCCATAAGGTACGCTCCTGCCGGGGTTAACCCGCCGCGGCGGGCCCGCGGCACCGCCGCAGTTCCTGTCCACGGTTCGTCCGGGGACCACATCGAACCACTAAGTCTAGCAGGAAACCGCCCCCTTGAAAACGCGCCGCCGCCCGCCCAACCCCTCGTCAGCCTACGAAAGAGCCGACGGGGCGTCGCGCGAAACGGAGATGCCCAGCTCGTAGTTCGCCGCCAGCGTCCGCCGGCAGTGCACGACCGTGCCGCACAGGAACAGCGGATCGCCGCTGGCGTGCGGCACCAGCGTCTCCACCCAGGTGCCGACCGGCACGGCCAGGCTGACGTGAATCGCGACCCCGCCCGCCGAGAGGTTGACCGTCTCGCCCACCACCGTGCGAATCTCCCCGGTCGACGGGTCAACCAGCCGTACGCGGCAGGGCACCCGGTACGGCACGCGCGGGTCGTTCCGCTCTTGCGGCTTGGCCTCCGCGGCGACGGACTTGGCGGACTGATGAGCCGGTTGGGCGGCCGCGAAGCTCGATAGCATGTTCGTTCTCCAACCCGGCCCGGCCGGCTCGAGCGCCCTGCGGCCGCCGTGTCCCCGGTCCACGGTCGCGTAGCGCGGACAGCTCATTGGTCATATCGGGTCGGATGTGGGGGGAGGATTAGCGCCGGCCCGCGGCGCCCTCGGCCGTCGCCGCTTGCTCCGCGTTCGACGGATCGAGCAGCTCGATCTCCGTCAGCACGTCCACGATCAACACGCTGACCTCCCCGTCGTCCTTGACCAGCCGAACGCGCCGCAGCCAGAGCTTGTCGTCCTTGCTGTGGGCATACCAACTGCCCGTCTTCTCCAACGTGACCGCCTGGATCACCCCGACGACCGTGTCGTGCCAGTCGCCCTCCCGGCGTTCAATCGTCTGCACCACCCGGACGCGCTGCCCCGGCCGGCACTCGTCGATCGTCATCGGTCGTCCCTCCAGCGCTCTCGCGGCCCGTCGCGACGCCTAAATCATCACCCGCCGATTGTAGATCCACCATTCCAGCAACACCAACCCCAGCGCGATCCCCACGAACCACCGCCAGACCTCCGGCGTCGCGGTCTTTATCGGCGCCACCTCCTGCACCACCCGGTCCGCCGTCCTCACCGTCTTCGCCGGGGCGATGTCGCTCTCCCACTCGTCCTCCAGGTTCACCGCGAACCGGTCGCGACCGCTCACGCCCTCCTCGACCCGGTACACTCCCGCCCGCTCCGTCCCGGCGTAGTACGCCACCCCCGTCGCATCCGGTCGCAGCACCACCCGCGTCCCGTCCGGCCGCAGCAGCGTCACCCGCTCCGCCCCCGCCGGCGCCGGAATCCGCAGCGTCTCCCCCGGCCGCAGCGGCCCCCGTTCCGCCTCCGACCCGCCGCCGCCCATGTACCGGATCGCGTTATACATGAAGATCGCGAAGCTCTGCTTGGTCCACCACGTGCTGTCCTCGACCGGGAACCCCAGCACCAGGCAATCGCGGCCCTCCTTGGCATACCGCGCCAGCACCGGCCCCTTCGGCCCCTCCACCAGCACCTCTGCCTCCTCGGGCACCTTCATCGTCACGCTCTGCCCCACGTACACGTACTCCAGCGCCACGTGCCGCAGGATCGGGTGCGTCTCGTCCCACCAGATCAGCGCGTGGTTCTTCAACGGCTCCCCGACCTGAAACTCCTTCCACGCCGGCGTCACCCCCAGAAACATGTAATTACCGGCCGGCAGCCGCTTCGGCTGGTACTTGTCGAAGATCACCACGTCGAACGTGGTCTGCCCCTCCACCTCGTACTTCTTCTCCGCGTTCGCCTCCCACTGTGCCGGCTTGATGAACGGGTACTCCAGCAATGGCAGCCCCGCCAAAACGCTGTCCAGCAGCGAATTTTTCTCCGTCACCACCAGCACGCGCAGTTTCCGCGGCGGCGGCACGATCGCCGACGCCGAATTGTCCACAGACAGCGCATCGTCGCGCGACAACCGGGCTTCCAGCACCGCCGCCCGATCCAGCGGCAGGTCGAAGCTCAGCGACGCCGCGCTGCGGGCCTCCTCCTCGCGCGCCGGCTCCGCGGGTGCCGCCAGCGCCGCCGCCGGCCCACCCGCGGGTGCCGTCGTCGGCGGCTTCGTCTCCTCGGTCACCGGCTTCGCGCCGAGCGTGAGCGGTTTCGCCGTCGCCAGCGTCCCATCCACGTACAACGACACGTCCGTGTTCACCGGCTTCGGCCCGTAGTTCCGCACCGTCAGGTACACGCTCAGCAGCTCCGGCTTCTCGTAATTCCGCTGCGTCCGCAGCGCCGTGATCCCCACGTTGTCCGCCGCCGCCCCGATCGGTACCCGCGACATCGACCCGCTCTTCACCACGAGCTGCTCGAGGTCCGCGATCCGCCCGTCCGAGATCAGCACCAGCTTCGACGGCGTCTCCGCCGACACCGGCGTTCCTTCCATCCCCGGCGTCAGCATCGTCGGCGGCGCCATGTACGCCTCCGCCAACTTGAGCGCCTCCGCCAGCTCCGTCCGCCCGTCCGTCGGCTCGATCCGCCGAATCAGGTCTTCCAGGTCCCCCGTGTTCGTCGTGAACGGCGACACGATCGTCGCCCGGTCCGCGAACGCGATCACCATCACCTGCGTCTTGGCCGCCGCCCCGCCCAGCGAGAACAGCGACTTCCACCCCCCGCCCCGGCGGTTCAGCGTTTTCGCGAGCCGGACGGCCTGTTCTTTGGCTTGGTCGAGCCGCGTCTCGTTGCCCTCGCGGGTGTTCATGGACGCCGAGCGGTCGATGAGCATGACGATCCGGTCCTCGTCCGCGACGGTCGTTTGCACGATCGGCCGCGCGAGGGCGAAGATCGCCAGGGCGAGGATGAGCAGTTGCAGGAAGAGCAGCAGGTTCTTCCGCAGCCGCTGAAACGGGGCGTTGACCTGGAGATCCTGCACCGCCCGCTTCCACAGCAGCGTCGACGGCACAAGCTGCTCGCGCCGCCGCAGCTTGAGGAAGTACAGGATCAGCAACGCCGGCACGACGGCCGCCGCGATCCACAACGCCCACAGGTTCAGAAAGCTCACGCCCCCAATGTTACCGGCGGCGTGGGCGGGTTGTCATTATCCGGGGCGCGACCGTGCAGAACGCGCGATCTCGCCACTAAGGCACCGAGACACTAAGGAATGCGGTTAGCGCGCGGTGGGGGCGCGAAGGGCGGCCAGAACCGGGTATTTCGGCGACATGCGCGCCGTGGATTGACGGTTTCTGACCGGCGCGGACCGGATGGCCGCTTCCTCACGGGGGCGGTTCGGGTCCGTAATCGGAATGTGTTTTGGTGTCCCCTGTCCTCATGGTGGGCGGCGTTGTGCAGGCGACGACGACGTGTCACCAGGCAATGGCCAATCGTCGGCCAAGTGCGGCGGGCCGAACGAATCGCGTCGCGGACAGCGCGGGCAACATGGGGGTGGCAAGACGCAGAGTGGGCGCGGGATGCCGGATTTGGCCGGCGTGAGCGACGCCGGCGCCGTTGTGGGGGCAACGGGGGTCGTCAGGCGAGCGCGGCAAGTCACCCATCGGGGTCAATCGCGGCTTGCTAGGCCGAACGAGACCGCGTCGCGGACAACGACTAT